>JADMIO010828256.1_pt1 | contig 37808 bp, 35 predicted proteins | sample 8958161 | NCBI WGS metagenome assembly JADMIO01 (sample SAMN16585339, study PRJNA669376) | soil metagenome | isolation source: Crop rotation soil | place: USA: Cullars Rotation, Alabama | collected 2011 | reverse complement strand
GGCCGCGACTTCAAGTCACGTGAATTCCAAGCTTCGGATCCCACTGTGCTGGAAAGGGCAATCCCACGACGCCCGAGGAAGTTGCCTATGGCCGCAGCCTCCCGAAGCGGCGAATTCCGGATTTCCCGATCCGCGGTTACGAATACTATGATTACCGCGATGATGTGGTGAACACGACATTCGTGAATTTCCAGGACAACGACCGGAGAAAAACGGGAGCACTGTCCTTTCTGATGTTCACGAGCGCGGGGCTCAGTACCGGAAGCACCATCACCGGTGCGAAATTCGTCAACGCCAAGCCGGTCTATTTCCCGAAATTCGATACCAGGTTCGATAATGATAACCGCGGCGGTAACGCATATCGGACCCTGTCGATCCACGACCTGGACGGTTCGGTGACCGGCATCCCCGATTCCCACATCATGCTCCATGATGGTGAGAACGACAGCGTCGTCACCGACAACACCTGTGAAATCCATCCCACCTGGAACGCCTCTGTGTGCAAGGGTGATGTCGGTCGACTGAATCTCTCCGACAGCAGAGGAGAATTTCCAGGCAAAGTCGATCTCGAATCGCGGACCGCCCGGTTCGCTTTGCTCTCTACGATCGGTCCGAATGCACCAGACACTCCCCTCGTTAAGGCCCAACGTGCCGCTATGTTTTCTCGTCGTGCTCCGCAGGCGCCCATCGCGCTTGTTCGCAACGGTAAGGAATTCAAGATCTCCGGCGACCAAAGCACTGTGAAGGCCGGCACCGAGATCCGGGTGAAGACCGAAAGACAGGAAGTCACTCTCAGTCTGGCCGAAATGGACCAAGGGTCATGGGTCATGTTTGAGCTGCCGGGTTTCACCAAAGCAGCCTCCGGAACGGAACAGCCCAGCATGGACGCATTGCGCAAGGCGAACGCGACGTCTTATTTCAGGGACGGGGATGCCCTCTGGGTCAAACTGGTCGCGACCAAGCCTCCGTTGCCGATTGTTCGTCCAACGGATCTGCAAGCCAGTATAAAGGTCAGCAGATAGGATCTGTTTCGCGAACGGAACGAAGCCCTCGGTGCAAGCCGGGGGCTGTTTTTTGCGGATAGTCCGGCCGATAGCGACGCCTTAGCGTCGCGGTGCGCCGAAGGTGCCCGCCGTTCCTTGTGGTTGCTAAGTAACTCCACTCGAGACAAGCTGGTTGACACCAAGCCTTCGCCCCACAACTATCTTCTTACTGCGCCCCTGTTTGCCGGATTCGCCAACGTACAACGGCGTCGTGGTCCGCCCAGGGACCGGCACCTGGCAATCGATCACTTCACTCGGCAAGGTTCAGCGCGCTTACTTCGATCCCGTGAGCGGCCAGGCGGCCTACCTCGGATTGATCGAAGAAGGCGAAGCGGCCGGGAGCGCAACACTGCGGCTCAAGATCGAAGACAAGAAGATCACCGAAGCCGAGTGGGTAATCGCCCGCGAAGGCGCCATCGGACCCGGCGGCACGAACGGCGGCAATCTCTATAACCTCGCCGCTTCCTCGCCGAACCGCCTTTGACCCGCACCGTTCCCGCCAATCAACGCGCGTCTCGCGAACCGCCGGTCCGAACCCAATCCGGACGCTGCCAGGGGAAGAGGCAGGGGCGGCGCCGGTGACTGTACCTCAAACCTCACCAATTTCAGCGTCGCTCTCATTTCTGCGCGCCGCTATCCCATCGTCGACGTAGAGCAGCAAGTCGTGCTCGGCATGGGGATCTTTCTGCGCAAGCTCGGCGTGAAGCAGCTCCGGAATCTTTTGGTGGAATGGTTTTTCGTGGAGGACGGGCGCATCCGCAACATCTGGGCGTCGGGCGATATTGACCCGAACAAAAGAGCCCCCTGTGCGGCGTGGAAAGCTCTTCGACGAAGGGTGTTCCTGCAGAAGCGGCGCTGGGCGCCGAGTTGATTATTGAAAGGGCGCGCGAGATCTATATCTCGCGCGCCCTGAATGTGAAGACGACTAGAACGTAAATCGGGCAACCAGCGTGCCGGCGCGCGGATTGACGGCGCCCACCGTCTCGGGAACGATGGTGCCGAAGCCGCCGCTGTACAAGCCTTTGTTCGGACCGGACTGGAACGTAGTGGGAGCGGTCGAGAAGTTGCCGAGGTTAATCGCGCTGGTGGTGCCGCCTGGAATCGGGAGCTGCACCCGGTTGAAGATATTCGTGAACTCCGCGCGAATTTGCAGAACGAGACGTTCTTTGATGTGGAAGTTGCGGCTGAAGTTGGCGTTCTCCGCCGGGTAGCGGAAGCCCCGGAAGGAGCGAATCGAGCTTTCATTGGCCGCAAACTGCCCGTCGGGGATGTTTGTGAATGCCGCCGGGTTCAGCACCTGCGTGGTAGTCGGGTCGAAGCAGTGGCAGTTGATGTTGAGCGGGTCGGTGTGGTGCTGGCCGCTGAGATCCGTCCAGTTCACCGACCACGGGCTCATCCCCGGAACCAGTTGCGCCGGGCCCGGTCCGTAGCCGAGGAAATTGCTGAGGGGCGCGGCGCCGGAACTGGTCGGAAGGCCCACCAAAGCCGCGCTCTGGTAGCTCAGATACCAGCCCGTACCCCACCCGGACACAATGGCGCCGAGTACCTTGTTGCTCAAGATACCGGAGGTAAAGCGGGGTACCTCGTACTGGGCGCTCAGCCGGAACTGGTGGGGAGTGTCATAGGGGCTGAGGGTCTTGCCCAAACTCCGGTTAAAAGGATCAGGGGAGCCCATCAAAGCCAGGTTCTTCGAGTAGGTGTAATTCGCGTTGAAGGTCAGACCGTGACTGAAACGCTTGGTAAATGAGAGCTGGAGCGCGTCGTACCAGCTTTTCGCGTCGGGCGCGCCCAAGGGAGCCATGACCCCACTGTATTGGGGGAACGGCAGCAGCGACTGGCGGACCGTCTGATTCTGCGGGAAATTGCTGTAAGGGAGGAACTGCGTGAGGCCTACGGACGCCAAAGCTGTCCGCTGCCCCGCAGTCAGGGCCGATATGGGTGTGTTGAACGCGGTAGAGAGCGTCGGATTGCTGAGGTTGGAACCAGAGATTCCAAGGGCGGCAAGCTCCGACAGGCTCAACACGTTTACCGGAGCGAGGGCAGCGTAGCCGGGCGGGAGGCCGGTGGTGCCGAAGATGGAGGGGGCGAAGGCGCCGGGAGCTGTCTCCCAAACCCCGACATTGCCCACAAACCCGGCTTCCACCGCCATGTCCTTGCCGATCGTGCGCTGCACCGTGATATTCCATTGCGTCAGGCGCGCGGGGCGGCCGGCGTTTTGATCGAGCAGAGCAGGTGCGGTCACCACTGTTCCAGGCGCCTGACCGGCGGCTGGATTATTCAGGGTCGGCCAAGCCGCTTGCACGCTGGGCGGGATCCCGTTCTGGAGCAGTCCGGCGATCTGCCCGAACGCCGGCGTCGACGCACTGGCGGAATTAGATGAATAACCGGTGGCAGCGGACCCGTCGAGGGAGCCGTAAACGATGCCGATACCGCCGCGCAGGACGGTTTTGGAATTCAGCTGGTAGGCTGCGCCTAAACGGGGCCCAATCGCAAACGGGTAGTTTTTGGCGAAACTGCAATTGCAGTTGGCCTCGTAGATGATAGCGCCAGGCCGTCCGCTCGCCGACGGATTGGGTGTAGTGGCGGAGAAGTCTCCATAGCGCCCGAATTGTTCTCTCTGGTAGGTGCCGTAATCCCAACGCAAGCCGTAGTCCAGAGTCAGCTTGCGACTGACCTTCCAGCTATCCTGCAGGAAGATGGCGGACTGGTAATTGTGCGTTTGGAGGTTGATGGGCGCGTTGATGGCGATTGCCTGCGCGCCGCCGAGCAGAAACGAAGCGAAACCGAATCCGGCAAAGCCCGAGGAAACCGTGGTTCCAGCCAGCGAGGTTTGGGTGGTGTAGTTCGAAACGTTACCCACGGCGGTGGCGGTACCGAAGGTGTATTCGCCGGCGGTATAGGTGAAATTAAAGTTGGGATACTTCATCTGCCGGATTTCAAAGCCGGCCTTGAAGGTGTGCGAGCCGCGCACGTAGGTTGCGGAAGTCACGAACGAGGGACGGCGCTCCCAGAAGTGCTGGTCATATTGTGGCCCCAGATTGCCCATGCCGCCCTCTGCGAGACTAGGCAGGACACCGCTGGCAATCAGCGGGAGACCGCGGCCTGGAGAAATTGCTCCCGGTAAGCCGACCGCCTGCTGGATATTGATGAAATCTTCAGGCCCCAACAGGAAGTCGGAGTCGTTCCAGCCAAACGTGTAGTGCATCAGGAAAGTGGGCGTCACCGTGTGGTCCAGGTTTAGCCGCATCGTCCTGGCGGCATTCCCGGAAGTTCCGGAGACAGTGATGTTATCCGGCAAACTGTCGGCTCCCGTGCCGGTCCGGGGTGTAGAGGTGGAGGTCCTTTGAAAGTAAAAGGCCGCGTGCAGCTTCGAGCCCAGATTTTGATCGATCTTGATGGATGGGATATAGGATCTGCGGCTGCCATCGTACGGCGCCAGATAGTTGGATCCCGCCTGATTGGCACTCGGCCCCAGAGGCAGAGGAACCAGGGCGAGGATTTTAGCCGCAACCGGATCGAACCTGTTGGAGGGAATAAAGTTGTTCGGGAAAGGATTGCGAACCTGGGCCCCGTTGGGGGCGGTGAAGGTGGTGGCGGGGTCGAAGATGGTACCGCTCGGAATGGTGCGGCCAACCGGATCGATGTAGGGCCCGGAGGCGGTTGACACCAGGCGGTTTTCGGTGGTGATGAGGCTGGAAAAATCACCGTTGCGGTAAGCAGGTATGGGTACCGTGGAATACGTGGTGGTATTCAGCAGATTCTGGTAGAACTCCTCGAAGCTGAAGAAGAAGAATGTCTTGTCCTTACCGTTGTAGACCTTCGGAATCCAGACCGGGCCGCCAACCGTGAAGCCGAAGTCATTCTGGTGAATCGCATTTTTCACTCCCACGTAGGCCGGAGTAGCGTTCAGGGAGGTATTCACCAGGTAGTCATAGGCGGTGCCGTGGAGACTGTTGGTGCCGCTCTTGGTGACTACGTTCACCACAGCTCCCAGGCCGGCCCCGAACTCCGGGGCGAAACTGCTGGTCAGGATATTGACTTCCTGAACTGCTTCCGACGAGGACTGCGTCTCCATGGTGGCTCCCCCAAGGCGTGAGCTGGTGGGGTTCATGGTCGAGCCATCCAGTCGAGTCGCAAGTGAATTGTTCGGCGTGCCGTTGATGACGGTGACGGTAATGGCGTTGCCGCTACCGCCCGAGGGACAGGTCGCGGTATCGCAGTACTGCACGCCAGGCAGCAGGCGCGACGCTGAAAAATAGTCGCGGACACCGTCGTTGGTTGCGCCCACCGTGAGAAGCGGAAGATCGTCCAGTTGCTTCAGCGTGAAGTTGCCCGAGACTTCGGCGGTTTCGGTTTTCAACAGGGATGCTTCGGCCTGTACGGTTACAGACTCGGTGGCCGCGCCGACTTCCAGCGCTACGTCTTCGCGCATTGTCTGGCCGGCGGCCAAGTGAAAGTTCGTATGGGAATATTTCTTAAATCCCGGCACGGTGACGTCGATGGTGTAGTCGCCAATCGGCAACTGCTGCACCGTGTAGTTTCCGGTATCGGAGCTGGCGGCTTTGAAGACCGATCCAGTTTCCAGGTTGTGGACCTCGACGGAAGCGCCAGCGATGGCGGCTCCCGTTGGGTCGGCGATAGTTCCAGTGATTGTGGCCAGGCTGGTTTGGCCAAAACCGACAGATACGCACGTTAAAAACAGCGACAGCAGCGAGATTTTCCTCATTTAAAAGCCCTCAGACGTTTCAGTGCCCCTTTGGACGAATGCTAACCACACCCGTCCCATTTCTGTGAAAGTATAGCAACCCAAAGCCAGCCCGGAATACAGCAAACATCGGATATTTCGGCAGTGTACGAGACTAAACAAGAGCCTGACCGACGATCTTGGGTGGCCACCTGTCCCTCGCCATAAATAAACCGCTTGGAACTCGTGTCAGAACAGCAGAATAGCGGGGCCGATCATTGCCAGGAAGAAGACCCTTAAAGGTTCTGGGGACGGTGGGGTGTACCACGTTACACCCCGCTAGTTCGACAATTCCCTCGCCTGATGGAGGCCGGTAGAATCATGGGAAACGCGAGCCTCACGATTTTTGGCGCGGTGACATCCTTTAACAGCGGCCCGAGTGGTGGAGCCGGCCTCCTGGCCAGCCGGTAAGCAGCCACCCTACTGCAGCTTCCCGAGATTTACCGTCATCCCGAAAACGAGCTGGTGGTCGCGAGGTTGTCCCGAGCCTCCCAGGTGCTGGCCGGAAAGATCGAACGCCACCCGCTGCGTCATTTGATATTCGACCCCTTCGAAAAGCGACACGAAGGAGGTTTGCCCGGTCGATCGCTCCCAGACGAGATTGAAATGCGGGGTGAATTTCTCGGCAAGCGGCGAGCCGGAGAGATTGCGGCCATATCCGAACCCTACATCGAATGTGCCCGCCGGATTGGTGGGCGAACTGTGAGTGGCCGCCGACCAGCTAAACGTCGTGCCCATGCTGTTGTGCCCGCTGTCGTAACGCGCAATCGCTACCACGCCGAAACGTTGCCCCGATTCGTCCCTCAGGAAAAAGGTGGCTTGCGGGGCTAACGCAATATCCAACTTCTCGCCATCGTGCAACACCGACGTTGCGGTTGCCGTCACCGATTGACTGAACTGCGTCTCGCGGCCTCCGGCAATTTGCGTGTTCGTCAGGGAATCGAACGCCGCGCTATATTCCGTCCGTCCCCAAATGACGTGGTGGCCTTGCGGCGTGAATTTGATGGCCGCGGGCATTTGGAAATTTGTGGACGAGAACGAATAGACTCCTGCCCAGTCGATCTCTATGGTGTCGGGCTCGGTAATGAGAGTGTTGATGTGCAGCCGTTTGCGTAGGGAGATATTCGCACTGCGTGTGGATTGTGCAGGTAAGATCCCCGGCGCGGCTAGCAGCGAGATGGCCGCGAGCAGAAGCTTCGTGGCGCAAGCATTCTGCTTGCGGCGTCGACACTGCTGTCGACGCGCGTCCGCAGGAGTGCGGGCGCCACTGCTACTATTCCCGCGCCGCAAAAGCCGCACGCAGTCTCTCCCACGTGGTCTGTAGCGCTTCCGGTAGGATGCGTGTCTCGCCCACCGTCGTGAGAAAGCTGGTATCGCCGGCCCAGCGCGGCAAGGCGTGCATATGAACGTGACCCGCCACACCCGCGCCTGCGCTGTGCCCGATGTTAAAGCCTATGTTCAACCCTTCCGGCCGGTAAAGGCTGCGCAATTTTTTTTCGGCGAGTTGCGCAAGACGAATTAATTCCACCAGAGTTTCGTCCCGCACTTCTTCTAAAGTCGCCACATGTTCACACGGCACGACCATCAAATGTCCGGATGTATATGGAAACCGATTTAAGAGGATGAGGTTTCGCGTGCCGCGATATACAACGAGATGTTCCTCGTCATGCTCGGTATCGGCCACCGCTGCGCAAAAGAAACACGCCTCGAGATTCCCTGCTTTCGTGACGTACTGGTACCGCCAGGGAGTCCACAAATAATCCATTGGGTCGGGAGAAAAGAACTACGGGTTGGGGACTTGCTCGGGCGTCGGCGTAGGCTCTACCGGGGACTGCGCCGAATTATTCACTACATCCTTAAGTTCTTTGCTTGGTTTGAAATACGGAATCTTCTTGGCGGGCACTTCCACTCGCGCGCCGGTCTTCGGATTGCGTCCGATACGGGGTTGCCGCTGGCGCGTACGAAAGCTGCCAAAACCGCGGATTTCGATCTTATCGCCGGAACGAAGAGAACGCACGATGCTGTCGAAAATGGCCTCCACGATGACCTCGGATTCTTTGCGGGTCATCTCCACCACCCGGGAGACTTCTTCAATCAGATCGGCCTTCGTCATCCCATTCTCCTCATTCGCTCAATCGGTTACGAAACCGCAGTATCGCTTGATTACAAGAAATTTGCAAGCTACTCGGGGGTACGATCCTTGAGGCTCATCACCTCTTCGATGGTCGTGGTAGCGGCTGCTGCTTGACGTTGGTAATCTTCCAGCCGGGTCTTTTCCTCGTCGTCCGAAACGGCCTTCAAACTCAGCCCGATTTTCTTCTCGGCCTCGCTTAATTTGATGATTTTGAAATCCAATTCCTGTCCCACTGTCAGAGGCGGTTCTTCGGATCCGCCGCGGCGGCCGGAATACCCCGGCACTTCCGAAAAGTGGCAGAGCCCCTCGACGCCTTCCGCCAATTCCACAAAGCCGCCGAAGCTGGCGAGGCGGCAGACCCGCCCATGAACGATATCGCCCACCTGGTGGTTCTGGAAGTAGGTTTCCCACGCATCCGGTTGGAGTTGCTTAATGCCCAGCGACAAGCGGTGTGAGGACGAGTCGATATTCAAAATGACCGCCTGCACAATTTGTCCCTTCTTCAGGACTTCCGACGGATGCTTTACGCGCTTGGTCCACGAGAGATCGGACACGTGTACCAGGCCGTCGATGCCTTCTTCGATCTCGATGAACGCGCCAAAGTCGGTCATGTTGCGGACACGGCCTTCGACCACCGAGCCCACCGAATACCGACTGTCGATAGTAGTCCACGGGTTCGGCTCGAGTTGCTTTAGTCCGAGCGAGATGCGGCGCTCCTTGGAATGCACGTCAAGGACGACGGCCTCCACTTGATCGCCTGGCTTCACGACCTTGGACGGATGCTTCATCCGGCGCGACCAGGTCATCTCGCTGATGTGGATCAGACCTTCGACGCCGGCTTCCAACTCAACGAACGCGCCATAATCCGTCACGTTCACCACGCGCCCGATCACGCGCGCATGAATCGGATATCGCTCGCCCACGGCTTCCCACGGGTCGGGCTCCAGTTGCTTCAACCCCAGTGAGACCCGCTCCTTGGAGCGGTCGAATTTCAGCACCCTCACCGTAATGGAGTCGCCCACGTGCAGGATCTCCGACGGATGCGTGATGCGGCCGTAAGACATGTCGGTCACGTGCAGCAGTCCGTCGATACCGCCCAGGTCGATGAAAGCGCCGTAGTCGGTCAGGTTCTTCACCGTACCAGTGGTAATCGAGCCCTCTTCGAGATGTTCCAGCGTCGAGCTTTTGCGGACCGTGATTTCTTCCTCGACCGCAAGTTTGCGCGAGACCACCACGTTGCCGCGACGCCGATTCAGCTTAATGATCTTGACCGGAATGTCCTGCCCGATCAGCGCATCCAGATTGTGGATCGGCCGCGGGTCAGCTTGCGACCCCGGCATGAACGCTTCGATCCCCACATCAACCGCCAGGCCGCCTTTCACCCGCCCCGTGACGCGCCCCGAGAGAACGAGTTGTTCCTGGTAAGCACGCTCCAGGTTGTCCCACACGCGCAGTTTCGCGGCGCGCGTGTGCGAGAGCACGACATACCCTTCCTGGTGCTCGCCGCGCTCCACCATCACATCGACGACATCACCCGGCTTCACCGTGACTTCGCCGCTGGCGTTCTGGAATTGCTCGATGGGCGCAATGCCTTCCGACTTGAGGCCGACGTCGACGATTACATCTTTGCCGGTGACGCTCAGAACCGTGCCTTGCAGCACTTCATTCGCGGCGGGCGGCGCGAAGTGGGTGTAATCGTCTAAAAGCTCTTCGTAGTTGTCGGGAGCTGGCTGGTCCACTTGCGGGTTGTTTTGGTCGTCGGCCATTACGCCTACCTCTCCACCGGTCGCTGATAAATCAATGGCTGCGGGCGAGGTGGATGGGAAGCTAACGGGAGCAGGAGCGGCTGCGGTCTTGCGTGCATCCTCCTGAACGAGGCCATGGGGTTCTCACTAGCAAACCACTGACAGATCAGTATGTTAGCAAATATACGCCGAGTGCTGGAGGGTTGTCAACGCCCGTCCCGGCAAGCAGCATTCATTTTTTTCGATCTGTGAAGGCGCTCTGCGTTTATTGGGACACGGCGATTCGCCGCATGACGGATTTCACCCTTGCGGCATAATCCGCGTTCGGATTGTATGTGGCGAGAATTTCGTCAGTATCCTTGTTGCGATATAGGTCCGAGTGGGCGAGTTGATAGCCTACCTGATGGATTCCGGCAATCGGTGAAGGAAACTGCGCACGGCCCGAGTCCCACCCGAACAAGTTGTTATGCCGCGCCGCTTTGCCCCCCGTGGATTCGATAAAGGAAATGCTCGGCAGCAAGCGCCAATCCAGATCGTATACATCTGCCGCTTCTAAGAAAGCCGGTGCATAGGCTTCCGCGGGACATTCCGTTTTTCCAAAGAACTTACGCAGATGGTCCAACCGCGGATCGTGGCGATAATCCGCAACCTGCTGCGAACGGCCCTGCCGGAACGATAACTCCGCCGGTAGAGACACTACACCTGCCATCACTGCTAAACCGCTGGATAACAGTTTTCTCATCCGAAGCCTCCTGAAGTTGGGTTGGGTTCAACGAACCGCTTTTTGGGGGTGGACGGGATCAACTATCCCGGGACGGGATTACGGAATCGACATAAATTGAGATTATACACTACCGGCAACCCCGCCCTACTGCCAATCGGGAATTCAACTTAGTACTGCTATATTCCGGCATCGACCCGTTACCCGTCGAATGCTCTATAGGCTTGTATGGCAACGCGAACTTAAAATGGATTGAGAAAAATAGGGCGGGACAAAATCCAAATGCGATCGATGCGAATCTTGGCGGCTACTGTGGTTGCCATGCTGGCACTGGTTTCGTGCAACCGCGACCCGAACGTCGCTAAAAAGCGCTATCTCGATAGCGGCAACAAATACTTCGAGCACGGCAAGCTCAAAGCGGCCTCGATCATGTATCGCAGTGCCTTGCAAAAAGATCAGCGCTACGGGCCCGCTCACTACAAACTCGGACTCACTTACATCAAGCTGCAGCAATTGGCGCCGGCCGTCCAGTCGTTGCGGAGAGCGGTGGAGTTGTTGCCTCCCTCTCAGCCGGATCACTGGGACGCGGTGATCAAGCTGTCGGAGATTTACCTGGCAGCCACGCCGGACAAGATGTATTTGCGGGAAGTCGAGGGTTATTGCAAGCAGTTGCTGCAGCGCGATCCCAACTCTTTCGATGCGCACCGTCTCAGCGGCGATCTGGGGTTCGTCCGATCCGCCAGCGCGCTGCGCGTCGGAGAGAAAGACCAGGCCAGGTCGTATATCGAGCAGGCCATCGCTGAGTATCGCAAGGCCGATGTGATCAAGCCTGGGCAAACCGGCATCCTTATCCAGATGGCTCGCTCTTTGGCCGCGGAGGGCGATTTCCAGGGCGCGGAGAAACTCTACCTCGATGTCATCAACAGGAATAAGACTCTGGACTATGCATACACCGAGCTGTACCGGATGTACACCCAGATTGGTAAACAGGAAGACGGCGAGAAGATCCTGAAGCTCGGATTCCAGAACGATCCGAAGCAGTACGTCTTCCTGACATTTCTCGCGGCCCACTATTACAAGCAGAACCGCCATCAGGACATGTTGAATGTCCTGCAGCAGATCAAGTCGCACGCCAAAGACTTCCCCGACGCTTATGTGACCGTGGGTGACTTCTACCTGCGGATGAATGCTTATGAAGACGCCATTCGCGAATACCGGGATGGCATTGCGCACGACGCGCCAAAAAAACTGGTGTATGAGAAGCGCGTGATCGAAGTGCTGATGCGCCAGGGAAAGCGCGACGAAGCCGCTCAGATCAACCAGCAGATTCTGAAAGACGACCCGAACGACGCCGATGCCCGCGGCCTCGCTGCCACCTTGCTCCTGGATAAAGGCGACGTCACTAAGGCCATGGGTGAACTGCAATCCGTAGTGGCCCGCGTGCCGAACAACGTGGTCGCGCACTACAACCTGGGCCGCGCGCACGAAGCCCGCGGTGAGTTCGAGCAAGCGCGGCAGGAGTATCAGAAAGCCGTCGAAGTCCGCCCCGATTATGTGCTGGCGCGGCTCGCGATGGCGCAATTGCAACTGCGGCGCCGGGAGTGGGATGGCGCCCTGCGTACTGCCGAGCAGGTGCTGTCGACCGACAAAACCAACACCAGCGCGTTGCTGATCCAATCGGCGGCCCTGATGGGCGAAGGGCGATTCGAAGAGTCCCGGAATCTTCTGAACGAGATGTTGAAGTCCGCACCCAACTCCGCGGATGTGGTGTACCAGTTGGGCCTGCTCGACCTGGCGCAGAAGAAATACCAGGGCGCCGAAACCAACTTCAAGCACTCCTATGAGCTGAACGCGGCCAATACGCGCGGCTTAATGGGAATGGTGGAAACCTATCGGCAGCAGAATCGCGTAGCCGATGCGCTGGCGCTATTGCAGAAGGAGACGGACAAGAACCCGCAGCGGGCCGATTTCCGGCTGGCGCTGGCCGCTACCGCCGTCCTCGGCGGCAAGTTCGACATGGCGATCAAGGAGTACGAGACGGTGCTCGGGATGCTTGGGCCGCAGTCAACCGCGCGGGCCGATCTCTATTTGCGGTTGGGCGAGACTTACCGCCGCGAAGGCCTGTTCGACAAGTCGATTGAGAATCTGGAACTGGCGCGCAAGATCCTGCCGGACAATCCGGTGGTGCTCAGCACCTTGGCACTTTCGCTCGAGAGCGCGGGGCGGAAGATGGACGCTCGCCAGACTTACGAGCGAGCTCTCAACGTTGATCCCGACAATGGCGTGGCGCTGAACAACCTGGCGTTTCTGATCGCGGAGACCGGAGGCGACCTGGAGAAGGCGCTGACGCTCGCGCAGAAGGCCAAGCAATTACTGCCCAACCTCGACGAAGTCTCCGACACACTGGGCATGATCTATCTGCGGAAAAACCTCAGCGACAACGCGATCGACATCTTCCGCGACCTGGTCTCGAGAGAGCCCGACCATTCGACGTTCCACATCCATCTCGGCATGGCCTTCTCGCAGAAGGGCGACAAATCGCGCGCCAAGCAGGAACTGCAGGAAGCGCTGAAGACCAGGCCGACAGAGAAAGAGAAGGAACAGATCCAGCAGTTGATGAACCGGCTGGGATAGATTTTGTAGCGCAAGCAGTTTTGCTTGCCGGCGCGGCACTCTTGCCGCGCTCTCCACTATCCGGAGTGCGCTGACAGGAGTGTCGGCGCCGCAGAGTGCTTGCGCCACAAAAATCTGCGTCAGAACAGCGGGATCTTTCCCAGCAACTTCCCGACATCGAACTTCGCGCCGAAGAAGAATCGCAGGTCATCGGCGGCTGCCCGCGTTCGGGCAGCGCGCGCCAGATTCTGACCCACATTGGCGCTGAAACCAACAATCAGCGGCGTAGACGGGATCGAGACGGCCCCCTCGGCCGCTAACCGGAATCGCCTCACCGGACGCGTAAGCGGAGCGGCATCGCCAGGCTGAGGAACCGGCACGAGCGTCGCCAGGTTACTGAAGCGGCCCATCGTCACATCCAGATAGCTGACAAGCTCGGGAGCTTCGTCCCTATCGAACGACAACCGGTAATGTCCCAGCCGTCCGCCCCAGGAGTAAAACGTGTCGAACGGCTGCGGATTGACCGGTTGCACAGCGCCGGAATCCACTTCCCGGATGGGCGTGAGGAAACCGGCTTTGGCAATGGGCGCCACGAAGAGGCTATGCGGAGCGTTGCGCCAGGTCCATTTCGTCACCAGGAACGGGAAGTAAACGCCCGCGGCCATTAGAGCCGATTTCTGCGATCCGACGAAGGTAGCCACTGCATCGGCCGCACCGGACGCAGAAGAGCTCTCCGAAGCCGTCTGCTGCGATTCCGGGACATTGGTGAGCCGCGCTTCGAAGAAGCTGACTGCGAGCAATCGCCTGTACCAGCTTCCGTCCGGGTTCACGCCGCCCCACACCCAGTTCTTCTCCAGTTGAAAATCCAAAAACAGGCTGGCCTGGCTAAGGCTCTGTCCCTGAAAGTTGTTGTCATTGGATAGCACCGTACCGGCGGCCAGAGTTACTCGCGTACGTCCCCAGTCCGAGGATGCCCGCACCATCGCAGGCGCCCCGAGCGGCCTGGCTGAGCAGGAGGACTCAGCGAGCGATAGATCCTGTTGCAGTTGAATGCGCTGTCCGGCGACCAGGGGATCTGCGAGGGTCGCGGTGAAACCGCCATTGGCGTCGGTGGGTACCGCCGTCCCAGCCTTCAGCGTCAGCAACTGGCCCGAGTTCAACTCGCAAAACTGGACATCGATCCGGCTTCCGCCGCGAAGGATGCCGTGAATCGCGGTCGCGCCTTCGGCCAGAGGCTCCATGAATTGGGCGCTCATCTGCGCCTGTGCGTTCCCGGCCAAGAAAATACTGACCAGGCAAATCGTGTTCGTCACTTTTTCTCCAGAAGCGGAATTCCGACGGGAACGATGGGGAACGGAATCGGCCGGCAGGACGACCGGCTCCCATGGGAGAGAGGGTCTCGCTCTTATTATGTCCGGCGCTTGCGCCCCGAACCGGGCGGTCGGGGCTGCGATTCACCGATAAGCCCAACAGCCACTACGGAATCGAAAATTAGAGAACTCTAGTGACCGGCCCCCCGCCCCGCGTCCGAAACTACACAACTCAAAGCCATCGGAGGCCGCCGTCAGCCTGAAAACGTCCGTTGCGTCTGGTGGTCGGTGATTCTTGTTGCTTCGGCTCTCGCGTTGCTGGCAAAGTGCGGAACCAATCCCCTGGAGACATCATGTATCACCACGTAAAGCAATTGATGTACACCGTCCGTGTCGGCACCCCGGACCCGCGCTTCGGCAACATGTTGCTCGAGCAGTTCGGCGGCGCCAACGGCGAACTCGCGGCCGCGATGCAATACTCCGTTCAAGGCCTGAACTGCGACGACCCCGATCGCAAAGACCTGCTGATGGATATCGGGACGGAGGAACTCAGCCACCTGGAAATAGTAGGCACGCTGGCGCGCCTACACCTGAGGCCATTAAAAAATAATCGCGATGCTGCCATCGCGGACCCGATGATGGCGATCGCCGGTGGAGGCGGAGTCAACCTCTACAACTCCATGGGCGACCCGTGGACCGCCGATTATTTAAAGATCACCGGCGAGCTGGACGTGGACCTCCGCAGCAACATTGCGGCAGAGGCGCGCGCCAAGATTGTTTACGAACGCCTCATTAATTTCTGTGAGGATGCCGACAGCATCGACGCGCTGAAGTTCCTCATGACTCGCGAAATTACGCACATGAAAGCGTTCACCGCGGCCCTGGAAAGCATGGGCAAGCCGCAGTTTTCCATCGGCGCGATTCCGCCCACTCCCGGACTGGTATCGCAATATTTCAACGACTCCACGGGTGTTGGCGATCGGGGCGAAGTCGATGTGCGCGGTCCGTGGAATCAGGGCGGCGATTGGGAGTTTGTCGAAGCGCCGGCGTTCCAGGAACTGCAATCGGAAATCATGGGCACCCGCGAGCCCTCGGAAGATGGCGGCTCGGAGCGCCGGACACCGCCTGCGAGTACGCAGAAAACCGGGCCAAAGAAAAGAACCGCTTAAAAGGCAACTAGGAGGAGGATCCGCACGATGTCACAACTGAAAGAGCTGCTCATCGAAGAGATGCAAGATCTGCTGCACGCCGAAAATCAACTATTGGGGGCGCTGCCCAATATGGCGAAGGCAGCCAAGTCGCCCAAACTCCGGGAGGCATTCGAAAAACACCTGGAACAAACCCGCACGCACGTGGAGCGATTGAAAGAGGCATTTCAACTCCTGGGATCGGAAGCCGAGCCCACTCCCTGCCGCGCGATGGCGGGCCTGATTGAGGAGGGCAAGGAGAGGATCGAAGAGACGGAAGACAAAGAAGACGTTGCCGCCGATCTCTCGCTCATCACAGCCGCCCAAAAGGTAGAGCACTACGAAATCGCGGGATACGGCAACCTGCAGAATCTCGCTCTGCAAATCGACGAGCGGGACGCCGCGCGCCTATTCGCCAGAACTCTCGGCGAAGAAGAGGCGACGGATCATCTGTTGACTGAAATTACCAAGCCTCTTTTGCAGCAGATTCGGATGGAGGAACTTGAGGGCGCAGTGTCGGAACGAAAAGCGTCCCGAGCGGGCGGGAAAACCCGGCACGCGTAGAGCACCGCTCTCAACAATGGTGCTCCCTGTGGGGCGGCCTTTTCAGGCTGCGAACCCGCTTTCAGCGGGGTCCAGCCGGGCGAAAGCCCGGCCGCGGGCACGGATGTCCGCCCCACAAAATTAAAAGGCCCCGAGCTGGGTATCTCGGGGCCTCGCACTCAGAGGGTTGACGGCGGGAGGGGACTCGCCGTCAGGGATGCTGTCTGTCTGTTGATTCAAGATTACCAGTTTCAGACCTTCTTGTCTAGTATTCTGAGAAAAAATTTTCGTAGATAATTTCCGCGATCTTCCGGAACCCTCCTGATGAGGCTTTATACGCGGCGAAGGGCTGCGGGGCGGCTCAAAATAACGGCTCTCGGTACTAGGTAAGTAGTGGTTAACATTAACCGCGCCGCTTGCCGCAAATACAGCCGCCCACGCGGGTTACGGCTTTGAATGCGTCTTTGTTGGCGAACCCTGATAACGGGCCTGCCTTAACTAAAGACGTATTGAGGCCATCCCGACCCCATTGTAGGTTGAGGAAAGCAAAGGCGGTGTCCGTGAGCGAGCTACTTCAAGAAAGAGAAACCAGCACCAGTAATGAGCGCGAAAGGCGCAGCAAGAAACGCTTCGTCATCGAGCAGGAAGTCCGCTACAAGATGCTGTACGGACAGCGTATTGCAGAGACCGGCACAGGCAAGACGATGAACATTAGCAGTAGCGGCGTGTGGTTCACCACCGAAAACATGCTCACCACGGGCATGCCGGTGGAGATCTCCATGAACTGGCCCGTACTGCTCAACGAGACTTGCCCGATGAAGCTCATGATCTACGGTTGCGTGGTTCGTAGCAATGAGAAAGGCGCGGCGGTCGCGATCGAGCGATACGAGTTCCGCACCCAGGGGAAAGCGTTCCAGCAACCGGCTATCCCGGCTGGCCTCGAGCTTCGCCTGCCAGGCTAAAGTTTCGTCTCTCCGTTCCACTTCGGCCGCGCCGATCCCCCACATCGGTGCGGCCCTTTTTTGTCTCCAGACGCACGCTGGCGAGCCAGATGCTTATTTCCTCGCACAGGCGGCGGCATTCGCGCACTTAGCCGCGCCACGGAGGCAAACCGATGCTTTGGACGATCTTTGTCATTCTCCTCGTGCTTTGGCTACTGGGTCTGGTGACGTCCTACACCTTGGGCGGGTTCATCCACATTCTGCTGGTACTGGCGATTGTGGCCCTTCTCATCCAGGTGATCTCGGGCCGCCGCGCCATCTAGCGTTTCTCCTCGCGCCAAACGGTCAGCGCCGGCTCGCCACTTCGCGTGCGCCGGCGCGTTCTTTTCTCAGATAGCCCGTAATACGCGGGCCGGAAGCGTGATGATCGCCCAAACCAGGGCGAGTGCTCCGCCCACAGCGATTCCCACGACGCGGAACGGCAAGAGCAATAGCCAGACAATTGGGTACAAAATCAGGGCGCCCAATGCCAGAGGCCAGCACAGGACGAACAGAATCATCCACAGCAGAAACTTCATCATCAGCCTGTCCTATCATCCGTTTATACGCGCGGGAGCGGGAATTCGTTCGAACTTTTGCTAGGATATAACTTCTATCGAATGTTGCGTTTTGAGACTGCCGGAGAGTCGCACGGCGAATGCCTGGTGGCGACGCTGACAGGCCTCCCGGCGGGCCTACCTATTTCCCTGGAAGCCATCAATCGTGAGCTATGGCGGCGACAGCAGGGGTACGGCCGGGGTGGCCGGATGAAGATCGAGACCGACCGCGCCGAAATTGTGGCCGGCGTACGCCATTCGCAGACCATCGGCTCCCCGGTAGCGGTCATCATCCGAAATAAGGACTGGCAGAACTGGACGCAGGTGCTACCGGTGGAAGCCGCGGAGGATTCCGCGGCGCACCATAAAGCGGTGAGCCGCCCGCGCCCCGGGCATGCCGATTTGGCGGGCGCCATCAAGTACAATTTTCCCGACGCGCGGTATATTCTGGAACGCGCCAGCGCGCGGGAGACCACCGCGCGGGTGGCCATCGGCGCCCTCGCCAAAGCCCTGCTCGCGGAACTGGGCATCCGCGTCCTCAGCCACGTGATCGCGGTAGGCAGTGTGCATTTGGAGCGATGCGCTTCCTGGGACGAACTGGTGGCGCTTAGCGAAAAGGACGATGTCCTGCTGGGCTGCGTAGATGCCGAAACCGAACAGCGCATGAAGGCCGTGGTAGATGAGGCTTACCGCACCGGAGATACCGTCGGTGGGATCTTTGAAGTCGTCGCGCACGGCGCGCCGGCTGGACTGGGTTCACACATCACCTGGGACTCGCGGCTCGACGGACGCCTGGCCCAGGCGATCGTGTCCATGCAGGCTGTAAAGGGCGTCGAAGTCGGTTTCGCCGCCGAGGGCTCCGCCAGTTTCGGGTCGAAGGTGCAGGACACGATTCACTACAACCGGGAAGAACGGCAGTTTCACCGCGGCGCTAACCGGGCCGGCGGTCTGGAAGGCGGTATGACCAATGGTCAGGATGTCGTTGTGCGCGGGCTTCTGAAACCGATTTCCACGCTGCGGCGCCCGCTGGAATCCGTGGACCTGGAAACTCGCGAGCCTGCCCTTGCGGCGTATGAGCGCTCCGATGTGGCGGTTGTTCCGGCAGCCGGCGTGATCGGTGAAGCCATGGTAGCCCTGGTCCTGGCGCAGGCATGCATCGAGAAGTTCGGCGGAGACTCCATGCTCGAAATGCGCCGCAATTACGAAGGCTACCTCGAACAGGTGAAGAACTTTTGAGCGCCAAAATCTACCCGATTGTCAGGTTCGGCAATCCCGTGCTCGAGCGGGAAGCCGACGACGTAAGCGATTTCGATACGCCCGAGTTGCATCAGTTCATCGAGGAGATGTTCGAGTCCATGTACGCCGCCAAGGGCGTGGGCCTGGCCGCCCCCCAGATCGGCGTCGGAAGGAAGATCGCGGTCATCGACTGCTCCAACGGCGAGAATCCCGAGGAAAAGCTGGTCCTCATCAACCCGCAAATCATTAAGACCGAAGGCCGCCAGGAGGGCGAAGAGGGCTGCCTCAGCATTCCCGGCTTCCGGGAGCAGGTCCGCCGCGCCAAGCGCGTCACCGTGCGTGCCCGCAACATTAAGGGCGAAGAGTTCGAGATGACCGGCGAAGACCTGCTGGCCCGCGCCTTTTTACACGAGACCGATCACCTGTACGGTAAGTTGTACATCAGCCATATCAGCGCCCTGAAACGCGACTTGATGAAGCGCAAAATCAAGAAGTTGCAACGCGCGGGGGATTGGGACTGAGTTCGACCCATGCGGTTGATCTTTCTGGGAACGCCGGCGTTCGCCGTGCCGACCTTGGAGCGGATCGTCGAGGCCGGCCACCAGGTATTGACGGTAGTGACCCAGCCCGATCGCCCCAGGGGCCGTGGCCGCCAATCGACACCTCCGCCGGTGAAGGAAACCGCGATGAGGCTGGGCTTGCCCGTTTATCAGCCAGAGCGTGTGCGCCGTCCGGAAGCCGTGGAAACGCTACGCGCGCTCGGGGCCGAAGGCATGGTTGTAGTTGGGTACGGCCAGATCATTCCCCAGAACGTAATCGACCTGGTACCGCTTGGAATTATCAACGTGCACGCCTCGCTGCTGCCGAAATATCGCGGCGCGGGCCCAATCCAATGGTCCATCATCAACGGAGAGGCGCGCACCGGCGTGACAACGATGCGAATTGACGCCGGCTTGGATACGGGGGACATGCTGCTGAAGCGGGAGACGGAAATCGGACCCGGCGAGAACGCGATCGAACTCGGGCGCCGCCTGGCGACGATGGGCGCAGATCTTCTGGTCGAGACGCTCGAAGGCCTGGATCGTGGGACCATCGTCCCGCAGAAGCAGGATTCGGCGTTGGCAAGCTACGCACCGATTTTGAAGAAAGAGGACGGCCGCATTGACTGGGCCCTGCCCTCCGCCGCGATTCACAACCGTGTGCGCGGACTACAGCCGTGGCCGGGCGCTTACACTACTTTTCGCGGGCAGACGCTGCAGATCTGGAAGGCGCGGCTATGCGAGCGTTCCGGGGCGAAGCCGGGGAGTCTGGTGAGCGTAAAGCCGCCTTTGGTGGTCTGCGGCGAGGGATCGCTTGAGCTTTTGGAGGTGCAACTGGAAGGCCGCAAGCGGATCAGCGGCGCCGACTTCGCCAATGGCCAGCGCCTCTCCGCGACCGACATTCTGGGAGAACCGGTATCGTGAATTTGCCTTTAGGATACAAGTATGCCGCCACCTACGCCGGAATTCGCGCGGCGGCTAGCGATGACGTTGCGCTGATTGTGAGCGGGATGCCCGCGAATGCCGCCGGGGTCTTTACGCAGAATCGCGTGCAGGCCGCTCCCGTGAGACTCGCGCGCCGGCACCTGTCCGCGTCAAAAGGCTTGGCGGGCGCCATACTCGTCAACGCGGGCAACGCGAACTGCGCCACCCGGACGGGCGACGCGGTAGCCCTATCTACCTGCAAGGCGGCGGCAAAGCTGCTGAAGTTGCCGGTTACGCAGGTGCTGCCCGCATCGACGGGAGTCATCGGCGTGGAACTTGATCCGCGGAAGATCACCGATGCCCTGCCCCGCATCGTAGAGTCGCTGGCTGCCGATCGCTTCGACCAGACGGCTCGCGCCATCATGACCACTGATCTGGTTCCAAAAACGGCTCACGGCGAAGTGAAGCTGCGGCGCGGCACGGTGCGGATCTCGGGAATGACCAAGGGCTCCGGCATGATCCATCCGTTGATGGCCACTACGCTAGGGTTCGTGTTGACCGATGCGAATATCCCGGGCGCGGTGTTGCGCCCCATGCTGCGACGCTGCGTCGAACTAAGCTATAACCGCCTCTCCGTGGATGGCGACACTTCAACCAATGACACCTTGCTCCTGCTGGCCAATGGAGCTTCGGGCGTGCGGCCCGATCCCAAGGAATTCGCGCTGGTGGAACAGGAGATCGCGCGGGTGATGGAGTCGCTTGCGCAGCAGATCGCGCGCGATGGCGAGGGAGCCAAGAAATTCGTAACCATCGACGTTTCGGGAGCGCCCAATGCCGCCGACCGCGCGATCCTGGTCGCGCAAATCGGATCGCCTGCGGCGGGTCGTTTCCAGAACAGACTGCCATTCCCCAGTTTCTCGAAGAGCAGCAGTGTGGCCCAATCGCTTCGACCCTTCCCTCAGTTCGGCAGTCTCAACAGCTCGGGTCCATTAGGACGGACGTGGTACGACTCGCTGCAGGCGCGGGCAACCAAGCGGCTCAGCCACGGGCTGGAAGTGACGTACAACTTCACGTGGTCGAAGGAGCTTGATCTGGGCGTCGAAAACGATACCGGCCTGGTGCTGGGGCAGGCGGTGAACGACATCTTCAACCGCCAGATCAATAAACAGTTGTCGAGCTTCTCCCGCCCCTTCTGGCAGGTGATCGCGGTCAACTACACATCGCCCAAGTGGGGGCCGAACCGGATCGTGAAGGCTGCGATCAGCGATTGGACAGTCGGCTCCGTGCTGCAATATGGCAGCGGGCAGCCGATCGCGACTCCCAATACGGCCACCAGCAATCTCTCCACCGCATTACTGCGAGGGACCCGCGCGCAACGAGTTCCCGGGCAGCCGTTGTTCACCACCAATTGGAAGGACTACGAGGGCAAAGTCCATACCGATCCGATCGACCTGAATTGCCATTGTTTCGATCCGGCGACCACCCAGGTTTTGAACCCGGCCGCCTGGACTGATCCCGCAGGCGGAGCCTTCAGTTCGTCCGCGCTCTACTATGATGATTACCGTTTTCAACGCAGACCGAAGGAGACATTTAGCGTGGGACGCGTTTTCCGGATCACGGAGCGCGCTCAATTCCAGATTCGCGCGGAGTTCACGAATATCTTCAATCGCACGCAGACTCCCAATCCGTCGAACGGCACGAACTTCACGTCGCCTTTGACGAAAGACGCGACGCGGCCCGGCAACAATACCGGCGGATTCGGATCTATCTACGTCAGCCCGACTAACGCGGTGATCGGAGAAAGGTCGGGTCTGCTCGTGGGGCGGTTCACGTTCTAGTCGGACTGGAAATTCTGAGTAACGGCGGGCGTCTTCGGCAGCGAAGGCGCCCTTCGTTTTAGGGCGCCAAACACGTTCCAGCCGCACAGCATCGGTAATCCGGTATCGTTGACAGGGGCCCGCTTTCCTCTGTAAAATCAAGGCCGCACTCGGCATATCGGAGATCACGCCGGGCAGGATTCCGACCTGCCCCCAGGAGGGTTCAAATGGCCAAGTCTAAGCCAAAGAGTTCCGTAGGACGACGTGGGTTTTTGAAAGGCGCCGCTGCTGGCGCGGCCGCACTGGTCGCAAAACCGGAGATCGGCAAGACCCAGCCGGCTGCCCAGGTTCGCCCCGGAGCACCTCTTCCCACTCCTACCCAGGTGGCGTTCGAAACCGGCACGCCTCCCGCGCGGGTCGAGGTCTATACCACGGACCGGCCCGGCGCCGATTTCATGGTCGATGTTCTGAAGAAGCTCAACTTCGACTACATCTTTGCCAATCCCGGATCGAGCTTCCGCGGCCTGCAGGAATCGTTTATTAACTATGGCGGCAATAAGACGCCGGAATGGATTACCTGCTGCCACGAGGAATCCTCGGTCGCCATGGCTCACGGCTATTTCAAAATCGAAGGCAAGCCAATCCTGACCATGGCGCACGGCACCGTCGGCTTGCAGCATGCGTCGATGGCGCTCTACAACGCATACGCGGATCGCGTGCCGGTTTATCTCATCCTCGGCAACGAGCAGGAAATCGCCTTCCGGCGCAGCGACGTGGAGTGGACCCACAGCGTGCAGGACGCGGCATCGATGGTTCGCGACTTTACGAAGTGGGACGATTCCCCGGTGTCGCTGGGCCACTTTGCGGAATCGGCGATGCGCGCGTACAAAGTCATGATGACGCCGCCGTACGAGCCGGTGGTGATCTGCGCCAATGGACAGTTGCAGGAAGAGCCCATGTCCGAAGAAGACCGGCGGACACTGACCATCCCTAAGCTCACGATACCGACGCCGCCAGCGGGTGATCCCAACGCGGTGGCGGAACTCGCAAAATGGCTGGTTGCGGCCGAGAACCCGGTGATCGTGGCGGGTCGCGCGGCGCGTAATGCCGAAGGCATGAAACTCCTCCAGGAACTGGCGGAAACGATTCAGGCGCCGGTTCAGGACCGCCGCATGCGGATGACGATTCCGTACCGGCACCCGCTATACAACAGCGGTAACATTGCCAACGCCGATCTAGTGCTCGGACTGGAAGTGCCGGACTTCTGGTACACCACCCACACGCAGACTCCGATTAATCGTATGGGCATGCAGGCGCGATCGACGGTCAAGCCCGGAACCAAACTGGCAACCATCACGTGCAGCGACCTGTTCGCGCGCAGCAACTACCAGGATTTCGGACGCTACGCGGAAGTGGACCTGGCAATTGCGGCCGATGCCCAGGCCACCTTGCCTTCCTTAATCGAAGCTTGCAAGAAGCTGATTACGCCGGATCGTAAGCGCGCCATCGACGAGCGCGGGAAGAAACTCGCCGATCAGGCGAAGCGGAATCGCGACCGCGACTTCGAAGCGGCTTCGGCCGGCTGGGATGCCAGCCCGGTTTCGACCGCTCGCATGGCCGCGGAAATCTGGAACGTGATCAAGGACGAAGACTGGTCCATGGTTTCCGATTTGACGTTCGTCAGTTGGTGGCCGCAGCGGCTGTGGGACATGGAGAAGTACTACCATTTCATCGGCGGCCACGGTGCTTATGGAATCGGGTACGGGGCCCCGGCCGCAGTGGGAGCGGCGCTGGCAAACAAGAAGTATGGCCGCATTAGCGTCAACATCCAGTGCGATGGCGATCTGAACTACGCCCCGGGAGTCCTGTGGACCGCCGCCCACCACAAAATTCCGCTTCTGACGGTGATGCACAACAACCGCGCTTACCACCAGGAGCACATGTTCCTCCAGGACATGGCGGCGCGGGCCACACGCGGCATCGAAAACACGCACATCGGCGTCACGCTGGATAATCCGAACATCAACTACGCAACGATGGCGAAGGCCTACGGCATGTACAGTTCCGGCCCGATCGATAATCCCAACGACCTGGGTCCGGCACTTCGGGCGGCGATCGATGTGGTGAAGAAGGGCGAGCCCGCGTTGATTGATCTTGTCACGCAGCCGCGCTAGGGAATCTGGGAAATGAAAAAAGTTCTGCTATTCCTGTTCGTGTCCGCGACAGTGGCACTGGCGCAACCCGCCGGCAATGCCGATTCCGGCAAGCGGCTGTTCGTGCGCGATGGATGCTGGCAGTGCCACGGGTACGCCGGCCAGGGGAGCCGCGACGGAGCACGCATCGGCGCCACGGCACTCACAGAGCAGGCGTTCGTCCGCTATGTCCGCCGGCCCACGGGGGCTATGCCGGCCTTCACCGATAAGGTGGTTACGGACCAGGAAATGGCGGATATCTACGCCTACCTGAAGTCCATGCCCGCGCCCAAGCCGGCGAAAGACATCCCGCTGCTGAACCAAATGAAAAACGGCAAGTAGCCGGAAACCATGCCCGAGCTCCCGGACGTGACGATCTACGTCGAAGCGTTGCGGGCGCGCATTCTGGGTCATACATTCCGGCGTGTCACCATACGCGGTCCGTTCCTTCTGCGCACGGTGGACCCTCCGCTGGAAAGCACCTTCGATAAGAAGGTGACCGATGTTCGCCGCCTGGGCAAGCGCATCCTCATCGGCGTTGCCGGCGATTTCTGGCTGGCCATTCACCTCAAGATCTCTGGCCGTCTGCATTGGCGTACGACAGCGCCGAAAACGAACGCCAAGAACTTTCTCGCGGCATTCGAATTCGACAACGGATTTTTGGTCCTCACGGAAGCGGGCACTCAACACCGCGCTTCGCTACAAGTGGTCCAGGGGGGTGCCGGTCTGCGCGCATTGGACCCGGGCGGGATCGAGGTGCTGGATGCGACCCTCGATCAGTTTCGCGCCGTGCTGCAATCGGAAAATCACACGCTGAAACGTGCGCTGACAGATCCGCGCTGGTTCAGCGGCATCGGCAATGCGTACTCGGATGAGATTCTGCACCGCGCCTCGCTCTCTCCGGTAGCGATGACGACGAAGCTGACTTCAGAGCAGATCGAGCGGCTTTTCGAGGCCACGCGAGAAGTATTGCTGGAATGGGTGGAACTGCTGCGCGCCGAAACGGGTTCGGCTTTCCCGGAGAAGGTCACTGCGTTTCGGCCCGCCATGGCTGTCCATGGGAAATACGGCCAACCTTGCCCGCGCTGTGGCGCGAAGGTGCAACGGATCAGGCACGCGTCGAACGAAACAAACTACTGCACTGTGTGCCAGACACAGGGGAGGCTCCTGGCTGACCGCGCGCTTTCCCGTCTCCTTCGCGCCGACTGGCCGCGGACTTTGGAGGAACTGGAAGAGCTCAAGAAACGTTAAGGGGCTCGCATAAAATCAGGGTGGCGGCGGGCTATAACGCCGCCACCCAATCCTACGCCAAACAACTACATGCGGGCTGCGCCGGCAGCGCCATCGCGGCAGCTACCGCAGATGCCGAAGCCGCTACCGTTGGCTCTGATAAAGCCGCAATAGGTAACCAGCTTAACGAATTCGCCGGGGCTGAGCGGTGCATTGGTGAACTTGGTTTCGGTCACCTGATACGTGCCGCCCGGAGCCTGGTGGATGGTGGTACCCCACGCGCGCAGGCCCGACGTCAGTTGGTTCGGGTTGGTCAGGAGTTGAGTGTCGCAGGCGCCACTGAAAACAACACCGGCCCCAGGAGCTGGAACTCCAGGAGCGGTACCGGGGGCAACAGCCAGCAGCGCGACGGTAACCGCGGAAGGCACGCCGGGGGTGAGGGTGTTATTGATCAGGTCGTTGCGCACAGAGAGGGTCCGCAGATGGTTGGGGGTCAACGGGCAGGTGCAGCACGAGATCAACTGCTGATCTTCCGCGAACACATACACGTTGGCACAGATGTCGCCACTGGGATCGGTCCCACCCAGAAAGCCGGCGTTGGTCATGTTGATGACCGAGTCACCGGCGGTCAGGTTGGCTGCATAACGAAGCTGATAAGCGTCGCTCGGCACGCCAGGGATGGTGCCTGGTTGAGAAAAGGCGGTCAATGCACACACAAAGACCACCGCACTAAGTGTTACTAACTTTCGCATGTCAAATCTCCCATGCGAACGGTAGCACGCACTTAGTAACGGGTCAATTATCCAAAGCGCATAGCCAAAAGGACTAATCAGTTCCTGCAACCCATTGAAACCATGCGGGATGCATAGACCAGTGCAGGACTGACAGTACGCCCGGTCCTTTCCAGGCGGATAAGATGCCACTAAGTAGATACTAAGTTTCTGTAAGTGACTTACGGATCATTTAATACCGGGGAGCGATAACCAAGCCGGCTGCTCCAACGATTCCCGACTTGTCCGCAACTTGCTGCTCGACGAGCGGAACATCGCGGCCCAGCAGCCCGCGAGAGCGCCTCCAAACCTCTTCCTGCAAGGGGAGCAACAAGTCAGCTCCGGCATCCGCAACCTGGCCACCGAGAATGACAAGCTCCGGATCGAACACGTGCACCAACCCGGAGATCGCAGCGCCAAGTCGGCGGATGGCCGTGGTTACGATTGCGGACGCTACTTCATCGCCTTCCCGCGCGGCCTGGAAAATCGTGCGGCAGGTTGCCAGTTGCGGCTGCTCGCGAAATAGCCGGGTAAGCGTAGAGGCACACCCGCGGTGAACAGCGGCCCAAGCTTCGCCTTCGATGGCACGCGCGGAGAATACCGTCTCGAGGCATCCACGCCCGCCGCATACGCACGGAGCGCCCTCCGGTTCTACTGTCAGGTGCCCAAGTTGACCACCCACGCCCGTATGTCCGCGTAGGAGTCTGCCCTGAGACAAAACCGCGCCGCCAACTCCCGCGCCGAGCGTCAGCATGACCACGTTTTCGCGATCGCGGGCCGCACCCCAAACGAGTTCGCCCGCCAGCGCGACGCGCGCGTCATTGTCCGCGAATACCGGAACGTCGCTGGGCAATCCCAACAGCTCGCTGAGCCGTAATCCTTGGAGGTAATGAAGAGTCCCGGGAAGCGTCTCTACCTGCGTATTTTCGGGATTGATGATGCCCTTACAACCCACACCCGCACCGTACGGACGGGCTGTGGCGTCCCAAAGCCAGCGGAGCGCCTCGTGCAGCGACGGCACAAATGATTCCAGATCCGGCGGCGTTGGAATGGTGCGCGATGCGAGAATGGCCCCTTTTTCGTCGACCATGCCCGCCTTGACTTGCGCGCCTCCGATATCGATCCCAAGTACGACCATTGCTGAAAAGTGTGCTCCACGTTAACACGGATACAAACAGGCCGGACATTCTGGTGGAACATCTCCCGTGCCGGCAGAACCCCGGCCGGTGAAGCCGCGCACGATGAGTCGCTGCGGGAATATTTCGGTTACTTCTTTGGCGGGTACTTATCGATTGACTTCTTGACCATATCCGACAACTTGGAGGAAATCTGGGAAGCGTCGTTCTTTTCTTCAGTAGCAACGGCGCGCCAAACCAGCGATTGCTTCTTAGCGTCGCGTAGATTGAGAACCAGCGTACCTTCCGTGTAGCGAACCCGGACGTACCGCGTCCCCAAGCCGCGCCAGCCCGCGGGATAAGCCTCGACTTCGCGCCGCGCGCCGGTGCCGAGCGAGTACCGCACGTTCAGGTCAGGCTGGCTTCCCACTTCCGTGAGTCCCTTTTCCGTAAGCCGGCGCCGTATTTCGGCATCGATCTTCTTGCGGACCAGTTCACTGTTTAATGTTGGGTTCTTGCTGCTGAGCTGTCCTTGCCGTATGGCGAAGGTCTTATAGTCCGAGAAAGCGGCCGACTCATCGAACTCGACAGTCACCTTTTGCCCCCACGCCATCGCGGCCGCGACAAAGAATAGCAAGCTCAAACGCAGGAAATTGTAGCTGGGCGTCATGCGGGTGATTTTATCATCGGCAGCGCGGCAGGATTCAATCTCACACCGGAATTGGCGGACAAGTTTTACGATGAGAGAACCCCGGCAGGAGGTGACATGCGAGCCATTTGCCTGAAGGAATCTCTCATTGAGAAGGCGTTGGAGGAGCAGAACCTACCAGAGCCCCGGCCTGGCAGCCGAGAGCTTTTGATCCGCGTTTATGCGGCCGGTGTGACTTCTGACGAGCTGAACTGGTATCCCACTCTCCATCGCAGAGACGGTGAGAAACGCGTGGGGGCCGTTCCGGCGCACGAATTCTCGGGAGTGATCGCAGGCTTCGGGGAGGACGCCGCGGGCTTTTCTCCCGGACAGGAAGTGTATGGGATGAATGACTGGTTTGCTGATGGCGCCCTTGCGGAATATTGCCTTACGGAACCCAGTTTGATTGCCCCGAAGCCTTCGCGGTTGACCCACGAACAAGCGGCATCCGTTCCGATCTCAGCCTTGACGGCCTGGCAGGGACTGTTTGATCGGGCTAAGCTCAAAGCCGGCGAGCGCGTGCTCATTCATGGGGGAGCCGGTTCCGTGGGCATCTGTGCTGTCCAGCTCGCGCGCAATCGCGGCGCCCATGTAATAGCCACGGCTTCCACGCAGAATTTGAACTTTGTGCGTCTGTTGGGCGCGAACGAGGTCATTGACTATCGTTCGGAGCCCTTCGAACTGCGGGCACAAGCGATCGACGTGGTCTTCGATACCGTAGGCGGTGAAACACTCGAGCGATCCTGGGGCCTCCTGCGGCCCGGCGGTCGCGTAGTGACCATCGCAACCGCGGAAGAGGCCAGCACCGACTCGCGCGTGAAAGAGGCATTTTTCATCGTGTCGCCCAGCCGTGACCAGTTATTGGAAATCGGCAAGCTAGTGGAAGGCGGTAAGCTGCAACCCGTGGTGGGCGGCGTGGTTCCCTTTTCGCAGGCCGCCGCGGCATATGTCAGGCCGATTGCCAACCGGCACAGCCCCGGCAAGCTGGTGGTGGCGGTCGCGGAAGAGACGCAGCCCGACCTCTCACCTTGACATTCTACTGGAAAGCCCCGTACCATTCACCTAGGATGTCTACCCGAACGCCCGACGAGCGCATTGAACTTCTGCAAGGCACGCTGGATCTGCTGATTCTCCGGACGCTGCTGCTGGGCCCGGCCCACGGCCACGCGATTTCCAAAGCGATCGAACGGAACTCGGAGAGTGTTCTTCAAGTCGAACAGGGATCGCTCTACCCGGCCTTACACCGCCTCATCAAGCGCGGATGGATTTCCGCTTCGGAAGGCCCCTCGGAGAACAACCGCCGCGCGAAGTTCTACCGGCTCACGCCGAAGGGGCGCAAGCAACTCTCGGTGGAGACTCACCGGTGGGACCGTCTGGCTGAAGCCATCGGACGGATCCTACGGCCTGCCGACGGCAAGGGGCGCGCATGAAACGGCGCCGGGCGTTGCACGATCTCGAGAGCGATATCCGCGACCACATCGAGCGGGAAACGCAGGAGAACATCGAGCGCGGGATGAAGCCGGAAGATGCCCGAGCGGCCGCCCTCCGGAAATTCGGTAATGTGGCCCGCGTGATGGAAGACACCCGCGCCGTGTGGCACTGGGTTTGGCTGGAACAATTCCTTCAGGACGTTCGGATGGGAGCGCGCGCCCTTCGCCGCAATCCAGGCTTTGCCGTCGTAGTCATTCTGACTTTGGCTCTGGGCATCGGCTTAAACACCGCGGTTTTCAGTGTGGTAAACGCGGTGCTGATCCGCCCTCTTCCCTATCCGCATCCCGAGCGGCTCGTCTGGCTGGCGAATTACAACCGGGTGATGCAGAACGAGATGGTGTCGGGAATCGATTTCCTGGACTGGAAAGCGCAAGCCTCATCGTTCGACGCGATGGTGGCCTATGGCTATAACGACCAGGCGCTCATCACGGGGGATGTCAACGAGCGACATCGTATCGCTGAGGTCACTGATAGCTTCTGGAGTCTTTCCGGCGCGCGGCCGGCTATGGGGAAACTTTTCGGCGCCGGGGAAGAAAACGTGCTCGTGATTTCGGACCGGCTGTTCGAGCAACGCTTCGGCCGGAATCCCCGCGCCATTGGAACTACCGTCACCTTGGGCGGCAGGCCGGTTACGATCGTTGGCGTGCTGCCGCCGAACTTTCGATTCGTTCTGCCGGAGGCGTTCCCTAGTGTGGGCCGCCGCACGCCCGACCTGAAAGAGGTCGAGGGCTACGTTCTGAATCCCCTGTCCGCAGCCAGCGAGAACCGGGACCGCCCAACTTCTATTCAACTGGTCGTGGCAAGACTGAAGGGGGGAGTGCCGCTGGAAACGGCTCGGACCGAGATGAACGGCATTCAGTCCCGGATCGCGCGCGCCAGCAAGACTATTTTTTATACCGACACAAGTCTGAAACTGATTCCGCTGCAGGAGAAGCTCGTGGGTGCCGCACGGACGGCATTGTTCATCCTTCTCGGGTCCGTGGGATTTGTACTGCTGATCGCGTGCTCCAATATTGTCAGCCTGCTATTGGCCCGCGCGGCATCCCGGCGAAAAGAAGTGGCCATTCGTGCGGCCATCGGCGCCGGCACGGCGCGCGTGTTCCGGCAGTTCCTTGGCGAAAACATCGTTCTTGCCCTTCTTGGCGGATTGGCCGGAATGCTACTCGCCCGGCTGACGATTTCGACTCTCCTTCACCTGGCGCCATTCGCGGTTCCGCGCCTGGGCGAAACTGACCTGGACTGGCGCGTGTTCCTCTTCGCTTTGGCGATCTCTCTTGCCGCCGGCGCGCTGCTTGGCTGCGTGCCGGCCGTCTCCATGTGGCGATCGGGCCTGTTCGATCAACTGAAACAAGGCGGGAAGACCTCGGCCGCGGGTTCCACCGGACTCAGATTCCGGCGCGTTTTGGTTGCGCTTGAAATGGCTCTGGCCATCGTCCTGCTAACCGGAGCCGGGCTGCTTCTGAAAAGCTTCTGGAGAATGACGACCCATCCGTCGGGTTTCGACCCCGAACATACCCTGGTGCTGCGCTTGACTCCCCAGATGCTTGCCGGCAGGCCGCTGGCGGAACAGCAAATTCGGCTAGGGCAACTACTGAACCAGATTCAAAGCGTACCCGGCGTGACAGCAGCCGGGGCGATCCAAACCGTCATACGAGGGCCGATTCTGCACGCCGGCGAGCCTTTGCGGATTACCCCCAAGACGCCATTGGGCTCCTTCAACGTCGTCTCGTCCGGGTTCGGTCGCGCACTCGGAATGCGTCTGGTAAAAGGCCGGTGGCTGACCGATGCTGAACCAGCCCCCTCGGTGATGATCAATGAAATTCTCGCCCGGCGGCTGTTTGGGAACGGCGATGCAATCGGCCAGCGAATCGCGGTCCCTGGCATGGATCTGCCCCCGCTCGACTCAGTGGCCGCAATCGTGGGAGTCGTCGGCGATTTGAAATATGCGCAACTGGACGTGGAACCCGAGCCGGAAGTTTATCTTCCATATAAACAATCCACCATCCTCTATGGCGCCCTAATGATCCGGACTGCAGGTACGCCCTCGCAAATGGTTTCCGCCGTGCGAGTCATACTGAGGGATTTCGATCGAAGCAGCCCTCCCGCACAGTTGAAAACTCTGGATGAATCCCTGTCCGAGTCCGTTGCGCCGCACCGCTTCAACCTCCTGCTGTTGGGGACGTTCGCGTCGGCGGCGCTGCTCCTCGCTATGGTGGGGATCTACGGCTTGATCGCTTACTCGGTGGTGCAGCGAACCCACGAGATCGGCGTCCGCGCCGCCCTGGGTGCGCAGTCGCGCGAGATCATGCGCATGATCGTCGGCCAGGGTTTGGGGATTTGTCTGGCCGGCACGGCCGGTGGGCTAGTGGCCGCTTTCGGCCTTACTCGCTTCATGACCGGGGTACTGATTGACGTGAGCCCCTCGGACCCGTGGACCTTCGGGAGCGTCGCTCTACTTCTGGGGGCGACGGCGCTGGCAGCCTCCTGGATTCCCGCACTAAGAGCCGCGCGCGTCGACCCGCTCATCGCCCTCCGCTACGAATAAGCATGGTGGCGCAAGCTCTCAGCTTGCGCCGGCCGGCACTCTGGTCCGGCGCACTCCTCCCACGGGTCATTGACAACCCGTAACCATTTAGTTACGCTATTAGGTAACCGGATGGTTACGATTATACGCAAGCCCGGCAACGCGGCGTTCCGGGCCATCGCCGACCCGACTCGCCGGGAGATCCTGGGCCTTCTGCGAAGCGGGCCGCAAAGCGTAGGAGAGATCGCCAGCCACTTCCGAACCAGCCGCCCCGCAATCTCCAAGCACCTTCGAATTCTGCGTACGGCCGGCCTGGTCGCGACACGGAAAGACGGCGCGGCACATATCTGCCGCCTCAACGCCAAGCCGCTCAAGGCCGTGAGCACCTGGGTACGGGAGTACGAAGCGTTCTGGCGCGACAGCCTGCGCAATCTCAAGAACTACGTCGAAGGCGCGGAATCGTCCAAGAAGAAAACCTGAGGAGGAGAGAGATGAATCCTACAAGCGCACCGCAAACCATCGTCCAGGAAATCATGATCCAGGCACCGGCCGAACGGGTCTTTGACGCGCTCACCGACCCGGACCAGCGGCTGCAATGGTGGGGGATCGAAGGCCGTTTTCAAGCGAACCATTGCGAATCCGACTTACGTCCAGGCGGCAAGTGGACGATGCGCGGCATCGGAGTCGGCGGCAGGCCATTCGAGGTGGGCGGAGAGTACCGCGAAGTGGAACGGCCGCGATTACTGGTCTTCACCTGGCTTCCCACCTGGCAGGAAGACGCAACCGAGACGGTCGTGCGCTTTGACCTGGTGGAAACTGGCGGAGCGACAACGGTCCGGCTGACGCATTCCGGTCTTTCCACGGACAAGACGCGGCAGAGTCACCAGGGGTGGCTACAGCTTCTGGAGTCGCTACGTATATTTACCGAGCACCATTAGTCACACAGCGCCCCATCAGAGGAAAGTGGCCGCACATCACGCGATTCCGGACCGCGCGTCCAGGCGCTATGATGCGGGTTTGAGACGTCACGCAGTTCGCGTTTACCTGTTTGCCGCTGCTCTCTCGCTAGCGGCGTTCTGCGCTGCCCAGCCGCTGAGTTTCACTCCGTTCCACGCCAGTGGAATTTATGCAATCGGCGAAAATGCCGGATGGACCGTGACCCTCGCGGAGAGCACTTCCGCCCCCTTCACCTATACCATCCGGAAAAATAACTCCGACGTAATTAAGAGCGGCGCATTGGAATTCTCGGCCGGCAAAGCCGTCATCGAGGTCGCGCTGGAAGAGCCCGCGATGCTCTACGTGGACATCAGTTCCTCGGGTTCCTCGTCGATTCCAGGTTCGACGTTTCACCTGGGCGCAGCCATTTCTCCTACCCGCCTGGAACCCTCGACGCCCCGACCGCCGGACTTCGACTCCTTTTGGGACGGCAAGCTTCGCGCTCTCCGGCAGGTTCCGATTCACCCGATACTGACGCCGGCTCCGGCGGATCAGGCCGGAGTGGACCTGTATACCGTAAGACTGGATAGCCTGGGCTCGAACGTCCAAGGCTACCTCGCCAAGCCTGAGAGAGAAGGCAAGTTCCCCGCCCTGGTGATCTTTCAGTACGCCGGTGTCTATGCATTGCAGCCCCGTACCGTCACGGACCGCGCGGCAGAAGGCTGGCTGGCGTTCGACGTCGATTCGCACGATCTACCGCCGAGTCAGGCTACTGGAGTCAGCACCAACTATCCGGCCATCGGAAACACCGATCGCGAGACCTCCTATTTCTTGAACATGTATCTGCGCGACGCTCGCGCGATTGACTACATCGCCAGCCGCCCGGATTGGGACGGAAAGACAATCGTGGTGATGGGCACCAGCATGGGCGGGCAGCAGAGCCTGGTGACGGCCGGACTGCGGCCGCAGATCACGACTGTAATCGTGAATGAGCCTTCCGGCGCCGACTCCAATGGCGACCGCCACGGCCGCAGAGCCGGTTACCCCAACTGGCCGTCCGACAATCCCAAAGTGATGGAGACCGCGCTGTACTTCGACACGGTGAACTTCGCGTCGCGGATCAAGGCGCCGGTGCTGGCGGCGCTCGGGTTCATCGACACGATCGCACCTCCCACGGGAATCTGGATTGCTCTGAACCAGATCCCTGCTCTGAAAGAGGTGATACCGATGATCGAGTCGGACCACAACAACATCACGCCTCAGAAACAGGGTGCGTTTCTGACGCGATCGGAGGAAGTGCTCCACATGATCCTCGCAGGCGGCACCTTCCAACCCAGCGAAGAGCCGGCTGTTCAGTGATACACTGAATCCTCCGGTCATGATCCAAAAGCGTCTACTAGTGCGGGTTTTAGCGATTTCGGGCCTGCTGTTTACGGGATGTGTTTTCACCTGGGGGCAAGGGCGAGGACAGGGCCAAGGGCGCGGCGGGCAAGCGCCTGCGGGCGCCAGCTACGGTCCTTACTGGCAACCTCCGATGATCAAGGGCGACCCGGTTCCGCGGCTGCCCGACGGCAAACCGGACATGCACGGCTACTGGGCGCCGCGCTTCAATCAGGCCATCTTTGAGGTACAGAATCACCCCACGGCGAAGCCAGGAATTGCGCCGGGCCGCGGAGCCATCGTGGATCCGCCTGATGGGATGATCCCGTATAAGCCGGAGGCGGCGGCCAAGGCCAAGGACCTCCAGCAGAACCACATGTACGAAGAACCGGAAGCCCACTGCTGGGAGTCCGGCGTACCCCACTCGGCTTACCAGCAATTCGGATTTCAGATCCTGCAGCCGCAAGGGTACTTCCTGATCGAATTCGAATACGCGCATTCGTACCGCATCATACCGACCGACGGACGGCCGCACATCGATGCCAAGAGCAAGCTGTTCATGGGTGACTCCGTAGCACACTGGGAAGGCGACACTCTCGTCGTAGACACGACCAATCAGAACGGGAAGACGTGGTTCGATATGGCCGGCAACTTCACCACCGAGAACATCCACGTGGTGGAACGCATTACTCCGGTGGACACGAACACGATCAACTACGAAGCGACCGTGGAAGATCCGACCATCTATACCCGCCCGTGGAAGATTGCCGGGACGTGGGGCCGGCGGAACGAAGATGGCTACGAGCAGCTCGAGTTCGGCTGTATCGAAGGCAACGACGATCTCCAGCACTACGTACAGGAAACCGGCGGAGCGGCCAAGGCAAAGAAGAAGTAGAACGGACGCTCAAAGAGCCGCGACCGTGAGGAAGCGGTCTTCCTAGCTCACGAAGTGGGCAGTTAGCGCGAGATAGAAGATCGTACCTACAGCGATCACGGCGCCGTGCGGCAGTCCCACAGACTTCGGGCTCTTCACGTCGAGCTCTTCGCGGGTCACATATGCGGCGCGGCCGTGCCGCATCTCGCCGAGAATGTAGCCTAGATTCCAGAACGTAGTCTTGGTCCGTTTGCGCGCCAGGGTCACGATCACTGCCATGATGCCGCCGAGCACGGCGGTGATCACGAAGATGCCGAACCAGTCCTGCCACCCCACCAGCGCTCCGGTGGCGCCCATCAGTTTCACGTCACCCGCACCCATCGCGTGGATGATGTACAGCACCAGGTAAAGTCCGAACCCCAAGGCCAGGCCTTTGAACCCGAACAACAGGCCCGGCACACCGCGATAGAGGAACGTGTTCAACGCCAGGCCAATCGCCGCGCCCCCGACCGAAACCCAGTTGGGAATGCGGCGGTATCGGACGTCGTAGACGGCTGCGGCCAGCACCAGGATGATCAATACGACTTCCACCCCGGGCGGAGGCATGGTCAAACCCATGCCCTCAACGTACACCGCCACTCGCGTCGAATGCGATGTTACCGTTAGTTACTAGAAGTGGTCAGACTGCCCGTATTTACTGGTTTTGCGCGCTGACAGGCAAGGGATGTTTGGCCGCCAACTCGATCCCGGCGCCGAATTGGGCCGCTCCGGGAATCGTGACCGGCAAGTGTCCGGCGATGCGGATGTCGCCCAAAAGCGCTCGGACCGCCGCGATCTCAGAAACCGGCACCGTGCTGTAGGTGGCCAGATAAGCCGCCACGTTCGGGAAATTGCGGAGCAGATACGGGTTGCCCAGCGCGACGAAAGCGACCGGCTTCCCCAAGGCGACCTGCGCCTGAATCCACGCGGGCAACTCGCCCCCCAGACCGACGGTTCCCTTGTACGCTGCGGCCGAGGAGAACGCCGCGACCACATACGCGTCACAGTTGGGCAGCTTGCGAACCGCTTCATCCATCGCGTCCCGCTGCATGGAAGGATCGAGGGTCACGGGGACAGCGCGCGGGACGCGCTTCTTCAACTCCTGAGTAAACGTTTGGCCCTCGCTGGAGTACCGGCTCTCCGCAAGCACGACGTAGCAGGCGCGATCCGGCGCCGCGAGCGGCACTAGATCGCCTTGGTTCCTGACCAGCGTCACGGCACGGTCGGCAATTTCCTGAGCCTTCTCGGCCGCCTCGGGTGAATCGAGTTCATCCCCGATCGCTTCCAGATCAACGGAGCGTTTTCGGTCCAGGCCCAGTCGCTCTTTAGCCGCCAGGATGCGCGCCACGCTGTCCTGGATCCGGCGTCTGGTGAGCCGGCCGCTCTTCACGGCATTCAACACGGCTTGCAACGCGGCATCGGGATCCGGCGGCATCAACAGCGTGTCGGCGCCGGCCTCCAGTGCACGGACGGCGGCCTCACCGGAGTTGTAGCCCTTCGCGATGCTGTCCATCTCCAGCGCATCCGTGATCACCAGGCCCTTGAAGCCCATCTGCTCCCGAAGCAAACCCGTGAGGATTTCAGGGGCCAATGTGGCCGGGATATCGGCAGGCGCCAGCGCGGGAACCGCTATGTGCGCCGTCATGATCGAGTCCACACCCGCGTCGATCGCAGCCCGAAAAGGAACCAGTTCCACGCTGTCGAGGCGCGCACGGTCGCCATCGATCGTGGCCAGCCGCAAGTGCGTATCTACGGCCGTATCGCCGTGGCCGGGGAAGTGCTTGGCCGTGGTCAGTACGTAATTCTTTTTATCGGAGTGGGCGCCTTGGATGAACGCGCGCACCATCGTCGAAACCAGTTTCGGGTCTTCCCCGAAGGAGCGCGTGTTGATCACCGGATTGTCGGGATTGTTATTCACGTCCGCGACAGGAAAGAACAGCCAGTGCACTCCCAACGCGTGCGCCTCGCGCGCGGCGACTTCTCCTTCGTAGCGCGCGAATTCCGGATCGCCGGTGGCGCCGAAAGCCATCGCATGGGGAAACGGAGTGGTATCGTTGACGCGCATGCTGGCGCCGCGCTCGAAATCCGCACCCACCAGCAACGGGGTCTTAGCCAGCCGTTGCACGCGATTCAGAAAAGCCGCCAGAGCGTAGGGTTCGGCTTTCTCCGTCGTGCGGCCGTTGGCCCAATTCACCAGCACCAATCCGCCGATTTTGGTGTCGCGGATCAGCCGCACGAACTTTCGGTATTGGGAAGAGCGAGTGTTGGGAGCAGTGCCGTAGAACGGAATAAAGATCAACTGGGCAACTTCGTCGCGCAACGTCATGGGCCGCATCCAGCGGCGCACCGTGCTCGAGACTTTCAGAGGGGGTGGCGTCTTAGGCGCCGGCGCGCGGCGAATGGTCGCGGCTACAGATGCCACTTTCCAGCACATTGGGATCCTAAGCTTAGAATTCCACGTGGACAAGTTGTCGCG
>JADMIO010799980.1_pt1 | contig 37816 bp, 21 predicted proteins | sample 8958161 | NCBI WGS metagenome assembly JADMIO01 (sample SAMN16585339, study PRJNA669376) | soil metagenome | isolation source: Crop rotation soil | place: USA: Cullars Rotation, Alabama | collected 2011 | reverse complement strand
TCGTGCTAACTCTTGACTGACGAAATCCTAATTGAATGGACAAACTATCTAATCTCGAGTTCTTCAGAAAAGTGGCTGAGACCGGAGAGGCTCCCGCCGAGAGTTCGCGCTTCATCTATCCTCCCGCAATTGCCAAAACATTGGGTTTCAGACTGATAGAGGTTGGCCCCGGCACGGCAACGATGGAACTCACGGCCGATACTAAGATCCATGCAAATCCGATGGGGACGATCCACGGCGGAGTATTGTGTGACATTGCCGATGCCGCCATCGGAACGGCCCATGCTACCAGCCTGAACGAAGGCGAGAGCTTCACCAGTATTGATCTGCAAATTAATTTCTTTCGGCCCGCATGGAATGGGCGAATTCGCGCTGTTGCAAAACCTGTGAATGTCGGTCGACAGATTAGTCGTTATGTGTGCGACATCGTTAGAGATGATGACAAGCTGATAGCACAAGTTTCCAGCACAGTGATGACGCTCCGAGGTGATCAGGCATCAGGAAGATAACGCAACCGCTAATCATGCATGACCTAATTATCATCGGCGCGGGACCTGGTGGGATTGCCTTGGCGGCTGAGGCGTTCGCCTCTGGCATAGAGTCGTCACAAATCCTGATTCTCGAAAAAGGGCCGACTCACAACTCGGCAATCAGACAACTCTACCCCGAACAAAAGCTAACTACGGCAAACTACAAAGGGTTCGCGGCGCGTTGCGAAGGGTTGTTATGCGTTGGAGATATGACCAAACCTGAGACGCTCCAGTTCTTCGACAAGATCATCAGTGACTATCACGTCAACATTCAATTCAACGCCGAGGTTTACGGGATGCGGAGACCTAAAGAGGGAGGCGCGCGATTTCGAGTCGAATCGTCTCAGGGCGTTTATGAAAGCAGAGTGCTCGCGTGTGCGATCGGGATATTCGGTCGCCCGAACAAGCCGAAGGAATATCGGCTGCCACCCACACTGAAGGAACGACTGCTCTTTGATATGACGTCGCAACAGATCAAGAACGAAGCGGTTCTGGTTGTCGGCGGCGGGGATACAGCAGCCGAATACGTTCAGTACTTACACCCACAGGGTAATCGCGTCACGCTCTCATATCGAAAGGCAGACTTCACGCGACTCAATCAGCAGAACCACGATGCGCTTTTGGGTATGGAACAGCGTGGTGAGGTTGAAATCCTTCGCAGTTCAAACATTCAAGAGATTGCGGATGAGGCAGGACGGCCGCGCATTATTTTTGCTGAAGCCGAACACCCACCGCGTATCTTCGACCGCGTGATCTTCGCGCTCGGGGGTACGACGCCCACGAACTTCCTGCACACCCTGGGAATTAGCTTCAACGGCGACGGCCCGGTGTTTGACGAGTCGGGGGCAACGAACGTGACCGGTCTTTATCTGATCGGTGATTTGGTGGTAGGCAAGAAAGGCGGATCGATCATCACGGCCTTTAACTCCGCAGTGCGGGCAATGAGGAGCATCTGTATCCAGGACTTGTCTTGCCGGCCGCGTAAATCCGCGCTTCAAATAAAGTAACAGTCTGGCAGCTTTTTGGGCCCACTTGTGATTCAGAGCAGTTGAAGGGGAACTTTTCTCCAAAGTACAACGAGCTTACAATATCGGCCCATAGAATGGCCCATTTTGATCCCATTCGTATGCTGAGTGTCGAAGATCGCCCGGTCTTTCGCCAGGGTCTTGCGAGGGTTCATCGACAGAAGTGGACATGGTCCTTGTCGGGCAGGCGGCTAACGGAGTTGTCGCGATTCCGGTGGCATGGGAACCACCGGGCTGTTAATTGGCGAGATGCGCGCTGGGTTCAAATCGCGGAGTTAGAAAACCGAATGGGACTTCCGGCCGATGGATTTTGTCGGATCGTTGAATCCCTCGAATCACTTTTGCAAGAGGAGAAAAATCATGGCTCAAATTTCAGATGGCACCACCCGGAATATCGTTCTCGTCCATGGTGGTTTTGTTGACGGTTCTGGTTGGGAAGAGGTGTACAAAATACTTAAGCGTGACGGCTACAACGTAAGCGTTGTTCAGAATCCAACGATATCGCTGACCGGTGATGTCGCTGCGACGCGAGCGGTGCTCGATGCGCAGGATGGTCCGGCAGTTCTGGTAGGTCATTCATATGGCGGAGTCGTCATCTCCGAAGCCGGTAATCATCCAAACGTTGACACTCTCGTTTACATTACGGCGTTCGCCCCGGACGCAGGGGAATCGGTCGGGACACTAATCGCAAATCCGCCGCCGGGTGCGCCCGTGCCGCCGATCCTACCGCCCGTTGACGGGTTTCTCATGCTTGATAAAGCGAAATTTGCGGAATCATTCGCTGGAGATGTAGCGCCCGAAAAAGCCGAGTTCATGGCTAACTCCCAGGTGCCCTGGGGATTGGAAGCTCTCAACGGAGCCGTGAGCACACCTGCGTGGAAAACCAAGTCTAGTTGGTACCTCCTTGTAACCGAGGACAAGATGATACCGCCGCCGGCTCAGCAATTCATGGCCCAACGCGCCGGTTCAACTGTTAAAGAGGTTGGAGGCAGCCACGCCATCTACGTGTCTAACCCTCAGGCCGTTGTAAACATTATCGAAGAAGCTGCAACCAGTAGCTCAAAGGCTAAAGCGCAAACATCCTGACAGTGTGGCTGGTGCGTTTTAACGGGCGATACTTTTCACGAGGCATACAAGGAGGGCTTCGTCCGGGCCTCAATCTGACGAGGCCCTATTTGTGATGTTGGGGACGCAAAAAGTCTCCGAACTCGAAAATCGGCGACGGGCTCCAGAACAACATGAAGGGAGGAACATCGAGTGAATGGCAAAGAAATAGTCAGCAGATTTCTGGAAGCGGAAGCAAAGCAGGATGTTCAAGGCCTTTGACGGAACCAACCGCTACACCACAGAGGATGTACCGAGGTTATCTAGGTGCGCCTCGATTTTGGGTTTGCTTAAACCAGATAGAGGTCGCGCCCGGCGTCCTCCACCACCAAGGTCTCAGTGTCGGCTCGATATTCCTCGGGGTTAAACCCTCGGTGGTCGAGGAAGTTAAGGTTGACTCTCTGACAAACAGCCTCGGGGACTGCTGACGCAAGGGTTATTCTATAGCGAGGCCCGAGCCGTCCGGCGACACTTGGGGCACTGCCATAACTCACATGCGCCAGGTGTGCCGCCACACAAAGATTCGCGCGCAACTCATCCGAACCCGCGACCATTTCGCGCACGTGTTCGAGCGGCGCGTATCCATACTTTTCAATCAGGTGACCGTGCGTCGCTGAAAGTTGATTGAGTTGCGGCGCGTAGATGATCAACTCACCGCCCGCTTCGATGATGCTGCCAAGTTTGTAACTAGCCTTGCCCCCGACCCAGAGTTCATCGTAATGGCTGTCGAGGAGCGCGACTACGCGTTTGTATTTCCGGCCAACATGCTTAATGTGGACTTCGCTACTGACCTGCGCGGCGCGGCGGAACGCTTCGTAAAGGTTTCCGGCAAACAGTGCATGCGTATGCAGCCCATCACGATTGCGCGTCGAAACCGACGTAAAAGAAATTATTCTGGGAGATAAGAGCGCGGCCGCGGCTTCGATGACGCGACGAGTCGGAGTTTCGATGCGACCGATTACATTCTCGATTGTGGCCAGTGCCCCGAGCCAATGAGTTAGATGGGTAAGCTCCGGACCGGCCACGCCCGGAAAAAAGTACTTGGCACCGCCGGCAAAGCCAGCCACTTCGTGTGGCATGGTGGCTCCAAAGACTAAAACGGTGTCATACCTTCCGGGAGCAAGCAAAGCATTCAAGCGTACCGGTACTGACTCCTGCAGCAGTCCGCCAGTCAAGTCGGCGATCTGTGCAGCACTTAACTCGCCGATTCTTACTAACTCATCGTCGCGATCCCATCTATGATCGAAAATGTTGGTGACACCGCCAGGCGCGATTCTGCTCCAACCGATTTTGTCGCGTTTCTCAGCTTCGTTCATCGGCCCGTGAGTGCCCTGCGCAATCAGTACGTCGAAGAGCGCAATCTTTTTCCTGGCGAGTATCTCCGCGGCAAACGGCACTAACTGATCGGTATTGTCATCACGGGTTTTATCGGGAACAATGGCGAGCACGTTTCCTCCCGTTGGAATGTCCGCAAGCGCGTCGTTTACGATCGCGCGCAATTCTTCCCCTGAGAGTGAAAGTGTCGCCGCTCCGCGCCCGACTATTGACTCAGATGTTGCGACGCTCATTTTTACTGTAAGAACCTTTTCATTGACGGAACCTGAATGACGAGAGCACGATAATTGTTCATGCGAAAAGAATCAAAACGGTTCGTCTCTGTCTCGCTGCTTTCGATCGCGACGTTTGTCGGAACATCCGTTCAGGCGCAACAAGATAACAGCAAACCTTTGCCGCGGGTGTTTTTGCTTGATGCATCGCAGTTAGCGGTGACGCGACGGCAAATTCATGACGGCAACAAGAACTTATTCGCAGCATTAGATAAGTTGGATCGCGACGCGCGAAAGGCGATGTCGGCAGGTCCGTTTACGGTCGTCACCAAAGAGGTAACACCCCCAAGCGGAGACAAGCACGACTACATGAGCCAGGCGCCTTACTTCTGGCCTAATCCAAATACCTCCAATGGCTTGCCATACATACGGCGTGATGGCGAACGCAATCCTGAAATAAATGAGATCACAGATCACAATAGCCTCGATCAATTAGAGTCTGCGGTAGGTACGCTCGCGCTTGCTTATTATTTCAGAAGCGACGAAGCCTATGCCGCAAAAGCGGCTTCGTTACTGCGGACGTTTTTTCTCGATCCGGCGACGCGGATGAAACCAAATCTGCAATACGCGCAGTTCATTCCGGGAGTGAACACGGGCCGGGGAATTGGTTTGATTGAAACGCGAGGATTAACGAAGGTCGTTGACTCGATCGGCTTGCTGGCGGGTTCCAAGGCCTTAACCGAAAGCGATCGACTCGCCTTGCAAGGCTGGTTCGGACAATTTCTTCAATGGATGCTGGAAAGCAAGAACGGGCGAGATGAAGCGACGTCGAAAAATAATCACGGCACTTATTACGATCTACAAGTCGCATCGTTTGCGTTGTTCGTCGGCAAGAGGGAATTGGCCGTGCAAGTACTAGAGAAAGCACGCGAAAAACGGATCGCTTTGCAGATTGATGCTGATGGTCGGCAACCACTCGAAGTGACCCGCACCAAAGCGTGGAGTTACAGCAATATGAATCTCGAGGGTTTGATGTTGCTGGCTACGCTTGGCCAGCGGACTGGAGTCGATCTTTGGAATTTTCATACGGCTGATGGCCGCAGCATCCGTAAAGCCCTCGATTTTCTTGCGGCGGTTGCACTCGGAAACCAGAAATGGCAATACGAGGAAATCGGCGGAGTGAAACCAGAGACTATATTCCCGCTCATGCGGGTGGCCGCGTCTGCTTACCGAGACAAGCAATATCAAGATTTGTTGGCGAAGCTCCCGAAGCTAGAGCTGGCAGATCGGAACCGGTTGCTTCGACCTGACTCAACACAACGGGCGCCACGCTAGCCGGACGAACGACCGCATTTCCTGGATATTGTAGCGCGATCAACTTACTTGTTTTATTCCCAGCCTTAGGAAAAAAACTCTTGACAAAGCATTCGGGTGGGCATATTGTTCGCGCGCCGAACAATATGCCTTCTGGCAATGCGCAAGATAAATACCACAGATTTTAGTATTGCTACCCGCACCACGGCGCGCGATATCAATCGACGGATCGCGCTCAACGTGATCCGCGAACGTCAACCGATTTCTCGCGCCGATCTTGCCCGGCACATGAAGATGACGCGAGGCGTTGTAAGCGTGCTGGTGCAGGAATTGATCTCGCAGGGTTTAATCTATGAGGGTGCGACCGGTGAAGCCGCGCGCGGACGCAAACCCACCTTTCTACATGTGAAGACCCAAGATCGTCTTGCGGTGGCGATCGATGTCAGATTCAGCAAGACGTATTTGATGTTGTGCGACTTTTCCGGCCGCCAGCTTGGAATCGAGATCTACGACACGGTTTTTTCGATACCTGACTTTATTAAGGACTTGGCCCTGCGCATTAAGAAAATGCTGAAAGGACAGGGCGCGGAGGCGGTCTGCGAGGGCATCGGCGTCGTGGTCCCGGGCATGGTTGACCAGCGAACCGGCAGAGTTCTGAATGCCCCGGCATTGGGTTGGCGAGGCGTCGATATCCGGTCGAAGATCGCCGCGGCTACAGGCTTGCCCGTGCATGTTGAAAACTCGGGGCGGGCCTGCGCCCTGGCCCAACTGTGGCTTGAGAAGGCTGAAACCGCCGGCCAGAGTTTTGTTTACGTAAGTGTATCCGATGGCGTTGGGACCGGAATTGTAATGAACGGGGAACTGATTCGCGGGCGTGATCACATTGCCGGCGAGTTCGGACATATGCCGATCGATCTTGCAGGCCCGCGCTGTATGTGCGGTGCTAATGGATGCTGGGAGGCTTACACTTCGAATCTCGCCACCCTGGCCCGCTATTTTGGGTGGAATTTGTCCCAACTCAGTCCAAAACATTTGAAGGAGTTGGAGAGAAAATCTTTCACGATTCTCGATCTTATCGAGCGCGCACGAAGTGGGGACACCAAGGCTCTTGCGGCGATTCAAGCTAGTGGACGATTTCTCGGTCTTGGCCTCGGCGCGATCGTAAATATTATCAATCCAGACGGGGTCTATCTCGCGGGAGAAATTACCAACGCCTGGGATTTGATCGGAGACAAAGTGCGATCGGCTATGGCCGAACGCACTTTGACAGACGCGGCGGCGCGCACGCCATTGAGACTAACGCCGGTGCAGGAATACCCCAGGTTGCGCGGCGCCGCGGCGCTAATTGCGGCGCCAACCTTTGCCGCGCCACGCGTCGCTTAAACATGAAAAAGAATTTCTGTCTAAACATGAGCAATGCGGTGCACAGTCTCAACGCGTAACGAGATCGCCATCCGCTAAGGGCTGTTGCTTTTTCGCGTTTTCGAATTCTCATTGGAGGTGCTGACATGTTAAGCGTAAGAACCTTTGGTTTGTTGAAGATCTACTTTGCCCTGCTGGTCGTGATGCTGGCCATTCCCCTGGCAGCCTCAGCGCAAGTTACCACCGCCACGATCGTCGGCACCATATCAGATCCGGGAGGCTCGGCTGTGCCGGGCGCTGAGGTTGTTGCCCGTAACATTGAAACCGGTCTTACTCGCAGCGTCAGCTCCGGGGACGGGGGAACATACCGACTTGAGTTTCTGCCTGTAGGTAAATACGAAATTGAGGTCACCTATACCGGTTTCAAGAAGTCGCTACTCGGCGGCATCGTGCTGCAGGTCAACGACACCACGCGCATAGATGTTGCACTCGAGGTGGGACAGCTTAATGAGACCGTGACTGTTTCTGATGCCGCGACGCCCGAAGTTAATACCAGCACGTCGGAGATTGGGCGCACGATCCAGGCTGAGGAGATCACCAGCCTTCCGCTCGTTGAGCGTAATGTTTTCACGCTGCTGGATCTGACACCCGGCGTACAGTCCAACAATAACGGAGTAGCCACCGCGTCTACCGGCACAAGTACATTTATCCTTGGTTACCCCGAGCAGCGCACTTTAATCAACGGCGGAACCGACGGCGGCACCGGCTCGGTGAACTACTACCTGGACGGGGGCATCAATATGACCAACCTGCGAAACACGGGGAACATCCTGCCCAACCCTGATGCCATCCAGGAATTCCGGGTTCAAACCAACAGCTACAACGCGGAGTATGGCCGTTATGCCAGCGGCATCATCAACGTAATCACCAAGAACGGCACCAACGAGTTCCATGGGTCGCTCTTCGAGTTCGTCCGCAACACTGTTTTCAATGCCAATGACTGGGGCTCTCAACTTGCCCGCGCGCCCTTTCATCGCAACCAGTTCGGTGGCACCGTCGGCGGCCCCATAAAACGCGACAAGGCCTTCTTCTTCTTCTCGTACTCGGGATTGCGGCAGATAACGAGCTCATTTCTGAGCGGCGCTCGCGTTCCCACCGCCCTGGAACGCGCCGGCAATTTTACTGCCTCGTCGACCAAGCCGACCGACCCCGCTACTAACGGCCCGTTCGTCTGCAACGGAGTGACGAATGTAATTTGCCCTAACCGAATTGATCCGGTCGCGAGGAGGATCATCGATAACTACATTCCGGTGTCCAACGTTATCCTTAGCAATGGCAACGCAGGATGGCAGGGCAATATTCCCACCCCATTTAACTCAAATGAGTATTTGGGGAAGCTGGACTACCAGCTCAATGCCGCACACCGTTTGAGCATAAGTTACTTTAATACCGGAGGCACCAGCACCACGAAAGGGGGAAGCCCCAACGTGCCCTGGAGCGTCCAGGATTCCACCTGGCGGCAGCATAGCGTCAACGCCAGCGACGTTTGGGTCATAAGCGCAGAAAAAGTTAATCAGGTCTGGTTAACTTTCTCTCGGAATTTTGGCGGCCGCATAAACAGCCCGGCGACTTCGCTTACGGATCTGGGGTCACTGTTCACGATCCAGGGCACGCCGAATTTGCCGCAGATTACCGTCACCGGATACTTTACGCTGGGACAACAAATCGGCGGCCCGGTGGCCGGCACTAACTTCTACTCCGCGCGCGACGTCTTCAGTTTGATCAAGGGCAATCACTCGCTCAAGTTGGGGGGAGAGATCTCGCTCAACAAAGACATCCAGCAGACACTGCTTAACAACTACGGGGTTTTCACGTTCAATGCCGGTGCAACCGCAAGGGTGGCTGGCCCGGGAGTAACAGCCGCGGCGGGTAACGCGTATGCCGATTTCCTGCTCGGCATACCCAGCGCGGTCTCGCAGGATGCCCCCGTGACGGGCTACACCAATAGCTGGTACACGGCGGCCTTCGTGCAGGACGATTTTCGGGTACGCCCAAACCTGACCTTAAACCTCGGTCTGCGCTATGACGTTCAAACTGCTCCGACCGATCCTTACAATCGCGTCGTCAACTATGTGCCCGGCCAGAGATCCACGGCTATCCCGACTGCGCCTATTGGGGCGCTCTTCTTCGGTGACCCGGGGGTGGAAAGGGGCGGCATCCCGACCAGCTACACCCATTTTTCGCCGCGCCTCGGCTTTGCGTGGGACATTTTTGGTGATGGAAAGACCTCGCTACGTGGTGCTTTCGGGATGTTTTACGGCAGCATTTCAGGCAACGAATGGAACACCATGACCAACTTCCAGCCATTCTCGACGCGATTGACCTTTACCAATATTAATCAAAGGACAAATGCGGCGGGGGTGCCCTTGGGAGCTACGCTGGTCAATCCCTACAACGCCTTCGTAGGCGGCAACCCTTTCCCCTACCGGGGAACATTCACCACTGGAGGCAGCCTGTTCCCCGTGGCATCAGATTTCAAGTGGCCGCGTACGTATCAGATGAACGTCTCGGTCCAGCATCAACTCACTGGAGACATAGTCGTCGGAGCGGCGTATGTTGGGACGGAAAGCCGAAACCTGCCGTTTGGTCGTGACGTCAATTACCCGGTTCTGACGCCGACTGCCACGGCCGCCGGAGCAAACATCCTGGCGCGACGTCCCAATCCCGCCTTTGGCGCCGTAACACTCCTTCAATCGGACCAGAGTGCCAATTACCATGGGCTGCAACTCACCACCGCCATGCGGATGAACCATCACGTTTCGTTTAATGCCTTCTACACGTTTAGTAAGACCCTTAGTAGTGTTCAGCTTTACAACAGCACGACTCAGGGATTGGCACAGAACTATAGCAACCTTTCTGAAGACAAGGGCGCAGGCGACACGGACCAGCGACACATCTTCAGCATGAGCTTGAACTTCAAGCCTGATTTCTACTCGGGCAAGAATCGAGTCGCGCGTGCTTTTATCAAGGGCTGGAGCATCTCGCCGATCATCAAGATCCGCAGCGGACTTCCATTCACCGTCATTAACGGCAACGTCGACGCCAACCTTGATGGTGTCACGAATACTGATCGGGCGCAGTTGGTAGGCAATCCGCATCTGGCCCATCCGACGGCGGCAATGTGGTTCAACACCGCAGCCTTTGCCCAGAACAAAATCGTGACCGGTGTTGCCACTGATGGCAACTCTGCCCGCAACCTTCTCTACGGGCCGGGCTATCGCGTAGTCGATCTGGCTATCAGTCGTGACATTCGTCTGGGCGAAAGATACAAGATCAGCCTCCGTGCTGAGGGTACTAATGTTTTCAATCTGGTGAATCTCGGACTGCCAGGCAATTCCGTTCCTGCGGCGGGTTCGACATCCGCCAGCTTTGGCGTTATTACCAGCGCATCCTCGATGCGTAAGCTCCAGTTCGGCGCGCGCTTTACCTTCTGAGACGGAAGGTCTTGGGTCTTGGGAGTTTGATCTTTGATTGTCCTTAGTCCTTGGTTCTAGTGCTTGTTTTGTACTTGAGAACCATGCGTCAAAACAATTTCAAAGACCAAAGTCCCAAGACCCAAGACCGTTCTTCCTAATCGACCGATGAACGCAGTCGACAAATGCTGGACGCACAACCGATTCAAGTGGCTGCGACAGAAGCTGGGTTCAAGCTCAGAGGGTTGCGTTGGTGGATCATCAGCCTGATCTTTCTCGCCACACTAATCAACTACATCGATCGATTGACGATCTCGGTGCTGGCTCCGGTGATCACTCGCGAACTTGGGCTAACCAATACCGAGTTTGGCGGCATTCTTACCTGGTTCCTGCTGGCCTATACCGTTAGCCAGGGCCTTTCCGGCAAGTTGTACGATCGTGTTGGCACCAAGCGCGGCTTCATTTACTCGATCCTGGTCTGGTCAATCGCCGCGATGGGGCATGCGTTTGCTCGCGGTCTGGCGAGCCTCAGTATTTTCCGATTTGTGCTCGGACTTGGGGAAGCAGGCAATTGGCCCGGCGCCGCCAAAACCGTGGCCGAGTGGTTTCCCATTCGCGAGCGCGCGTTTGGAATGGCCATCTTCAACAGTGGGGCTGCTATCGGTTCGGTCGTTGCTCCGCCCATTATCGTTTGGCTCAGTCTGACTTATGGGTGGCAAACGACATTCATGGTGACGGGATCGCTGGGTTTTGTGTGGCTGGCATTATGGCTTGTCTTTTACGAAACACCAGATCGTCATAAATGGTTAGCCCAGAAAGAACGCAAACTAATCCGTGAGGGCCAGCGAACCGACGGGGCCGCAAGTGCTCTGATGATAGAGCCGTCGGCGCCGCTTCGATGGAGAGAGCTACTCCGTTATCGACAAGTCTGGGCGATTGTCCTCTCGAGGTTTTTGACCGACCCCGTCTGGTGGCTCTACATCAGTTGGTTGCCAAAATATCTTGCCGATGCGCGGGGCTTCTCTCTCGTTAAGATTGGTCTCTTTGCCTGGGTGCCGTATGCGGCTGCCGATGCCGGTAGTCTTTCAGGAGGTTGGTTGTCTGGTTACTTAATTAGCCGAGGTTGGAGTGTTGACCGCGCGCGCAAGCTGGTAATTGCCGTGGCGGCCTTGTTAATGCCCGCTGGAATCTTTGCGGCCTTTGCGCAGGATGCGATGGTCGCTTTGATACTAATCGGAGTAGTCCTTTTTGGATTTCAGGTTTGGATCAATAACGTGCAGACCCTGCCGAGCGATTTCTTTTCTGACAAGGCCGTCGGCTCCGTGGCGGGTTTGGGTGGAACAGGCGCGGGCATTGGCTCGATGATTTTCATTTTTAGTACCGGGTGGATCGTCGATCACTTTTCCTATGTCCCGGTCTTAGTTATTGCCGGCTTGCTCGCTCCTCTGGGCACCTTGGTTCTATTTTCGCTTTCCGGCCGCATCGAGCGCGTGTCTTTAAAACCCTCGCAAAGATTTGCGGCTGGCTAAGATCATTATCTGAGGACAAATGAACGATTCTTTCGATCTAAAAGGCAAAGTAGCGTTGGTTACCGGTGCGTCATCCGGAATCGGGCGGGCGACCGCCGAAGCTCTGGCTGCCAGTGGTGCTCGAGTGGCGATCAATTTTCATCGCAACGAAGCGGGAGCCGAAGCGGCGAAGGCGGTAATAAGTGACACAGGAGGCCGCGCCATTGTCGTTCAGGCAGACGTCACGCGAGCGAGTGACGTGGAGTCACTCGTGAAGCAGGCGGTTGCCGAACTCGGGCCGATCGACATCCTGGTGAACAATGCCGGCTCGCTGATTGAACGACTGAAGATTCTTGAGTTGAGCGAAGAGCGGTGGGATGAAGTCATCGATCTCAATCTCAAAAGCGCATTTCTCTGCTGCAAGGCAGTGGCTGGTTCAATGATGGAGCGCAAGATGGGAGCGATCATAAATGTTTCTTCGATCGCCGGACGCAATGGAGGAGCATTAGGCTCAATTCATTACTCCACAGCAAAGGGTGGACTGATCACACTAACCAAAGGCCTGGCGAAAGAGCTGGGTCCTTTCGGGGTGCGCGTAAACGCGGTCTCACCGGGCGTGATTGACACTCCTTACCATGAGCAGTTTTCGACGCCAGATACGATGAAAGCATATGTAGGGATGATCCCTCTGGCAAGGATTGGTACACCGGCCGAGGTGGCCCAGGTCATTTGCTTCCTCGCGTCAGACGCTGCCAGTTATCTTGCCGGAGAAACCATTGAGATTAATGGCGGGATGTTCATGCATTGACTTATGGAGTGCGGTCCCGACAGGTCGGGATCGCGCTTTCTTACCGTATGAATGTTTTGAAGGGCACATTCCTCCAGATGAAAAGCGGCGACAGGTCGCCGCGCTCCAAATTTATTGGACGGTTGCTCGTCATCGCACTGGCCCTGGCATCGAGTCTTTGGCCGTCGCGCTCGTTCGCCCAGGATACGCGCGAGCTAGAGCAGGATCGGATTGCGAGCAGCAGGCTCAAAGGCGAGCACCCTCTGCTCGAGCTGATGCGAACCCGCAAGTCCGCGCTGCGAGCTGATTTAGTTGGTGTTCATCCACGCGTTTACGTCACCGACAAAGAACTTGCTGAATTGCGCGTACGTGCTCGCACCTCGCATCATGAACTTTGGCAAGAAGCAATCAGCCGCGTGCGGGCGCTTGCCGCCGATCCGCCGCCACCACCAGCGGGGCAACGCCGTCAACAGAATGACGTCGGCATTGCCATCGCTGAGGCCGCTTTCGCATACAAGATCGAAGGGGACAAAAAGTATCTGGACGCTGCGCGTAAGTACATGGACGCGGCCGTGAGTTATGACATCTGGGGCTATGCCAACAACAAGCCGAATGTAGATCTCGCCGCAGGCCATCTGCTTTATGGTTTGGGTTGGGGATATGACTTGCTTTATCACGATCTCTCTGAAAAAGAGCGGACGCGTTATCGCGAGAAGCTAATCAAGCAGGCCCGCTTAATGTTTGACTACTTCAAGCCGAAGCCGGGCCGCACGTTCGCGTATAGCCAAAATCATACGTTTATTCCCATCACCGGCTTAGGCGTCGCTGCCTATGCGCTTTACGACGAGACTCCTGAGGCGCCCGCCTGGGCCAGCCTGACGCGCGCGATTTACGATCGGGTGCTGGCGACCTATTCACAGGATGGTTACTACTACGAAGGCTTCGAATACTGGATCTTTTCGACCCCCTGGCTGGTTCATTACCTCGACGCACATGCGCACGCAACCGGCGAAGATCTTTACGACCGTCCTGGGTTTCGTTTGACGCATGAGTACGTCGCGCATTCGATGCTGCCGAGCGGGAGTTCCGTCTTTGATTTTGGTGACATCTTCGAAGGGCCGTTGACGCGCGCGGGCAAGGGGGAAGATTACCTGCGCACGCATCCGCAGGGCCGTTTTTATACGAACTACAATTTGCTTTATCGCTTCGCGCAACGTTTCCAAAATGGCGAGGCGCAAGGTGTGGCCGAGTGGTTGAAAAGATCGAACCAAGTTAATGCTGAAAGTTTTTGGTCGCTGGTTTGGTACGACCCGAATCTAAAAGCTATTCCCATCGAGCGGCAAACCGCCTGGCATTACTTTCCCGACCACGATGTTTTTTACTGGCGCAGCGACTGGTCAAAGAATGCGACCGCCTTTGCGTTCAAGTGCGGACCACCGGAAGGCCACCATACGGAAGCTTTGCTGCAACAGCTTCCTGACTGGCGTTTATCGTCCGGCCACGCGCATCCAGACGCGAACAGCTTCATCATTTTTGCGCGTGGCGATTACCTGACGGGAGATAGCGGCTATGCGGGCGTGCCTTTGACTGAGCACCACAACACCCTGCTGATTAATGGCAAAGGACAGGGCGCAGAGGGCAAAGGGCACGATGCATTCGCGGAATTTCCCTACGAATCTCTGAATCGAATACGGATTAGCGAAGTAAAAGTCGAACCGGATCTGGTCCGAATCCGTGGCGATGCTACCGGGGCGTACGAATGGTCACTGGGGTTGAAGAGCTTTGTAAGAGAGTTTGTATTCAAACCTGGCGAAGGCTTCTCAATTAACGATGAGGTGGTGACTACTCACCCCGTGACCTTGACCTGGCTGCTGCATGCCGATGATCGGATCGAAAAAGAAGATGGGCGCCGGTTCATCATCAAGGGCCGTCAGGCGAAGTTGATAATCGAGCCGGTGATCGCGGCGCCTACTGAGATTGAAGAGCTTCGAAGTGCGATCGAGCCTAATGTGGTGACTTCTCCAGGGCCTCCCGGCGCAGTGGATAAAGGTGAGCGACAGGAGCGCGGTCAGAAGCTTTCGCTTTCGGCAGAAACGGTTACTTCGACCACGAGGTTCACCATGCGACTGAAGATCAAAGATTGACCGGATGAGCAGAGCCCGATCCATCGTGACGATCGTTAGCATGTTATCGTGGGCCGCCGCGCCCACGTGCAACATCGCGGCACCTCAGCGGCCCTCGATGGGTAGTTCGACCGCGTCGGGCTCGCGATCACTGGCCCCCACTGACTTGATTGATAGCGACGAGTTTTTCAAGAAGGCAATTGCGTCTCGTCCGCGCTCGCAGGACTACTCGCACCGGATAAATTCACTTCTTAAGCAAATGACCGTCGAAGAGAAGGTGGGCCAGATGACCCAACTAACTCTGGAAATGATCGTCAGCGGTCACGATCAGAGTGTCCAGATCGATCCGGCGAAGTTGCAAAAAGCAATTGGGAAATATGGAGTCGGCTCGATCCTCAATTGTTACAACCAGGCTCTCACGCCCGGGAAATGGCAAGACATCATTACTCAAATTCAGACTGCCGCTAAGAAGACACGTCTCGGGATTCCCGTAATCTACGGAATCGATTCGATTCACGGAGCAAACTATGTGCAGGGCGCGACGCTCTTTCCCCAGGAGATAGGAATGGCCGCCACCTGGAACCCCGAATTGATGAAACGAGGTTCCGAAATCAGCGCGAGGGAAACGCGCGCGGTCGGGATTCCCTGGAGCTTTTCGCCGGTGCTGGACATTGGCCGCCAGCCACTCTGGTCGCGTTTCTGGGAGACTTTCGGCGAAGATCCATATCTCGCGAAAGTCATGGGTGCGGCTTTCGTGCGCGGCATGGAGGGGCCCGATGTCTCATCGAAAGATCACGTTGCAGTCTCGTTGAAGCACTACGTCGGTTACAGCCTTCCCCTAAACGGCAGAGATCGCACCTCCGCCTGGATTCCGGAAAACTACCTGCGCGAATACTTTCTGCCAACGTTTGACGCCGCGATCCAGGCCGGCGCGCATACCGTGATGGTCAACTCTGGGGACATCAACGGCGTTCCCGCTCACGCCAATCACTACATACTTACCGGCGTTCTGCGCGACGAACTCGGGTTCAAAGGCTTTGTCGTCTCTGACTGGGCTGACATCAAGAGGCTGGTGCGCGATTGGCGAATTGCGGCTGATGAAAAAGAGGCGACGCGCATGGCAGTAATGGCCGGCGTCGATATGAGCATGGTGCCGAACGATTACAGCTTTCCCGATCTGCTCGTGTCACTCGTTAAAGAAGGTAAGCTACCTCAATCTCGAATCGATGAAGCAGTGAGGCGAATCCTGCGGGTTAAGTTCGAGCTTAGTCTCTTCGACGACCCAATGCCTGATCCCGCTTTGAAATCCAGAGTCGGGCTGTCCGAATCGAGGCAGGACGCTTTACAGGCAGCGCAGGAATCAATGACGTTGCTGAAGAACAGTAATGGCCTACTGCCTCTGTCCAAGAACCTAAGGGTGCTCGTCACCGGCCCAACTGCCGATTCCCTGATTTCTTTGAATAACGCCTGGACCTACGTTTGGCAAGGTTCTGAACCGTCACTCTATCCGAAAGACCGGCCCACAATTCGGCGGGCAATTGAAACCAAGATTGGCGCTTCGAACGTGACATATCTTTCGGGTACCAGGATTACTCGTCGCCCGGGCTCGCCGTCGAACAGCACGCCCACGAACATGGAAGAAGAGGTTGACATGGCCGCAGCGGTCGAGGCCGCCAGGAATGTTGATGTGGTTGTTTTGTGTCTCGGTGAAGGCTCTTACTGCGAAACGCCGGGCAGCATTACGGACTTAACACTCGGCGAACCACAACTGAAACTGGCCGAAGCGATCGAAGCCACCGGAAAGCCGGTCGTGATTGTTCTGGTTGAAGGGCGGCCGAGAATTATCAATCGCATCGTGGATAAAGCCGGCGCCATTTTGATGGCTTACAACCCGAGCAACGAAGGAGGACACGCGATTGCCGACGTGTTGTTTGGCGACATTAATCCGAGTGGCAAACTTCCTTTCACGTATCCGCGCGCCGTCAACGGGCTCATTACTTATGACCACCGGGCTTTCGAGACCGAAGGCGAGCATTCGGCAATTAGACCTCAGTTTGAATTTGGCCACGGGCTTAGCTACACAACTTTTGGTTACAGCGATTTGCGTTTGAGTAAGAAGACAATCGCAAGCAGCGACGAACTGTTGGTCAGCGTTACCGTACGCAACACCGGCCGCCGCGCTGGCCAGGAAGTGGCGCAACTCTACGTGGCCGATCTGGTTGCTTCAATCGCGCCGCCGGGTAAGCGCCTTAAGCGCTTTGCGAAAATCAACCTGGAGCCAGGTCAGAGCCGCATCTTGAGTTTCAAGCTGCGCCAGGACGACCTCTCGTTTATTGGCAGTAATAACAAGCCGGTAACCGAGCCGGGCGATTTTGAAGTGATGATCGGAGGTCTGAAAGGGAGATTTACCCTGAAGTGATTCAGGGTCGAAGGACTGTAATGAAACTCGCACTGAAACATTTCGCCACACTGATCTGTTTGCTTTTCATGATGGCGGGAACTTCCGCCGTGGCAGTGCCGCGCATCAAGGTCCTCAAACTGTCGGTTACGAACCCTGCCGATGAAGCGCGACCGCATGAAAATGTTGTCGTTACTGTTGCAGAGTTGAAAAAGCTCGCACCGGATTTCAAAGCCGGCGAAATAATCATAACCACCAGCGAAGCCGCCACGCTCGAAGAAGATGCGCGCACATTACAAACGATTGAACTACCTTCGCAGGCTGATGATCTCGACGGCGATCGAAAATTGGACGAGATAGCTTTTCAGATTGATCTCAAGCCGAAACAAACGCGCATTGTGACGATCGCGTATGGCGATCCGGCGACACTCCAGCGTCTTCGGAGCGAGTACCCGAAAAGGGCGCAGGCGAAGTTCGCGCTGAAATTCGAGGGAGTTGCCTGGGAATCGGAATTGACCGCGTGGCGCATCTATTTTGACCGCCGCAATGCGATTGATCTTTACGGCAAACGTCGACCGGGACTGGATCTTGAATTATTTGGGCTACCTGAATACGACTACCACGAAGAGTCACCTTTTGGCCGGGACATTTTCAAGATTGGCGATGCGCTCGGGCTGGGGGCAGTCGGTGCTCTGGTGAACGGAAAAGCCGTGCGGGTTTCAGACGTGAGCGATCGATCCTGGCGAATTGTTATCGCCGGTCCGGTCAGGGCCATTGTTGAGCTGACGTACAAAGGATGGAGAATAGGTGACCGCGAGATCAACCTGAGCAGCCGCATCACTCAATGGGCGGGCGAGCGTGGCTTCACTCATAGTATTAAGACCCAGGGCTCCGATGGCATCACGCTCGTGACTGGCCTGACTCGGAAAACCGGATTAGAAGATCGCGTCATTCGACCAACCGATGCGCTTCCTCTGCTCACCCGCATAACCTGGGGTCATCAAGTGCTTAGGACCGGCGCCACGGCGACTGAAAGCCTGCCCGATCAAAACCTTGGTTTGGCGATTATCGCTCCTAACCAAAGTAGAATTCTTCCGGATGATGATCTGAATTATCTGATCCAACCCGCCATTGCTGACGGCAGTTCTACCTGGCATGTGCTCGGAGCCTGGGACCAGGAAGGGACAGAAAATATAGTGACAGACGCCGGTGCTGCTGCGAATAAGAATCGCTATGGCACGGTGAGCGTACCTTTCGAAGCCGTCAACACGCGCGACCGATTCTTGAAGCTTGTTGGCGAAACCGCCGACCGCATCTTCCGGCCTGCGCGAATCACGATTCTGTCTGCTGGCCCATCACCACAAACCGCTCCGCCCGATACGTTACAACCGGCGCGAAAGAGGACTTACTCCGAAGCCGTCGAGTTATTACGGCAATCCGTCGAACGCACCGCCACGAAATGGGAACCGGTGGTTTCACAAACCATTCCTGCCGACGCCGCAGTTGATAAAGGTCTCGGGTTTTTTACCGAAGGCGACAATCAAACCGGCGAATGGAAAGAGCAGAAGGGATTTTACTGGACGGGAAGTTTCTGGGTGGGTGAGCTGTGGCAGCTCTATGCAAAGACGAAAGATGAACGCTTTCGCCGCTGGGCCGAGTTGTGGAATGCGCGCCTGCTTGGAAAAGAGATGACCGAGAACCACGATACAGGTTTCATCAACTATTACTCTTCGGTCCTTGCTTATCGTCAGACTAAGGACGTGAAGTATCGCGAGAGCGGCTTACGCGCCGCGGAACGTCTGAAGGAGCTTTACAATCCGACGACTGAACTCATAGCCGCTTGGCGCGTCAATGGTGACGACACCATCATCGACACCATGATGAATCTGCAAATATGGTGGTGGGCAGCGCAAGAGACGAACGATCCTCAGTGGCGCGCGCTGGGTTTGAAACACGCGTTGAAGTCCGCTGATTGGCTGGTTCGTCCCGACGGCTCAACCACTCAGTCAGTTCATTACAATCCGGGAGACAACCGGCAGGAGTTCTATTCTCCGCAGGGAACAAGCAGCGTGCTGAGTTTTTCCAACAACGTTCCACCGGGAGAAAAGGTTTTCACCCACACTCATCAGGGCTTTGCGGCTGACACAACCTGGTCACGCGGCACAGGGTGGGCACTCTATGGATTCTCAGTCGGTTACGCCGAAACGAAAGATCCGCGCGTGTTGCAGACAGCGGAAAAGATCGCTAACTACGCAATTGACCATCTCCCTGAGGACGGCGTGCCGTGGTACGACTTTGGAGACGAGGGCGTGCACTTCCGCAATCGCGATACATCGGCAGCGGCGCTGATCGCCGGCGGGCTTTTGCGCTTGTCGGAATTGACTGCCGATCAAACGCGGGCAACTACTTATCGGCGCGAGGGCGAGCGCATAGTCCAGACACTTATCGATCGATATCTGACGCCGGTCAACGCGGGCGATCAAACGCCTCCAGGCATTTTGCGCCATGGATCAGTCACGCGGCCCAGCGACGTCGCGTTGGTGTATGGGAATTATTATTTGCTCGAAGATCTACTTTGGCTCGACGAGCACAAAAGGAATTGATCGATTGGTTCATTGATTCATTGTGTTATTGGGATCATTACCTCAGCCGCTTTGCCGCTCTATTTGCGGCGAAGCTTGCTTCGCCGGGGGCGCCTTAAGTTGCCCGCGGCTATGCCGCCGGCGGCGGAGCCGCGATTTTCTTGACTCTTCGGAAAAGCAGAGCTTTTCCGCAAATAGAGCGGCGAAGCCGTTGAAGAAGGGAAGAACTAATGAGCACACTAATGAAGGAGACAAATAATCAGTTGATATTCCGGCATACCAACTCACGGAAAGGTCGAAGCATTTCGATCACGCCTGAGAACAGCGCAATGAAGCATCTTGTTTACGGGCGGATCATTCTTGACACTGAGAAGCCGCGTGAAAAGTTCTCAACTGGAACTTTTGAGACGGGCTTGATCTGCCTCTCCGGCAATTGCACCATCAATGTTAATGGCCAGACCAACGATATAAGTCAATACGATTCGATTTACATTCCGCGTGATAGTCAGGTTGAGGTGTCGACCGAGACCTCGGTTGATCTTGTGGAGTGTTCCGCGGAAGTGGAAAACAACTATCCGCTCCAGATCGTCCGTTATGCAGACGTGCAAAAGGACAGTTCCCTCAAATTCAAGACCGGTGGTTCGTCGACTTCACGCACGGTAAACATCACGCTCGGCAAGAATGTCGAAGCCGGACGTATTCTGGCGGGCTTTACGACTTCCGAACCGGGACATTGGACCAGTTGGCCGCCACACGAACATGCCGCCATCCTCGAAGAGCTTTACGTTTATTACGACATGCCGGCGCCGGCGTTTGGGGTGCAGTTCGTCTACACAAATCCGGACGCGCCGGAGTTTGTCGGCGTAGTGCGCGACGGCGACGCCGTGATCATGCCGAAAGGTTTTCACCCAAATGTTTCTGTTCCCGGCCATCCGATCAACTTCGTATGGATGATGGCCGCGCTTCGCGAAGTCGAAGATCGCCAATTCGGTGTCGTTAATGTACAGCCGGGATTCGATCATGGCGGCAGCGGACTGGAAGCGAGCCGAAAGTAAGTGCAGTAACGGCATCAAGCCGCCATGCCCTAAAATCAATGTATGAAATAGACAATTCTGCAAAAACAAAGGGGTTGCCTGGATCGGGATCAACCCTTCCGGCAACTCATGATGCCGGCGCCAGCGCAACAGGCGCCGTCGCCGCGGCTTTTGAAAATATTAATACCCGGATTGGTCGCTACCGCTGGGTCATCTGCGCGTTACTTTTCTTTGCGACCACGATTAATTACATAGACCGTCAGGTCCTCGGCATATTGGCCACCGACGAAGCTTTCAAACAAACGATTGGTTGGAGCGAGGCGCAGTACGGCTATGTCAATACGGCATTTCAAGCTGCCTATGCGTTGGGGTTGCTCGTAGTCGGAAATTTGATGGACCGGTTTGGCACACGTAAGGGCTTCTCATTTGCGATTATTTTCTGGTCGATAGCCGCCATGGGCCATGCTCTGGTGCGCTCGGCGTTTGGCTTTGGCACGGCGCGCTTCGCTTTGGGACTCGGCGAAGCAGGCAACTTCCCGGCCTCGATTAAGACTGTCGCCGAGTGGTTTCCAAAGAAAGAACGCGCACTCGCGACCGGCATATTTAACAGCGGCTCGAACGTGGGCGCGATTGTCGCGCCCTTGATCGTGCCATACATCGCTATCAACTATGGTTGGCAATGGGCGTTTATTATCACCGGCGCTCTGGGTTTCATCTGGATGGCTTTCTGGCTCATGACTTATCGCCGGCCGGAAGAGCACCCGCGACTATCGCAGGCCGAACTCGCATACATCCAGTCAGACCCATCTGAACCATCGACAAGAATACCGTGGGCACGACTCCTCCTGCATCGGCAAACGTGGGCTTTCGCCGTCGGCAAGTTCATGACTGATCCGATCTGGTGGGTTTACCTTTTTTGGATGCCGAAGTTTCTGAATACAAATTACGGTTTAAAGATCACGCAGATCGGTTTGCCGCTGGTTGTGATTTATGTCGTCGCAGACATCGGTTCCATTGGCGGCGGTTGGCTTTCATCCACGCTCATCAAGCGTGGCTGGTCTGTGAACAAGTCACGTAAGACGGCAATGCTTGTGTGCGCGCTGGCTGTCGTGCCCGTAATGTTTGCCGCGCGGGCGTCAAACTTGTGGGTCGCGGTCGCCTTCGTTAGCCTGGCCGCGGCGGCGCATCAGGGTTGGAGTGCGAACCTTTTTACGATGACCTCAGACATGTTTCCGCGCCGCGCGATCGGCTCGGTCGTCGGGATTGGCGGCATGTTCGGCGCAATTGGTGGCATGCTGATCGCCGCGACGGTCGGCTTGATACTTCAGTACACAGGCTCTTACCTGCCGATCTTTGTGATCGCCGGCAGCGCTTATCTTGCAGCGCTTGGCCTAATCCATTTGCTGGCGCCGCGCCTTCGGCCAGCGAACGTCGAAGATGTAGTGTTGTAAGAATAAGCGGTCGACTAAATTAATTTGCTACATCTAAATTTCCGATTGAAGCAAGGGGAAAACACAATGTCGGCAGTCCACGAACCAGAGTTAGCCCGAGTGCGAAGTGCGACACTCAACGGCGCGCAGCATCTGAATTGGTCCATTATTCCCGTGGAACATCCCGCCGATGGCATTGAGCGGCAGATGTTTATCGGCGAGCAGATGATGATCTGCCGGTTCCGTTTCGCAGCTTTTCTAGTCACGCCGGAACACGCGCATCCACATGAACAGATGTCGCTGGTCGTGAGCGGCCGCGTACGTTTCTTTATCGAGGGTGAAGAGCGCATCGCTGGCCCTGGCGATGTTCTGCGGTTTCCTTCGAACTGTGTTCACGGCGCCACCATGATGGATGAGGAGGTCGTGCTGATCGATATTTTTACTCCCCTGCGTGAAGACTTTCTTGACCCGCAATTGTAACGAGGCTCTCTTCCGTGATTCTCGATCAGTTCACACTCGACGGAAAAATTGCGCTCGTGACCGGCGCGTCGGCGGGACTCGGCCAGGCGATCGCAGTAGCTCTTGCTGAAGCAGGTGCGGACGTCGCTTGTCATGGGAATACGCGCACGCCTGGCGAAACGCTCGAGGCAATAACGCGCCTTGGCCGGCAAGCGTTGGCGGTTGCCGGCAATCTCGCGCAAAAGGAAACGCCGGGCGCTCTAATCGAAGCGACGATCGAGAGGTTTGGCCGGATCGATATCCTGGTCAATAACGCGGGAACGATTCGCCGCGCGCCGGCTGTAGATTATTCCGAAGATGACTGGAATACCGTAATCGAAGTAAACCTCTCAGCTGTGTTTCGTCTCTCGCAGTTCGCTGGACGCAGCATGCTCGAGCAGAAAAGCGGAAAGATCGTCAACATAGCTTCGCTGCTGTCTTTTCAGGGTGGCATTACCGTTCCGGCATACGCCGCTTCAAAGGGTGGGGTCGCTCAGCTTACCAAGGCGCTGGCAAATGAATGGGCCGGGAAGGGAATCAATGTGAACGCGATTGCGCCGGGTTATATGCGCACGGACAACACGAAGGCGCTACAGCAAGACGAGACTCGGAGCCGACAAATACTCGAGCGTATTCCGGCTGGTCGCTGGGGTGAACCTTCGGACCTTGCGGGGGCCGCAGTTTTTCTCGCTTCACCGGCGAGCGACTATATGAATGGGCATGTCCTTGTCATAGATGGAGGCTGGATGGGCCGGTGATTAAGTTTCGTCTAACACATTTCGCGGCGTGGGCACTTAGCGTGGTGCTAATTTCGGGCATCACATTCAATGCGCTACCCGCGGGCCCGGCGCAGACCAGCATTGAAACATCATCGTTCGACAAAGAAGTCACGGACTTCTTCACGCACGAGATGACCGCCCATCTCAACGAGATCAAATCTTACGATCCCGCGCCCAATAAGATCTTTGCCGCCGGCACGACAGGGGAATATACCTGGGGCAGCTTCATGAATTCTGTTGGGGCGTATGCCGCGTTGACGCAGAGAAGCAAGTTGGGCGATCACGATTTGGCCCGCGAGGTGGGGCAGATTGGTTTACTCGAATACCGTTTGAAAGGAACCCGTTTCTCGCAATTGTACGGAGTCCTGGCGCTGCGGTATTTCGGCACGAACCTGGACACTAATCCGGTTTGGCAGAGTTTGAATGAACAGCAACGAGCACAGTGGCGAAGCTTCCTTGACGTGTCCGCGTTTTACGATCCAAAGACACAACAGGTTATCAAGCTGCCGGAAAACTATCTGGGTGTGGCAGCACGGATCGCCAGTGTGAGTTATCAGCTGGGATTGACGAGTGATCGTGAGTTGGTTGACGGTGTGATCACCCGCGCGGCCCGGCCATTCCTTAACCAGGGCGTTTATGCCGATGATGGTCCGCCCACTGGTCGCTTTGATCGTTACTCAAACGAATATGCGCGCTTTGTTTGGGAAGCGGCGGAAGCTGCTGATCGGAAAGATATTCTCGATGCGGTCAGGCCTTCGCTGAAAGACCAGATGCGCTTGTGGTGGGATCTGGTTCTGCCGGACGGTTACGGGTATGCCTGGGGCCGCAGCATGGGTGTCGTCAGTTACATGGACACGCTTGAGATTGTCGGCTTTCTCGCGGCGCATCCGGAATTCCGGCCGGCGCCTCTGGCAGAGTTGGCCAGTGCTTACTACAAGGCATGGCAGTGGCTACGTCATGACTACGACGACAAGGCCCATGTGCTTTCAGTTTTCGCTTTCGGTCGCGGGAACTATTCCTACATCACCCGCGACCGCGAATGGCAGCAGACCATAAACTTCTTTGGCAAGGGCTCGCTGGCCCACCAACGGTTCATAGCGGCGCTGCATCGCGAGAACGTCACCCACTTCCCGGCCGAAATCAAAAGGCCTGACTTGGCCCGATTTGTTTTCTTTCGCCGTGGGGATCGCCCTGCTGGAGTTTGGCTGGTCCGCAAGGGTTCAATCTACTTCACATTACCGATTACTACGGGGACTAAGCCGGGCGTAGCCGATTACTTGCCTGCGCCGCATGGCCTGCCGGGCTTTGCTAATCCCGTCGAGCAGGTTTATCCGTCGCTCGTGCCATTCCTGGAACTCGCGGACGGACGCGTGTTGGTAGCAACCGACGGCGCGGATGAAATCTATCCCGCCGCCGACGGACGGTCCTTGCGGGCGGTCTGGCGACGATGGGCAGTCGTCGGTAGCAAGTCCGCGGAGTTTGCGGAACCGCACATCACTGCTGCCGTTGTGTGGCGTCTTGAGGGACAAACGCTGACTCGCGACGAAACATTAAGATCGACTGAGGCGGTAACGGTAAAGCGTTGGTGGGTAGCCGTGCCGGCTACGGCGTTGACCGATCAAATGGAGTATAGGACTGGACAGCGTTGGGATCGAATAAAATTCGGCGAGTCGACACTTTCAATTAACGCAACCGCGGACTGGCCGTTATCGACTTCACTCAAAGCCGCCGGCGATGGCCCACTTGGGCGCGGCGCCCGCGGTCCTATTCCGCTGCATCTGATTTATGAATCAAACGATCTGCAATTGAAATCCAATCGGCCAGCGCACTGGCGTCTTATCTTAAGCGTCGAGTGAACCAGCGCTTTAGTTTCGAGCGACCAGGTAGAGATCTCTTCCGGCACGCTCAACCACCAGCGCATCGAGTTGCGCAATGTTGCGCGCCGCCAGAGTCTCCGCTACGAAAGGAAAAAGCAGATCCGTATTGTCGTCGCGTGTCTTGTCGGGAATGATCGCCAACACGCGTGCTTCCGGTGACACGAGCGAAAGCGCCTGGTCAAGAATCGCGCGCAGCTTACCGGCAGAGAGATCAGAATCGCGCGATTCGCTTCCAATGACCGCCGGCGGTGGTTTACTACCCGTGACAGTCTTGCGCGCCGGTGTTGCCCAGCCACTGCGACGCTCCCATGACTGACTTTTCTCACGTCGATCAAGTATCCGGACGATTCACGTCCTATTATTGAGTCCGATAAATTGGTGGAAGATTGCAGAAGGCTTAAAATCAAGTCGGAACGGCTCTACGTGCAAAAAGAGATCTATTTATGATTGTTCTTTTGTTGTATGCGGGCTGGGCCGGCAGAAGTCCCATGTTGGCATCTAAGTCCTTTTCCTTAGTGTCAGCGTTTTCAGGCGGTTAGTCTTTATGGATGAGCAAGGGTTTGGTCAGTCTCCCTCCGCGCCCAATTTTGAACTGCGCACTCCCGCGGCAGTTCTTCGTGCGAGAGCTGCTCAGCAAGGCAGTGCGCTGGCTTACACGTTCCTGCTTGATGGCGAGACGGAGGAATATCACCTAAGTTACGCGGATCTCGACCGGCGAGCGCGAATGATCGGAGCGGCTTTGCGCCCTTTCAGAGAAAGTGGCCAACGAGCGCTCCTCCTCTATCCTCCCGGACTCGAGTACATCGCCGCCCTGTTCGGCTGTTTTTACGCCGGGGTGATCGCCGTTCCTCTGTACCCGCCGCATCTCAACCGGCACTTACTCAGAATCCAATCGATCCTTAAAAACGCACAGGCGACTGTTGCGCTCACGGACGCACGGAGTTTGGCGAGATTGCGATCGCTTCTCAGTCAACTCCCGGAACTTAGCAGCATTCAATGGTTAGCCACCGACACACTTTCCCTTGAAATTGAAAATGAATGGGACGAAAGCGACCTCGACGGCGACAGCGTAGCCATGCTTCAGTATACGTCCGGCTCAACTGGGCAGCCTCGCGGCGTCATGCTCAGTCACCACAACTTGGCCCATAACTCTGCGCTCCTCGCTCGCGCGTTTGATTACACTTCCAACAGTCATTGTGTGTCATGGTTGCCGATGTACCACGACATGGGATTGATTGGTGGTGTGATTCAGCCTCTCTACGGAGGGTTCCCGTGCGTGTTGATGTCACCCGCCTCCTTTTTGCAACGGCCCTTTCGCTGGCTCAAGGCCATTTCGAACTACCGCGCCACAATCAGCGGCGGGCCTAATTTCGCGTTTGACCTGTGCGTGCGAAGGAGCACGGCCGAGCAACGCGCAAGTCTCGACTTGAGTAGCTGGAGCATCGCTTTCAATGGTGCGGAGCCGATTCGTCAGGAAACGCTCAAGCAGTTCGCTGAGACTTTTGAACCTTGCGGATTTCGTTCCCACGCCCTCTACCCATGTTACGGTCTTGCGGAAGCCACGCTGATTGTTTCCGGTCGACTTAAATCCAATCCGGCGGTCGTCAAGTTAGTCGATGGCAGGTTGCTCGAAAGCGGGCGCGCAGTTGATGCCGTTGCAGGCAGCGAGAGGGAACGACCACTGGTAAGTAGTGGTCACCCGCCGGCGGACGAAAAAGTCATCGTCGTTAATCCTGAGACGCTGACAGAGTGTGGGCAAGATGAAGTCGGAGAGATCTGGGTTTCGAGCCGCAGCGTCGCGCTCGGGTACTGGGACCGTCCAGACGAGACGACTCGTACCTTTCGCGCGCATCTTTCCACGGGGGAGGGACCGTTCCTGCGCACCGGCGACCTGGGTTTCATTAGAGACAACGAGATATTTATCACCGGGCGCCTCAAAGACCTGATCATCATTCGAGGACGCAATCACTACCCGCAGGACATAGAGTTTTCAGTGGAACGTAGTGATCCCGCCCTACGACCTGCTGCAGGAGCGGCGTTTTCGGTTGATGTTGATGGCGAAGAACGGTTAGTCATCGTCCACGAAGTCGAGCGGCGCCAACAAGCCGACTTAGGCGAGATGATTAATCGCATTCGGCAGGTCGTGACAGAAAACCATGAGCTGCAGCCTTATGCTGTAGCGCTGCTCGGTGCGGGAAAAATCCCGAAGACTTCCAGCGGCAAAATTCAGCGGCACGCTTGCCGGGCTGAATTCCTGGCGAACAATCTCGAAGCCCTCGCGGAATGGCGAGACACGCTGACACAAGAGGTCGACACTTCCTCTCTAATCTCCGAACCAGCTTCATGGGGCAGGGAAGAGATCGAAGCTTACCTCGTATCCAAAGTGGCGGCGCGACTGGCCATCGACGATGCCGCGATAGATAAGCAGCAGAGTGTTGCCTACTACGGGCTCGATTCTCTTGGGGCCGTCGAGTTGAGCCATCGGATCGAATCCGACCTGGGTGTTGTCGTGCCGGTCTCGAGCTTGTTAGACGGGCGTCATATCACCGGTTTGGCGGCCGATCTGTACGATCAGCTACGAGGCGGACAAAGCGAAAGTGATGCTCTTTTGGCGACGCCGCGGAACGAGAACTACAGTTACCCTTTATCTCATGGCCAACACGCCCTCTGGTTTTTACAGCAAACGTCACCGGAAAGTGCAGCCTACAACATCGCGAGCGCGTTACGCATTCGCGGAGATTTGAATCGCCAGGTCCTGCAGCAGGTTTTCCGGCGGCTTCTTGATCGTCACCATTCACTCAGAACCAGCTTTGCTGCAATTAACGGAGAGCCGTTGCAGACGGTTCACGGTCGGATCGACCTCGACTTCATTGAAGAGGACGCATCAATTTGGAGCGAAGAAGTCCTGACGCAAAGACTGGACGAAGAGGCCCATCGGCCGTTCAATTTGGAGCGCGATCCGCTTCTGCGAATCAGATTGTTTACAAGGGCCGGAGGTGAGCAGGTCCTGCTGTTGGTGGCCCATCATATCTCGCTCGACTTTTGGTCTGTGGGAATACTGCTGCGCGATTTGAAGAAGTTGTATCTGGCAGAAAAGGCGGGGAGCGAGACGTTTTTCGATCTTCCCCAATTTCAGTACGCGGACTATGTAAGATGGCAGCGAGAAAAACTTTCGGGCCCGGAAGGCGAGCGGCTATGGTCCTACTGGCAGAAACAACTGGCAGGCGATTTGCCCGCGCTTAATCTGCCTGTTACTCGACGCCAGTCACCAGGGAAGAACCAGCCCGGTGCGTCATTGCGGTTTAAGTTGAGCGTTGAGCTGGGACAAAGGCTCAAAAGACTGGCCCGACAAGAAGGGGCGACGCTATATACGCTCCTCCTGGCGGCCTATCAGGTCTTGCTTCATCGCTACACCAATCAAGACGCAATTGTCATCGGCACTTCAGCAGCCTGCCGTGGCAGAGCTGAGTTGGCCGGGCTCGTCGGCTATTTCGTCAATCCATTGGTGCTGCGGGTAAATGTCTTAGCCGATGAATCATTCGTTTCGTTTCTTGATCGTGTTCGCGTCACAGTGTTGGAGGCCTTCGATCATCAGGATTACCCTTTTCCGTTGTTGGTAGAGCGATTACAACCGAACCGCGAAGCCTCACGCACGCCGATCTTTCAGGTCATGTTTGTCTTTCATAAGGCCCAGCGAGCCGATGAAGATTGCTTGTCACTGTTGGCTCTGGGCGAACCTGCAGCGCCAATAAAATTAGAAGAGCTCGAGGTAGAGCCAATCTCACTGGAGCAACGTACCGCACAGTTTGATCTAACTCTGGCGATGACCGAGACAGAGAACGGACTGAGTGGGGTCTTCCAATTCAGCACAGAGGTCTTCGATGCAGAGACAATCACGCGGATGTCCGAACACTATCGTGTGCTGCTAGAGGGCATTGTGGCTAACCCGGAGAGACGCCTCTCGGAGTTGCCGCTACTGACAGTAGCGGAGCAACGACAGGTCCTTTATGAGTGGAACGAGACGCGGCAGCCGTATCCATCGGAGCGATGCCTTCATCAGTTGTTCGAGCAACAGTGCGAGAAGACACCAGAAAGTCTGGCACTCGCCGGCGGGACGACAAAGTTAACTTATAAAGAATTGAATGCTCGGGCGAATCAAGTGGCGCACTACCTTCGAACGTTCGGAGTGCATGCAGAGACCCTGGTCGGGATCCTGATGGAACGCTCGGTCGAGATGGTAGTTTCGTTGTTGGGCGTGCTCAAGGCGGGAGCAGCGTATGTGCCATTGGATCCTGAGTTCCCACCAGACAGATTGTCTTTGACGATTGAGGGCGCAGGCTTAGAAGTGTTGCTCACGCAGCGCCACTTGGCCGGCCGGCTCTCCGAATCCGAAAAGACCAATATCATCTGCGTTGAGGAGGAGTGGGAGCAAATCGCGGAGCAGAGTGCAAAAAACGTTGAAGGTGAGGCGAATCCGGACAATCTTGCTTACGTAATCCACACCTCGGGTTCGACGGGGCGACCGAAAGGCGTGATGATTTCCCATCGCAGTGTGGTCAATTATCTTCATTGGTGTCTGGAGTTTTATAACGTCGCAGGCGGGAGCGGCGCTCCGGTGCATTCGGCGTTCGGATTTGACCTGACCGTTACCAGCTTGTTTGCGCCGCTGCTGGCCGGGCGAAGCATCGTGCTGAGCGATGCGCCAGGCGTCGAAGCCCTGACTTCGAACCTGGATTTGAAAACCGGCTATAGCTTCGTAAAGCTCACTCCCTCGCATCTTGAGGTGCTCAATCTGGCTGTTGATATAAGGCGTGCCGCGGAGTTCACGAATGTTTTGATTCTCGGTGGCGAAGCGTTGCACAGCGAAAATATTAGCCCCTGGCTCGAGCATTCACCTCGAACAAGAATCATCAATGAGTACGGCCCAACGGAAACCACCGTGGGATGTTGTGTGTACGAAGTAACTCGCGATTCGAAGCAGTATGGCCCGGTGCCAATCGGCCGTCCCCAAGCCAACACCCAGGTATATATTTTGGATGAACGTCAGAGCCCGGTCCCGGTTGGAATCGCAGGAGAGATGTATGTTGGCGGGCTCGGATTAGCGCGCGGTTATCTGGGCAGCCCTGATCTTACCGCCGAGAGATTCGTTCCCGATCCATTTAGTCTGGAACCGGGGGCCCGCTTGTATAGAACGGGTGATCGCGTTCGCTACCTGCCGGATGGAAATATGGAGTTTCTCGGCAGGTTCGATGAGCAGGTCAAACTCAGAGGTTACCGCGTTGAGCTTGGTGAGATCGAAACTGTCCTCAGAGAGCACGCGCAGATTCGTGAGGCCGTGGTAATCGCGGACGAGACGGCGTCTGGAGCAAAACTCCTTCGGGCTTACTTCATTCCGGCCACCGCAGAAGCGCCCACCGCCGCAGATTTAACTAGTTACTTGAAGGAGAAGTTGCCCGAATACATGGTGCCAACGATCCTGGTGAAAGTGGACCAGCTACCATTAACCGCCAACGGCAAAGTGGATCGAAAAGCACTGCGTCTCCTGGAGTCAGAGATATTCGAACTTCGGCCGGGTTTTATCGCACCGCGCACAGAGACTGAGCGGGCACTGGCAGAAATATGGTCGGGTGTCCTGGACATACGGGAGGTAGGCGTAAATGATAACTTCTTTGAGTTAGGTGGGCACTCCCTGATTGCCACGCAGATCGTTTCGCGGATACGAGATGATTTCGCTGTTGACCTTCCGCTACCTCGATTATTGAGGTCGCCGACTGTTGCGGAACTTGCTGCTTTCCCTGATGAGCTTAAGAGCAGCGGTAAATCCACTCAACAGTCAAAGATTGTTCCCGCCGCTCGCAGTAATTATCGGACAACGTTGGTGGAACAAGGAGCAACAACGCTTTCTGGAGGCGTTCAGGAGAATCCTGGCGAGGGCAATTCTCCACCGGCAGATAAGGTTTAGAAAATCCGCAGCAGGCTTGCTGGGAACTTGAAAGGAAAGTTAGTGCAGAAAAGTGCGCAGGCTACAAACATGACAGAAGCTGCCGGACTCGGGCGGGGCGGACGCAAAGCTGCCGAGCTGGATGAACTGGTGGCAAGCATTGTGGAAATCGGGTTCTGCCGCTCTCCCAGTTTCTCTCCTGACGGAGAACGAGTGGCCTTCGTCTCAGACGAGAGCGGGGCGCCTCAATTGTGGATCGTTCCGGCCGAGGGCGGAACGCCGGCTCGCATGACTAATCTTGAAGACCCGGTCGAGAGAGTCTTGTGGTCGCCGACCGGGGAGTGGCTCGCACTCACAGTCGCACCCCGTGGTGGGATGAACAGGCAACTCTACGTGATGCGCCCGGACGGTACCGCTTTGCGCCGTCTCACTGACGGGAAGTCGGAAAACAACTTTATGGGTGTCTGGACGCCTGATGGCCGCGCGTTAACTATGTCGTCCAACCGCCGCATGTTTTCCACGGGAGATGCATATCTGGTTGACGTGGCTTCCGGTAAGCAACAGCGTGTGACTAAAAGCCCCGGATTGGGCGGCTTCATCGATTTGACTCGCGACGGAAGATACGCCTTGCTTTATCGCCTCATCCATCGTGGAAACGACAACCTTTTCCTCGTTGATCTGGCGCGCAAACGAGAAGTGTTGCTCACACCGCACGACGGGCCGGGAAGTTTCAACGGCAAATTCTCAGCGGACGGCCGGGTGGTTTACCTCCAATCCAATAAGGATCGCGACCGCATGTCGTTCGCCAAAGTAGAACTTGGAGAGGACAATCAACCCGGCGAGATCAAACTGCTGGCCGAGCGGCCTGATGCGGTGCTGGAAGATTTCGACCTCAACTATCAGGGAACTCTGGCCGCGCTTGTCTGGAACGTTGCCGGCCGCAGCGAACTGGAGTTCTTCGACCTCGTGACAAACAACCTCAAAGCTGCACCTGCGAAGCTTCCGGCGGAAGTCGTCAGCGGACTGTCTTTTTCAAAAGACGGGAAACAGCTGGTCATGTCCGCACAGGGGGCGGCCGCCCCTTCGGCCATCTGGGTGCTCAACCTGTTGACAGGACAATACAAACAACTGACTGCAACAGCGCACCACGAAATCGATCTGGATAAGCTGATCCATCCCCAACTCGTCCGCTTTGTCGCGCACGATGGCATAGACCTGAGCGGCTGGCTCTATCGTCCGCGCGGTCAAACGGGGCCTGGTCCAATTGTGCTGAGCTTTCATGGCGGGCCCGAGGCGCAGGAGAGACCGAACTTTAACGCCACCTATCAATCTTTACTGACGAAGGGCATTTCTGTCTTCGCGCCCAACATTCGGGGCTCGGCAGGATTCGGGAAAACATTTGTCAACCTGGACAACGGTCCCCTGCGTGTCAATGCCATTAGGGATATCAAGACGTGCGCTGACTATATAGTTGAAAAAGGCATCGCCGACCCGCGGCGCATCGGGATCATGGGAGCATCGTACGGAGGCTATCTGGTTCTGGCAGGTTTGACCGAGTTTCCCGAACTGTTTGCGGCCGGAGCTGATATTTCCGGCATTGTGAACTTCGAAACATTCCTGGCAAATACCCAGCCATGGATGGCGATGATTTCTAAAATCAAATATGGTAATCCGAAGACGGATCTGGAAATGCTGCGCCGGCTCTCCCCGATACACAGGATTGGCCAGCTCAACGCTCCGACCATTATCTTGCACGGCGCTAACGACACTAACGTTCCGGTCAGCGAAGCCGAGCAGGTGGTGGAAAGCCTTAAGCGGCGCGGCGTGCCTTTCGAGTACCTGATCTTCTCAGACGAGGGACATGGACTTGCGAAGACATCAAACCGGGTTCGCGCGACCATTGCCATCGTCAACTGGTTCGACCAGCACTTGAAAGTGACGTAAGAGTATCATCATCGCGCCCACCCCCCAGGCGCCATCAAGCACAGACGAGTTAGATTTTTTCTGATGTTTGGGAGAGTACAATGGCCCAGGATTTTTTCCTCTTTCCGCTTTCCTTCGCTCAACAGCAATTATGGCTTCTCGATCAGCTTGTCCCGGGTAGTCCTGTTTACAATCTGCCGGGATCCATTCATTTCAAGGGGGAATTGGACGTCAGCGCGCTTGAGCGCAGCCTCAATGAAATTGTGCGCCGGCATGAAATATTGCGCACGAGTTTTCGGACCGTTGACGGACAGCCAAAACAAATAGTTGCACCCTCGAGGCCGCTGATACTTCCCGTCACGGACCTTCAGGACTTGCCCGCGAAGGAACGCGAGATTGAGGCTCAACGCCTGGCTGTTGAGGAGGGCGCGCGACCCTTCAACCTGGCCCATGACGTGCTCTTGCGTGTTCGACTGCTGCGGTTAGCCGAAGACGAACACGTCCTTCTCGTAACCAGCCATCATATCGTGTCCGACGGGTGGTCGCTCGGCGTTTTCCTGCGCGAACTGGCCGCCTTGTACGAGGCATTCCTGAGAGGTCAACCTTCGCCACTGCCCGAGTTGGCGATTCAGTACGGAGACTTTGCCGTCTGGCAGCGCGACTCGCTGCGGGACGAATTCCTGGCACCCCATCTTGATTACTGGAAGCAGCAGTTGGCAGGCGACCGTCCGTTACTGGAACTTCCTTTCGATCACTCGAGACCGGCGATGCAGACACCCAACGGAGCGAGGCAAAAGCTCTCGCTGGGCAAGCCGCTGACAACGGCTCTGAAGGCCCTGAGCAACGAGGAAGGCGCCACGCTGTTTACGGTGCTGCTAACCGCCTTCAAAGTCTTGCTTTGTCGCTATGCGGGAGAGACGGACATCATCGTCGGCACTCCAATATCCGGACGCAATCAAACGGAGACCGAGAATCTGATTGGGCTCTTCGTGAACACTCTTGTGCTGCGAACCGACTTGAGCGGTGATCCCGATTTCCGGGAAACCTTGCGCCGGGTCAGGGAAGTGTCGTTAGCCGCTTACGAACATCAGGAAGTTCCGTTCGAAAAGCTGGTTGAAGAATTACAACCTGAGCGTGATCTCAGTCGCATGCCGCTGTTTCAAGTGATGTTTGCCTTTCAAAACGTCCCGGTGCCTTCTCTTGAACTGCCCGGAGTCTCTCTGAAACTGCTCGATGTAGATATCGGTACCGCCAAGTTCGATCTGACTCTCAACCTCATCGAGAGTATCGACGGTCTCAACGGCTATTTCGAATACAACTCTGATCTCTTCGAGGCTTCTACCATCGCGGCTTTATCTGAGCACTTTCAGACGCTGTTGCATTCGATCGTCGCGAACCCACAACAATCCATCGGCGATCTACCTCTGCTCACCGGGCTCGAGCAGCATCGACTTCTCAATGAATGGAACGCCACGAGTAAAGAATATCCCTCCCGGTGTATTCACGAACTGTTCGAACAACAGGTTGAGCGCACACCCGAGGCGGTCGCCCTCATCTTCGAGGACGAGGAACTCAGCTATCGAGAATTGAACAGAAGGGCCATCAGCCTGGCCCGCCGTCTAAGGGAACTGTGTGTGGGACCGGAAGCCCTGGTCGGGATTCTGATGGAACGCTCGATTGAGATGGTGGTGGGTTTGTTAGGCGTGCTCAAGTCCGGAGGCGCCTACGTACCTTTGGATCCGGAATATCCAGCGGAACGGCTCTCGTTCATGCTCGCCGACTCTCAAGTTTCTGTCGTTCTTACCCAGTCTCATCTTGTAGAGCGATTGCCCGCGCACGATGTGCGCGTGGTGTGTATGGACCGCGACGAGCAAGCAGTGCTTGAAGGAAACGCGCTTCTCGATGCTCAGGTGTCGCCTCAAAACCTGGCTTATATCATCTACACGTCCGGATCGACGGGACAGCCGAAAGGCATGATGCTGCCCCACAGCGGCGTGGTCAATTGTCTCTTGTGGATGCAGGACACCTTCCAACTGTCGAGTGATGATCGCGTAATGCTGAAGGCATCGCTGAGTTTTGATGCTTCGGTGTGGGAGCTCTTCTGGCCGTTGGCAGTGGGAGCGTGCGTCGTCGTCGCCCGCCCGGGAGGACAGCAAGATGGCGCTTACCTGATTGATGAAGTAATTAGACACGACATCAGTACCATTCACTTTGTGCCCTCGATGCTTCCTCTCTTTCTGGAACGGAAAGAGTTAGGCGAAGCGTCTTGTTTGAAACGCGTGATTTGTGGTGGAGAAGCCCTTCCGGTGTCATCGCTTGAGCAGTTCTTCACCGGATCCAGAGCGGCGCTGCACAACTTCTATGGACCTACTGAAACTACTATTGGATCGACTGACTGGAACTGTGAGCGCGGATTTGAGCGCCCTACGGTTCCCATCGGGCGGCCCATTTCTAATACCGAGACTTACATCCTGAACAACAGCCTGCAGGCAATTCCGGTTGGCGTGACGGGCGAATTATACATTGGCGGAGCGGGAGTAGGCCGGGGCTACTTCTCGCGTCCCTCGCTGACTGCCGAGAGTTTTATTCCCCATCCCTTCAGCGGCGAGGCCGGAGCGAGGTTGTACCGCACAGGAGACCTGGCGCGTTATCTGCCCGACGGCAATATTGAGTTTCTGGGCCGGCGAGACGAGCAGGTAAAGATACGTGGTTTCCGCATCGAGTTAGGCGAGATCGAAGCCGTGCTCAGCCGACACCCCTTGGTGGAAGAATGCGTGACGCTGGCAAGCGAGGATGCTGCGGGAGAGAAGAGGCTTGTTGCCTACATCGTGCCGCGGGCCGGTTCGGCGCCCACGGTCACTGAGTTGCGCCGGCATCTTCAAGAGAGACTTCCAGACTACATGATCCCGCGCAACTTTATCACGCTGGCAAAGTTGCCGTTGACGCCGAGCGGCAAACTCGACCGCCGCGCTCTGCCGGACATAGACAAAACTCGTCCAGAGTTAGCGCAAGGCTATTTAGCGCCGAGCACGGTGACAGAGGAGTTGCTGTGTGGCATTTGGTGCGACGTGTTGAAGCTGGAGCGCATCGGCATTCACGACAACTTCTTCGATTTGGGGGGCCATTCGTTGTTGGCCACGCAGGTGATGGCACAACTTCAGGAAGTGTTCGGAATTGAGGTGGCGCTGCGGCGTCTGTTCGAGTTTCCCACCATCGCGCGCCTGGCTGCCACCATAGAAGCGGAAAGGGGGATGGGCGAGGGTCTGAGAGCTCTTCCCATTAAACGGCTGCCACGAAGCGACGAGTTGCCTTTGTCTTTTGCTCAACAACGTCTGTGGTTTCTGTCGCAACTCGCGCCCGACAGTCCTTTCTACAATATGACGGCCGCCATTCGCCTCTCGGGCCGATTGAATGACACAGCGCTTGAACGCGCACTGAACGAAGTTTCCAGAAGACACGAGGCTTTGAGGACCAACTTCATCGTAGTTAATCGTCAGCCCAGGCAGGTAATTGCCGAGCCCTACGCCCTGGAGTTGCCGGTGCTGGACCTGGGCGGCTTATCGGAAGCGGAACGAGAAGCTGAAGTCGAGCGACGCGCAGACGCGGAAGCAGCCAAACCATTTGACCTGACTCGAGATCGACTGTTGCGCCTCAACCTGCTGCGGCTTTCGGACCAGGAGCACGTGCTGCTCATTACCCTGCACCACATTATTGGCGACGGTTGGTCAGTAGGAGTTCTGATCAGTGAAGTAGTAGCTCTTTATCGGGCGTTTAGTTCCGGATCCGATTCGCCCTTGCCGGAATTACCGATTCAGTACGCAGATTATGCGGAGTGGCAGAGGCAATGGTTACAGGGCGAAGTCTTAGAGGAACAACTCCTTTACTGGAAGCGACGACTCGAAAACATCCCAAGGATGATGGTGCCCGCCGATCGCCCGCGACCTCTGGTACAGACCTTTCGCGGAGCAGTCCACTCAATTTCGTTGCCTGTGGAGTTAACAGCATCACTCAATGCGTTGAGCCGGCGCCTGGGGGCGACGCTGTTCATGACTTTGCTCGCGGCCTTCAAAGTACTACTCCATCGCTATACCGCGCAGTCAGACGTAGTCGTCGGGACCCACATCGCTAACCGTCACCGGGTTGAAGTCAAAGATCTGATCGGCTTTTTCGTCAACACGCTGGTGTTTCGCACGAGTCTTCTTCCAGAGATGACTTTCGTCGACGTGTTGCGACGCGTGCGCGATGACGCCCTCGGAGCCTACGCGCACCAGGACCTGCCCTTTGAAAAACTCGTCGAAGAGCTACAGCCGGAAAGAGACCTCAGCCGCCAACCCTTGTTTCAAATCGCGTTTGTTTTTCAGAACGCACCGCGTCCGGAAATGGAGCTGCCGGGTCTGAAGCTATCTCTTTTAGACGTTCACAATCACACGGCGAAGTTCGACCTTGGGCTGGAACTATGGGAGAGCGCGGATGGACTAAATGCCCGGTTTGAATATGACACGGACTTGTTCGACCCCGAAACCATCCTTTCCAGCACATTGGGATCCTAAGCTTAGAATTCCACGTGGACAAGTTGTCGCG
>JADMIO010812880.1_pt1 | contig 37826 bp, 26 predicted proteins | sample 8958161 | NCBI WGS metagenome assembly JADMIO01 (sample SAMN16585339, study PRJNA669376) | soil metagenome | isolation source: Crop rotation soil | place: USA: Cullars Rotation, Alabama | collected 2011 | reverse complement strand
CTTTCCCTTTGACCTCAATCAGGAGCGCCGGCATCGCCGGCTCTTTCTTCACTGCCTTTGGATCTTTATCAGCCTCCGATGATGGCGACGGCATCCTGGGCAGGCCCATGACACCCAGGCCCATTGCATTCAAAGTCTTCATCGATCCCGCGATGGCGATTTCATGTCCGAAGGCCGGAAGCAACTCCTCTTTGATTTTCATGCCAGAGTTCTTCTCAAACGAAGCGAACACGTCCGGCGCATCATTTTTTGGACGGCCCTGAGAAACCTGCACGCCGTTCTCGTAGGTCTGCGAACGAGGCGACGCGTCTGCTTTCTGTCGCTTGTCGGCCTCGCGGCGCATGCCGTCAAAGGTCTGCACGAGATCGATCGACGCGCTAATCAGCACATCAGTATCGTCTGGCAAAACCGACGCAGCTTCCGAGGTGAAGGCCGGACCGCCGACGAGTTGTGGCACGAACGGAAGCGGCGTCTTCTTCGCTCCCGGTTTGTCTATCATGATCGCGCGCACGATGTACTCGTTGCCTTCGAGCGCGACTGCCACCCCGACTGCCTCAGGCCATTGAGGTTCGCCGTATCCGATTGAATCGAGCAACGTGCCGATCTGGTTTCCCGCGATTCGCTGGGCCTGCTGTTCCTTTGTGGGCGTCGGCATGGGCGAAGCCGTTACTGTTACGTTGCTCATGAGCACAGCCTGTTTGTCCTCAATCTTATTCGCATCGGCATTGGGATCGGGACTGGGATCCGCAGCCGGGTCACGTGTCGCGGATACCACTTGCTTTGGAGTTTCATCCTCGACAGCCTCCGGCACCTTGATGCGCCTGGTGTCGTCAGCCGCAATAAAAGGTGTTGGGGCCGGCGCTGGTTTCGCTTTGTCTTCCAACGCGACATTGAAGAAAAAGAAGATTGGTTCTGATGAGAATTGATCGCGCGCCATCCGGAAGTTCTGATCATAGAAAAGCGGCCGGCTGTCCTTCGGCCGCAGCTGCGAAAATTTGAAATCCTTTTCGGTGATACAAACCAAATTTCCTGCGTGCGTGATGACGAACGGCAGACGTTCTGCTGGTTGCTGAGTCGCAGCGGACTGCTCGACCATTCGTGAACCTGGCGCGCGGTTTTCACGCACAGTTTTAGGAACTTCCTTTGGAGAGGTGGACGGCGACGGACGAGCAGCCGGCGTCGATTTCGGCGCAGCGTTCCGCAATGCAGGATCTGAGTCGAGTGTCGCCTGTGGGTCTGGCACCGGCGGCAAAATAGTCGGCAGGAAAGTCTCTAACCTGGGCGCGAACCTGGTTGCATGTTCGTTGGTGGGAAACTCTATCGCGACAAATACCATCGGCAGATTGGTACGTACCGGCCAGGTCGCGAACATCAGACGCGATTGCGCCAGGGCTTCGGAGTTCTTCTTGAGAAAACTTATGATCGATTTAAATTGCGGTCCCGGATCGGACAGCTTCACGATCGGATCGACAATTTCGCCCGCGCCTCCATTGCTCAACAAAGTCCCGACGTTTCGGACTTCACCGTACATCTTGTAACTGTCGGTCGCGAGTAATTCATCAAAGGCCGGAGTGACCGCGGCGGTCTGTGCGGGCGGCGACTTGGGCGGAGCCGGCTGTTGCGCTGCCGCGGGCCCTGCCAGGATCGCAATCAACAAGAACCTGGAAAGGAACCGAGAAAAACCATGTGTTTGACGTACGAGGGTGAACATCATCATTGGACCTCCTGGCGAGGGTAGCGACGTGCGTTGAGCATACCAGAATCGCGGATTTGCATGAACAAATTTGGAGTGCGCTAACTCACCAGCGCTTTTCCACTCGTCAAGAAAAGCGGCGACAAGTCACCGCACTCCAATTGGTCGATCTGCCGGGTGTCATACAATTCTCTAGACCGCGCGACTAATAGTCTGAATACGAACCCGAGACATCAAGGGTTCAACGCAAGGCCTCAACAAGCTGTTATCCAAAATAGTTCCCCGAAGCTTCTTCGGACATGGCTCGGACATGGAAGGATGAACTATGCGTACGACGATCAAGCTGTGTGTCATTGGGCTGTTGTTGGTTGTTTCCACCTTAATCTTTGCCAATCAGCTGCTGACGGGTTCTGACTCGAGCGGCCAAACGGGTTCGTTGACCGCGCCGGCTGAGGTCACCGCCTCAGACAATTCCTACGTGACCAAGGTAGGAATCAATTGGGACACGGTTCGCGGCGCGACGCTTTATCGCATCTTTCGCAACTCGACGAACAACTCAGCCACGGCAACCGACATCGGCACGACGGCCGAAGGAACTTTCTTTGATACGACGGCGACGGTGGGCCAAACCTTCTTTTATTGGGTGCGCGCCGAGAACGGCGCGATCGTCAGCCCGATGAGTGCGCCCGATCAAGGCTCGCGGGCCACTGGCAACATCAACGCGCCGGGTCCTTTGAATCCACCACCGCAGCCTGCCGGCAATCTCGTCACTGCGACCAAGGCCTACCTGGGTAAGACGCTTTTCTGGGATGAACAGTTATCTTCGACGGGAACCATCGCCTGCGGCACCTGTCACTTTGCGGCCAATGGCGGATCGGATTCGCGCGCAGTGGTGGGCAGCACGCGTGCGAGAAATCCTGGCGCCGACGGTGTCTTCAATACCGCTGACGACGTGTTCGCATCGCCGGGCGTAATCAGCAACAACGCAGACGGCACTTACTCGTTCTCAACCACCTACGGTTTTCACGAACAAGTGACCGGACGCAAGTCGCGCTCTTATATCGATGCCGGTTTTTCACCGAACGCACTTTTTTGGGATGGTCGCGCGACCGGGACCTTTAGCGATCCCATCGGTGGCGCTGTCGTTCTGCAAAATGGCGCCGCGCTTGAGAGTCAGGTGCTGGGCCCACCGGTCAGCTCGACGGAAATGGCGAATGCGAACCGCACCTGGGTCGACGTCGCGTCGCGCATCGCCAATTCGCGCCCGCTGGCTTTATCACCGTCCGTGCCGGCAGGTTTGCGTGATTGGATCAATAGTCGCAGTTACGCTGAACTCTTTCAGGAAGCGTTCGGCAGTTCCGATGTAACGCCCGTGCGCATCGCCGAAGCGATCGCAACTTTCGAACGTACGCTTTATTCCGATCGCACGCCATGGGACCTGGCGACGCAGAACATTACGCCGCTGGGCGCCGCCGAACAGCGCGGTCAGGGAATTTTTAATGGCCGCGGTTGCAACGCTTGTCACGCCGGCAATCTGTTCAGCGACAATCAATTTCATAACATCGGAGTCCGGCCGCAGACGGAAGACACGGGTCGCTTCCAGGTCACCGGCAACGCTAACAACATCGGCGAATTCCGCACACCGAGTCTGCGCAACGTCGGATTGCGTGGCCCATATTTTCATGACGGGCGCTTTCAGACGCTCGAAGAAGTCGTGGCCTTCTACAATCGCGGCGGAGATTTCGACGCTCCAAATATCAATCACAATTTGATTCGGCCCCTCGGTCTGAATGCGCAGCAACAATCTGATTTGGTCGCCTTCCTGCGCAACGCTCTGAGCGATCCGCGAGTGATCGCCGGTACCCCGCCTTTTGATCGTCCGACGCTCTTTAGCGAGTCGAACCGCGTACCGACGATTACCGGCACTGGCACGCAAGGCTCCGGTGGGAATATTCCGCAGCCGGTCGCGGTAGAACCGCCGCTGGTTGGCAACGCGAGTTTCACGGTGGGCGTTTCAAATGCGCTCGGCGGAGCGCAAGCCGTGCTGGTGATCGATACAAGCGATCCCGGCGCTGGGCCAGCCATTCCGGCGACTGGATCGTTCGCGCGGCTTAGCCTCACCTTGTCCGGCAGCGGCGCCGGCCAGGGTTCCGGCTCTGCCAGTCTTTTGATTCCCGGAAATTCCTCGCTCGTGGGTCAATCATTCTTCGGTCGCTGGTACGTGAGAGATTCAGCGGCAGCCGGCGGTGTAGCAACCAGTCCGGCATTCCGGTTCACGGTATTCGGGGATACGAGTTCACTGACGACCAATGCCATCGACGACACGAACACGTTCGTGGTTCAGAATTATCGTGACTTTCTGAATCGCGAACCTGATTTCGGCGGCTTGTCATTCTGGTCCAGCCAAATCTCGCAATGTGGCACGAACGCCGCGTGCGTTGAAGCAGCGCGCGTAAATACGTCCGGCGCTTTCTTCCTGTCGATCGAGTTTCAGGACAGCGGCTATCTGGTCTATCGGTTCTATAAGTCGGCGTTCGGAAATCTGCCTAACGCGCCGGTACCCGTTCGCTTGAGCGATTTTCTCCCTGATGCGCAGACGGTCGGCCAGGGCGTCATCGTCGGTCAGGCCGGATGGCAGACAATTCAGGAGAACAACAAGCAGGCATACGCGAATGCATTCGTGCAGCGATCGCAATTTACCAGCGTCTTCCCCACGTCGATGTCACCAGGCACTTTTGTCGACACGTTGTTCACGAACGCCGGCGTCACGCCTTCTAGTGCAGATCGTTCAGCGGCAATTGCGGAGTTTGGGACCGCGACTAACACAGCCGACACAGCGGCCCGGGCCCGCGCGCTGCGACGCGTAGCTGAGAATTCGATCCTGGCCCAACAGGAATTCAACCGCGCGTTCGTGTTGATGCAGTACTTCGGCTATTTGCGACGCAATCCGAATGATGCGCCTGAAGCGACACTCGACTTTTCCGGCTACAACTTCTGGCTCAATAAGCTGAACAGCTTTAACGGCAACTTCACCGCTGCGGAAATGGTGAAGGCGTTTCTGGCATCGAGTGAGTACCGCCGCAGGTTCGGGCCGTGAGGCGACCGGGCTCTGGCAGAACCGCCTGCGGTAGCGGGCGGGCCAATCCGTGACAATGCCACTGGCCCGCTACCGCAGACGGTGATTATTCGCTGCCGTATCGCACTTCCATTCGCCTGATGCGCGTGCCGGCCAGAATCAGAACCAGCGCGGTTACGATCAGCAGTCCTGGGATTGAAATCCACGCGGGCGTCGGTTCGGCAAGGACGGCGAACGGGCCTTCGGGGATCGGAACGGGAACCAACGAGTTAAGATAATGAATCACACTGATCTTCTTCAGCAGCGGCGGCAGCAGGAAATTAATCCATTCCCAAAAGTACAGCAGCAGCGCCGGAATGATGGGATTGCGCACGAACAACCCAACCACCAGGAAAAACGCGCCATACCCGATGCACGCCAGCACGGTAATCGTGACGTACCAGAACAGTTGGCTGAGGCCGGCGCCTTCAAAGAAGAAACGCATGCTCGACGAATAATAATGAGGAAAGAAAACGAGCAACATGCAAACAACCGTGACGAATACAAACAGGATTACGGAAGTCAGCAGGCCGGACAAATATTTCCCGGTGACCAGGACCTCGCGACGCACTGACGACAGAAAATAATAATGCAGGCTGCGATCGACGATCTCACCGCGAAACAGATTCATGAATATCCAGGCGCAGCCAAAGAACACGATCGATCGCAAGATCATCGAGTTGTAAAAAACTGAAAAGATTGTCGGCAGGCGACTGGCCGCCTGGACGCCCGGATTAACCAGCGCTACCAGCGTCAGCAATCCAATCGGCATCAGCGCCAGGAGATAAACCAGCAGCGAACGCTTGCCGAAAAAGTTTTTCTTCAGATCGAAAGCAATAATCGCCTGCAGCTGGCGGAGCCAAAGCGACAGATTCTGTTCCGGCAGCGATGCCCTTCGCGTCTGAATTTTGTCAGCAGTTGCACTCATAACTCACAGCCTATTGCGCTCCGATCAAGTACTCGTACACCGCGCTCAAATCATCGTCGACCGGCACGATTGATTCCACCTCAATTTCACCTTGCGACACCACCTGGTTCAGCGAAAGGAAGAATTGATCCTGGTTTCTGATTTTCACAAAAAGGCCCTTGCGGTCGTCGTGAATGCGCGCTTCGACAACTTCGGTGTTGCGGAATATTTGCGACGCCAGCAGCGACGGCCGATCGCAACGAATCAAAACCTGGACGGGATGCTCTTCATCCATCTCTTCGCGCACGCCCTGGATGCCGCCTTCGGCCACCACGTAACCGTTGTTCAGCAACACCACGCGATCGGACATCATGTCCACTTCGTGCAGGATATGACTCGAAATAATCAGGTGCAGCCCTTCGGCGGACAGTTGTTTGAAGAGCGCAATCGTCTCAGCACGGACCATCGGGTCCAGCCCGTTCAACGGCTCGTCCAAAATCAGCACCACCGGATCGTGCGCGATGGCCTGGGCCAGCCGCACGCGCTGACGCATGCCTTTGCTGTACGCGCCAATCTTTCGATCTCCGGCGGCCAACAGATCGACTCGCGCCAGAGACTGTTCGGTCAGCTCGTTCGCCTGTTTCGTGGTGAATCCCGAAATCTTCAGGAACGACGTGATGAATTCGCGGCCCGTCAGCCCGCGCGGAAACGAATCAAATTGCGAGCAGTAGCCCAACTTTCGAAAGAGCAATTGCGGTTGATCTGTCGGAATTCCTAAAACGCTGACCGTGCCGCGCGTCGGCCGCAGCAACCCGCACATCAAATTCATGAGCGTCGTCTTGCCCGCCCCGTTCGGTCCCACGAGACTGGTAATGCCCGCGCGAATTTCGAGCGTCACGCGATTCACGCCGAGAATCTCGCCGTAGAATTTCGAGACGTTGTCGAAAATGATCATCGAATGCGGATCTCGGATTGCGGATTTCGGATTGTGATTGTTTTCGCTCATCTTCGATTACTCATTGGATCATCATTCCGCAATCCGAATTCCGAAATCCACAATCACTTCACGACTTCGTACGCCTTTACCTTGCGCGACAAGAGCCACAGGCACAGCGCGCACAGCAGAAACAGCACCAGCCACGACGCCCACAGTGGCGGCTCAGTGAGCAGCACTTGTCGCACGATGACGCCATGACTCATCTCGCGGACCTCGCCGACCTGGCGCACAAAAGTACCAAACAGCCCGGCCCAAACATTATGAATCAGCATGCCCAGGCTCATGATGTTTCCCCAGTGCGTGCTGAGCATCTCGTTGAGAATCGCCGCAAACACCGACGGAATAAAAACCAATCCAATCAGCGCGGCGCTTGCGGCCAGACGCCACTTCACCCACGCTGAGATCGTCTGCGTGAGTAACGCGAGCAGCACAATCCAAACCACGCTACCGAGAAAGATGGCGCTGGCAATTGAAATATTCGCCGCGAACCAGGACCAGCCTTCGAGATAACTTTCAAGCAGAAACAGAATCAGACCAGGAACCCAGGTGATCGAAGACAGCAAGATGATCACGATCGACATCTTGCCGACAACGTACTCGCTGCGGCTAAACGGCCGGCAGAGATACAGCGGCAATCCATTGTTGGTTAGATCGCGCGCGACCTGTTGTGGACCAACTAACAGCGCGAGGAAAAATCCGGTCCATCCCTGAATCTCGACAAAGGTTTGAAAGAATCCGGCGTCCACCGCCAAAATGTTGCCGACGTTTAGACTGAAGATCTGAAGAGCGAGTGGGTTATGTCTCAGGTAAATGAGAATCGCAAATACCAGTGGAGCGACAAATGACACCACGTACAGGCCGGTGAAGATTTTCGATTTGAAGACGTCGCGAAACGCGTGACGCGGAATGATCAAGAAGCGGCTCCACTCAGGCGACAGCGCGCCTTCGTAACGTTTGTATGATCGTTCGAGTACGGCCATATGATTTTGCTCATTGATTCATTTGTTCATTTACTCATTGAATCAATGAGCCGATGAATCAATGACTCAATTGCTTCCGTTTTCCATCGCCTTCAGGAAGATGTCTTCCAGCGAGTCACGCTTATAAGTCAACCGGCGAATTTGCAGCTGCGAACTTTCGGCTAACCGGTAAAGGTCACGAATCTCGGTTCCGTCCTGCAGAATGATCTTCAAACGATGATCGCTGGTGACCGCGCATTCACAACCCATCCCGCTCACACCTTCGACGAAGTTCTGCAATTCGCCGCGGGTCTCCAACATCAGGAACTTCTTATTCGCTTTGCGCTCTTCTTCGAGGTTGCAGTACACGACCAACCGGCCGTCTTTCAGTATCACAATCTCTTCGCAGCACTCTTCGACGTCGCGCAACAGATGCGACGACAAAACGATATTCGCCTGGCCGCTGTCGCGAATCTCGCGAATCATTTTGATCATCCGCTGGCGCGCCGGCGGATCGAGTCCATTCGTGGGCTCGTCGAGAAAAATCAAACGCGGCCCATGCACCACCGCCTGGGCCAACTTTGCCAGCTGTTTCATGCCGAGCGAAAATGTATCGACCTTGCGATAACGCGCCTCGCCCAAACCTACGAAGAACAGCGCTTCATGCGCGCGTTCGAGCGCCGTCGCCGGCGGCAATCCCGACAACTCAGCCATGAAGCGGACAAAATGAATGCAGGACATCTTTGAGATGAACGCGTCGCGCTCAGGCATGTATCCAATCAGACGCTTAATCTGATTCGCGTCCTCGCGAATGTCGCTGCCGAAGATTCGCGCGGTGCCGGACGATGGTGGATGAAAACCGAGAAGTGTGTGAATCAGCGTGGTCTTGCCGGCGCCGTTCGGCCCCAGCAAACCGATGGAACGGCCACGCAGTTCGCCGTGCAGATTTTTCAGGATCGGCCGTCCCCCAAACGTCACGGATAGATTGTCGAGGGAAATAACTCCGGCACTATCGCTGACTTGTGAGTTCGTAACCGGCGCGACGTTTGTCATTGGGTTTCGCGAGACTTCTGAATGTTCTGACTGCTTCGGGGCCCTTGAGAATCAGGACGAAGGCTCCCCAGAATAAGCCGACGGATGCTCTTACGAAAAGATTGTCCCACGAGTTCAGAAATAAGATCGAGACACCGAGCGCGATGAGAGTGATCGCGTTGATGAGAGTTTTATGATCCACCGGCGATTTCACTTGGACTTCCATTAGCTTCCCCTCTTTGCGAACGAGTCATACGATCCGCGTGAACGGATGGGTACGAATCGTGTGTCAGAAACCCGAGGGCTAGTTTCAAAATTAAGATTCGTGATAGTAAGGCGGTCCTCGCTTACGGTCGGGCCTCTGACACAGCTATTGACGCTGAAAGACGATCACGTCGTCGGCCTTTACATCCGGGTTCGAATCATGAGCTGCGATTGTCAGCGTGCGGCCATCGGCTGAAAGGGTAGCGGTCCTGGTGAAAACTCCGCCCTCATCGAGCCATTGCAGAATGATCGCGCCGTCTTTTTTAACGAGCTTCGAGTTAACTCGATCATCGCCCGAACCATTGGCCAGCTCGCGACCATCGAGTGCGTAATCGATCGTCCGCGTCGTGAGACCTCCGGCATTAGTGACGTTGAGCGTTTCGCGCAGGAGATCACCGGTACGCTCATACTTGATCACTACCAGCACGGGCGCGTCGCTGGAGCTGGCAAACTTGCTCCGCGACGCGTCCATCTTCCAGGTGCCGACAAGATCTTTGTCAGGCTGTGCGAATACGGCGGCAGCAAACAGCAATGTGACGATTGCTGCCGCCAAATGTTTTTTCATTTTGAGTCGTGAATCCCCCGCTCCAGAATGCTGTGCAGTTCAAACGCGTTCGGCATGCCGAGCAGCGTTGCCGGGCTAATTCCGAACGGACCGCCTTCCGTGTTGGCGGCAACTTCGATGTGATCGCCGTACGCATAAGCGTAAGCCAGCGTCGGCTCCATCGTGGCTGCCATCGTGATCGCACCCTTCGGACCCGCCGGCAGATTGCCGGCTTGATTCGCCAGAGGTTTCGCCAGCGCCGCGATATTCTGGTAAACGAACGCCGAGAAATTTACATTGCCGTCGGCCGGCAAGCCAGCCATGAATTGGGGTGAGTGAATCAAAGTGCTGCCCGAGTCGTGATACTGCAAAGCTTTCTCGACCAGCGCGCGGGTCGGACAAGCAATCAGGTAGCCGTTGGCAAACACATAATTCAATTCGACTGCGCCCAGGTCCTTGGCGCGCAACGTGTAGAACACGCGGCCGCCGGAATCAGCCTTGTCCCATTCGAGACCCTGCTTGCCTTCCTGCTGCAACTGCTTGTTGACTTCGGTGACCACTTGCTCGAACGTCTGCTGCAAGTGCGCCGGGTCATTCACCTGGAACACGAGTTTCCACGAAGGCGTCGGCAGCACCGGGCCATCGATGGCGAAAGCATATTCACCACCCAGCGGCGCGGCGAAATCGCTGCGCAAATTCAATCCATGGTTCTTCTGCAAATCATCGAGATGCGTATTCAGATCGGGACAAACTTTACTGATGACGGTCAGCAAGTCGTCTACCACGGCGGAAGGATTCTTGACCGCAAAGCCCGCCACGATGTTGGCATCGGGTGAGATGTATTCCAAAGAGCCCATCGGCGCGGGCTGCGCGAGCCACGAAGTGATGCCGTGATCCGCTTGATTGTAAGCGAGCACCGCGCGCGTGTGCGTCTTGCCGTCAGTGTCCTTCGAATCGAGCACGAATGAGGTGACGTTAAAGATGCCCAACTGATTAAGCGCCTGCTCGTGGTTCTCGCCCATGCCGATGCGCCGCACGCCGCGCGTGTGCGCAATGATCTTTTCCAGGTCGGCGGCCACGACAATGCCGGCGCCGTCACTATAAACCTGCGCGATGCGCGCATAGAAAGGCGTCGCCGAAAATCCGCTCGCGCCATTCGCCACCGCTTGCAGTTGCGTGAGCTTCGGCGAACCCACCAGCACGTCTCCGGTAATCCAAACATAAAGAGGACCTTCGCCCGTGGTCGTAGCGGGCTGCGCCGTCTTGGGATCATCAATCCAAACCACTTGCGGAGCTTTCCCGTTGGTGTTGAGTTTCTGCACTTCGGCGTCGAAGAAAGCGCGGAAGCCGCCGGGATTCTTCAATTGCGCCAGCACAATCGGCTCGGTTGGTTGACCTTGATCACTCATGCCCGCACCGACCGCGATCTCTTCACCAAGTTGGTCGCCGAAATCTTTGATCGTCGAGATCGCCTGGTTCAACGCCGGACCGCGCGGCTGGTGACGATTCGCAAACCAGTCTTTCAGCGCCGGGTTCTGTTGAATGCGCTCTTCGATAATGCGATTCGACTCAGCAATCGAAGCCGCCAGATTTGGAATCGCCGCATACATCACGGTCGTGGCCGGCATCATGTCGAGCAAACGCGTCGAGGTGCGCACGCCCGGCTTCGGCACTGCCTTCAGATCATTCTTCAGCGCCGTCAGCGCGTCGAGCAACTGCCCATACTGTGCCGCATTTCGGCTCCATTTAACTTCTTCTTTGACGGGAACAGTTTCAATTGCCACGTTGGTCGTGGCTTGTTCACCGGCGCGCAAGACCTTGTCTTTGCCGTCGCGGTCCATGTGGACTTCGCCTTCGATGACACTAACGCGCGAACCCTTGGTGCCCGCATTCACCGCGAAGGTAGTACCCGTCACTGAAACCACTGAGTCGTTAGTTTCGACATTGAAATTGCCCCAGCCCCGCGGCACGAGATGCAATACTCCCAACACATGCCCTAACACCGTGCGGCGCGGGCGTTGCTGCTTGGCCGCTTGCACAATCACAGTCCCGCCGTCGACGTGCAGCGTCGTTCCGTTCATCGTGCGCTTCAATGAAACCTCAGATCGGTCTTTCATCTCGATCGTCGTGCCGTCTTCCAAGCGCACCAACGCGCGGCCGTCTTTCGATGTCCGCAGCACGTCACCCTGACCAATCTTCTCGCCAACATTCAGGGCGCGCGTCTTTGAATCAGCCACGCCATAGAGTGGGCCATCAGCGGCTTGCACGGTCGCCTCGAGCGAGCCAACCGGAACGTACCGCTCGACAACCGGCAGCGCGACGAGACCCAGGCCGATCACCAGCACCGCAGCAATGCCCCAACGGAGCACCACCGGCCGCAAGTTGTATGGCTGGGTACGCGCGCGTCTCGCGCGCTGTCTGCCACTCGCCACTTCGACCTGAGGCTTGACCACGCGCGACCCGCGCGCGTTCTTCAAAGCCTTGCGACAAGGGATACATTCATGCGTGTGATCGACCAGCAGCAATGATCGAGCTTCGGTCAATTGACCGCCGAGATAGGCGGGAATCAGCGACTGGAAATCAGCGCAACCTTCGATGCGCCCGGGAGCGCCCGCATCCTGCGGGCGGGCCGCGAGCATCCTGCTCGCGCCGTCCATCCGCGACCAAACGCGATCGCTTGCACCCTTCACCACCGCATCGTCGATCTGCTCCGACCGAATCCCCGCAGTAACTTCATCCAAAATGTTGTCGAGTTCTCTCTTCTTCATAATTGACTCCAATGATTGCCCGTCGACTACCGGCTACTAACTCCTCAAATACTGCCCAATCTCTTTGCGCAGACGCGCACGCGCGCGATGCAATGTGACGCCCACGACCAGCGCCGACGTATTCATCATCTGCGCGATCTCGGCGTTGCCGTAACCTTCGAAGTAACGCAGCGCGAACATCTGCCCGGCCGTGTCGCCGAGCTTTCCCACGGCTTCACGGATCAACTTCCGCAGCTCGCGATCTTCGTGATGTGTTTCCGGATTCCTTACCGAGCCCAAGGACGCGACACTGGCCTCGTTTTCGAGATCGTCAATCGCGACCGCTTTCGATCGCTTCCGCCCTCGGAGCAAATCGAGCGAAGCATTTACCGCCGCGCGACACAGATAGGCTTCGACGTTCGCAGCTGCCGCAGCGGCTTCCTGCCCCCGCGCCATTCGCAGGAAGACTGTCTGCAAAACGTCTTCGGCGTCGGCGGCACTGCCCGTCACGCGATAAGCCGTCCGAAAAACTCTCTGGTTGTGTTGTTGAAATAGCGCCTCGACATTGTCCAAAGCACCTGAAATGGAATCAGCGCCCGTCTCCGGCGTCCCCGAAAAATCCGCCGTGGCGGCGTACTTGGCGGGAAAATTGAGCGTTTTCGCAGCGGCCTGCACAGCGTCCTCCTGTAAATCCTCTCCGCCCATAAAACGCCTCAGCGCGGAAATTATTAACACGGGGCGACAATTCAATAAAGCTTGCCGCGAAATCGGCTCCCGCCACTCCCCAACGATTTGTCATGCCGATTGAGACTACGCTTGAGTTACCCGGCTCGCGCCCGACGATCCTTCGCGCGAATGGCTAACCAGAGATGCCCTCAAAATAAACGAGCCGCGCTTCGTCCGCGTCGATGTAGCCATGCCAGTCCGGACACATAACATTATCAATGTTCACTTGCACGGGAATGTACCGCTTGTTCGCCAACAAAAGCGGCAACCCCTTTTCCGCAAGTTCCCGGTTGCAATGCGTTAAGGCTCCAGGTTCGAGTACCTTGGGCGGATAAAGCACAACGCCGTAACTGTGTTGATCTGAGATCTCGAGCTTCACCCAGTTTTGAGGATATTCAGTGATCGACTCCTTCAGCCAACGCCACACAACGTCCGGATCAGAGTTCGGGCGCAGTTTGTCGGTACGAAAACTGTGAGTTTGCAGCGAGCGCGCGACGATCTGTTTGTTGAGCGGCCACGGTTGTTCATTCGCTGGCTGCGCAATCGGCGCAGGCGTCGCAGTTGTCGCAGTGCGTAAGCGTCGGGCGTGCCAGGCCGCACCGACCGCGATTCCACCGGCGAAGATTGCAACCGCAATAACGACCTGAATTAATCGACGCATAGAATCGTTCGCAGTTGCATCACGACTCATCCACCCTTGCCTTCGGCGGCCAGGCACCCAGGCGCTGCCGCAACGCGACGATCTTGCCGAGGCGATAAGCATTGTGCACGGCCACGCAATTCAGCTCGTCGCGCATCGTCAGTCCCGGCTCCACTTCTATCGCGAGTCGATCGGGCGCCTCCGCAAACGCGACCGCCGCCCGCGCACCTTCCAGGAACTGCTGCACTAAGTCATGCCATTGCTGGTCGTCGTCCGGCGCCGCGTGCGGGTAGTGATCGCCGGCCGCCGCTGCCTGATCGCGCTCGACGATGCTGCGCTGGTACGCGGCCGCATGCCAAAGCTCTTCGTAGATCGAATGCGAAGCGCCGGACGGACGGAGCGTGACTTGTTCAAGCGTCAGTCCGGACAGCAACTCTTCTCGCGCCGCAAACTCTCCCGTCAGAAACAAGTGGTTCCAGATATTCATCACAATTCAATCAAGCTCCATGCGAACCCACGGCTCGCGTCCAACGATTTGCACGACGGCGTGATCCAGTAAGATCCATCGGCGGCGGAGTTAACTCGACCACGGCGCTATCGAACAGCTCAGCCACATCCCGATCACGCTTGATGTGAAACTCGCTTCGCGTGGCTCCGGTCCAACGATTTGTTGGGTACACGCCCCGCTGAACAAAGCTTACGACGGAAACAGGTCGTCGTACACGGGGTCTGCATACTCCCAAGTGTGGCCCGACTCGATTAAGTAATCTGCGACCGCCTGCAACTCGACTTCGGGTGGAACGTTGATTGAGACTAACCGAGGTTGAAAACCCTCGTAACCACACCCTAGGTCGAGCAAACCGTCAAGAAATGGTTTGGCCTCTTTGCTGGTGGTGTCGCACGTTTGCATGATGACACGAACCGTTCGATTGCCGGATTTTTCAGCGACGCTCACGAACGACAAAACACCGTCGACATCCGGTTCAGCGCGAACGATGTCCTGCCAAGAAACGCGATAGGTGAAGAATGGACTGTTATCCAGCCGATAAAGACCATGGCCGACAGTAACAGCCCACAACGTCTCGACGTCAGAGCCGTCCTGCATTAAGACCTTAACCATATTGTCTGTTTCGGCCATAAAAGCGCGCCAACTATCGAGTTGACGGGCCACAGCGCTACCGAGCAGCTTAGCCGGATCACGCTTGATGCGAAAGTCGCTGATTCAGTCATCGATGAGTTTAGAGCCACATAACGTCTGAGTTGACCATCATTCGTGCCGCCTACGATCAAAGTTTCACAATCATGAGATCGGAAGACAGTTGCGAGGTAGGCATGCATATCGCTTCTGGTCTGTCGGTCGTCGAGGAATGGAAATCGACCCTTGGTTGAAAAAATTAAATGAGTCCAAAGTCTTGATAGTGATTGAGGCATGATTCAATTTATCAGGCGGGTCAACGTAACGGCCTTTGCATCGAAGGCCTGGCGAACTCTTTCAGAGTTTGTCGATCTCAATTGAGTTTCTAAACCCAGGGTGTTGCCCTGGGCTGGAATTAGCAAACACCTTCGGCGTTGCTCACCCGCATCACCCAACCCTCTCGGATAGGAGGGCTTCGATTCATGCTTCAACGAATATTAATCACGCCGGAATTGCTCGTTTGCCCGTGCGCTTTGAGCGCGACGATGCATGCGCCGCTGGCGATGTTGTCGGGCAGGCGAAAGGTTACCTGGACGAAGGTCTGGTTCGGGACGGTGCGCACATCTTCGGCCGCGACTTCGAACACTGCGTTGGTGCTGTCGATCAATCTCACGACTACCGTCGAGGCTGTCTCGCCCTGGGCGAGCTGCAGGTTGCCGGCAAAGAGAATGATTCGCGTGTTGCGATCGGCGCCGGCGTTAAGCCATTCGAAGGTATTCGTTACATCGAATGGATCGCGCATCAATAAAACATTCACCGCGGCGGCTTCGTTGTTGGCCGACTCGTTGGTCGCAAGTTGCGGCGTCGCGCTGTCAGCAAAAACGATGTCGAGAATTGGGTGCAGCTCGATGCCGTTGGGTGCGACGCCGGTTTGCCCGTGGAGGAAATCAAACATGGCGACGCCGGTTACCTGCACCGGCACGTTCGCGAATTTAAAACTGGTGCTGGCGGTAAACATCGCGTTGAATTTCAGACGCGCGTTAATGATGCTCGCGCCAAAAGGACTGCCTGAGCCGACGCATCCCGGGTTCGGAATCTCACCGATGATGGTGTTGCCCGACGCATCCTGCAAAACGATGTGATAGTCCGAGTCGTCTTCGAATTTGTATTCGAGCAAGTTTGCGTTGATGGTCCAGACAGTTGTCTCGAATGGTGAGACGCGATTGTTCGCCGGGATGGGCGAGGGCGCCGTCCAGCTACGCATGGTGGCTATCGTGGTCGACTGTGAGACGAAACTAACCGAGTGCGCGTCGTTGTCGGTTCCGGTTTTCACCGACCAACGCTCGACCCCGCAGTTCGGCGTCGCAGTCGGTGACGGCGAGGGACTCGGAGACGGCGACGCGCCGCAGTTGATCGCGGGCGATGCAGCGTTGCGCGGATTCGGCGCGCCGGTCGCAAAGTCGCTGCTGTTGTTATCGGTATCAGTGCAGCCGTTGTTGATTCGCAGCACCGCGTTGGTGTTGCTGGGCGCGCTGGTCCCGTTGCTTCCTTCAAAACAGTTGGCGGCGCCGTAACCGGCAAAGTCGATAACTGATCCGCCGAGCGGGCAGGCACCGGAAAGCGCCGTGGTGGTATTCACGAGCGCGACTTTGCCGGCGGTGGCGCTCATGGCAATCACGCCGGTGGCGTTCGGAGCCGGCAAGTCAGTCGTGCCGGCCGAACCTTGCGCTTCCTGAATCAGGAAATAATGACCGGGAGCGATAGTGCACGCGCCGCCCGCGCAGAGATTTGTCACTTGCCAGTTGCTGCTGGACGCGGACGCGTATTGAATCGACCAGGAAGAGACGTCCACGGGTGACGCGCTGTTATTGAACAGCTCGACGAAATCATTTTTCAAAGTAGCGCCGCTGTTACCGCCGCCACCGTAAACCTGACTGATGACAATGCCATTCGACGCCGCCGGTTTCTCTCTCCGCGACGCTGCCACGCGAAACATCCCGCCAATGACGGCGAGCGAACATAGGGTCAATAGCAAACTTCTACTGCGAAACACGCTCATTTAATCAGAACAATTTATCATGTAGGAACAAGTTATGTGTTAGTGAGAAGTTGAGAGCTTTAGTCGCACGCCGGGGTGAGATCGCGGGGCGCGATTCAAGAAAGTGACGTAGGAGTGAGGTAATTTGGAGTGCGGTAATTGGAGTGCGCCGGCTCGTCGGCGCTTTTCTTCGCAACGGAAACCGGTGAGAAGTCACCGCACTCCAAATGTGCTGCGCCTCACGGGCCGAAGCGGTGGCGATATTCGTCGGAGCTGATGAAGGCCTTGACCATTTCGGCGGCGATAAAGTCGCCGTTGAATTGATTCAATTTACCCAGCCAGAAATTGAATCCGGAATAATCGAGCGTCGATTCCGGCGGGTCGTAAGGATTTCGTTGCAGGTATCCAAAGTACTGCATCAACACGAAAGCTTCATTGTTAAGTTTCGCGGCGACCGAAGCGCTCTCAGCGACGCTGCGCAGCGCAGCAGCGCGACCGGCATCGCCGCCTCCCGCAGCATTGAAGGCGTTGACGGCGGCTGAAACTTCGGCGGTTGTCGGTGAGGCCGTGGTGTTAGTGAAAAGAGAATTCACATATGCGTCGGCGGTCTGACTCGCGTGCTGCGTTTGAAACTGCGCACGCTGCACGAACGCCAACGCGAACGCCTGCTTGTTGGTTTCCAACTGCGCCTGCCAATTGCCCTGATTCACTATGACCTGCGCCGGCGTACTCTGAATCTGCCGGGTGTCGGCAATGAACGGCGCGCGATCGACGGCCACTGGTTTATTAGGAAGATTGCCGAAGCCCGCTTTGTACATTTTGTAGACGAGATTACCCGTCTGCTGAAATTCAATCGATATGAAAAACGCGCCGGAGGTGTTGACGCGCCTTACGTCGACGCACTGGGCATCACTGCCACAAGACATTATTTGATTGGTCCAGAAACTCCAGCCGGATTGATCTGGTTGCCGATTTAGAAAATCCAGATACTGTTGCTTCACGAAAAAGTCAGGTACGTCGAGCGGATTGCGCACCGACTGCCAATCCGGGTGGAAGTTATAAAAGCCATTATTAGTGACCGGGGTCGCTCCGGTGCCATCGGCGTTAGCGATATACAGCGCATTAAAAGAAATGAAAGTGATCTTGGTCCCATCCGGAGACCACGCCGGCTGCATATTCTGATCGGTAGTAGTCAGAGGGGCGAGGCCGCTGCCGTCGGAATTCATCACATACACATTCTTATAATTACTCGATTCAGCGCTGAACAATATTTTAGTTCCGTCGGGCGACCAGCGCGGCAGGATGTTCGCGGCTTTTTCTCCGTGACTGCTCGGTCTGCCCTGAGTGAGGTTCGTCTGACTGCTGCCGTCAACATTCATTACGAAAATCTCACTCCCGTTTGAGTAAGTGAAGCGCGAGCCGTCTGGAGACCAGCTGAGATCGTTGATGCTCGTCGGCGTATTGGGAAGTTGAGATGTTCCGCTCCCGTTGCTATTCACCACGAAAATCGAATTTCCGGTGCCGATATAGGCGAGTCGTGTCCCACCCGGCGACCAGGTTACCCGGTGGTTGCTTGTGAAAACATTGGAGGCAATTTTGATTGGACTTGTGCCGTCGGCGTTAGCAATGTAAATCTCGTCCCCAAAAGTTCCATTAGCCGCCCTTAAGCCATAAGCGAACTTCGTCCCGTCCGGAGACCATGCGAGCGCCGTCGCAAACGGATCTTTTTGAACGAGCAGAGACTCGAAATTGCCACTCGAGCTGATCGCGTAGAACCCGGTAGGCTGCGTGCTTCCGGTAAAAGCACGATCGGATCCAAAGCCAATCCGGCCATTCGCCTTCGGCGTCAGCGGGATTGTGTTTACCGTAATCGCGGCGGTCGAAGAATTATTACTGATGATCGCATCAGGCGTAGCAGCGCTGACTGTCGCCGTGTTGCTGACGACAGTACCGCTGGCAACTGCGGAATTGACTGACGCGGTCAGCACACTGGTGATCGAGGCGCCGGGCGCCAGCGAGGTGAAAGTGATCGTGCGATTGTTTCCTGAGCCGCCGCACGTGCCGCTTGAACTGCAAGAGACAAAAGTCACTTCGGGCGGCAGGTTGTCGGTGACCGTAACTGAATTCGCCACCGGTCCACTGTTATTGGTGACTGTGATCAGGTAGGCCACCTTCGCGCCTGGCGCAGCCTGGTCCTGAGCGGCATTCTTCGTTATCGACAAGTCAGTTGGCGTCGGCGTGGGACTGGGCGTAGGCGTCGGTGTGGCGCCACAGCTGGTCCAGTTGAGGTTGACGCCACCTGAATCTCCGCCCCAACCATCGACCACAATTCGATAAACCGTTCCGGACGTCGCGTTGAACGTGAGGCTACTGGTCCTGATTACGCCATTCTGGACGTCGTCATTAAAACCGATTCGCGTCAGGGAATTCACCGTCGTACCCGTATAGACCGCGAGGATTGTGTCAAAGTCGCTCCCCAGAGTTGTAATTGTCGTGCTCCCCGACGAAGGCGCTTGCCATTGATACCAGACTGTGTGGCTGGGACTCAGCGAAGTTGCATCGGGTGGATCGTGACTCGGTTCGCCGCCTTCGCGGGTCGCGCCAACGTTCGCTCCGGTCGTGCTACCGGTACAGCCTGAGAGAACCTGCGCGTTAGTGAAGTTGTCGTTCGCCGGAGGCGCCGGCGACGGGGGAGGTGGCGGCGGCTGATTGCTGTTCGTCAGGTTATAGCCGAAGGAACCCAGGGCAAGAATATCGTTGCTCGTAATGGTGCGCCGACAGCCGTTGCTGATCGCCGGATCCATGATTCCGATGTATCCGGCGCAGCTGGCCACATGCTTCCAGTGACTGGACTGCCAGCCATCACCAGTGCTGGATGACGGATCCGGGCCGCCCGTTGAGAGACCTAACTCCGGGTTGCCGGGAATGAAATCGAATTGCAGATCAAACGGCGAAACGCCAATCGTCATGATTCTTTGCGCGCTCGAAAACGTCGCCGACGTAGTCCCGGTGTGAAAGCGATAGAGGTCCCAAATTGTCGGCCGCGGGAGACTCTCCCCCGCATCTGAATCAAATCCCAATGCGTGGCCAATTTCATGCGTGGCCACCGCGTCAAAATCGATTGAGCCGGCGGTGATGCCGTCAGACGGATCGAAATCAAAAGTATTGTTCGAGTTGAAGGCTATTTGGGCAGCGTTATCCGTAGACTGCGCGGTCGCTGGCAAGAGACCGATAGCTCGCGCGATTGAATCGTAGACATCTACTGAAAGGGCGTCTCCGCGATCGGTAGGAACCGCGTTGGCCGGCAAAGCACTAAATATGGCCTGCTTGGTGGCGTTCCCTTCCCCCGCCGCTTCGGCATTCAGATTGGTGCGCACGGACTGATAAGGAAAACCGGAACTGGGGGCGCTGGTCCCACCCAACACATTCGCTGGGAACTGCTGCCCAAAACCTGTGGTCCCAAAATCAACATCGATGTAGATCGTGACGGGTGACTTGATCACGCTCTCCCAATTTTGCGCGGCGCGAGTAAACGCGGCGGAGGCAGTCGCGTTCTGTTGGAGTTGCTGCGTAGCGCGCAAGACGATGACGAGGTTCGTGGCTTCGGGCGCCTGCGCGCTAACCGATTTGTCGAGTTCGAGGTGATTGATTTGGCGGAGACCGAGCTTGTTAAGGTCTTCACTTTGGCGTGCCTTTATCTCGTCCGGAGTCGCGGCGCGGCAAACCACCTGGCCCTGCTCATCCCGATAAATCGTAAATTCGCGGCGGGCCGGCTTGGCTGAATCACCCGAAGCTTGCGCAGCAGGAACACTCGCCGGATTTTGTTTGCCAGTCCGATCGTGGCGGCGCGCGGTTTCAAGCAAACTATTCGCCGTTAGCTCGCCGGCCGCCGAGACATGAGCAAGCCTTGAAGCGATCGCAGTTCCCGAAATGAAGACACCAAGAAAAAGGAGAATGACAAAGCGGCGGTCGTGGAAAATCATGATTGCTTGATTAGGACTCGGAGAAAACGGAAATATCGTCAGGGTCACAAATCACAACTGACGAAACATTCTACAACTTATTTATGAGGCAAATCCCAAAGAATGCGAAGTTGAGGCTACCAAAGCTTCAGATCGAATCACGGCTCGATTTGAAGCCGACCATGCGACCACTGTAAGTTGCTATTCCGACCTTAAACGTTGCCGGAATGCCAGAAACTCGCGCGTTTTTTGACGGCTCGAATTCGGCGGTTTCTAAATAATGCTCGAACAGCTTGTCGACAAATTGCGAATCTTGCGCTCAGGCCCGTCGACGGGTCGGCGGCGCCACTCGCCGATCCGCCCCGGCGCCGGCGGCCATCAATCGCTGGCTGAGACCTGCGTGATGAAAATGGCAGATGGCGACGGCCAAGGCGTCAGCGGCATCGTGCGGTTCGGGAATTGATGTGAGCGACAACAGGACGCGTACCATTTGCTGCACCTGTTGTTTCTCAGCGTTGCCATAGCCAGCGACGGTTTGCTTCACGAGGCGCGGGGAATACTCACCAATCTCGAGGGCAGCGCGTTCAGCGGCGAGTAAGGCCACGCCGCGCACCTGTCCCAATTTCAAAATCACTTTCGGATTGACGGAATAGAAGGCTTCCTCGATGGCGCAAGCGTCGGGTTTCAATCGGTCGATGACTTCTTCAAGACCGCGACTGATTTTTAAAAGGCGGGAGGAAAAGGTAGCGGATGATGAAAGTTTGACGACGCCGTATTCAACCAGGCGATATTTTTGCCCGTTACTGTCTCCCTCGACGACGCCCCAACCTGTGGTTTCGCTACCAGGATCGATCCCTAAAACTCGCACCGCCGGAATCTAGCACAGGCCGCGTAAGGGTGTCAGCAGAAAAGTTTTTTGTTGTGACGTGCAGGCGATCAGATCGCCGCCTGTAGCATTAGCCGAATCAATTGGTGTCACGAACTGCTTTGACCGAGGAGACGCAGGACCTCGGGCCGATATTTGCCGCGCATCGCTGCAGGTTACGCCGCGGCCATGTCGGCTTCGCTCATATCAAAGTTCGCTGAGACCTTCTGCACGTCGTCGTGATCCTCGAGCGCTTCCATCAGCTTAACCATCTGATTCGCTTGCGAGCCTTCGAGCTTGATGTAATTCTGCGGGACCATTTCGACTTCGGCGACTTGGGGAGTTATGCCGGCCGTTTTGATCGCAGTCTGCACTGCTTCAAATGAATCAGGCGAGGTGATGATTTCCCAATTGTCCTGGTCGTCGCGAATATCTTCAGCTCCGGCTTCAATCGCCAGATCGAAAAGTTCGTCCTCAGCCTTCGCGGCTTTTTCGACAACCAGATAACCCTTCTTGTCGAACATCCAGCCGACCGATCCTGCTTCACCGAGGTTGCCTCCATTCTTAGAGAAGAGGTGCCGCAATTCGGCCACAGTACGGTTGCGATTGTCGGTGACTGATTGAATCAGTAAGGCGACGCCGCCGGGGCCATAGCCTTCGTAAGTAATCTCTTCGTAGTTGACGCCCTCTTCTTCACCGGTGCCGCGGCGGATGGCGCGATCGATCGTGTCGTTCGGCATGTTGCCGGCCTTGGCGTCAGAGATGGCTTTGCGCAGACGCGCATTCGCGTCCGGATCGCCGCCGCCGGTGCGCGCCGCGACCGTTAATTCTTTAATGAATTTAGTAAAAAGCTTGCCGCGCTTGGCATCGAGCGCGCCTTTCTTGTGCTTAATCGAATGCCACTTCGAATGTCCCGACATGATTCCGATCCTTTGAACTTGTGGATTGAGTTGAACGCAGAATATATCACAGTGCCGGTGGCTAACGGATGAGCCGGCGACCAATCAACCCCAGCTTCGTGGAACCTTGTGAGGGTCCGCACCGTGTACAAGTCATTTGTTGATGTTTTCGCAGCGGCAAGAGCATAATCAACGGCGGTAATCGACAAGTATAAGTAGGCCGTCGTACCTCTGGCGAATTCCCGCACGCTTGCCAGTTTTGTCAGGCGACCGGGGCCAGCATGAATAATCCCATCCTGCATTACTCGTTACGCGCGCGCGGCTCATCGCGAATTCTTCTCAAAATAATCTGCTTGCCGGTGATATTGACGCTGGCTTCGGTCGCAGTCCCTGGCGCTGCCGGAGACATCGATTTGGGTTTCAATCCCGGAGTCGGGGCATTCGGTTCGGCGGGGACTGTGTACGCGATTGCGATCCAGCCGGACGGCAAAATTGTGCTGGGCGGGACCTTTAGCCTGGCGGGCGGTCAGGCCCGCGGAAACATCGCGCGCTTTAACGCGGACGGCAGTCTCGACACGACATTTCTGGCGACTGGAACCGGCGCGAACGGAGACGTATTCGCGTTGGCGCTGCAGTCGAATGGCAAAATAATAATTTGCGGTGATTTCACCACCGTGAACGGCGCCTCACGCAGTCGCATCGCGCGCTTAAACGCTGACGGCACTCTGGACTATTCGTTTGCGGCCACGGGCGGCGGCGCGAATTTCGTGGTGAACACGGCCGCACTTCAATCGGACGGTAAGCTTGTTATCGGTGGTCACTTTACTTCGATCAACGGAACCACTCGTAATCATGTCGCGCGATTGAATGCCGACGGCACGCTTGATGAGTCGTTTCTTGCCAACGGAACAGGAATCAACGGCGACGTGTTTTCGTTGGCGGTGCAATCTGACGGTAAGACAGTAGTCGGAGGTTTTTTCACTAGTGTTAGCGGCACGGCGCGACTGGGAATTGCGCGGCTCAATACTGACGGAACAAACGACGCATCGTTTCTGAGTACGGCCGGATTTGGCGTGAATAATTCTGTTTTCGCCGTGGCCATTCAGCCGGACGGTCGCATCTTGATTGGCGGCCTATTCACTAACGTAAACGGAGCCGAACGTAACGGCGCCGCACGTCTCAACGCGGACGGAAATCTTGATGGGTCGTTCCTTGCCGTTGGTGCCGGCGCGAACGCTGCCTTGTACGCGTTATCGCTCCAGTCCGACGGAAAGGTCGTAATCGGTGGCGCCTTCACCAGTTTCAGCGGCTCGCCCCGCGGTGGCATTGCGCGACTTAATACGAGCGGCTCGGTCGATACCTCCTTTCTCGCTACAGGCACAGGGGCAAATAATATTGTTCGCGCGGTAGCTGCGCAGACTGACGGGAAAGTTGTTTTGGGCGGCGCCTTCACCACCATCAACGATGCAGTCCGCGCCGGAATTGCACGCGTAGATAGCAGCGGAACTTTAGATACCGCTGGAGCCGGCGTCGGTCGCAATGAGGTTATGGCCACAGCCGTGCAATCCGACGGCAAGATCGTCATCGGGGGCACCTTCGTCAATTTCAACGGCGCCACGCGAAACCGTATTGCCCGCCTGAATGCGGACGGCTCGCTTGATACGACGTTCCTCGCAACCGGCGCGGGAGCGAATGGTGATGTAGCCGCTGTCGTGATTCAGCCTGACGGCAAGATCTTAGTTGGGGGAAACTTCACCAGCTTCAATGGTGCTGCGGTCAGTCGTATCGCACGGCTCAACTCCGACGGCACACTTGACGCCGGCTTCCAGGTGAGCACGGGCGCAGATTCCTATGTCAAAAAAATCGCCCTTCAGTCTGACGGTAGAATCTTGCTGGGCGGAAGTTTTACCAGCATGGCGGGCGCGGCGCGCAGTTCGGTCGCGCGCTTGAATGCCGACGGCACGCTGGATGGATCTTTCATGACCTCGGGCGCCGGCGGCAACGGTGTCGTGGCCGCTCTGGCGGTGCAAACTGATGGCAAGATCGTCATTGGCGGTGACTTCACCAGTTTCAATGGCACCGCGCGCAACCGCGTCGCCCGTCTAAATTCCGACGGCACGCTTGATACCACCTTTTTGTCATCGGGCGCCGGCGCAAATGACCAGGTGCTTGCCATGGCGCTGCAAACCGACGGCAAGATATTAATCGGTGGTCTTTTTACTACCGTGAGCAATGCGACGCGCAGCCGCTTCGCTCGCTTGAATACCGATGGCTCGGTCGACAATTCCTTTCAAGCAGGCGCGCCCGGCGCTAACAATTCCGTGCGAACAATCGCTGTCCAATCCGACGGCCGGATTTTGATCGGCGGTGACTTTGGCAATTACAACGGAATCTATCGCGGCAGTGTCGCGCGCGCAAAAGCCGACGGCTCGCTCGACGAAAGCTTCATCAATTTCAATTCAGGATCGAATGGCCGCATCAATGCCATAGCGCTCCAAACTGACGGTAACGTAATCGCCGGCGGGCTGTTCAGCACCTTTAATGATCGAACGCGCGGTGGCGTAGCGCGTTTGATCGCCGACCCTTCGCCGAATCCGATCGACCCGGCAGGCAACATGGTTACCCAACACTACCGCGACTTTCTTAATCGCGAGCCCGATCCCGATGGCCTCAATTTCTGGACTAATGAAATAACTTCGTGCGGCGCCGACGTCAATTGCATTGAAGTCAAACGCGTCAATGTGTCCGCGGCATTTTTCCTCGCGATCGAATTTCAACAGACCGGCTATTTGGTTGAGCGGATGTATAAGACGGCCTACGGCGACGCCACCGCCACCTCGTCATTTCCATCAACTCATCAACTGGCGGTGCCTATTGTTCGCCTGGACGAATTTCTGCGCGACACCCAACGCGTGCAGCGCGGCGTGGTGGTCAACCAGGGCAATTGGCAGCAGCAACTCGAGAACAATAAGCAAGCTTACGCCAGCGAGTTTGTGCAGACCGCCCGGTTCATTTCGGCTTACCCGACGACGATGACGCCCGCGCAATTTGTCGATCAGCTCAACACGCGAGCCGGAAACGTTCTGTCTGCGAGCGAGAAGACGACAATCGTCAACCTGTTCGCGGGCGCAACGAATACGACCAACACTACTGCCCGCGCGCAGGCGGTGCGGCAGGTGGCCGAAGACACTGACCTCTTCAATGCCGAATTCAACCGCGCCTTTGTGCTCTCGGAATACTTTGGTTATCTGCGGCGCAATCCCAACGACGCCCCGGAAACGACGCTCGATTACACGGGCTATGATTTCTGGCTGACGAAGCTCAATCAATTTAACGGCAACTACATCAACGCCGAAATGGTCAAGGCATTCCTCTCTTCGCCTGAGTATCGGCAAAGGTTTGGGCCGTGAGTAGTTTGAAATTCGCGGAGTGTGCGCCGGCATAAAATCTGGCGCGAGCTGAGAGATCCGAATCGAGCTGAAGTTCTTATTTCAACTTGTCGTATTCCTGACGCGCAGCGACCAGCGCCGGGAGGTTGGCGTCAGCGTCCTTCCAGAGCACGAATAGATCCTGGTAGGCCGTGCGGGCCGACGCGTTGTCCCCGGCGGCCGCTTGCGCTCGCGCCAGACCCAGTTGCGCCAGCGGATAGAGTGGAGAGGTCGGGTACCAGCCGCGGTGAGCCAGAATCGTCTTGAATTCTGTCGCGGCCTCCGCCCACCTGTTGAGCTTCATATATGCCTCACCACGCAGATATTGAGGCCAATAGTCGCCGAACGATTCATATCTGCGCGTGGTCTCAAGCAATTGGATCGCCTGCATCGCATTGTCTTTCATCAATTCCGTCTGCGTGCGAATAATTGGCAGCCAGGTGGTGTTCATTAGAGTATCGAGCGGGAACATCCTGGTCAGCTCCTCGACCAGAGGCTGAGCTTGTGCCGGCTGTCCGCACCTGGCGTACGCATTAGCCGCGCTCATCAGATTCGACTGCTCACGCGAAAGAGACAAAGCCTGCTTGGCCGATTGAACCGCGCGGCCGCAATTACCAAAAACGGCGTCGCGGGTCGCCCCAGCCAGCGTCCACTGCGAGATAGTTTCTTTCGTATCGGGCCGGCGAAACATCTGGATGGCACGATCATTTAGCTGATCAGATTCCGCAAGTCGCCCCTCGAAGGCCGCACGGTAGGCTTGCCAGGTTAATGCGTTCTCGACGTTCTTGTTCGCATTCGCCCAGTCGATCTGATCCTTCATCAGCTCGGTGTCACCGAGCAGGAAACCCAACTGATAAAGTCGCGCATGCATGTTCGGCGTTTCGCGTTTTGACTGCAGAGCATTGAGCAGCACGGACCTGGCTTCCTCAAATCGGTTAAGTTCAATGAAGGCCACGCCGATGTTGACATAGGTTCGGGCATCGTTCGGATTCAACTCTTTCGCTTTGTTGCCTTCCGACACCGCGAGTTCAAACGGACCCACCGCCGTATAGCGGTTCGCCAGCACATTCAAAGGCTCCCAGTCGCGCGGATACGTCGTCTTCCATTGCTGGAGTTCCTTAATTTGCTCTTCCCATTCACCTGTCACGCCGCCGTAGTAATTCGAGGTGATGATGAATCGCTCGCGTTCGCTCACGCGGTCGCGCAGTTTGTAGGCGTTAAGGAATTCGGCCCGCGAAAGTTCGAGTTGACGTTGATTGTTATAGCAGGAAGCCAGCCGCGCGTGCGCAATCGCAAAGTTGGGATCGATTTCAATCGCCCGCTGATAAAACGGAATGGCGCCGGCGTAATCGCCGTTCGCATGCGCCTTCATGCCGAACGAATATTGCCGCAGCGCTTCCAGCGATGACGTGGTCACATTTTCGATCGGCGCATCGAACGCTTTGATCATACTGAGTGATTCGCCCAGCTTTTCTCGCAGACGCGAGGCCGCCGGACCCAACGACTTCAGGACCTGTTCACGCCCATCGACTTCGAATTGCTCGCTGGCGATCATGTCGCCGGTTTGTGAGTTCACGGCTTCGAGCAACACGATGTAATGCTGACCGACGGCCGAGATCGATCCCAGGAGCATGGCCTTGATCCTTTGGCGGGCACAAATATCTTTACCCACCTCACGCGTGATCCTGGCGTCGGGCGATACGTGCATCAGTTTTAGCTGCTCATGCACGCGGTCTTCCGAGAAGATGCTGAGAAATGGCGACTGGCCCAGTTGCACGGCCAACGCCTGTTTCAACGTATCGTCAAAAACCGAGTCGCCCGTCGTGTTGGTGAAGTCGGTCAGCAGAATCGTGTCCTTCTCTGTCAGGAGGTTGCGATTCCGAATCGAAAAGAAATACAGAGCTGCGCCCGCCGCGATCAGCACAGCGAGCACGATGACCCCCGCAACGACCTTGTGCCGCTTGATTTCACTGACAACGTACTCAGCGCTGGATGCGCGCGTGTGAGCCGCAGCCGCCACGCCAGAGGTCGCCAGCGCCGGAGTGGGACTGGCCGTGGTGTGCTGGCCGATCTGAGATGGCGCACCCTGGATTTCAGTGTCGGCCATCTTCGCAAAAGCCGACGAATATCTTTGCGGGCCCATCGAGCGCTCCAGCTCCGTCTCAAATTCGATCCGCTGCTTGAGCTTCTTCAGATCCGATTCGAGTTCCTTGATCGTCTGGTAACGTTCATCCACGTCTTTGCGCAACGCCTTCAGTACGATCCACTCAAACTCGGCCGGCGAGTTGGGCGCGAAACGCGCGATAGGTGGCGGATCGTTCCGTGCGATCGCGACGATCACATCAGTCTTTGTCTCACCGTGGAAAGGCGGACGACCGGTGGCCATCTCGTAGAGCACCACGCCCAAACTCCAGATGTCGGTGCGCGCATCGATCGGTTTCCCACGGGCCTGCTCAGGCGACATGTACTGCGACGTGCCCAGCACCATGCCTGCGTCAGTCTGCACCAGAGCGCGCGTGATAGCTTCGGTGTCCGTGTCGTCGCCCGCCGCTTTCTCGACCAGTTTCGCCAGACCGAAGTCGAGCACCTTGACGTGTCCGCTGCGCCGAATCATCACGTTCTCAGGTTTGATGTCGCGGTGAATGATGCCGGCAGCGTGGGCCTCTTCGAGGGCGCCGGCGATCTGAATTCCGACGCTGAGTACCTCCGCCAAATCCATCGGCGGACCACCGAGCCGATGACGAAGCGTTTCGCCGTCGACAAATTCCGTCGCAATGAAGTGACGACCAGCTTCGTCACCCATTTCATAGATCGTGAGAATGTTCGGATGGTTTAGGGCGGACGCAGCGTAGGCTTCCTGATCGAAACGATTGAGTCGATCGCGATTCTGAGTTAATTCTTCAGCCAGCAACTTCAGCGCGACTTTGCGTCCGAGTTGCGTGTCTTCAGCGAGATAAACTTCACCCATCCCGCCCGAGCCGAGCTTTTCCAGAATGCGATAACGGCCAATGTTCTCCAGGTCCATACGGGGGAAAACCTATATCAACTTAATCAGTTGTGCGCGTGTGACAGCAGTGGCACTTGCGATGCGGAGCGTCTTGGTCCGCGAACTGGTGCCGGAAACCAGCGTGACGGCGCTTCGGGGCACGCCGAGTTTCTTCGCTACAAATTTCACCAACTCTTCGTTGGCCGCGCCTGCGACGGGCGGCGCAGCAACTCGAATCTTTAGCGCGCCGTTGTAGAGTCCGACAATCTCGCTGCGTGATGCGCGCGGCACGACCCGCACAGATAAAGTGAAGCCGTCCGCATCTTCGCGATACCATGTCAAACGCGCTAATAGTAGATGCTAAATCGGAATTGGTAAACGTATCAGAAAAACTGCACTGGCCAATCGTGCAGCAGCGTCGCCGCCACAGCCATTTGGCAGACCCAAACGATCGCGTACGCGATCAGCGGGGAGATGTCGAACATACCCATCTGTGGAATCATTTTCCGCAGCGGCCCCAACAACGGTTCGGTGATTGTGACCATGAACCGGTAAAAACGATTCGCATAACTCGCGCCCACCCACGAGAAAAAGATGCGCGTCAAAATCGCCACCGTGTACAAGCCCAAGAGGCCAAACAACAAATAGCCCGCGATGCCAAAGACGAGATTTGGTTTGTGACTCCCAATCGCAAACCAGACGCCGGCAATTGTATTCAACACACTGCTCGCCGTCTGCACCAGGACCAGCCAGAGAGCAATCAGCATAATCACAACGATGAGCGGCGCGACTCTCGGATCGAGCCTGAACCCGCGCAAGATCGCCCGCGCCGGTAACAAAACACCCTCGGTAGCGCGGCGCACGTTCCGGTAATACCACGTGAAAGGGTTGACCTCAGTGTAATCAAAGATGGCTCGCAGAATGATCAGGGCCACGCCCACACCCAACGCGAGGGTCAACGACGTGCGGATGAGAAAATGAATTAGTCCCAGCGCCCCCATACAATTATCGTCAGGCCTCAGTTTCTTTCGCCAAAGATCGCGGTCCCCACGCGGACCATCGTCGCGCCTTCCTCGATCGCGATCTCAAAATCATGTGTCATGCCCATCGACAGTTCGCCGACGCGGTTTTCAAATGCACCGTTCGCCTGTAGTTTGTCACGCAACTCGCGCAGGCGCCGGAAGAACGGCCGCACCTTTTCAGGCTCATCGAAAAACGGCGGCAACGTCATCAGGCCCAACAGACGCAATCTCGAACAACGCGCGACGACATCTACGATTTCGCGCAGCGAATGTTCGTCGACTCCGGTCTTGGTCATCTCGTGACCGAGATCGACCTGGATCAGCACCGGCAGCAATTCACGTCCGATCTCTTCGCAGATTCTGTTCAATCGCTCCGCCAACGCGGCGGAATCCAACGAATGAATTACATCGAACAGTTCCACCGCGCGACGGGCCTTGTTCGACTGCAGGTGTCCGATCAGGTGCCACCTGGCGGCGTTACGCCCGATGCTCGGAATTTTTGATTCAGCTTCCTGCACCCGGTTCTCGCCGAAATCGATTAGCCCCTCGGCGATTCCCGCTTCGATGCTCGCGGCTGGATGTGTCTTGCTGACAGCCACCAAAGTAATCTCGTCCGCATTTCGATTTGCGCGCTGCGCTGCATCGGTCAAACTTCGCCGCACGCGCGCAATTCTTTCGGAAAGACTGCTCGTTTCATGGGCCAAAGTTGCCATCGTTTGAAATTCAACTATAACAATGCCGCAAGGCGAAGGCTAACAATCACGGCCTATAATAAAGGTGATTATTTCTCTCCTCATAAACCAGTTAATTAACTTGGGAGGCATCATGCAAACGAAATTATCTTCGATCACGAAATGGTTCTTGCCGGTTGCTCTGGTCGTCGTCACTTTACCGGTGATGGCGTCGGCACAACGCCGCATTGTGGTCGTGCGACCGCGACGTCAGCGCGTTATGGTCTATCAGCCGGCGCCGCGCGTCGTCTATCGGCAAACGTATACCACACCGTATTACAACTACGGCATCACGCAGCCCTCTTATTCCACGCGCTATTACAGCTACGGCTATCCGACTCCGTACTACAGCAGCGGCTATTCATATACGTACCCGCAACCGTACTACGGCAATGGCTACAGTTACGCGACGGTGGCCCCGAACTACAGTTACAGCTATCGCGAGTACCGGCCGCGCCATCGGCGCAATCACGCGCGCTTGGGAATCTACTTGAGATAAGCACCGCGTACTCTCCCCACCTTTTTAACCGGAGGAGATGATGATGATGAGAAACACAATAATTAGATTTGGATTCGCCCTCTTAGTTTTAAGTCTCATATCAGTGTCCGCTTCCGCGCAAGGTCGCGGCAGAGGAAATGGCCGCGGGCGCAATGTCGACGTTTTTAGTAACGGTCGTGAGGCGCGCATCGATCGAAGTCGCGGACACAATCAAGATTGGAAATGCAGTGTCTTCGTCAATTGCCACGATGCGCGTAATGGACGCGTGGATGGGCGCGGACCCCGTGTGTCGAATCGGTCGTTTATCGGTCGCGGCGATCGTGTCGGCTACCGCCACTACAGTACGAATGATTACTGGCAGCGTCGTCATATGACGTACCTTCCGCGTTATAACCGCGTACGCCGGGACAGATAGTCTGCTTACCATCGTCGGCCACGAGTCGGAGGATCGAAGTCCCATTTCGATTCTCCGATATCGGGTTAGACCTTCCTGATATCGTGCGCGGGCGAATTCCCATCATCGCCTCTTACTGAAAAAATTCTGGACAGGGCGCTGGCACATGAATTGTAGCCGCCTGGGCGATTGCCCGACAGGCTAGTTAGAAATCCACCAGAACTTTTCCATCGCACGGAGGGCTATGAGAATGAAGGCTATGAGCCGGAAAGCGGCGCGCGTCGTCCTATTTGCATCGCTGGTGATTTTTGGTTCCGCGATTGTTTCGTATGCGCAGGGACGCGGCAACGGCCGCGGCGCCGGACGGAACATCGATAAGAAGTGCGCGAAATTCGTGAACTGCCACGACGCTCGCGACGGCCGTTGGGATGGTCGCGGCCCCGCGATCAACCAGGGTAATGCCGGCCCGATTTTCCAACCGCCCGTCATCGCCTATCCGAACGGCCGCGTACGAAATCCAAATCAGGACAATCAAGTTTATTATCCGCGTTCCAGAAATCGCCGTGTCCATCACAACAGCGATGACAACGACAACGATATTAATCGCGACGATAACTGGCGCCGGCGACGACGAACCGGTTCCCACAACACCGAAACCCGAGACCGCCGCGCGCGCCGTCGCGATCGCAGCAAAGTGATCGATTGAGAGGTGCTTGCTTGACACTCCACAGACGCGTTCGTAAGATCAAAATCCGTTCGCGGATGTGGCGGAACTGGCAGACGCGCAGGTCTCAGAAGCCTGTGATGGTGACATCGTGGAGGTTCAAGTCCTCTCATCCGCACCAGGAATTGGAAAGGCGAGTCAAATGACTCGCCTTTTTCCGTGTCAGACGGTAAGTCAATTTAGGATCGTTTCAATCTGCCACCAACCATCACTCCAATCGCGCTGACAAACGGAAACGCGAACGGACACCACGCCGGCCAATACGCGAGTTGCGCCGCCTGCATCGATGGAGTGTCACCCGTGCGCACGAGCTTGGAATTTACGTTGGCCTTCAGCATCGCGGGCACGGCCAGCGCTAAACCCAGGGCCACGACGACGATCGCGAGGACCAGCGGCGCCCGTCCGCCTCTGGCAATCACGGCGCATACGACGCCTGCAATTGCGCCGCTAATAAGAAACATGACGAACGCCACCGCGATCCACATCGTGGATGCGAGATACAAGCCGGGTTCAAACGCGCGCTCCTGACCCATCACCGCATACATGGTGACGAACCCGGCAAAGTTTAAAAAGAACGCCAAGACGTAACCGACGATCACGCCAACAACTGCTCGAGCCATAGAGTTATCCTCCGTTCACAACTTGCGATTGACGGCGACAAAGACCGGCAGATTATCGATAAAGTCCGCGCTCGCGCAAGCTTATTGTTTGGCGATGGCGGCGCGGCCGCCGCGAAGCACGTACTTTTGAATTTTGCCGGTCGCGGTCTTGGGTAATTCAGCGACGAAATTTACGCGATGCGGCGCTTTGAAATGGGCCAGATGCGCGCGCGCGAACTGACGCAGTTCGGCCTCGTCAACAGTGGAACCATTCTTTAACACGACGAATGCGTGCGGCGCCTCACCCCAGCGCTCATCCGGCAGACCGACGATGGCCACTTCCTGCACGGCCGGATGACGCAGCAGCACGCCCTCAACTTCAACTGACGAAATGTTTTCGCCACCGCTGATAATTACATCTTTCAAACGATCGCGAATCTCGATGTACCCGTCGGGATGAACCACGGCCGCGTCGCCGGTGTGAAACCAACCGCCACGCATGGCCTGCGCGGTTGCCTCCGGATCGTTGTAGTAACCGGCCATCACGACGTTGCCGCGCACGACAATCTCGCCTGAGGTTTCGCCGTCATGCGGGACTTCGGCTCCATTTTCATCGACAACTTTAGTTTCACCCGACGTGATCAACTCTACGCCCTGCCGTGCTTTGATAGTCGCGCGATCAGAAACATTCAAGCCGGCGTGTTCGGCGCGCGGCTCGCAGACCGTGATGAAAGGAGTCGTTTCGGTAAGTCCGTAAACCTGCGTCACGATCCATCCGAGCTCATCTTCGAGACGTTCGATGGTTGATGCCGCCGGCGGCGCGCCGGCAGTCAGGACCCGCAGCCCGCGCGGCGCGTTCCGTCTCACGTCTTCGCCGGCGTTGGCCAGTCCAATTAAGATCGTAGGGGCGGCGCACAGCATCGTGATCCGTTCGGCCTCAAGCAACTCGAACACGCGCCGAGCATCGACCTTTCGCAGACACACGTGCGTGCCTCCCGCGGCTGTGACTGTCCAGACAAAGGTCCACCCGTTGGCATGAAACATGGGCAGCGTCCAAAGATATCTGTCCGCGCACGACATGTGTTCATGCACCAGGGTGCCGATGGAATTCATGTAGGCATTGCGATGCGTAATCATCACGCCCTTCGGCCGCGAAGTCGTGCCGCTGGTGTAGTTGATCGTCAGCAGATCATTCTCGCCGATATCCACAGCGCGAAAATCGCCGGAGCTTGCGGCAATCAAACTCTCATAGTTGAGCCATCCGCCTGATGAACCTGCGAGCGCAACAAAATGCCTAACGCTGGTTAGCTGCTCGCGCACGCCATCAATCGCTGCGAGATAATCGGCATGCGCGCAAACCACCTCGGCGCCGCTGTGATTGACGAGATAAACAAAGTCGTTCGCCGTCAGGCGATAATTAATCGGCACCAGCACGGCCCCGATCTGCGGGACGGCATAAAACGATTCCAGTTGCGCGTGAATATTTGGGGCAATGTACGCCACGCGATCGCCCTTGCCGATGCCGAACTCCTGCAAAACAGCCGACCAACGATCGCAGCGATCGAAAAACTGTTCGTACGTCAGCCGCAGTTCACCGTCGACGACAGCTTCACGATCGCGGTAGAGCTTGCGCGCGCGGCGAGCGAATTCAATTGGCGTCAGAGGTGTCTGCATCAGCGCGAAATTTGGAGTGCGGTGGCTTGTCGGCGCTTTTCCTCGCGTAAGACAAACGGTGACAAGTCACCGGGCTCCAAATAACCGGCGAGAATTTACCAGCGACTAAAGACGGGAACAAGCTGGAAATTATTAAGGCTTAGCAACGGCGGCCGGCTTGTTCGGTTTAGGTGGCGGCGGCAGGTCCTTGAGGCATTGATCGGCAAGCGCCAACGTAGTCATTCCGCGGATCGATTTATCGTTCAGATTACTAGCGAGATACATGGTGCCATCGAAATCGAGTTTGCCCATCTCGCGAAAGACCACTTCCGGACTGAACCCCGGCGTTTGAATACCGCGATAGGTCCCAAAGGCCCTGCCCTCGACTTTCAGATTGATTCGATCACCGGACAAGTCGATCGAGGGAATGTTATTGATCGTCTTCACCACGTCACCCAGCAATGACACCGCGCGATTCGCATCGATCGTGCTATAGAGATGAACCACTACCAGCATGGCGCGGGCTTTCACTTCCGAATCCGACGATTTCGCAACGGTCTCGAGCACGTCATCCAACATCTCGCGCACGTCGGCGTCGTTCTTCTTCTGCTTCAACAACTCGTCCGCAATTTGCGCGTACAGATAAGCGCGCTGGTCAGGCTCCTCAACTTTGCCAGCCAACCGGCGAGCTTCGTCCAGCTTTTTGTCTTTGACCAGCGTCTGCGAACGTTTGAAATAGGCCAGGCTCATCACCTGTTTGCGCAGCTTAAGATCGTCGAGCTTCATGCCCGCTGCGTCGAGTTTTTCCAGGCTCTCGTTTCCAGTGTCCGCAGCATTGAGAACTGCAAGCGCAATTCTGGCCTCGCGGTTGTCGGCATTCGCTAATTTGTCGGCCGCTTCGATGATCTCGTCAAAGGTTTCCTTCGGTGGATCTTTCATCGTGTCATTCGAGCGCTTCTGTTCCGGCTCTGTCAGCAGTGCGGCGATGTTGCGGCGGGCTTCGACTACTTGCGGAAGCAGGTCGGGCAGCGAATTGGCAATGAGCGGTTCGACCCGGCTTAACGCCATGAAGACCTGACTGTTCTCTGTCCAACGAACGCCGGCGCCTGGAGTGACCGGGTTCTGGATTAATTCCTGCGCTCGACTCAGCAGAGTCGACACGAACATTCGCTGCAGCCCGGGATTTGGTGTCAGCCCGTTGGGAACAGAATAAATTGTCCACATGGGCATTTCGCCGATCTCCCGATTCGCGGCCAACGGATATGACGAAAGGTAAAGAAACTGATCCATCGGCGAACGCGCATAAGCATTGAGCGCTTCGGTATAAAACTGATCCGACAGGCTGTGATCGGCCTCCCATAATTTGAAAAGGAAGAATGAGGTGTACATCGTGGCGGGATATTGCAGGGTGCTGCGCGCGAACTTAATCGCGCTTTGCTGATCGCTGGAGACCAACCCCAGCGCAATCCCCATTAAATTCTGGCTGGTTTTAGTTCTGGATGGATCGCTTTCGGCTTTGTCTTTAGCAGCTTCATCCGCAGCCTTGGCGACGGCGGCTTCTTTTTCTTCAGCGATCATCTGGCTCGACAATTTCCCGGCCCATGCCGAGTCTCGCTTCGCAATCGCAGTAATGACCGTGTAACGGTAATCAGTTCCCTGCACGCGCAAGCGGCCATCGTTCGAATCGGGTGCGCCCTTCTCTTTGAATAAACGCGTGGCCACATCAAAGGCATCGCGGAAAGTCGCGCGGGCCTTTTCCTGTTCGACCGGCCACATCAAGTCCGCGGCCCGCAAGGTCAGCGTGATGCGCTTCGCGTCGCTATCAATCGTCTTACCCAAATCGATTTGTCGTTGAATTATGCTGAGCGCACTATCGCGTGAACACGACGACTGAGGATTGATTGAAGGCTCTTGGTTCTGCGCGCGCGCGCCCGGAACAAGCGCGCCAAGCGTTAAGAGCAAAACGGCTGACCATTTGAGCGAACCAATCATGAGTCTCACCGACGGGACGTTGTCAAACCTGAGCCGCGCGCGACATAGGCATTTATCACAATTACGATTTCGAACCAAGCTTCGCTACGAGCGGAGTAACCCAATGCTCTCTCCGTGGGCTCGGTGAATCTTTGTGTCTCTGTGGTGAATTCAACTGAACAAATCTGGACCACAGAGACACCGAGGATTCACAGAGACACCCAAAGGAATTCACTTAGGACACTAGCCGCGGTCTTAGAGTCAAATAATCCATTCAGGTTCCAAACCGCCAGAGGATCCAATGTCCGGCGACTTTCTCGACTATGATTCGTTCCGGAACTTCAGGCATCTCCGTCGTAGCCTTCGTCAAAATATAGCCACGCCGATATTGCGTCACCGCTCGCTGCAGCACCGGCGCATCCGTGGTATCGATCACCAGGTCCGGCCGGCCCAGCAGGTAGGTGATGCTGTGGCGCGCCGGACGGATGTCATACAACACCAGCGGCTGCCCGTCGTTCACCGCCGGCCGTGCGTCTTCAGCTAGTTGCCACATCGGCTCGATGTCGAATCGGCTCCACGCGGGCATCGCGAAGTGCGCAAAGATAATTATCGTAGTCAGGCTGAGCGCGATTGCCGTAGCGATCACATTGACCATTCGCCTGCGCCAGAGGACAAACAGAATAGTGGCGACGATCAGCAACACTCCCATGGTCAATGTCTCGGGAGCCAGCACGATGAAAGGACTCAATCGATACCAAACACGATCGAGAGTCAGCGGCGCTGCCTGCCATCCAATCCGCCCCGACAACAGCTGCGCCGAATATGGCAGCGGATTGGGACGACCCCGCCAGCTAAATCCGAGTACAGCGCACGCCAGCAAAACGAGGCCGAGGCCGGCGCCCAACAAAACCGTGAGCCACATTTCCATTCGCGACAATCCGCGGCGCTCGCGCAACAGCGTGCTCACCCGCGCCGCGACCAGCATCATCACACCCGGCAACACCGGCAGAATATAGTCCGGCAGCTTCGATACGCTGGCCGAGAAAAACAGAAACACCATAGTCGTCCACACGAAAAAGATGCCGGTGATTTCCCGGCCACTATCTTTCCGCCAAAGCGCCTTCAGTTCGGCGTACCAGGCCCTGGGAAAGAAAATGATGAAAGGAAAACTCGCGCAGACGAGCACCGGCAGATAAAACCAAAACGGCCGGCCGTGACCATAGATACCCGCCGCGGCTCGCTGAAAATGATTTTCGTAAAAGTAAACTCTGAGAAAATCAGGCTGCGCCGGGAAAG
>JADMIO011167778.1_pt1 | contig 37830 bp, 35 predicted proteins | sample 8958161 | NCBI WGS metagenome assembly JADMIO01 (sample SAMN16585339, study PRJNA669376) | soil metagenome | isolation source: Crop rotation soil | place: USA: Cullars Rotation, Alabama | collected 2011 | reverse complement strand
ACTGCGAGGAGTACCTCGAGGAGCACTTCCTCGACGTCCTCCGCGAGCAGCTCGCCCCGCTCCGGCCCGACGTCGTGCCTATTGTTGTGCACCCCCGCCCTGCCCCGGAGCTCCTCGAGGCGCCCCGAACTCCGCCGACGCCCGCGAGAGCTACGCCAACACCACGGCGAAGCCTGGCGGAAGCGGCCTGGACCGACCTCGAAGGCAGGCTGCAGTCCACCTCGAACGGCAATAGTGTTCGGCATGGGCGTGGTGGGGGCTATTCTAGGGCCGTCCGGGTGATCCGAGAAGGTCTACCACATGTCACGCACCCCGAAGAAGAAGCGCCAGCCGAGCCCACTTCCATCTTCCTTCCAAGGTTTCAAGTACTTCCAACTTTTGGATGATCTCTTACTCAAGTTCTGTCCTTCCTCGAACCGTCGTTCCTTTACCTTCGTCCATTATGTCTCACTCCTTCTGTTCTATTTCTTCAATCCTGTGGTCAAGAGTCTCAGGGCTTTACAAGACGCTACCCATCTACCAGAGCTTCGCAAAAAGCTTAAAATCCCTTACGTTTCCTTGGGACAATTGAGCGCTGCCTCTTCTACTTTTGATCCTTACTGTATTTTACAAGTCATTCACGAACTGGCAGGCCATATTTCCCATGCCTTCCTTCCTAAGGATCTTTCCGCTCTCTCCTCTTTAGTTGCAGTGGATGGCTCTCTGCTGCCTGCCTTACCTCGTATGATATGGGCATTATGGCAGAATCAATCGACACGCGCCGCAAAACTCTACCTTCATTTCGAAGTCGCTCGGGGAATTCCTCTCCAGGCTACCATAACTGCTGGTCAAGAGTCCGAGGTGGAGCAGCTGCGGAACACGCTGCAGCCAGGCCGGCTCTACGTGCTGGACCGCGGCTATGCCGCCTACTCCCTGCTTCGCCAGATCTTGGATACCTCCTCTTCTTTTATCGTCCGCGTCAAACAATCGATCGCCTTTACTCCAGCTAAGGAACGTACTCTAGCAGAGACAAGTAAACAGGCAGGGATCCTTCGAGATGTCGAGATCTCTCAGTTAGGTTCTACCCATCGAACACAAGAGATTACACGTCCGCTACGGTTGGTGGTTGCCGAGGTGTTTCGAGAGAGAACCGAGAAGAGAGAATTGATCGTCCTGGTAACCAGCGAGATGGAAATGGATGCTGACTTGATCTTGCTGGGATACAAGTATAGATGGCAGGTCGAGTTGTTCTTCCGGTGGATGAAATCCATTATGGGCTGCAGACATTGGATTTCAGAGTCCCAGAACGGGTTGCAACTCCAGGTATATATATCACTCCTGGCAAGTATGTTGATGACGGCTTGGCTCGGAAGGAAGGCCACGAAACGAACCTTTGAGCTACTCCAATTTTACCTGATGGGGTGGGCCTCGATTGAAGATGTGCAGCGCCACGTCGATGCGCTTCCTGTGCACCCCTTGGCTCCTACATCGGCTCTCGACAGTGGATAGCCAAGACCATGCCGAACACTATTGCCTCGAACGGGGGGCGGGCCTTCGTACCCTGGTCACGCGAGGTGGTGCTCACCTGCGCCTGGCTCGCCCACTGGCGCCCCAAGCTGGCCCGCGACCCTGTCGGCCAGCTCCTCCTCTCCGCGGTCGAGCGTGCGCTCGCCGCCGGACGGCGGGTGAAACGACCTTCGGTCGGGGCCTCCGCCTGACGGAGGCCCTCCCGAGGACAGCGCCTTCCTGCCTCTCCTCCCACCCTCGAGTCTTGCCCTGAGAACCTTCGATACTATTTCCGCTCCCAGAGCGGCCCTCCCGCGTCGCCAGGACCGTTTTAAACGCTCCTAAGACCCGTTTCTGGCCGCTTCGCACCCAGTGGCACTTCTCCGTCAACACAAGGCGAGGCGATTAGACCGGCTTCGATGTACTTTTGCTGTGTCGTAAAGATACACCACTCATCTGTTCAGAGATAAAATCCAACTACGACTGTGGCGCCAATTTTGGCAGGTTTGGCACAACTATCGGGATTTGTTGCTATTTGGCTAGCAGGCTTTCTACACCTAATAAGACGCGTGCGCGGGCGCGCGTCTGAGAATTCTTCAGAGAAGATCTCAGATCCAGATCCCCAGACGCGGGGGGAGAACGAAAGCGTAGGAGAGCAGAGCCCGAGAAGACGGTCTCCTGACGGACCGGAGACGGCCTCTGGAGGCGTAGGCGCGGACGAGAGCACAGGGTTCTCGCGAGTCCGTTGCTCCCGACGGGAAGGCGCCAGAAGGCGCACTCCGCCTCGCTCGAGGTCGTCACCACGGGTTGTGCGTGCAGAAACGGGAAAGCTGCGGCATCCTCGGCTTCGTGCTGAGGAGGAAGAATGCGACTGACGCACCTGGGAGGGGCGGACGAGATTGGGGCCTCCTCGACGCTGGTGGAGCTCGGGGGGCGTCGCGTCCTGGTAGACTGCGGGATTCGGATGAGCGCGCGGCAGGGAGAGATCCTGCCGCTCTTCTCCCGGGCCGAGGAGCTGGGCGGCGCGGACGCCATCGTGCTGACCCACGCGCACCTCGACCACTCGGGAGGGCTACCGGTGGCCTACCAGAGCTTCCGCGCTCCCATCGTCATGACCCCCCCGACGCTGGCTATCGTCACCACGCTGCTCCTGGACGCGCTGAAGCTGATGGAGATGGGGCAGGCGGAGGGAGAGCTGCCCATCTACTCACAGGCGATGCTGGAGCAGGCGCTGGCAGCCGTGAAGGTCGTCCCGTTCCTGTCGCCCTTTCCGCTCTTCGACGACGTGACGCTGACCTTCCACCCGGCGGGGCACATCCTGGGGGCCGCCTCGGTGGCGCTGGAGAGCGCGGAGGGCTCGGTGCTCCTCTCGGGAGACATCGCGGCGACGGAGCAGCTGACGGTCCCGGGCCTCAAGCTCCCTTCGCTGCGGCCTGATGCGCTGGTCATCGAGTCGACCTATGGCAACCGCGCCCACGCCAGCCGGGCGCTGGAGGAGCAGCGACTCCTCGCCCAGGTAGGGGAGGTCCTGGACCGGAAAGGCGCGGTGCTCATCCCGGCGTTTGCCATCGGGCGCGCCCAGGAGCTGCTTCTGATCCTCTCCCGCGCCATGGAGCAGGGCAAGCTGCCGCGCGCTCCCATCATCGCGGACGGGATGGTGAAGCAGGTCTGCGCCATCTACACCTCGTTCGCCGAGTACGGGAGCCCCTGGCTCCAGAAGCGCGCCGCAGAGCGGGGGAATCCGTTCTTCTACGAGAAGGGCCCGGTGCGCCCGGTCTGGGATCCCAAAGAGCGTCCTGCGGTGGCGGCGGAGCGCCCGGTGGTCATCGTGGCGAGCTCGGGGATGCTCTCGGGGGGGCCGAGCCAGCTCTACGCCAAGCTGCTGGCGAAGGACCCAAACAGCTTCATTGCCTTCACGGGCTACCAGGACGAAGAGTCCCCCGGCCGCAAGATCCAGGAGGTCGCCGCGGCCGGGGGCGGAGAGCTGACGTTGGGGCAGAGCACGGTGCGGCTCGCCTGCCGCGTCGGCACCTACGGCCTCTCCGCCCACTCCGATGCCACCGCGCTCCTCTCCGAGATCGAGGCGCTCTCGCCCAAGGACCTGGTGCTGGTCCACGGCTACAAAGAGGCAAAGCGCCACCTCGAAGAGAAGCTCTCGGGCCGCGGCATCGAGAACATCCACTGCCCCCGCCTCGGCGACACCCTCGAGGTGACCCCGCGGACCCGGCGGGCGCGGCGTGTCCTCGCCGCCGTAGAGGCCGCCGCGCCGAAGGCGCTCACCCCGGAAGGGCTCAAGACGCTGGCGGAGCGCCTCTTCGCCCGGGACTCCACCGCTCGCGCCTACACGCTCCCGGAGCTCCTGCTCGCGGCGGACTACCCGCCCGCGGCGCTCTCCCAGGAGGAGCAGGCCCGCGTCGCGGCGCTCCTTACGAGCAAAGAGTCCCCCTTCAAAGCGGACGCGAAGCAGCCGTTCCTCTACCGGCTGCGGGTGTCCGGCGGCCAGGTCGGCGAGAAGCTCTCGAAGAAGATCCCGAACGGGACGCAGCAGCCGGTGCTCGGCGCGCTGACGCGGATGTTTCCACCGAAGACGGGGCTCTACCGGAAGAGCGTGGTGCTCGCCTCGCGCTCCATCGTGCTCAGCTTCCACTTCCCCAAGGTGGCGGCACAGCGCTACCAGAAGCAGCTCGAGGAGCTCCAGGCGACGACGCCCTGGCGGCTCGAGCTCTCTCCCGAGCCGAACCATGCCTCGCTCACCGCGGCGGCGCTGGAAGGAATCCCGCCCGCCTGGGGACCAGCCAAAAATCCCTCGCTGCACCTGGCGAAGGAGCAGGTGGTCGTCACCGTCGAGGCGCTCGTCCCCGCAGAAGCAGAGGTACTGTCCCAGGCGTACCAGGAGAAGACGGGCTTCGGCCTCGTCTTTCGCCTCGAGGAGCGCCCGAAGACGCACGGGGAGGGCACCGGAGGGGCTCCGCAGAGCAGCGGGGCGCTGGGGGAGGGCGAGGTGCTGGAGCTCAATGCGGCCTCCCGCGTAGTCCGCGAGGCGTTTGCCGCAGAGGCGCCGGAGGTGCTGCTGCGCCTGGGACTGAAGACGGAGGCAGGGAGGCAGTACCTGGAGGCGGGCTTTCTCACCCCCGAGGTGGGCGCTCGGTACCGCGAGACGCTCTCCCGGCTGTCGGCCCGGGTGGGCTACGAGATCCGCATCCGGTCCCACCCGGATCAGCACCGGATGAAGGAGCTTCTCAAAGAGCTCCTCCCGCTCGAGAAGGAGCCTGGCGTGCACATCGAGACGCGGACGGTCGCCGTCACGCTCTCGGCCCCCGTGGCGCCCTCCCGCCTGGCGCAGGCCAGGGACCTCTTCTTCGCGCAGACGGGCTATACCCTCCAGGCTCGCGGGAGATAGGGCCCCAGCGGGCTCTTCGGTTCGAGAAGGAGCCCAGGGGCCGATGCCCCCGCGCCTCTTGTTTAGAGGGAGGCGAGGAGCCGAGCGGCGGCGGCGACCCGGTGCTGTTCCCAGGCGGAGCGCGCCTGCTTCAGTCGGGCTTCCGCGGCGGCCTTGTGGGCGGGAAGCGCCTGCGCAAGCGCTGCTTCTGCTTCCTCCAGCCTCAGGGCGGCGCTGCGCACCTGTGGGTCAGCCTCTACCCGCGCCAGCAGTTCTTCTCGCGTGATCATGTTGCAACATAAGGGGCACGACGAACTCTGCCTATCCCCCGACCGGGTGATGTCGCAAGCTGAGACATGGCAGGCGGGTGCGGCGCTGCGTGGGCTGTCCAGCGCCATCTAAGAGACTGAGGCGCAGTGCAGCTCGAGTTCTACCCGGACCACGCCGAGCGAACCCGCGCCGTGGCCGCACAGGGAGCCGGCCAGCTCTACGAGGCGGTGACCGAAGAGCATCGGGGAGGAGCGTGCTCGAGCCTGTGCAGAGCGACCCGAGCCGCCGGCGACCTCGCGATGAGGAAGAGCGCCGCTACGCGACCAGGGCCGCGATGCCCGAGAGGATCAGGGCCAGCGCCCAGAGCCAGTCGAGGTTGAACCAGGCGCGTCGCAGCAGGGCCAGCCCGAGCTTGTAGTACACGACGAGCGCGATGGTGCCGGTAACGAGGAGCATCGACGCCGTGTGCAGCAGGGTCGCGGCGAGGTAACCACCCGGGCCCGACAGGGTGAGGCCGGCGTGCGCGTGGCACGACGGCTCCGCTGCGTCGTTGGCCACGAACAGCGGCAGGAGCATCAGCCCCGCGCCGTGCGCCGTCGCCATCAGGAACGACCAGAGGGTGAGGCCCCAGAACCCGACCCGCATCCCGACCCAGCGCGGGTGCCGGTGCTTCACCAGCCTGGTCACCCCGAACCCGACGAGGACCGCCGCCGTCACCCAGCGCAGGTGGGCGCTGCTCAGGCTGGCCTCCCCGACGGCCAGCACGAGCAGCGCGCTGGATATCGCGAGCGCGTGCCCGAGCGCGATCGGCGGCAGGGCGCCGGCGACCGCGCTGCCGCGGCGCTCCTGCAGCCCCCGCGAGACGGCGAAGAGCCAGCCCATGCCGGGGTTTACGCCATGCCAGGCGCCGAGCAGCGCCAGCGTGATCCAGGGCCACGTCATGGATAACAATACGAATCGGACGACGCGTCTCCGCCCCCGAGCCGCACCTGGTGCGGCCGCCGCGCTCCGAAGTCGACGAGGAAGTTCGGGTCGAGGGTGATGCCGCCTCCGGGCGCGACGTCGATCTTGGTGAGCCAGCCGGAGACACCGTCGGGGTAGAACTGCTCATCCCAGGAGGCGTAGAGCGAGCTGGTCAGGTAGACGCGCTTGCCGTCGCGGCTGATCTCCACCATCTGCGGGCCGCCGGTGAGCGGGCCGGTCCTGGGGTGGGCGGTGCGCCCGACGATCCCGCCGATCTGGACCGAGCCGACCTCGCGCGGCGCGAGAGGATCGGAGACGTCATACTGCTTCAGCTCGCCGGTGCCCCAGCACGAGACATAGAGGTACTTGTCGTCGAGGGACAGGTTGATGTCGGTGACGAGCGGCGGCACCGCCCCAAAGCCCCGGAGCAGCGGCGGCAGCTTCGCGGGATCGGCGGGCACCGCCGGGATGGTGATGGTCTTCTTGACCGCCCAGCGGTTCTTGTCGCCCTCTTCGCGGTACCAGGTCCAGACGGAGGCCGAGAGATCCGCGACGCTGACGACCACCCCGAGGAAGCCATACGGCCGGGTCGGGTCGTGCGCCGGCCGCAGCTCGAGCGCCATCTGGTGCTCGTCGCCCAGGTCGAGCGTCTGCAGGTGGCGTCGGCGCCGGAGATCCCAGATGTGCAGCCGGTGGCCGTACTTCTTTCCCAGGAGCAGCTCGGGCACCACCCCACCCTCGACCATGTTGGGGGTGCCCCACTCGCTGGAGAGCAGCGTGTCGAAGCCGAGGTGCCACCAGAAGTCGTAGGCGAGCTGCTGCGGCCCGCGCTCGACCTCCCAGCGGCCGCGCACGTCGAAGCTCTCGCAGTCGAGCACGAAGATCCCGCCCGGGCCGTTGCCGTCGGGGGTGCCGAGGGCGTTCATGTAGAGCCCGTCGGGTCCGCAGTGCACCGTGTGCAGCCGCGAATAGCCTGTCCGGTGCGCGATCTCGTGCGGCTCGATCGTCTTGACGAGCGCAGGCCGCAGGGGGTCCGGCTTGGTGTCGAAGACATAGACACGCGAAGATCGGAGCCCCGGCACCAGCAGGTAGCGCCGCTCGACGTGCGGGCTGGGCGCCCAGGGGCACAAGGAGGCGCTACACGCGTTCCAGCCGAAGTGGTGCAGCTCGTCCCCCACGTGCGGTAGCTGGGCAAGGGAGACCAGCGTGCCGTAGCGCGGCGAGGCAGGGTCGAGGTCGACGACGGCGAGCCCGTCCGGCTCAGCCCCCGGCTTCCCGAGCGCCCCGCGCGGATCGAGCGCCGCGACGTAGGCGTGCCGCTCCGGCGGCGCCTCGCCGGCGAGCCGCGGCGAAGGATAGAACGACGGATCAGGACGGAATCGCATCTTGCTCCTCTATGGGTTGTGCTCCGCGTGTCGCGGCGCTTACCCCGCGCGGCTGACGTCGCCGCAGGGACCCACGAAGCGGTCTGTTCCGACCTGGGTAGATGTAGCCGTCGATCGGGATATCAACCGGCACGAGCGGAGGCCTGCGGATTCGCTCTACATCACAGGCGACGGCTGTCGTCCCTCCGTTTGGTTCGTGCTTATCGTTTGCCGCTTTTTCGACACGCTGGCGACGTGGTTCGTCAACCCATGTGCCACCGCAGGGTGCAAACCCAACCGCCGATGGGCTACGAGACGAGCTCCTCCAGGAGGGCGCTGCGCAGACCCGCGGCGCCTTTACGAGCGTCGCCTGGGCCACGCCCCGAGCTCGCCGCTCTCACCGAGGGGCTCCAGCGGCTCGGAGCCGACCGCGTCTCCGGTGCCGTCCTCGAGCTCTCTCCCGGAGGCTTCGCCTCCTGGATGACTGACGCGAGCGGTCTCGTCCTGTCTTTGGCGGGCTACTGCGCAGCCAGGGCGGGCGGCCCGCGGCGACCCATGAGCATCCCGACCACGAGCACGATCAGCCACCGCGGCAGGAAGCGGGTGAGGAAGATGCCGAGCGCGTTGCTGTACCCGCTGACGACGCTGCGCCTGCAGCCGAAGAGCGCGCCGAGGCCGATGCGCGCGCAGCGCTCCGGGCGCATCAGCGCCAGCTTCATCCAGCGCGGGACAGGCTGCCCGGAGGCGGCGAAGAACTCGGTATCGATGCCGCCCGGGCTGAGGCAGCAGACGCGGACTCCCGAGGCGCCGAGCTCGTGCGCGACGGCCTCCGAGAAGCTGCGCACGAAGGCCTTGGCGGCCGAGTACGTCGCGTAGCCGGGCACAGGCACGAAGGCGCCGATCGATGCCACGTTGAGGATGTGCCCGCGCCCGCGTGCCTTCATCTGCTGCCCGAGCGCGTGGGTGAGCTTGACCAGCGCGGTCACGTTGAGCTGAATCTGCGTCTGCAGCGCGCCCCAAGCGCTGTCTACCAGCGGTTCGTGCACCCCCGCCCCGGCGTTGTTGATGAGGACGTCGACCGCCAGCCCCTGCGCGTCGAGCCAGCGCAGCAGGCCGTCGACCGCGTCGATCGCAGCCAGGTCGCCCCCCCAGGCGACGGCGCGCACGCCGTACGTCTGGCGGAGCTCGGTCGCCAGGCGCTCCAGCCGCTCGACGCGCCGCGCGACCAGCACCACGTCGGCGCCGCGGGCCGCGAGCTGCCGCGCAAACGCGACGCCGAGGCCGCTGCTCGCCCCAGTGACCAGCGCTGTCTGTCCTTTGAGGGCCGTCATCGTCTTCCTCCGCTCAGCGATCCGGGCGCCGAGCGCCCCGACCGCTCTTCTTTGCTTCTGCGGATTGCCTGCTGCTCCGGGCGCCGGTCGCGGGCGCGGCGGTTGGGCGTGCGGGCTGCGCCGAGACTACCGCGATGGCGCCGCGCAGGTAGGTCTGCAGGATCGCCGCGAACCGCGCGGGTCGCCGGCGAGAGAGCGCGTCGACCAGCGCGCGCAACGTCGAGAGCACGGTCTCTACGTCGCCATGATCGCGGTAGACCACGGCGCCGAGCTGCAGGTGGACCTCCCGCATCGAGCGCAGCAGGAGCACCAGGAACCAGCTGCCGCTGGCCTGCGCGAGCACCTCGTTGAAGCGGTAGTCGAGCGCGGCCAGGACCTGCGGCTCCGACGCCGCGTCGGCCGAGCCCACGAGCGCGCGCAGCGCGGCGACCTGCTCCGGCGTGACGCTCGCCACGATGGCGTCCGCAAAGGCGCCGACCACCCTGGCGCGAAAGTCGAGGACGCTGATGCACTCCTCGGGCGTCAGGTGTCGCCCGGCCTGCAGCATCTCGGACAAGAGCTGGAAGCTCTCGCGCTCCCGGAGGTCGAGTACATAGGTGCCGCTGCCGTGGCGCGACTCGATGAACCCGGTCGCGGAGAGCTGAGAGAGGGCCTCGCGGATGGTCAGCCGCGTCACCCCGAGCTCTTCAGACAGGGCCTTCTCCGTGGGCAGCCGCGCGCCCGGGGGATAGGCCCCGCCCACGATCCGCCGCTTGATCGCCTCTGCCGCCCGGTTGGAGAGCCGCGATCGCGCAAGGCGCGCGTCAGGTTGTGGGGTCCGGTCACTCATGTTCCTTGTCACCAGGTGATCTGATGACTTGATAACATGGCCTGCCGCGAGGCGCAAGACAGGCGCCGCCTTCGTCTCCTCCCAGCCTCAACACCTACCCGGGACGGCTACGAGGGGAAAGCTCGCGCGTCAGCTCGTTTGCCAGCGCCTCGCCAAGCGCGCGCACACGCGGCACCGAGCGCATGTCGCGATGCATGGCGAGAAACACCGGCTTCGTGGGCGGATCTTCGTCCAGGCGGATCCGTCGCAGCGCCTCGATGCCCTCGGCGAGCAGCACCGGAAGCGCCGCGATTCCCTGGCCCAGGACGGCACCCTCCACGATGCCGTCGGTGTTGTTGGCGCGGAAGGGAAAGCGCGTGGCGCCGCGCTCTCGCAGCCAATGAACCTCGGGCTGCCGCTCCAGGAAGCCCTCGTAGATGACGAAGTCGTGCGCCGCGAAGTTGCCGCGGGTGAGCGGTGAGGAGCGCGCTCGGCGCAAGTACTCTTCGCTGGCGTACAGGCCGTAGTGGAGCTCGCCTACCTTACGCGTGAGGGTCGTGTCCGATTTGAATTTGAAGACGCGGACGGCCAGATCGGCCTCCCGCTTGGGGAGATCCGCCAGCCGCTCCATGGCGACCAGCTCGATCTGAGTCTCTGGGTGCTCGCGACGGAAGCGCGCCGCTACGCGTGCGCCGAAGCGCACGAACCCCTCCCCGAGGGAGACGCGCACGGTGCCGGCCAGCCTCTCGGGCTTGGCGCCGAGGTCGCGCACGGCCACCGCCAGATCGGCCTCGATGCGCTCCGCGAGCGCCACGATCGGCGCCGCGTCCAGCTCCAGCGTCGTGCCCGTGGCCGCGCGGTGGACCAGGCGGGTGCCGAGCTGCGCCTCCAGGACCGAGATCCTGCGCGCTACCGTCGAGGTCGACACGCCGAGGGCGCGCCCCGCGGCGAGAAAGCTCGAGGCGCGGCTGACCGCCAGCAGCACGCGCAGGTCCTCCCAGCTGAAGCCTTCGCTTTCCATAAATGCAAAGCCTCTTTGCGGAGCTTCTCTTTATTGCCTCCCGAGCGCAAGTTCCTCTCGAAGCGCGAGCCCGAACGAGGTCACCGATGAACTCCATGGAACGTACCCAGCAGCTTCATGCCACATTGAATGAGGATGCAAATGCCGCAGTAGCGAGCAACCAGCGGGTGGTGGTGAGGCGATCTGGCCTGGTACTCGAAGCGGCGCCTGTGCCCGAGCCGGGGCGCGGCGAGGTGCGTGTTCGCGTGCGGCGCGCCGGCGTTGCCTTCGCCGACGTGCAGCTGCGCCGCGGGGCGCGGCCCGGTGTGGAGAAGACGCCGGGGTTCGATCTGGTCGGTGACATCCACGCGGTCGGGCCCGGCTCGCGTCGCCGCGTCGGCGAGCGGGTCGCGGCCCTGCCCATCGAGGGCGGCTACGCAAAGTACATCGTGGTGTCAGAAGATCGCCTGCTGGACGTGCCGCGGGAGGTGCCGCTCACGACGGCGGCCTGCCTGCCCCTCAACTACCTGACGGCCTATGAGATGCTCCACCGCGTCGCGCGCGTCGCGCGCGGCGGGATCATCCTCGTCTGGGGGGCGGCGGGCGGCGTGGGATCGGCGCTGCTCGAGCTCGCACGCGCGGCTGGTATCCGTGCGATTGGCGCGTGCTCTCCGTCCAAGCGGGAGTGGGTCGAGAGCCGCGGCGCGATCGCCATCGACTCTGCAGCAGAGGACTTCGTCCCTCGACTTCGCGCGCTGGCGCCTGGCGGCGTGGACGCCGTCTTCGACGGAATCGGCGGGGGCAACTTCGTGCGCTCGGCGCGTGCGCTTCGTCGGGGAGGGAGCCTCGTCGCCTTCGGCTCCTCGTCGGTGGCGATGCGCCCGCGCGCCCGCCTGGTGGGCATCGCCGCCTCGCTCCTGGGCCTCGCTGCTGCCCGCCTGATGGGGCGGCGGGTGCGGATCTACGGGCTCGAGTGGGAGATCCCTCGCGCGATGGACCGGCTGCGCTCCGAGTTCGCCGCGATCGTCGAGCTCGCGAGGCGCGGCATCCTGGCCCCCTCCATCTGGATGGAGCTGCCGCTCGCCGAAGCCGCGCGCGCCCACGCGGAGATCGAGCGACGGGCGGTGGTGGGGAAGATCCTGCTTCGCTGTGATGAGGACGGCGAGCGCTCCCAGGCTTGAACCAAGAGACGATCCAGGAGGAGGCGAACCATGATCCAGTACACGAATCGTACATCGCTCATTACGGGCGCGTCCATGGGAATCGGAGCCGCCTTCGCGCAGGCCCTCGCGGCACGAGGCGCCAACCTCGTCCTGGTGGCGCGCTCCCGGGAGAAGCTCGATGCCCTCGCCCAGGAACTCGCGCGCGCGTACGGCGTGCGCGCAGAGGTGATCCCGGCGGATCTGTCGCGCCCGGGTGCCGCCAGGGCCGTGTTCGAAGAGGCCGCTACGCGCGGGCTCACGGTCGACCTGCTCGTCAACAATGCGGGCTTCGCCACCTACGGGCAGTTCGAGGAGGTCTCGGGCGAGCGGCAGCACGACGAGGTCATGCTCAACTGCGCGGCGATGGTGGACCTGACGCACGCGTTCCTGCCGGGCATGGTGCGCCGCGGGAGCGGCGGGATCATCAACGTCGCGTCGACCGCGGCCTTTCAGCCTCTGCCGTACATGGCGGTCTACGGCGCCACCAAGGCGTTCGTGCTGTCGTTCTCGGAGGCGCTCTGGGCCGAGAACCGCGCGCGCGGCGTGGACGTGCTCGCGCTCTGCCCCGGCGCCACCGAGACCCCCTTCTTCGACGTCGTCGCCGCGCCCGAGGCCTCGGTCGGTAGCCGCGAGAAGCCCACGCTCGTCGTCGCCCGTGCGCTCAAGGCGCTCGCCGCTGGTCGCAGCCACTTGATCTCGGGTAAGGCCAACTACTTCATGGCGCAGACCGGCCGATTCCTGCCGCGCGCGACCGTAGCCAGGGTGCTGGGGCGCGTGATGCGCCCGCGCTCCGCGCGGTAGCCCCCGACGATATCCGCGACGACGAAGGAGAGGATCGGGCGCGGTGTTCGGCAAGCTCTTCCTCGTACCGTAGATCGATGCGGCACCCCGGGCAGCAGGCGGCGTCCCTTCTCCGCTGCTCGTTACATCGTCTACCTCACGATGTGAGGAAGGGGCGCTCTTGCGCAAGAAACGGCCGGCGCCCGCGGCGTTGTGCGCGGTTCTCACAGGCTCGGCGCGGTGATGGTAGGCGCCCGGGTACCTCCGGTGGCGCGGCATTGCCCTTGCTTGAGAGGCGCCAGGATATTGCTGCGTTCGATGGGACTTTGGATGCCCACCCCGCCACTCTAGCAATCAGGGGGGAGCGCAAACGCGGCCGTTGGCCGTGGCATACGCCCACGAAAGATGCCCTGGAGGAACCCATGCGATCCCGCTCTCTCTTGCTTTGGCTCGCGCCGCTGCTGCTCCCTTCTCTTGCGTGCGGTGGCAAGGCGGCTTGTGGGGACGACCACGTCGACCCCGGCGAGATCTGCTACGCGCCGACCGCCAACACCGCCCTCGCGGGCGCGCAGGCCGTGGCCATCGGCGATGTCAACGGCGACGGCAAGCTCGACGTCGTCGCGACGACGAAGGCGGCCCAGAGCACCGTCGAGGTCTTCCTCAATGACGGCACCGGCCAGTTCGCCCAGACGACCACGCAGCTGAGCAACGGGCAAAACCCCGTCGCCCTGGCGCTCGCCGACCTCGACGGGGACGGCAACGAGGACGTCGCGACGGTGAACCAGAACTCGAACAGCGTCACCGTGCTCCTCGGCGATGGAACCGGTGCCCTGCCGCTGCAGGCGGACGTCGACGTCGCCGGCGACGGCGCCAAGGCCACGGCGCCCCAGGCCCTCGCGCTCGATGACTTCACCGGCGACGGCGTGCTCGATATCGCGGTCGCCAACACCGGGGACGACACGGTGAGCGTGCTCGCGAACAATGGAAACGGGGTCTTCGGCGCCGAGCAGTTCGCCGCGGTCGGGAAGCAGCCCAAGGGCATCGTCGCCGGCGACTTAGACGGGGACGGCAACGAAGACCTCGCGGTCACCGACGAAGGCGACGACAACGTCACGCTGCTTCTAGGCGACGGCACGGGTGCGTTCCCCTTCCAGGGCATCGGCACCACCGACCAGAAGCCCCGCGGCGTCGCGGCGGGCGACTTCGACGGCAAGACCGGCCTCGACCTCGTCATCACCGACAACGCCTCCCAGGATGCGAGCGTGCTCTTAAACAACGGCAGCGGCGTCTTCGGCACGCCGACGAACGTCCCGACCGGGAACGGGCCCGAGGCCGTGGCGGTCGGCAACTTCGACAGCGACGCGGACGGCGCGATCGACTTCGTCGTCGCCAACGGCGGCGCCGACACGCTCACGATCGCGATCAACGACGGCACCGGGGCGTTCAACTTCACCAACGTCCAGACCGTAGATACAAACCCCATCTCGGTCGCCGCGGGCGACCTCAACGGCGACGGCGTGCCCGACCTCGCCACCGCCAACAAGGGCGGCAACAGCCTCAGCATCCTGCTCTCTACCCCGTGACCCAACTGGAGCGCGTCGTCGGCTCCTCGGGGGACGGTCTCACCCGGCGAGGGCGACTGCCCCGCGATGTCCCGGACATCATCGACGCACGCGCTCTCCTGGCTCGCGGCGCGTGATTTCGAGGACGGCGACGAGTTCCTTCGCCGCGGAGTAAGCACGAAGCCGGAGTGACAAGACGGGCTGGCGGGGGTCCTTCAGGCGCTCTTCTGCGCGAAGACTTTGACGCTGGAGACCTTGCCCTCGGCGATCCACGCGAGCGGCGGGGTGAGGAGGCCGAGCGCCCGGTCCCGGAGCGAGCGGAGGAAGCGCGCCAGGGGATGACGAGGCGCCTCCCCTGTGATCTCGATCTCGGCGCGCATGACGCCCTCGAGGAGGCCCCGATCGTAGACGAGCCGGTGGAGCACCTTGACCTCGCGCAAGCCCGCCCGCCGGAGGCCTGCGACGTACGCGCGCTCCCCGATGGAGGCGGTGACCCCCGCCTCGAACCGGCTGGCCAGGGCATTCACCCAGCCAGGGATGCCTTCCATGACGATGTCGGAGACGAGCATCCTCCCGCCGGGCTTTAGAACGCGGGCGATCTCTCGAAAGACCTTGTCCTTCTCTGGGGAGAGGTTCAGCACGCAGTTCGAGATCACCCAGTCGACTGAGGACGATGCGAGCGGCAGCGCCTCGATGATGCCCTCGCGTACCTCGACGTTGGACAGTCCGCTCCGCGCGATGTTCTCGCGGGCTCTGGTGATCATGGCGTCGGCCATCTCCACACCGATGACGCGGCCGGCAGGCCCGACGCGGCGCGCTGCTAAGAGCAGGTCGAGGCCGGCGCCGGAGCCGAGGTCGACGACGGTGTCTCCTTCCTGGACACCGCTGAAGGCCAGCGGGTCGCCGCAGCCGAGCGAGACCGCCTCTTTGGGCAGCCCCGCGAGCTCCTCGGCGCGGTACCGCGTGCCGTCGAGGAGCACCGCCAGGTGGCTCCCCCGCTCCTCCAGGTGGTTGCTGTATTGATGGGCGATTCGTTGACGTACGTGATCCGGGTGAGTCATGGGGCCTCCCTGGTTTGATCGTCGGGGTTAGGGGTTTGGGGTCTCGGCGGAGTCGCAACAGCGCTCGATGAGATCCGCGAGGTCGCGAAAGACCCTGGCGAGCGCGCGGGCCTCCAGGCGGTAGTAGATCTCCTTGCCGCGCCGCTCTCCTGCGAGGACGCCGCAGTCCCTAAGGAGCCCCAGGTGGCGCGAGACCACCGAGATATCGACAGGGCAACAGGCCGCGATGGCGCTGACCGTCTGTGGGCCGCGCTGCAGGAGTTCGCGGAGGATCTTGATGCGCATCGGCTCACAGAGCGCCTTGAAGAGCTGCGGGGAGAAGAGCCGCTCCAAGGTCACCGCGAGGTTCGATTTACCCATGGCTGCCTTCCAACGTTTGCATGTGTATGCAAATAAGTCGGAAGCGCTCGAAGTCAAGGGGAGCCCAGCGACGCTGGCCGTTCTCTCCTCGGTGAGGCGGACTTCGGCGTTGGGGCTGCGGCCGTGTTCTTTTGGTGGCGCGGGCTGGTGAGGGGAGAGCCTACCGAGGGGCGGTTCTCGCCCGAGCACACGCGGCAGGGAACCTCGCTGGTCCTGGGCCGGTCCCTGACTGCCCGGGCCGGAGCCGCGATGTCCCGGCCACCACCGGCTCCGGCAGGGTCGCCGCGCGGCGAACACCTCCGCCTTGAATCGTAATTTGGATAATATAGCTTCGTATCAAGATAATTGGTTGCAATTTCTGAACAAATCGTTTAGGATCCATAGAGGATCACTATAAAGTAAATTATTATATGTAAGCAACCGCACCACAGATTCGGTGCCGGTGCTTACATATGATAATACTGTGTTGTATTGGAAAGGCTGATTATGGCGGAGCGATCTGCAAAATCCTGGTTTGCTGCAGAACATAAAGCTGGGATGCAGGATTTTTGGGCAGTCTACGAGGCCGATTATGATCAAATCGTAGCAGAGACCCTGCCGATTGTAAGCGAGCATCCCCAGTTTGGCCCTCTGGTACGAAGCCTTACCCGCGCGCAGTTGGAGGAGCAAAATCGAGCTTCCAAGGAGAGGTTGCGAAGGGTCTTCCGCGACAATGACTGGCAGGAGAACGATGACATCCTTCGGGTGCAGGGGAAATTCTACGCGCTCCAGGGAATCCGCTTCTCCAGCTGGTACGACATTACCAAGCTCTTTGTCAGCTTTTTATTGCCGCGTCTGGTAAACACCTATGCCCACGACCCCGCCCGGTTGACGCGCGTCCTCCTGTGTATGCAGGAGTTCCTCGATTACTCGATGGTGGCGCTCGGGGAGACCTACCTCGAGGCCAGCAAGGCCGCCCTCCGCGAGAGCGAGCAGCGCCTCGCCATCACCCTCGACAGCATCGGTGATGCCGTCATCGCCACCGACCCCGAGGGGCGCGTCGTCCGCATGAACCCCGTCGCCGAGCAGCTCACCGGCTGGAAGCGCGGCGAGGCCGTCGGACGCCCCATGGCCGATGTGTTCTGCCCCGTACGCGAGGACACCGGCGCGCCCGTCGAGGATCCTGTCCAGCGGGTGCTCAAGGAAGGGACCCTCGTCGGCCTCGCCAACCACACCGCCCTCGTCGCCCGCGACGGACGCCGCCTCCCCATCTCTGACAGCGCCGCCCCCATCCGCGGCGAGGACGGGGCGCTCGTCGGCGTCGTCCTCGTCTTTCGCGACATGAGCGAGGAGCGCAAGGCCGAGGCGAGGCTCCGGATGTGGGAGCAGGTCCTCACCGGCGCGGACTGGGGCGCCACCCTCGTAGACGCGCGCAGCGGCGCGCTGGAGATGCTAAACCCTGCCTTCGCGCGCATGCACGGCTACACCGTAGAGGAGGCCCTGGCGCTGCGTAACGAGGACTTCTTCGCCCCCGAGGTCCGCCCTGGCCTGCAGGCGCAGTTCCGCCTCATCCACGAGCGCGGGAGCCTGAGCTGGGAGTCTCTCCACGTGCACCGCGACGGGAGCACCTTCCCGGTCTTAAACAACTGCTCTGTGATTCGAGATGAGCGCGGGGAGATCCGCTACCGCAGCGTCAGCACCCAGGATATCACCGAGCACAAGCGCATGGAGGCCGTGCGCCTGCGCAGCGTCGCGCTGGAGGCGGAGAACCGCCGCGTCCAGGAGGCGAGCCGGCTCAAGAGCGAGTTCTTGGCCAACATGTCCCACGAGCTGCGCACGCCGCTCAACGCCATCATCGGGTTCGCCGAGCTGCTCTATGACGGCGAGGTGAGCCCCGACATGCCGCAGCACAAAGAGTTTTTGGGCGACATCCTCACCAGCGGGCGGCACCTGCTGCAGCTCATCAACGACGTGCTCGACCTCTCCAAGGTCGAGGCGGGGAAGCTCGAGTTTCACCCCGAGGCCGTCGACCTCGGCCGGCTCATCGGCGAGGTCGTCGCGGTCCTGCGCACCGTGGCGGCGTCGAAGCGGCTCCGCGTCGAGCTCGCGCTCGACGCGGAGCTCATCGAGGTCGAGCTCGACGCCGGACGCCTGAAGCAGGTGCTCTACAACTACCTGTCCAACGCCCTCAAGTTCACCCCCGACGGGGGTAGCGTCGTCGTCCGCACCGCCAGGGCGCACGACGGATCGTTTCGCCTGGAGGTAGAGGACACCGGCCAGGGCATCGCCCCCGAGGATATCGAGCGCCTCTTCGTCGAGTTCCAGCAGCTCGACGCCGGCGCGGCCAAGAAGCACGCCGGCACCGGCCTCGGCCTGGCGCTCACCCGGCGCCTCGTCGAGGCCCAGGGCGGCAGCGTCGGGGTGCGCAGCACCCCCGGCGCCGGGAGCGTGTTCTACGCCGTCCTGCCGGTGCGCGCCGTCGGGGGACGTCCGCTGCCGGCGCCCCGCAGCTTCCCCGGCGACGGGCCGACGGTGCTCGTCGTCGAGGACGACGAGCGCGATCAGGGGCTCCTGGTGCGCACCCTCATCGAGTTCGGCTACACCGTCGAGACCGCCGCCACCGGCGCCCAGGCCCTCGCCCGCTGTCAGGAGCGCGCCTTCGACGCCATCACGCTCGATCTGCTCCTCCCTGACAAGAGCGGGCTCGAGGTGCTCCGCAGCCTCCGCGGCAGCGACAAGAACCGCGACGTCCCCGTGATCGTGATCACCGTCGTCACGGAGGGCGCCGCCGCCGGCTTCGCCGTCCACGATGTCCTCCCCAAGCCGATCGACGGCGCCGCGCTGCTCGAGTCCCTGACCCGCGCCGGGGTGCGCCGGGAGCCGCCCGACGCCGTGCTCGTCGTCGACGACGACGCGAGCTCCCTCAAGCTCATGGCGGCGAACCTGGGCCAGCTCGGCTACCGCGCCCTCTGTGTCACCAGCGGCGCCGAGGGGCTCCGCGCCGCAGGAGAGACCCCGCCCGCCGCCGTCGTCTTAGACCTCCTCATGCCCGAGATGAACGGCTTTGCGTTCCTGGAGCGCTTCCGCCGGCTGCCCCGGTGCCGCCGTACCCCTGTCTTCATCTGGACCGTGAAGGATCTCACCGCCGAGGAGCACGCGCAGCTCTGCGCCTCGGCGCAGGCGGTCCTGCTCAAGGGCCGCGACAGCAGCGCCACGGTGCTGGAGGAGCTCTGCGCCTTCCTGCCGGCGCGCGGCGAGGAGCCCGCATGACCTCGAAGATCCCGATCCTCGTCGTCGACGACAACCCCACCAACCAGAAGCTGCTCCTCTACCTCCTCTCCGCGAAGGGCTTCGAGGTGCAGACCGCGAGCGACGCGAAGAGCACCCTCGCGGTCCTCCAGGGCTTCCACCCCCGGATCATCCTCATGGACGTCCAGCTCCCTGACGTCGACGGCCTCACGTTGACCCGGCAGCTCAAGGCGGCCCCCGAGACGCGAGATATCGCCGTCATCGCCGTCACTGCGTACGCCATGAAGGGCGACGAGCAGCGGGCGCGCGAGGCCGGGTGCGATGATTACATCAGCAAGCCCATCGACACCCGGGCGCTCCCCGAGAGGCTGCTCCGGATCCTGGCGAAGGAGGAAGATGCAGCCGACGATCCTGCTGGTAGAAGATAACCCGATCACCCGCAAGATGGTCCGCTTCGCGCTCGAGAAGAAGGACTTCGTGGTGCTCGAGGCCCCCGACGGAGAGACGGCGCTGCGGCTCTTCGCGAGCCGCGGCGCCGATCTCATCCTCCAGGATCTCATTCTCCCTGACATGGAGGGCTTCGCGCTGGTGGCGCGGCTGCGCGCCCTGCCGAGAGGGGCAGAGGTGCCCATCCTCGCCTTCTCGGGCTTCCTCTCCAAGCTCGAGGAGGCCCGGATCTCAGCGGTCGGCTTCAACGACGTCATCACCAAGCCCTGCGAGCCCTCGCGCCTCCTCCAGATTATCCAGGCGCACCTGCCGACGCAGGAGGTGTCCCCCGCGCGCTTCGGCCAGGGCCGCTCCCTGGTGCTCGCCGACGACGACGCGGTCCAGCGCAAGCTGGTCAGCTTTCGCCTCAGCCGCGCCGGGTTCACGATCCGCGCCGCCGCCGACGGCGCGGAGGCGCTCGAGCTGGCCCGCGCCTCTCCCCCCGACGCCATCGTCGCCGACATCATGATGCCGCAGCTCGACGGCTTCGCGCTCTGCATGGCGGCGCGCCAGGATTCCTCGCTCGCCGCCGTGCCCATCATCCTCATCACCAACAGCTACGTCGAGGAGGCCGACCGCGACCTGGCCCGCCGCGCCGGCGCCACCGACTACCTGCTGCGGACGCCCGATCTCCAGGACGTGCTCCAGTCCCTTCGCGCCCACCTGGGCAAGGGCGCGCCGCCCCAGGCCGCCCTGTCCCTGAAGACCTCCGAGCTGGAGGTGGAGCGGGCGCAGCGCATCCTCAAGCAGCTCGAGCGCCAGGTTGTCCTCAACGCCGGGCTCTCGCAGCGCTGCACCGCCCTCTCCGCCGAGCTCTCGGTGCTCTCCGGGATCTCCGGCGCCCTCGCCCGCCACCAGGAGGTCGACGCCGCCCTGCGCGATATCCTCATCGCCTGCTTCGACGCGGGCGGGATCTCGATAGGGGCGCTCTACCTGTCGCAACCCGACGGCGCCCTCCGCGTCCACAAAGTCGGGAGCCTGAGCCCCCGCGAGGACGAGCAGCTCCAGACCTTCTTCGGCGACCCCGCGCTCCTGCGCGCCCTCATAGAGCGCGGTGCCCTCGTGGCCATCCCGACCGGCTCCGGCGGCGGCGCTCCGTTCGAGGCGCGGCTCCAGGAGGCGCTCGACCGGAGCGAGCTTCGCTCCATGCTCGTCATTCCCCTCCAGAGCGGCGGCGCGGCCCTCGGCGCGCTGGTGATGCTCTCGCGCTCCGCGGCGCTGCACCACGAGGACCGCGTCACCTTCGCGCAGAACGTGGCGAACCAGATCAGCCAGGCCCTCGCCCTCGCCCACGCCTTCGCCGAGAAGGACGCCTCCGAGCAGCGGGCGCGCGCCCAGGCGCGCATCCTGCGCTCGGTCCTGGAGAGCATCGCCGAGGGCGTCATCGTCGCCGACGGCGACGGCACGATCGCCGTCTGGAACCCGGCGGCGGAGGCCATCCTCCGCATGGAGCCGCCCGCGGCGCCGCGGGCGGCCCAGCGGGCGCTGCCGGGCCTCTACTTCGACGACCGCAGCTCCCCCGTCCCGCCCGAGGAGAGCCCGCTGGCGCGCGCCATGCGAGGCGAGTCGCTCGATCAGCTGAGCCTGTTTCTCTGCCACGACAAGGCCCCCCAGGGCGTCTGGCTCAGCGGCAGCGCCAGGCCGCTCCGCGACGAGGAGGGCGCCGCGGCGGGCGGCGTCGCCGTCTTCCGCGACGTCACTCGCGAGCGCGCCGCGCAGGAGCAGCTCATGGTCTCGGATCGGATGGCCTCGGTCGGCACCCTCGCCGCCGGCGTCGCCCACGAGATCAACAACCCGCTGGCCGCCGTGCTCGGCAACCTCGACTTCGTGCTCCGCGGGCTCTCCCGCATGGCCGCGCCGGACGCCCCCCCGGTCAACCCCGCTGAGATTGTCGAGGCGCTCACCGACGCCCGCGACGCCGCCGATCGCGTGCGCCAGATTGTGCTGGACCTCAAGCTCTTCTCCCGCGCCGAGGAGGAGGAGCGCGGCGCCGTCGACATCCGGCGCGTCCTCGAGTCCTCGCTGCGCATGGCCTGGAACGAGATCCGGCACCGCGCCCGCCTGGTGCGGGAGTACGGCGACACCCCGCAGGTCGACGCCAACGAGGCGCGGCTCGGGCAGGTCTTTTTGAACCTCATCGTGAACGCCGCCCAGGCGATCCCGGAGGGGCAGGCCGACGACAACGAGATCCGGGTGCGGACCGAGGTAGACGCCGACGGCCGCGTCGTGGTCTCGATCCGGGACACCGGCGCCGGGATCCCCCCGGAGGTGATGCGGCGGCTCTTTACTCCCTTCTTTACCACCAAGCCCGCCGGCGTTGGCACCGGCCTCGGCCTCTCCATCTGCCAGCGCCTGGTGATGTCCATCGGCGGAGAGATTCGCGTCGAGAGTCAAGCGGGGAAGGGCACGACGTTCCGGGTACTGCTGCCGCCGATCCGCGGCGAGGCGAGCGCGCCCGAGCCGCGAGAGCAGAGCCCAGCAGGCAGCCCGCCCCGCCGCGGCCGGATCCTCGTCGTCGACGACGAGGCCGCGATCGGGAGCACCCTCCGGCGTGCGCTCTCAGAAGAGCACGACATCGAGAGCCTGACGAACGCGCGCGAGGCGCTCCGGAGGCTCGCCGCCGGAGACCGGTTCGACGTCATCCTCTGTGACCTCATGATGCCGGTGATGACCGGCGTAGAGTTCTACGAGGCGCTCTCCCGCGTCGACCCCGAGCAGGCGCGCCGGATTATCTTCATGACCGGCGGCGCCTTCACCCCCACGGCGAAGAACTTCCTCGACGGGGTGCAGAACCCACGGCTGGAGAAGCCGTTCGACCTCCAGCTCCTGCGAGCGCTCCTCCTCGAGCAGCAGAACCGGTAGGCTGACACCGCCGCCGCTTACCGGCGGGTCAGGCGGCGACTCGAAGGGCGCGCGGAGGCGCGGCGGGGCGCCGCGCGAGGGTGTTCCGCTTCCGGGTGGCGCCCGGGATGATCCGGGGGGCCGGCCTCCTCCGGGTGCAGGACCCAGTCGAGCGCCTCCGGCAGCGCGGGCGTGGGGGCTCTCGCCAGCCGCGCCAGCCACGTGGCCTGGATATCGGCGAGCGCCGCCACCGACGCCCGCATCATGGCCCGACCCCGCGGCGTGAGGCGCACCAGCTTGGCGCGGCCATCCTCCGGGTCCGGAACGCGCTCCACGTACCCCACCTCTTCCATCGCCGCCACGAGCTCGGTCATCGACTGCCGCGTCATCTGCGCGCGCGCCGCGAGGTCGGTGAGGCGCGTCCCGCCCGGGTCGAGGTTCTCGAACAGACGGCTGTGAGCCGGACGCAGACCCGCAAACCCCTCGGCGAGGAGACGACCGACGAGCTCCGTGACCATCGCGTGCGCCGCGTCGAGAAACAGGGTGAGCAGAGAACGTCGCCTCGGAGCCCGCTGGCTGGTCATCGCGTCCCTCTTGACAACTACGCAGGTTCCCTGCCTACTTTGCGCAGGCTTCCTGCCTGTTACCGCGACCAGGGAGGACAACCATGCAGTCGCCCGGAGCCGCCTCGCAAGATCTCTCGTACTGGCCGGCGGACCCGTCCGAGCCGCTCCTGGAGGTGGCGGTCGGCGACGTCCTTCGGGAGGCGGCCGGAGCGGCCGCGGACGCCGTCGGTCTGATCGCCGGCGTCGCCGCTCCGGCGGAGCGCCGCCGCTGGACCTACGCCGAGATGCTGGAGGAGGCCGAGCGCGCGGCGCGCGGGCTCCTCGGCCGGTTCGCCGTCGGGGAGCGGATCGCCATCTGGGCCCCGAACCTCCCCGAGTGGGTCCTGCTGGCGTACGGCGCCGCGCTCGCCGGGGTCACGGTGGTCACCGTCAATCCTGCGTACCGTCCGAGGGAGCTGGCGTATGTCCTCCGCCAGTCCCGCGCCGCGGGCATCTTCCTGGTCCCCGAGTTTCGCGGCAGCCCCATGCTCGAGTTCCTGGAGTCGGTGCGGCCCGAGCTGCCCGGGCTGCGCGAGGTCGTGCGGTTCGATGACTGGCGGGGCTTCTGCGCGTCGGGCTCGCCCACCGAGCGGCTCCCCGACGTCCGGCCCACCGACGTGGCCCAGATTCAGTACACCTCCGGCACGACCGGGTTCCCCAAGGGCGCCCTCCTGCACCACCTCGGCATCACGAACAACGGCCGCTTCGTCGCGCAGCGCCTCGGGGTCACCTCTGGCAGCGTGTGGATCAACCCCATGCCGCTCTTCCACACCGCCGGCTGCGTGCTGGGGGCGCTCGGCGCGGCGTCGAGCCGGGCGACCTTTGTCCCGGTGCTGGCGTTCGAGCCGGCGCTCGTGCTCGAGCTGATCGAGTCTCTGCGAGGCAACGTCGTCGGCGGCGCGCCGACGATGTTTCACATGATGCTGGGGCATCCAGAGCGGGCGCGCCGCGATCTCACCTCGCTGCGCGCCGTCTACATGGGCGGCACGCTGGTCCCGCCCGAGCTGGTCCGGCGCGCCGAGGCAGAGCTCAGGGCGCCGGTCTCGATCGTCTTCGGTACCACAGAGACCTCCTGCATCGCCAGCCAGACCCGCGCCGAGGACGCGCCGCGGGACAGGGCGGAGACCATCGGCCGGGCGCTCCCGCAGACCGAGGTGAAGATCGTCGAGCCAAAGACCGGCCGCGCGGCGCCGCGCGGGACCATCGGCGAGCTGTGCGTGCGCGGCTATCTGGTCATGCGCGGCTACTTCGAGATGCCGGACGCCACAGCGGCGGCCATCGACGCCGAGGGCTGGTACCACACCGGCGACCTGGCCGCCATGGATGAGCGGGGGTATTGCCGCGTCGAAGGCCGCCTCACGGACATGATCATCCGGGGCGGGGAGAACCTGTACCCGCGCGAGATCGAAGCGGCGCTGCTGCTTCACCCCGCGGTCGCGGAAGCGGCGGTCGTCGGCGTCCCCGATCCGACCTGGGGAGAGGTGGTCGCGGCCTTCCTCCGGCTGGCGCCGGGACAGGTCGCGACCGAAGAAGAGCTCTTCGCCTTCTGCCGAGAGCAGCTCGCCCCGTTCAAGACCCCCAAGCGCTGGGTGTTCGTAGAGCGCTTTCCTCTCACCGCGTCGGGAAAGATCCAGAAGTTCGTCCTGCGCGATCAGCTTCTGGCCAGCCGGTCGGGCGCGGGTGACGGCCAATGACCAGGCCCACTGTGCTCTGCCTCGGCGCGGTCGCGCCGGCGGCGCTGACGTACGCGCGCCTCCAGCGGAGCCTGGGCGCAGAGGCAGCGTTCGTCCTGAAAGATCCGGAGTGCTTTGTCGGGTCGTTACCCTCGGGGTACTCACTCGAGACGGAGATCGCGAGCGCCCTCGACGTCGCCGACAGGACCGGCGGCGAGCGGTTTCATCTGGTGGGCTACTCGGTCGGAGGCAGCCTCGCGCTCGCGCTCAGCCTCGCCCACCCCGAGCGGCTCCGGACCCTGACCCTCATCGAGCCGGCCTGGATCGGTCGCCCCGACTGGAGCGACGACGAGGCTGCCTTCGTGGCCGCTGTCAACGCGGTCATGCAGCTCCCCATTTCGGCGCGCGGCCCGGCGTTGCTCCGGGCCATGGCCGACCCCGAGGACGACCCGGCGCGGGCGGTGCCCGATCCGCTGCCGAGTTGGCTCCTGGACCGGCCCGTGCGCTTCTCGGCCTTGTGGCACGCGCTACAGGACGCGGCTGGCCTGTTCGATGCGGCGATGGCGTTCGCGGGGCCTCTCTACCTTCCGGTTGGCCAGCGGAGTCACCGCCGGTTCCTCTCCGTGGCGCGCCGGCTGGAGCAGCTGCACCCCAACGCCTCGGTTGAGCTGTACGCCGACTGCACGCACCTCGATCCTCCGCAATCCCGGGAGCCCGAGCGGTTTGCCGGGCGGCTGCGCGCGCTGTGGTCGCTGGCGGGTTGAAGCACCCGAAGAGGCGAGCACGGCGTGGCGCAAGCGGGGAGCTGCGTTCCTGCCTCGCCCCTATAATCAGGACATATATATCTTATAAATGGGCCATTCGGGAGCTTTGTTCATTGTCTCCAAATGGAGCAGCAGGTTGTCTCATTTAGAAACATATAGAAAAGAGGAGCTGAAAGCCGCTGGCGGTGAGGAGGCCCCGAGAGTCAATCATCGGGGCAACTTCTCGCCTGACTCACCTTTCTCACGCCGCCTTCTTTCCTACTGCTTCGGCGTCTTTCTACCTCGAGCGCCTGGCCTGTTTTTGAGGATGTTATCGTCTTTTATTGACGGGCATGGGTCGAGGACGCTGGGCGGGGAGGCGTGCTGTTCAGGGAATCACGGAGGCGGGGCGGGCGAGGCGGGCGACCTGAGTGAGTTGAAGGGGCTTGCCGCTGCGGGAGGCGAACCCTTCCTGGGCGAGCGCCGCGACGATGGCGCGCAGCGAGCGCCCTTCCTGCCTGAGTTCTCGGACCCGCACCAGGACTCGCTGCTCGCCGGGATGGGGGGTGAGGCGCCGGGGCTTTTGTTCTTTGTCGTCGGCCTGCCATCCGAAGGGGGCTCCGCCGATCAGCTCTCCGCGGCGCTTCTTCGCCTGGAGTGCGGCGCGGGTGCGCTGGCGAATCAGGCCGCGCTCGTGCTCCGCCGCCGCGTCCAGGATCGTCTTGAGGAACTTCTCCCCCGGGCTGTCGCCGTTGCCCAGCCCATCCGCTGAGAGTACCCGCGCCCCGAGCTGCACTACGGCGCGCTCGATGGTCGAGGCGACCGCGACGTCTCGGGCGAGGCGGTCTCTTGTCGAGACCACCAGGACGCCGGCGCCTTCGGCGCGGAGAGACTCCAGGGCCGCCACCAGGGCCGGACGCTCCTCGAGCTCGTTGCCGCCGGATACTCCATCGTCCACATGCCAGGCGGCGACCCGGATGCCTGCCCTCCTTGCCCACGCCTCGATGGCGGCGCGCTGCGCCTCGGGTCCCAGGCGCTGCTCCTCGGTGGAGACGCGGAGGTAGGCGATGGCGAGGGCCGGATTTCCAGGGCGACGGCGACGGGTGGTCATAGGCAGAGCGTACACGAACTGGACCCCTCGTGTACACTTTCCCAAAAATACGAGTGGGATCAAGTCTCCCCAGCGCCCGCGTTGACCCCTTCTGTAGGAGCCAGCCCAGTCAATGCTGTCTTTGTCGATGTCAGCGAGGCAGGGAGCAAACGGAGGATTCTGTCTACTTCCGCTGGAAGGTCTTCTCCGCAGCTCATAAATCCACGGGTATCAATGCGATCACCCCGGACGAGGGTCTCCTACAGCAGCTGGAAGATCAGGTCGAAGCGCAGCGTGGAGCGACTGGTGGAACCGGCTGATCGCCCACTCGTTCCGGCCAAAGGTGAGCACCTGATTGGCACCGGAGTGGAGCGTCTGTTGAATCTTCTCTCCGAGCGCGAAGTCTTCATCCAGCGCGCCCAGGATGATCGTACGGTTCCGCTCCCAGTGGGCGATTGACTTTGGGCTCCTGGGCGCCTCGGGGATAATCAAGGAGACTTCGACGTCGGTCGCGTCTGGAGCCACCGGCGAGAGCCAGATCAAGGCGGAGTGATCCGGCTGCACGAGGAGGAGCGTAGAGGGGAACAGGAAGTAGAGGATGTTGGCGTGCTTGCGCAGCTCCCAGGTCGACGGCTCCTGGTCGCGCAGCTCTCGCACCGTCCGCTTAGGATAGACAGCCCGGCAGCTCGCCCCATACTCATCGTGGAGCATCACGTTGTCAAAGAACAACGGATAGACGGTCGCCTGGTGGGCGTAGCGGAAGTGATAGCCCTCAAGGGCACCGTCTACGATGAGTTTCCAGTTGACGCGCCAGCGCTTGCGTGTCGGCTGGTACAGCACGCTGCTGGAGGGGCACAGCGCCGCGATCTCTTCCGAGAGCACCCCATAGGCGGCGAGGTCGAGGCGGCCGCCTGATCTGCCCAGGACCCAGACGAACCCGCAGCGCTCCTCGCAAGGCAGCGCGACGAGCCCGTGCTGCGTACGATCAACTGGTCCGAAGGTCCGCTCGTGCGTGACCCCCAGGAGCCTCCCGTCACACGCGTAGGTCCAGGCGTGGTACGGGCAGCGGAAGGCCGTACAGCCCTCTCCCGAGCGCGCAGCAACGAGCAGGGTCCCGCGGTGTCGGCAGGCGTTGAGGAAGGCGCGCACTCCCCCATCCGACTGCCGCACCACCAGGACAGGCAGGCCCGCCAACTCGAAGGTGAAGAAGTCTCCCGGGCGCGCGATTTGCGAGGCGTGACAGGCGACCTGCGGCTGCCCAAGGAAGAGCAGGTCCCGCTCGCGCTCGAACAAGCCCCCGTCCAGGTAGTCTCGCGCCTCCGTTGTCGTCACTTCGGGGCCGAGATCCGAAGTCTGCTGCTCGAGGTTGCGAAAGATACGCTCAATCAGTGCCACCTGCACAGCTTGTTGCATGGCTCTCCTCGTTGTCCCTGGAAGCGGCGCCCCGCGGTGCAGAAGTGGTAGCGGACAGGGGGAACATGATATTTGTATCTGCTGTCCTCATTCTAGAATTCTGAGCGCAGCAGATACGGCGCATGATGGTGCGTTATTGGATGGGCGTTATTCTTACCCAAGCTTGGTTTCGTTGTGGTTGGGGGGAAGAGTACCGGACTTGACCCGGGACCTTACCTTCAGGTTCCGGGCCTCATTGTGGTTGAGGGCAATGCGGCCAGCCTTGACGGTGAGCCTGGTCTTCATACGCTATCTCCGAGGTGTCAGCACGATGAGTCGGGCGTGACCACACTACCCGCGGCGCTTCTCCGGGGGGGCGCTTATTCGCCCTTAATTCTTTTCTGGTGATATCTTATTGCTATTATTGAAGATTTTCGTATCGGCGCAGTTGTGGTAGATGGGCTGCGGGCGAACGCTGCTCAGCGCGCGCGGCGCTTGTAGTAGAGGGCGCTGTCACCGCCGCGGGTATCAAACCAGACGACGTGCACCGCGCCGCGGGAGAGCGCGAGCGAGGGCTGCAGCGAATCGCCCGGCGCCTCGGTTAGCCGCGCCTCCGGCTCCCAGCGCGCGCCGCCGTCGGTCGAGCGGGTCCCGTAGATCTCGAAGTTCCCGTCGCGGTTGTCGAACCAGACCACGTCGAGCTCTCGCCCCGAGCGCGCGATCTGCGGCCGCTGTGAGGCCCCCGGCGCGTGGCTCAGGCGAACCACCGGCCCGAACGTCGCGCCGCCGTCGGTCGAGCGCCGGTAATAGACCTCCCACTCCGAGGTCGAGAGCTGCATCTCGCGCTCGAACTCCTTCAGGATGCCCTCCAGCGCCTTCCGGTCGCCGCCCTTCGCGACCCAGGCCGGCGCGGCCTCCTGGACCTGCCGCAGCTTGTCCGCGAGGCGCACCTTCATGGCGTCCAGGTAGTAGACCTGCGGGAGCGCGCCGAGATCGCCCGGCGTATAGACGAGGCCGAGGAGCGCGAGCGCCTCATCGAGGCGGCGCTCCTTGGCGAGGTACGACGCGGGCGCCCCGTCGCCGAGGAGCGTCATCACGGCGTCCATGAGCCCCTGGAGCTTCGCCGGATCGCCGCCCTTCGCGGCCCAGGCCGGCGCCGCCTGCATGACCTCCACGAGCTTCGCCTGCATCCGCGCCTCGGGCGTGTCCGACGCCAACGGCGCGAGGCCGAGGCGCGCCTCGGCCTCGTCGAGCTTCGCCTCCGCCGCAGGCGCCATCACCGGGTGCAGGAGCGCGCCGAGCGCCTCCATGCGCGATCGGAGCGCGGCGACATCCCCGCCGCGCGCCGCGTAGGCAGCGGCGCCGGCCTCTACCTCCTTCGCCTTCGCCTCCATGTGCGCCTGGAAGCCGGCGAGGTCGTCGCCGTCGTAGTCGGGCGTCGCGGGGAGCCCGAGGAGCGCCCGCGCCTCGTCGAGCTTCGCCTCGGCGTCACGCGGCGGCACCGCCCGCGCCTCCGCCTTGAACTCCTCGAGGATGGCCTCGAGCCCTCTCTGGTCGCCGCCCTCGGCGATCCAGACCGGCGCCGTCGCCTGGATCCGCGCCACCCGCGCCATCGCGAGCTCTGGCGTGTGCGGCGCCGGCACGGAAGAGGTGGGGAGCCCGAGGAGCGCCCGCGCCTCGTCGAGCTTCGCCTCCGCCGCAGGCGTCGCCCGCTGGATGTGGCCCATCGCCTCGACCGCGTCCAGGATCGCCTTGAGCTTCGCGCCGTCGCCCCCGTGCGCCACGAACGACGGCGCCGCGTCCGCGATCAGGCGCATCTTCGCCTCGCAGCGGCGGCGCGCCTCCTCGTTGGGGTCGGGCACCAGGACGCCAGCCGGCGCCGGCGCCGCCGGCAACCCCAGGAGCGAGAGGGCCTCGTCGAGCTTCGCCTCCGCGTCGCGCGGCTGGTACTCGCTGTCCTTCTGGCTGAACCACACCAGGTGGACCTCGTCGCCGTCCGCCGCGATCGAGGGCGCCCACGAGTTCACGCGGTCATCGGTGATGGGGGTGTCGGGCCCCCAGGTGGCGCCGCCGTCCGTGGAGCGCTTGAAGAACTCCTCTTCGTGGCCGTTGCGGGTGTCGACCCAGGCGAGGGAGACGCGCTGGCCCGAGACGGCGATCGAGGGCACCCAGGAGGTGTCGGGGAGATCGGTGAGGCGCTCTTCTGGCGTGAAGCTCGTCCCGCCGTCTGTCGAGCGGCGGGCGTAGACCTCGGTGTGCCCGTCGCGCTCGTCCATCCAGACGACGTACAGCCGATCGCCCTCGGCGGCGAGGGACGGATGAGCCGCGGGGGCGCCCGGCGTGAGCGCGGTGATGTCCACGACGTCGCCGAAGGACGCGCCGCGATCGAGGGAGCGGCGCAGGCGGACGCGGGCGCTGTCGCCACCCATCTCGTGCCAGGCGACGTAGACGCTCTCGCCTGCTACGGCGATCGCGGGCTCTTCGGCGGGCTCTTTCCCTTCCGAGAGCCGGACGAGCTGGGGCTCGAAGCTGCCGCCGTCATCGAGGGAGCGGCGGTAATAGATGGCGGGCGCTCCCTCGCGCCGGTCGCTCCAGACGACGTGGACGCCGCCGTCGTCATCGGTGGCGACGCTGCGGGCGAAGTTGAAGCCCAGCCGGGCGCCGGTGGCGTCGCTGAGGGCGGTATCCTGGCTCCAGTCGGAGGCACCGCGGGCGAAGGCGGCGCTCAGGCAGCCTCCCGTCGTGAGAAAGAGGGTGAGGCAAAGAACGCGCTGCATGGCTCTCCTCGGCGCTCCCATCGCGCGCCCCTTGGTGGCGCCGCTGGCGCCTCGATATGACACGAGGCCGCCTCTTCCTGTCCTCGCTGGGTCTCCTGGAGAGCGTCGGTGGCTTTGGTGGGTCGGCTCTGGATGGCAGGGAGAACACAGGGAACGCCGCGCGACCCGCGTGGCAAGGGGCGCGGTGCGACGTGGCCTCCGCGAGGCGTCTGAGGAGGCCTACTTCGCCTCGAGCGCGCGGAGCTTCTCCTGCTGCGGCGGGCGCAGGAGGTTCTTCAAGCGGATGAGCAGCGTGAGCTGGGTCCGCTTCACCTGCTGCTCGGCCTGCATCATGTCCTCCGCCTTCGCGAGGGTCCTGGCCTCGTCGACGGGGTCCTGGTGGAGGAGCCGGGCCATCTCTTCCGAGTCCGCCGAGAGCTTCCACTGCAGGGGCACCATCTGCGCCTGGGCTTTCTGTACCTCGGCGATCATGGCGTCGCGCTGTGCGTCGTCGAGGCCGAGTTCGCCCTGGTGCCCGAGGATGAGCTCGGGCGGGAAGAGCTCCCTGCCGATCGGATCCTCCGGCGGAGCCTGCGGAGTCCCTCCCGGCGTGCAGGCGCCCGCGAGGACGAGCACGAGCGAGAGGAGGAGCGCGCGTCTCATTTTGCCTCCATAGACAGGTCGTAGGCGAAGCGCGGTGCTTCGTCCAGGCTCCGCAGCGAGCTGAGCCCGCCGAGCGTCGGCGAGGAGACCAGGAAGTCGAGCGGCGTCCGGACCGGGAGCGGCGTGGCCGGCGTTGGCCTCCGCCAGGAGAGGACGAGGAGCACCCCGAGCAGGGTGACGGCGAAGGCGACCGCCAGAGGGGCGCGGCGCGAAGGGACGCGGCGCACCGCTGTGACGCTGGCCCTCGCCAGCGCTTCGGGGAAGGGCGGCGCGCTCGCCTCCTCTTCCTGGCGCAGCTCCAGGAAGCGAGCCTTGAGATCAAGATCGGACATCAGCGCTCTCCTCCTGTGAGGCGTTCCCTGAGCTGCTTCTTGCCGCGCTCATAATGAACCCTCGCCGTCCCCAGGGAGACCTCCATCACGGTCGCTGCCTCTTCGATGGTCATCTCGTGATAGAAGACGAGCTCCAGCACCTGGCGCTGCCGCGCGGGCAGGGTGGCGAGCGCGGCGAGCAGGTGCGCCCGGCGCTGGGCCGCCTCGGCCGTCCGATCGGGCGGCGGGTCTCGCGAGGGGGGCTCCTCGGAGGAGAGCCATCGGAAGCGCAGGAGGTCCCGCAGGAGCTGCCGCCGGTGTCGCTCCGCGGCGGTCTTTCGGATCACGGCGAAGAGCCAGGTCTTGACGCTGCTCTTCCCGGCAAACTTCGCGCGCCCCTCCAGGACCTTGAGGTAGCTCTCCTGCAGGATCTCCAGCGCTTCATCCGAGGAGCGGCGCCTGACGCAGGCGAGCGCCCAGCCGAAGCTCGCGGGGTGGAGCCGCGAAAGCTCGCGTAACAGCTCTGCCTGCTCCATCACCTGCGCTCCGCCACGAAGCCGCGCTTCGCGCCCAGCGCCCCTTGGTTGCGCAAGCGCAGAGGATATATGACACGCGCGCTCCCGTTTATGAACGGCGACCGACACCGCCGGCTGACGCAGCCGGCCTTTACCAAGGCCGCCGTCGACCGGTATGCGAGCGATATCGTCTCTATCACCGACAGGGTGCTCCCAGAGCTGGCCCGTCGGTCAGACCGTGGACGTCGCCGTCGTGCTTCGCTGCCTCTTCGGGCTCGACCCCGGCACCCGCGCCGACGAGCTCGGCTCCATCACGACGGGGATGCTCGACGCGACGAAAGAGCCCTTCGGAGACCCGGCCGAGTACATCTCCAAGCACCGGGCGCTCGGCCGCGGCATCTGCTTCGATCTCGCCCAGTACTTCCCCGAGGGCTCGCCCTACCGGTTCCAGAGCCCCGAGGAGGTCCCTGACGAGCTGGCGTTCCCGGTGCTCCTCTACCTCGACCTCGAGTATATGAGCATCCAGGAGCTCGCGGCTTCGTCTATCAACCAGGTAGACAGATAGCTGGCTACCCAGCCAGTCGGCTAGTCGGCCAGTCTACTATCTAGTCCGTCGGCCTATGAGCCAGGTAGCCAGCCTGCTGGCTACCTGGCTGGTTTCTCCCCTGAGAAACTGGACACCTTCGTGGCTGTTTGCCAAGCTGCGGGCCTGTCTACCCGAGCACCCAGGAGCGCACCGTGATCACCATCGTCGTCGCCAACGCCAAGGGAGGGGTTGGGAAGTCAACGACAGCAGTCCACCTCGCGACGGGGTACGCCAAGGAGGGGGAGCGGGTCGCGCTCGTCGACCTGGACCCCCAGGCGAATGCAACGCATTGGCTCCTGGGGCCGGTGCCGCCGGCGACGAAGGGTGCCTTCCATCTTCTGACGAGCGCGGCGCCGATTGACGGCACGGAGTTCCTGCCGGCCCCTGGCCGCGAGAACCTCACCGTCGCGCCGGCGACCCCCTCGCTCCGCACGGCCGACCTGGCGATCACCCAGCAGACCGGCGGGCAGATGGTCCTCAGGGAGTCGCTCCAGGCCGTGCGGGAGTACTTCGACTACGTGGTCGTGGATTGCCCGCCGAACCTGGGGCTGACGGTGCTGTCGGCGATCTGCGCCGCCGACGTGATCCTCGCGCCGGTGTTCCCGGCGTTCATGAGCTTCGGGGGCCTCCAGCAGCTGGAAGAGACGATCGCGCTCACGCGGCAGCGGCTCCCCGTGAAGCCTGAACTCATCGGCTACCTCCTCTTCGCGGCCGATATGCGGGAGGCGATCACCGCGGAGACCCGGGCGGCGCTCAAGCAGCGGACCGGGCACAAGCTCTACCACGCCGCGGTGCGGGTGTCCGCGGCGGCCAAGGCCCTGCCGGGCTCCCACAAGACAGCCTGGGACCAGGGCGTCGACGCGCGCGGCAGGAACGACTACCTCGAGGTCCTCAGGGAGACCAACCAGCGGCTGGAAGCCCTCGGCCTGGCGTAAGGAGACGAGAGATGACCGTGAAGCGCCCCTCGATCACCGAAGCGGTCAAGCAGTTCGAGCCGAAGCCGATCACGACCGCGCTCGATATCCTGACGCCCGGGACCTCGCCCGCCTCTCCCGCCGCTCCGACGCCGGCGCACGAGGTGGCCTCGGAGCCCGCGCCGGCCCCCGATCGGAGGGCGGCGAAGCGGCCGATCGGGATCGCGTCCTACCGCCTGTACAAGGACCAGATCGCGAGCCTTCGCAGCCTCGCGACCCAACGGGCCAACGCGCGCGGGGAGGGCAAGGCCGACGCCTCTGAGATCATCCGTGAGATCCTCGACGAGTACTTCTCGAAAAAGCCCGCCCCCTGAATGGCCTTGGCGGCTCGAGTTCTCCCCCGAGCCCCAGCGCGTCGCTCTCTCCGCTGGAGAAACCCCCGCCCGCGTGGAGCTCGGGGTGCAGCTGCCGACCCGAGAGCGTCTCCCTGGGCGAATTGTGGGGCCCCGAGCGCGCCTTCTTGTAGAACCTCATCTCTCAGGCCGGTGTCCAAGCTGAGGGCTCGGCCTGGCGCCTTGAGGTCTGCTTCGGGGGCTTCTCTTCTCCTGGTCGACCCGTTGTCGGCGAGTCGCACCACTTCGTGCGCGGCGCCTTCCCCGTCCGCTTCGCCTTCGGCGCCCTTGTCCCGGAGCTGGTCTTCTTGGCGGCGCTCGCCTTGCCGTGGGTGGCCTTCTTCGCCGCGGCGGCCTTGCGCTTCTCGGTGCTCTCCTGGCGCGCCAGTTCCTGGAGACCTTCGAGGACGTTGGCGCGGCCGTGGTGACCTCGGGGCGGTGCTCGTCGGCTTCGTAGCCGGCGACGATGGCGCGGCCCGTGACCTGATCGCTGTCCTTCGGCGGCGCCACGACAGCACGAGTTCGGGTTATGGGTGAGAGGCGATCGGGGGCGTGACGGGGTCCTTGCCGTCGACCTTTGCTTTGAGTTCCTTGCCGACCTTGAAGAAAGGCAGCTTCTTCGCGGAGACCTGGATGGTCTCGCCAGTGCGGGGATTACGGCCGACGTACGCTTCGTAGTGCTTGTTCTGGAAGCTCCCAAAGCCACGGATCTCGATGCGGTCGCCTCGGACGAGGGCCTCCCACAGCGACTGGAAGAGCAGGTCGACGATGACCTCGGCTTTCTTCCTCGTCAGCCTCGGGCTGCGCTCGGCGAGCTGCTCGATGAGGTCGGACTTGTTCATCTTGGGCTCCTCTCGCTCCAGGAACCCCCCGCTGCCGCGCAGCGTACTGCGCATCCCTGAAGCGCGTCGAGGGGTACGTCGTGGGCTCCTCTGTCTCGAAGCGAGCGCTTACCCCACGGCTCCGGCCCCAGAGAAGTTGGCAGGGGCTCTATGGCACCGTGGCGCCTCACCTCAAAAATGAGCCGCCCGCCCCGCCCTCCCCGCCGTGTGCGGGCCGGGGTTCGTTGTCGGCGTCGGCTCCTGAGGGCGGTCCCTCTCGGCGACGGCGACTGCCCCGGGATGTCCCGGCCACCGCCGACACGCGCGCCCCGCCTCCGGCGAACGCTGCCATGAGTTCAAGGGCGGGAGAGGCCCGGGAGTGGAGCTGCCGACCCGAGAGCGCCGCCCAGGGCGGCGCTCTCGGGGGGACTCCTCTGGCGCCTCGGGGCTCCTACTGTGCCACCCTGACTGCCCTTTGGCTCCTTGACTGCCCCTGCCGCCTGACACCACCGCGAGCGCCAAAAGGATCGCGCTCTGGCGGTTCAGCTCACGATATTCAACGCGAGGGCGATCTCGAGTTTGAGGACCTTCGAGATGGGGCATCCGGCCTTGGCGGCCGCCGCCGCCTCCTCGATCTTCGCCTTGTCGGCGCCGCGCGCGGTGACCTTCGTCGTGAGCGCGCTCTTCGTCAGCGTCTTGTTCTCGAAGGTGATCTCGCAGGTCGTCTCGATCGACTCCGGCGTGATGCCGCGCTCGCCGAGCTGCGCCCCGACCGCCATACTGAAGCAGCTCGCGTGGGCGGCGGCGATGAGCTCCTCTGGGTTCGCCCCCGGCGTCCCCTCGAAGCGGGTCTTGAAACTGTACGGCGTCCCCTTGATCGCGCCGCTCCCGACCCCGAACGTCCCCTGGCCTTCCTTGAGGCTCCCTTCCCATACGGCACTGGCGCTACGCTTCATGGCTCGTCCTCCGTTTTCTCGATCGCCGTCAACCTTGACGCGCAGAGAGGATGGGCCTGGCGCGAGCGCGCGACTACGGCGTGCGGGTTCGATGCGGTTGTGAACGTGATTCACGAATCGCGTGCCATCGGCTATGCTCGCGCGATGCCAGGAGATCGGAGCTCGAGCGACTTCGCGGACACGGCGCACGGACTGCAGCTGCTCGTCGCGGTCGCCGACAGCGGTTCGTTCACCGCCGCCGGCGCGCGCCTGGGGCTGACGCCCTCCGCGGTCAGCAAGGCGGTGGCCCGGGTCGAGGCGCGGCTCGGGGTGCGGCTGCTCCAGCGAACGACGCGCCGCGTGGCGTTCACGGACGCCGGTGAGGCGTACATCGCGCGCGGGCGCCAGCTGCTCGCCGACTTCGAAGGGCTCGAGCGCGAGGTATCGTCGCGTGACGACACAATGCGCGGGACGCTCCGGGTCTCCGCGCCGACGATCTACGGCCCGGTGAAGGTAGCGCCCCTGCTCGTCGGGCTCGCGCGCAAGCACCCGGCGCTTGACGTGCACCTCACGTGCGAGGATCGGCTCGTGGACCTGGTCGTCGAGCGCATCGACGTGGCGGTGCGCATCCTCTCGACGCTGCCCGCCGAGTTCGTCGCGCGCGCGCTCACCGAGGATCGGCGCGGTCTCTACGCCAGCCCTGCCTACCTGCGTGGCGCCCGCGCGCCGAGGACGCTCGCCGATCTCGCCTCGCACGCGCTCATCGCGTACCGCGGCGCGCCGACCACGCTGCGACGCGGTCGGGTCGTGTTTGCCACCGACAACATCCTCGCCGCGCGCGAGGCGGCGCGTGGAGGACTCGGCATCGCCGAGCTCCCCGACTACCTCGCGCGCGACGACGTGGCGGCCGGATCGCTGCGCGAGGTTCTTCCCGGCGCGCTGCCAGCGACGAGGAAGATCTACGCGGTCTATCTGCCATCGCGTTACTTACCACCGCAGGTGCGCGCGTTCATCGATCTTCTCGTAGGCGACGCCACCTGACGACTGCCAGCGGGCCATCGATCCCACACGTTCGTAGCCTGCGTCAGGAGGGGCCAGGGTGCCGCTCGTCCCGTGGACCGGGCCATCTTTACCCCGCACGCCGCGCCTGCCTCGTTCTCCGGTGCCACAGCAGGGCGATCGCCAGGACCGCGCTGAAGATGCGCACGCCGAGGACCAACCAGCCGCTCACGGCGCTCTCAAACGGCACAAAGACGCTCCAGGATGCGTTCAGCGACACGTGGAAGGCCAGGCCGCTCCAGATGGTGTCCCGGTCCAGCGCATCGAGCACCGCCATCACCAGCCCGCCGATGCCGGTGATGGCGAACACCATCAGCGCGTCCCCACCCCCGAAGCCCATGCTCCACCAGTGGACGAACCCGAACACGAGCGCCTGGAACAGCTAAACCCCGTCTAGCATGAGAGTTGGAGTTTACAAGGGAGAAGAAAGGGGTAGGATAGGAGCAGAGGAGAACCGTCGATGGTGCGGGTAGACCTGGCACGCTGGCATCAAACCTCAGAGGATCTCAGGCGCTGCGCGCTCGAGGCCACTCACCCCCGCACGCGAGAGCGCTTCCTGGCTCTCTACGAGATTTCCCTTGGCTCCAACGCCACCTCCGTCGCCAGGCACACCGGTCGCTGCGACGAGATCGTCTTGCGTTGGGTTCACTCCTATAACCATCGTGGCCCGGATTCTCTGCTCTATCGCCATTCCGGTGGCCACCCCCCTTTGCCCTCTCGCATGCGCAAACCCTAAAGCAAACCATTCTGGCTGCCGTCCACGCCGCCTCCTCTCCGCCTCCCAAGCTCCCCTCCGACTCCGCGCCCGCCCAGGAGCCTCCCCGTCCTACTCCTATCCGATGGACCTTACGCTCCCTGGTTCGCCTCCTGCGCGACACCTTCCAGACCCTGTGCTGTCGTGAGACAGTTCGCAAGGCACTGCATCGAGCCGGGCTCTCGTGGAAGAAGGCCAAGAAGCTGTTGTGGAGGGCGTCTCCCGAGAAGCGGCGACAGTTCTTGGAGCGGTTGTACGAGCGGCTGCACCAAGCCGCGGAGGAGAAGAAGCTGCTGGTGTACATAGATGAGGCGCACGTGCACCAGGAAGCGGACCTGGGATACGGGTGGGCGGTAAGAGGAGAGCCGTTCTGGGTGGGAAGCAGCTCGCCCGGGCTGTGGAGGCGGGTGAGCTTCTACGGGGTGTATTTGTTCAACGAGAGCCAAGTGACTTTCCAGCACAGTGGGATCCGAAGCTTGGAATTCACGTGACTTGAAGTCG
>JADMIO011624605.1_pt1 | contig 37832 bp, 30 predicted proteins | sample 8958161 | NCBI WGS metagenome assembly JADMIO01 (sample SAMN16585339, study PRJNA669376) | soil metagenome | isolation source: Crop rotation soil | place: USA: Cullars Rotation, Alabama | collected 2011 | reverse complement strand
GCGACAACTTGTCCACGTGGAATTCTAAGCTTAGGATCCCAATGTGCTGGAAAGCCACAACACGCCGTTCGAGGCCTGCCGGGCGATGACGTCCTCGTGGCCGTCACCATCCAGGTCGCCGATCCGGACGATGGCGTTCATGGCCCCCCAGCCGCCGCCGAACCAGCGCCGCGCGGCATTGTCCACGGTGCCGCCCGTGCCCGGGTAGAAGTACAGGTTGCCGGTGCTCGCGGTGCGCGCGAGCACGTCCGACCAGCCGTTGCTGTTGAAGTCGCCGAACTGTGCGGCCGGAGCCGGCGCAACGTCGAGATAGTCGTGGTCGATGTTGATCGCGACGCCGCCCCAGGTCTCCGTCACGCCGCCGGTGTACTGCTTCATCCGCCGGTGCGGTGACCAGTACCCGGCCGGGATGGCCGGATCGGCGACCGTCGCCACCCCGTCCCACCGGGCGAAGTCCAGGTAATCCGGCCGGACGTAGCCGGCCGTGTTGTAGTTCGCGACCTGGTCCGCCACCCCCGAGGACATGCTGCTGTAGAAGCCGGACAGGTATCGCAGGTCGTGCAGCCGCGCGCTCCAGGCGCTCAGATAGGCCAGCACGCCGGCCCGGCACGCGGCGTCGTCGGTGCGATAGGCCTCCATGTCGTAGATCAGCACGCTCTCCCGCGGCAGGCCGAGCGCGGTGGCCTGGGCGACGGCGTCCTCCGCCGCGGCCCGGCCCTGTGCGGCGGCCTGCGTGTTGTCGATGCGGTACCGCTTGTTCGAGGTGGTGCAGGACGCCTGTGGGCCTAGATAGATCGGTATCAGGTGCCAGCCCGCCGCCTGCTGTTGCGCCACCCAGGCGGGCGTGAGATTGGGCTGCGTACAGGCACGGTTGTTGCCGCCGAAGTAGATGCCGACCGCCCGGTACGGCGAGGCCAGCCAAGCCTGCATGGCCGCGCTCGACGGGGCGGTGCAGGCGTCGAAACCCTGCCCGGTGAATGTTCCCGGCTCGGCGAAAGCCGGCGCGGGGCCGCCGCTCACGGCGAGCGCCACGCTCGATGCGATCAGGACGGTACGCAGAATGGCGCGTTGCCCAGCCATGGGGCCCTCTTTCGACGGTGATGGATGTCGAGAGAGAAGCAGGCCGGTTCCCGTGGCGGCAGGGCCGTTGGTCCCGAGCCGTATGCCACTTGACAACGCGGGAGCGCGAGCGCATTCTCCTAATCGTGTTAGACACACCTAAGCGTGATAGGGCAGCCGAACGACGTGAGGCGACGCAGCGCGAGATCCTCGAGGCCGCCTGGGCGCTGGCGCAGGACCGGGGATTGCTGGAGTTCACGCTCCGCGATGTCGCCGACCGGGTCGGCATGCGGGCGCCGTCGCTCTACACGCATTTCCCGTCCAAGCACGCGATCTACGACGCCATGTTCGGGCAGGCGTGGACCGACTACGAGCAGCTCATCCTGGCGGAGTTGGACGCGCTGCCACCGGATCCGGATCCGCGCGCGATCGTTCGCCGGGCGTCCCGGGTCTTCTTCGACTTCTCGGTTGCCGATCCGGCACGGTCGCAGCTCATGATCCAGCGCACCATCCCCGGATTCGAGCCGAGCGCCGAGTCGTACGCACCTGCCGTCCGGACGCTGGAGCACTCGCGACGGCTGATGAGCGAGCTTGGCGTGACCGACCCGGACGATTTCGAGATCTGGATATCGCTGCTCGGTGGCCTGGTCAACCAGCAGTTGGCCAACGACCCGGGCGGCACGCGCTGGTCGGCGTTGCTGGACCGCGCGGTGGACTTCTGGGCCGACGGCGTCGGTCTTCCCCCGTCCCCGACCGACCAAAAGGCAGCTTCCCGCCGTCCGAACCGCACCACGAGGAGCACCGGATGACCGTCACGACAAGCTGGCCCGGCCGCGCTGTTGTCCGGCCCGCCATCGAGCGGCCGACCGCCATGCGACTGGCCAAGACGGAATACGAACGGGTGATCGAGGCCGTCGGGGCCCTGCGCCCAGAGGACTGGAGCCGCCCTACCGACTGCCCGGCCTGGGACGTCCGGCAACTGGTCGCGCACATCGCCGGCATGGCGAATTTCGTATCGACCCCGCTGGAACTGGGCCGCCAGCTCCGGGCCGCCAAGGCCCGGCGGCAGGACGGGCAGCCGCTGGTGGACGCGCAGACCGCCGTCCAGGTCGATGAGCGCCGCCACCTCGGTCCGGACCAGCTCGCCGCCGAGCTCCGGCGGATCGGACCGCGCGGCGCCACCGGCCGTCGCCGCATCCCCGGAGTCGTCCGGCGGCTGCGGATGCCGGAGCCCCAGATCGTCAACGGTGCTCCGGAGACCTGGTCCATCGGCTACCTGACCGACGTCATCCTGACCCGGGACGCCTGGATGCACCGGATCGACATCGCCCGGGCGACCGGCCGGTCGCCGGTGCTCACCGCCGACCACGACGGCGTCATCGTCGCCGACGTCGTCGCTGAATGGGCACGCCGGCACGGCCGGCCGTACCGGCTCACGCTGACCGGCCCCGCCGGCGGCAGCTGGGCGCACGGCAGCGACCGCGAGGACATCGTGATGGACGCCGCCGACTTCTGCCGCATCCTCTCCGGCCGCCCGGCCTCCGACGGCACCTCGCCCTCGGGCCTGCTCACGACCCAAATGCCCTTCTGACGACAGGAAGAGTGCCATGCAGATCCACCGGATCGGTGACGTCACCGTCCTGAACGACTACGCCGAGGTTCCCGGGCTCGGGTTCCTGCCGGTCAACGCCTTCGTCCTGCACGCCGAGCAGCCCGTCGTCATCGACACCGGCCTCAGCAACGCCGACCGGGACTTTCTCTCCACCCTTTCCCAGGTGATAGATCCCGCTGACGTGCGATGGGTGTGGATCACCCATCCCGACCGCGATCACACCGGCGGCCTGTGGACGCTGCTGCAGGCCGCACCCCGCGCGCGGCTGGTCACGACCTTCCTCGGCGTAGGGATCATGTCCTGCGAATGGGCCATCCCGCTCGACCGGGTGTACCTGCTCAATCCCGGCCAGGTCCTGGACGTCGGCGACCGCCGCCTGCGCGCCTTCCGTCCGCCGCTCTTCGACAGCCCGGCGACCACCGGCTTCCTGGACGACCGGTCCGGAGTCCTGTTCAGCTCCGACTGCTTCGGGGCGCCGATGCCGACCGTGGATCTGGCCACGTCCGCGGATGTCCGGGCGGTCGGCGACCAGGTGCGCGACCTGCAGTTGCTGTGGGCGTCGGTGGACAGTCCATGGGTCCACCATGTCGACCCCGCCCGATTCCGCGCCACGGTCGACCCGGTCCGGGCCATGGGCGCTTCCGCCGTGTTCAGCACCCACCTGCCACCGGCGCAGCAGCCCGACAACCGGCTGTACGAGACCGTCGAGCTCGCGCCGGAGACGCCGCCGTTCGTCGGACCCGACCAGGCGGCCCTCGAAGCCCTGCTCGCCACGTTCGAACCAGCGGGACGCTGAGTTCTCCACACCTGAGGAGGTCCGATGTCCGCCGTCCAACCACGCCTGCACCATCTCGCCCTGACCGTCACCGATCTGGACGCCAGCGTCCGCTGGTACGCGTCCGTCTTCGACGTTCACCCGATCATGGACGTACCACACCCCGGTGGCGTCGGACGGATCCTCGCGGACGCCGACCGGAGTCTCATGATCGCGCTGCATCGCCACGACACCAACGACGAACGGGTCTTCACCGAGACCTCGACCGGACTGGACCATGTCGGCTTCGCGGTGCCCAGCCGGGACGACCTGGAGGCCTGGCAGCGGCACCTGGAAGCCAACGGCGTCGTCCGCAGCGACACGGCCGACAAACCGTTGACGCAGTCACCGATCGCGGACGAACCGTACGCGTCCGTTCTGGTCTTCCGTGATCCGGACAACATCCAGCTGGAGTTGTTCGCGCCGGTGGCGCACTGAGAAGTTGTCAGGCCTCCCGGGTCTTGGGTGAGCTCTCGAGCGTCTTCGCCGGGTCACGTTCGACCACGTCGCCTAGCACCTCGTCGATCTTGTTCATCAGCTCGGCCGGGATCCGGACGCCGACCGCCTTGACGTTCTCGTGGACCTGTTCCGGCCGGGACGCGCCGATGATGGCGGTGGCGACGTTGTCGTTCTGCAGGACCCACGCGATGGCCAGCTGCGCCAATGACAGCCCGAGCTCGTCGGCGACCGGCCGGAGCGCCTGCACACGCGTGAGGACGTCGTCGCGCATGAAGCGCTTGATCATGTCGGCGCCGCCCTTGTCATCGGTGGCGCGTGATCCGGCCGGCGGAGCCTGTCCCGGCTGGTACTTGCCGGTCAGCACGCCCTGCGCGATCGGCGACCACACCACCTGCGAGAGGCCGAGCTCCCGCGAGACCGGAACGACCTCGCCCTCGATGACCCGCCACAGCATCGAGTACTGCGGCTGGTTCGAGATCAAGTGCACGCCCAGCTGCTGCGCCAGGGAGTGACCCTCGCGGATCTGGTCGGCCGTCCACTCGCTGACACCCACGTACAGCACCTTGCCCTGCCGGACGATGTCGGCGAAGGCCTGCATCGTCTCCTCCAGCGGCGTCTCGTAGTCGTAGCGATGCGCCTGATACACGTCGACGTGGTCGGTCTGCAGTCGGGTCAGCGAGCCGTTGATGGACTCCAGGATGTGCTTGCGGGACAGGCCCACGTCGTTGTGTCCCTTCGGCCCGGTCGGGCCGAACACCTTCGTCATGATTTCCAGCGATTCCCGCCGCTCGCCCTTCAGGGCCTCGCCGAGCACGGTCTCCGCCTTCGTGTTCGCGTACACGTCGGCGGTGTCGAAGGTCGAGATGCCGGCATCCAGGGCCGCGTGCACGCATTGGGTCGCGGTCTCGTTCTCCACCTGCGAGCCGTGCGTCAGCCAGTTGCCGTACGTGATTTCGGAGATCTTGAAGCCGGAGGCACCGAGATAGCGGAAGTCCATGTCTTCATCCAACACCGGACCGCCGCCGGCCGCAGGGCAACGACCTGCTGTTTGCGCGCTTATCACGCGAGATGATCCGAAGCAAGACCACGGTGCCGCGGTGCCCCATTGATTGACGACTGCGATGATCAGCTATTTTCCACAGCCATGCAGGTGGATGCATGTACCTGATCGACCGCCTAGTATGGCGGGCGTCCTTCAGGACCCGAACTGTCCTTTCAATAGCGTCGAGTGATCCGGTACGAGGTGTCTCGCACCGGATTGTTCCACGCGGCAAGGTGGCGGCATGACCGTTACGGAGACGCTCGTCGCCGGTCGGTACCGGATTGGCCCGTGCCTGGGTACCGGCGGCATGGGCCGGGTCTGGTTGGCCCGCGACGAGCTGTTGCGACGTGACGTGGCGATAAAGGAGATAGCGCTCCCGTTCGGTCTCACCGACGAGGAGCGCGAGGAGATGCGCGCGCGGACCCTCCGCGAGGCCCGGGCCGCCGCGCGCCTGAGTCATCCCAACGTCGTCCGGACCTACGACGTGCAGCCGGGCGACGAACGGCCATGGATCGTCATGGAGTACGTGCCGTCGCGCTCGCTGCTGCAGGTCATCAAGGAGAACGGCCCACTGCCGCCCAAGGACGTCGCCGGCATCGGCCTGGCCGTGCTGTCCGCGCTGGACGCCGCCTACCGGGCCGGCGTGCACCACCGTGACATCAAGCCCAGCAACGTGCTCATCGCCGACGACGGCCGCGTCCTGCTGACCGACTTCGGCGCGGCGGTGGTCGACGAGGGTGAAGGAGCGCTCACCCAGACCGGCATCATCCTCGGCTCGCCGCGCTACATCGCACCGGAACGCGCCGCGACCGGAGTCTCCACACTGGAGTCCGACCTGTGGTCGCTGGGCGCCACGCTGTACGAGGCGGTCGAGGGTCGCGCCCCGTACACGCGGGAGACGACGATTGCGATGCTGGTCGCGCTCGCGACGGAGAAGCCCGACGCGGTGGAACGCGCCGGGCCACTGAAGCCGGTCATCACGGGACTCCTGCAGAAGAAGCCGGAGAACCGGATGAAACCGGCCGAAGTGGAGGAGAAGCTCCGGCGCATCGCGGACGTACAGAACGCTGTGCGCCTGCACCAGGTGCCGCCGCAGCGCGCCAACGGCAGGCAGGTGATGGCGCCCGCACCGGTTTCACCACCACGCGCGACCAACGGCAACGGCAACGGCGCCCCGGTCAGAGGCGAGGCCTCGATCCGGCTCAGCGCGCTCGCCATCCCCGCCGCGCCCGAGCAGGACGGCGGGACATCCAAGGCGACGCCGCTGGGGCCGCCGCCCGTTTCGGCGCCGCCGCGGACCGGTTGGTCACTGTCGCGGGACCGCCGCCGCTGGGTGCTGGCGGGTGGCGCCGTCGCGGCGGCCATCGTCGTCCTGGCCGCGGCGTTCCTCCTGAACGGCACGTTCGGGACCAAGAAGAACAACGCGGAGACGCTGACCGCCGGAACTCCGACGTTCGTCCCGTCCGCGCCGCTCGTGCAGGCGCCGTCCGCCTCACCGACGGCCGCATCCACGGTCCTGCCCGCGGGCTACAAGTGGTACAACTCCAAGAGCGGCTTCCACGTCGCCTGGCCCAACAGCTGGACCAAGATCCAGGAGGATCGCACCAGCGTGACGCTGTGCAATCCGGGTGGCCCGCCGGTCGTCTACGTCCGCGAGTGGAACCGGTCCGATCCCGATCTGGGGCTCGCGCTCCGGCGTGAGGAGACCGCGGCCGCCCTGCCCAAGTACGAACGCCTGCGGATGGTCGTCGCACCGACACAGGACAGCGCCGAGTGGGAGTACACCTTCACCGACCCGAAGATGGGTGCGCTGCACGGTCTGGACCGCGTCGTCGTCTCGAACGGACGGTCGTACATCGTCCAATGGCGCACCCCGGCCCGTAAGTGGACCGACAACATGGGCAAGATGAGCATCGTCGTGGACCGATTCCGCCCCGCGACGACGCAGGCGAAGCCGGTCGCCGTGCCGTACGGGTTCACGCCGTACAAGAGCGCGAGCGGCTTCCAGTTCTCCAGGCCGCTCAAGTGGGTCAAGATCCAGGAGAACGCGACGAGCGTCACCTTCTGCTCGCCGGGCAAGCCGCCGGTCGTCGGCGTTCGCAAGTGGACACCGTCGACCGTGGACCTGTCCGCTGCCCTCGTGCGTGAAGCGCAGGCGGCGAAGCTGCCGAAGTACAAGCAGATCAGCGTCGACAGCGTGCCCGGGGCGCAGGCCGCCGCGCTCGAATACACGTTCACCGATCCGAAGATGGGGCCGCTGCACGGGCTTGACCGTGCCGTGGTCACGCCGAACGGCACGTTCCTCCTGCAGTGGCGTACGCCCGCCAAGGAGTGGACACAGAACCTGCCCAAGCTGGGCGTTGTGACCAGTAGCCTCGCCGCCGCCACGAAGTGAGCATCCGGTAACTGCGCCTGCCGCGGCCGGCAGCGTCCCCTAACAGGTACGCTGCCGGCCGCTTCGCACCCACGTTCCCCGTCGCCGCCGCCTCCTCGTCGATCTTGGAGTTGTGGTTGCCCATACGTCGCTTGTAGACCGGTTTGTTCCAACCATAACTCCAAGATCGCAGTGAACGGCTAAGTATCTGTGGCCGTATTGCGGAGCGCCTCTGGTGATGGCACAGGTTGCCGAGCAGATTCCCGAGCACCACGTCGGCATTGATTCCGCGGAGATGTCCGTCGGGCGCAGCTCGGAACTGAGAGCCTTGTCAATGTCCGGGTAGAGCCGAATCTGAAACTCCGGCACAAGCCTTATAGCGCTTGTTTCCCGCATACTCGCGCGAGGCTCCGCCGAAACTGTCGTACACCTGTTCCAAGATGTCGTCGTGTTGGGCATCGTGGGACGGCTCCGGGACGACGCGGCCAAGTGCGCCGACGCGTCACTGTGGGCGTTGCCCGAAGCCGACCTCGTTGCCGCCGTCGAGCAGGTGCACCGGTTGGAGCAGACGATCGCCGCGGTCAAGCTGCACCTGATCGCCGAGATCGACGCCCGTGACGTCGCCGGGGACCAGCTGTTCCGCGACACGGCGGCGTGGCTGCGGTCGCGGCTGCTGCTGGACCCGGCCGCCGCCAGGCAGCTGGTCGACCAGGCCGCCGCCCTGCGGAGGCACAAGGCCGTTGACGCCGCCCTGCGTGCCGGTGACGTACACCTCCGACAAGCCGCGGCCATCACCGCCGCCCTCGATGCCCTGCCCACCACGACCGAGCTGGCCGCCCTGCCCGGCACCTCCGCAGATAGCTCGGTCTGGGCCATCGACGCACCCGGACGCCCGGGAACCGACGAGGGACACGACGATCCAGTGGCGGCCTTTTCCAGCACCGAGCCCGTCGGCGGCGGAGGCTGCGCCGCGACCAAGGCTGGCGGAGGCAGTGCCGCGGCCGAGGTCGGCGGCGGAGGCGGTACGGCCACGGACGGCGCGGTTGCCGACCTGGTAGCGGCTGGTGACATCGCCGCCGCCGCGGAGGCGGCGCTGTTGAACTTCGCCGCCGACTTCGCCCCCGCGCCGCTGCGCCGGCTGGGCGCCCGCATCCTCGACCACGTCGCGCCGGAGGTCGCCGACCGGCTGGACGCGATCGCGCTGGAACGGGCCGAACGGCGGGCCTGGCGTGAGCGCGGCTTCACGCTGTCCGCGCCGGTGGACGGTCGGGTGCGGGTCAGCGGTCACCTCACGGTCGAGGACGCCGCGATCGTGTCAGCCGCGATGGACCCGCTGTCCTGCCCGGGGACGGATGCTGACTCCCGCAACCCCGCGCAGCGCAATGCCGACGCGCTGATCGAGGTGTGCCGGCTGGCGTTGCGCACCGGAGAGCTGCCGGACAGCGGCGGGGAACCGCCACAGCTCGCCGTTACGGTCGCCTACGATCCGTTCGCGCGAGCGTTGGGTGTCGGTCGCTTGGACAGCGGTGACCGGCTCAGCCCGGCTACCATGCGGCGGCTGGCTTGTGACGCGCAGGTGCTGCCGGTGGTGCTGAGCGGCGCCGGACAGGTCCTCGACGCCGGCCGCGCCCGGCGGTTGGCCACCGGCTCCCTGCGCCGGGCACTGGTGGTTCGGGATCGCGGCTGTACGTTCCCCGGGTGTGACCGCCCGCCACGATGGTGCGACGGTCATCATGTCAGGCCATGGACGCGCGGCGGCCGTACCGATCTGGCCAATCTGGTGCTGTTGTGTCGGCGCCATCACCATCTGATCCACGACGGTGACTGGACCGTCCGAATGGCCGCCGACGGCCTGCCCGACTTCTTTCCACCCCCTGTGCTTGGCGAGCCGAACCGGCCCCGCCGCAACAGCTATCACCGGCGTATGTAGCGAGGAGCAGGGTCTTGAGATCGGGCGGGATGGGTAGGTGCGCCGTCGGAGTAACGAAGCTGACAGGCGGTCTGGCCGCTGCATCGGGGGCTCTACGATGCCTGCGGTCACCTTCGTACGCGGTGGCCGGTCCGGGCCGGTCTCTTGCCGCTTCCCCGCGCGCTCATAGAAGTCCCTCCGGATCGTCGCCATGCGACGGCACGCCGCCGCCACACCCCTCGTGTGCGCTAATGCGAGACCTCTCGTCACGCCGCGTTGTGGGACGGATGCGTCTGGCCATAACGAGCGCCATGTGCGGGGGTGGGCCGGCGCTGATCGATCTGGGGCCCAATCGGACGTTCGGTCAAGATTGTGCCCAGATCAATGTCGTGGAGACATAGACGGTGTTAGGAATGTCGACGGCAGGCTTGAGGGGGAAGCTCGCCTGCTGGACAGAGCCCGTGGGCTCACGTAGCCGTTGCCGTTGATGGCAAGCCGCCTACCGGAGAAGGACTCGACGCTCGATGAAATACAAGCTGGCCAGGGTGGCCGGAGTGGTCGCTGTTGCCCTGGTCGCGTCAACACTGTCCATCTCGGGCGTTGCCCGCAAGCCCGCAGACGCGGCCACGCTCCCAGCCGGCGCTTGGGACTTGAACGCGTATGGACCTCGCTCGAGCGACGACGTCATCCTCAAATGGGATGAGCAACTGCTGAACACCATTCGCGCCTATCCGGCGCAGACCGGCCCGACGATCGCCTCTCGGGCCCTCGGCGTGCTGCACACAGCCACCTACGATGCTTGGGCGGCCTACGATCCGGTCGCAAAGGTGACGCGTCCTGATGGACCCAAGCAGCAGCCGTCCAGCGCGAACACGATCGCGAACAAGAGCAAGGCCATCAGCTTCGCCGCTTACAACGTGCTCCTCGACCTGTTCCCGGACGGGAGCTTTCCCGCAACGGGGCCGCACACATCGCCCAACGTTCTGATGGCAAGCCTGGGCTACAGCCCTTCCGACACCACTGGTCCGGCCACTGTGGGGAACCAGGCCGCCACAGCGGTGCTCAAGTACCGGCACAACGACGGTTCCAACCAGCTCAATGGCTATGCGGACACTACTGGTTACACCTCGTTCAACAAGTGGAACGACCTCAAGGACCGTTGGCGCTGGCAGCCCCAATGCATGCTGACGGGCGCGGCTGCCGCCAAGAACCCCCCGCCCGCGCTGCCAAGGGATCCGACCAAGACGTGCCCCGACACGAGTCCGCCCACTGATTACGCACTGCAGGTCGCGACTACGCCGCAATGGGGAAAGATCATCCCCTTCGGTGCAATTGCTGCGGCCCAGCAAAGGGTGATCGGACCACGGAAGAACCCGGACGGAACCTGCTGCACCACGGCCGACACCATCAAGGCCTACAACGAGACAAGCGGTCTCGAGAACGATGACGTCGCCAGGGTCAAGGCCGACTACTGGGCGGACGGACCAAAATCGGAGTTCCCTCCCGGCCACACAGCGGTGTTCGCCCAGGCGATATCCCGCAAGTACGGCTTCAGCCTCGACAAGGACGTGCAGATGTTCTTCGCGTTGGGAAACGCGGTGATGGACGCCGGCATCGCGTCGTGGGCGCAGAAGTTCAAGTACGACTTCGTCCGGCCGGTCACGGCGATCCGAGAGCAGTACAAGGGTCAGATGATCAAATCGTGGCTGGGCCCGGGCAAGGGCTTTGGGCTGGTTCCAGCGGACCAGTGGATTCCGTACCAGCAGCTGAACGTGGTGACGCCGCCGTTCCCCGAGTACCCGTCCGGGCACTCCACGTTCACGGGAGCCGGCGCGATCATCCTTCGCTCGTACCTCAACTCCGACAACTTCGGTGCCTATGTGACCATCGCGAAGGGGAATACGAGGATCGAGCCGGGCGTCACCCCTGCCGCGCCGGTCACGTTGTACTGGTCGACGTTCACGTTCGCTGCGGATGAGGCCGGCATGTCACGACGCTACGGCGGCATCCATTTCTACACCGGCGACACGGACGGCCGGTTGTTGGGTGACCTGACCGGAAGAGCGTCGCTGAGCCAGGCTACCTCGTTCATCAAGGGATATACCGGCTACTGATGCTCGTGCGAAGAGGGGGGCGGCGCGCCATGCGCGCTGCCCCCCTCCCGCCGGCGGGAGTCATACCGCGATAAGCGTGATGGTCCGAGCGGCGGTTGCAGCCGGCCTAGCGAGATTCGACGGCGTATAGACCGTGGCCTTCGCCTTGGCGTACCCCGCGTTGTATTTGGTGCCGAAGACGGTGACGTTGACGAGGCGGGTCTTCCCGTCACACGTAACGTTTTGAGGCCCGGTGCCAATAGCGTTGGCAGCACCTTGCTGCTGGGTAACGGTCACTTCGACGGAGCCTAGGCCACCGGTGCCCGAACAGCGGACATAGAGACCGACATCGAGGCTCATTCCGTCGGTGTCCCAGTCGGCGTTCTGCTGGATGCTGACCGAGCTTCCGCCGCCGTAGCCGCCGCTGGTCGTGGCCAGCGCGGTGCCAGGGATGACTGCTAGTGGCGCTGCCAGAGCCGCGGCCACAAGACCCTTTTTCATGGGAACCTTCCTCGTCAGTGTGTAAGTCTGTGATGTCCCGGTGCGGACGGCGCCTGTCCTGTGTCATCCCTACCCACCGCCATGAGCTTGAATCACTCTGCTGTCCGGTGAAGCGCCGATATCGGCACGCTGAGTTGCGGTTTCTGCCCGAAACCTGTAGAAAGCTTCAGGTATGACAAACGTCTACTTCGGACTGTTGGGACTCGTGGGCGGAGAGTTGTTGCAATACCTCACGATCCGGAAGCGGGCAGGGGCGGAGCGTAGGGGTAGGGATGCCACAAGTGTTAGGAGTACTGCCGTTTCGCTCCTTGACGCTAGGTAATCCTGCTCCCAGGATCAGCCCGGATGAGCTGTACGGCAGCAGGTTTATGCTGAGGCGCCAATCGTCGGCTCAGCGCCCCATGATGCACGTCGACATCTCCCCTGCTCAAGGAGTCACGCGGACGTGACGCGTCCATTGAGGACGGTAAAGGTGGCTGCACTAGTATCTGTGACGATCGACCGCTGGGAGGCGTTGGTTTGGCGCGCCCCGCGAGCGACGGGCGGGATGGTCGAGCTGACCCACGCCCAGCACATCTGCGTCGACATCCGGCGGGAGTTCCGTAGACCTGAACGTGACCCGGTTTCAGGGGCGGCCGTCTCTGTCCAGCAACCCTGAGGACCGGCGCGGAGCCGCATGATGTCCACGCTCAGTCGACTGTCGCCCTCATGATCCGCAACGCCCTTCCATGAACTGCGCCTACCTCTCAGGGCTTACGCATTGTTGCCGCCGCCGCCGGTAGTCGCGACCCCGCCGCTTGAGCCGCTTGCCATCTCCGGGCTGGGTGCCTGGACGGCGACCGACTTGCAGCTGCATGCCGGAGGCGAACTGCCGCTGCCGGTCGTTCACGAACGTCGAGCAGACAGCGTCGCCGGGACGGAACTGGCACCTGGCGCAGGCGTACGCGGCGCTGCGGGAACGGGCGGACGGCGAGATGACGACCGCGTGCGAATTTAGATTCTCGAGATGCGTATCGCTGGAGGCCACGGGTAAATCGACCGTATGCCAACACGACGCGCAGTCATTTCCGTCCCCGTGCTGGCCGCAGCCGGTGCCGTACCCGTACGCGCCGTTCCGAAGCCCGATCCGGCGGCAATGGCATCGACGGCCTGCCCTCCCTCGACCGCCGGTTCGGTTACCGGTCAGTCAGGTTTCGTTCCGCCGCTCGTGGACGCATACACGTTCACTTCGGGCATGGCGTTCGAAGGCGAAGTGGCCACGATCCTTACTGACGTCACCGGCGGCTGCGACCGTTTCCGCCGCAACGAACGGGTACGTGGGGAAACGTGGATCCGTCTGATCCAGCTGAAGGGCTGGCCGAACCAGCCGCAGAACTCCACCCCGCTCGACTGGATCGCTGGCCGGTTTGAGATCGGCCGGGTGTACACGGAACTTGACGGATCAATCCGTCAGGCCAGGGCCTATCACACCGTGTTTGGCAACGGCTGCAACTACAAGGACGAGCTGGCTGTTGCAGGCTCGGTCGCCTGGAACGTGATCGACACCGTGGCAGGGCAGATTGCCGGTAGCTTCGACTTGATCTTCCCAGACGGCAAAGTCGCTGCCTCGTTCACCGCACCGATCTGCTCCCTGGTTGACTGCCCGCCGCGTCCCTCCACCTCGACCTGCATCGATCAGTGACGCGATCCGCCGCGACGCATCGTCGAGATCCAGATGGCAATCAGCGCAGCGGCTGCATGCGCCTAGCTACTTCGACCTGAAAAAGTGAGATCAACATGTCGGGTTTGGGTGCCGCGGGATTGATCGGCGTTTCTGCGCTCGGGCCGGTCGCGGAGTTGGGAGGATTGGCTGGAAGCGTTGTGGTGTAAGGGAATCGAGGCCCGGATGCTGCGCACGCGTAATGACCAGCCGACGTTGTGGGACTCGATCCTGCCGCCAGAAGTCCTGCGGTTACCGGCCGAGTTGCAGCGCGTCGACGCGCTGCTGGACGACGAGCGGTTCTTCGCGCCGTTCCGGGCGTACTTCGACGCCACGTTCGGACGACCGTCGATCCCGATGGAGAGCTACCTGCGGCTGATGTTCCTGAAGGTCCGCTACCGGCTGGGCTATGAGTCGCTGTGCGCCGAGGTGACCGACTCGATCGGCTGGCGGCTGTTCTGCCGGATCGGCATCGACGGGCGGGTGCCGCACCCGACCACCCTGATGAAGATCACCACCCGGTGCGGGAGCGAGGTGATCGAACAGCTCAACGAGGCGCTGCTGGCTAAGGCCGTCGAGGCCAAGCTGCTGCGGACGGGAAAAGTGCGGGCCGACACCACCGTGGTGTCGGCCAACGTTGAGCGCCCGACCGACTCGGGTCTGCTGGCCGGCGCGATCGGCGCGATGACCTGGCAGGTCCGGCGGATCAAGGCGGTCGGCGCGGCGCCGCGCACCCGGTGGCGGGACCGCACCCGGGCCGCCGGCCGCCGCGCCCGGGCGATCAACTCCCGACTCCGGCTGCGCCAGCCCCGGGACCAGGCACAGGCCGTGGTGCACCGGATCACCGGGGAACTGGCCGACCTCGCCGCCCGGGCCGTCAGCGACGCCGCCCCGGTGCTGCGCAACGCCCGCCGCGCGCTGCGCACCGCCACCGGTCGCCGGGCCGGACGGCTCCGCCGCGCCGTCGATGAGCTGGCCGCGACGCTAGCCACCACCGCCACCGTGGTGACCCAGACCCGGTCCCGGCTGGCCGGCGTGATGCCCGACTCCGCCACCCGGGTGGTCAGCCTGCACGACACCGACGCCCGGCCGATCCGCCGCGGCCGGCTCGGCCACCCCACCGAGTTCGGCTACAAGGCCCAGGTCGTCGACAACGCCGACGGCGTCATCGTCGACCACACCATCGAGGTCGGTAACCCGGCCGACGCCGGCCGGCTCGCCCCGGCCATCGCCCGGATCACCCGCCGGGCCGGGCGACCACCCCGGACGGTGACCGCCGACCGCGGCTACGGCGACGTCCGCGTCGAGTCCGCCCTGCACGACCTGGGCGTGCGCACTGTCGCCATCCCCCGCCGGGGCCAGCCCGGACCGGCCCGCCACGCCATGGAACACCGACGATCCTTCCGCCGCCTGGTCAAATGGCGCACCGGCTGCGAAGGCCGCATCGCGCAGCTGAAACGCCGCTCCGGCTGGGACCGCACCAGGCTCGATGGGCTGGCCGGCGCCCAAATCTGGTGTGGACACGGGGTCTTCACCCACAACCTGACAAAGATCAGCGCTCTGGCGGCCTAACCAAGCAGCAGAATCCCAGCCCGTCCCGGGCCACCCACAACCGGCCACCATCCGCCACCGGCCACACCTACTTCTTCAGGTCGAAGTAGCTACTTCGACCTGAAAAAGTGAGATCAACATGTCGGGTTTGGGTGCCGCGGGATTGATCGGCGTTTCTGCGCTCGGGCCGGTCGCGGAGTTGGGAGGATTGGCTGGAAGCGTTGTGGTGTAAGGGAATCGAGGCCCGGATGCTGCGCACGCGTAATGACCAGCCGACGTTGTGGGACTCGATCCTGCCGCCAGAAGTCCTGCGGTTACCGGCCGAGTTGCAGCGCGTCGACGCGCTGCTGGACGACGAGCGGTTCTTCGCGCCGTTCCGGGCGTACTTCGACGCCACGTTCGGACGACCGTCGATCCCGATGGAGAGCTACCTGCGGCTGATGTTCCTGAAGGTCCGCTACCGGCTGGGCTATGAGTCGCTGTGCGCCGAGGTGACCGACTCGATCGGCTGGCGGCTGTTCTGCCGGATCGGCATCGACGGGCGGGTGCCGCACCCGACCACCCTGATGAAGATCACCACCCGGTGCGGGAGCGAGGTGATCGAACAGCTCAACGAGGCGCTGCTGGCTAAGGCCGTCGAGGCCAAGCTGCTGCGGACGGGAAAAGTGCGGGCCGACACCACCGTGGTGTCGGCCAACGTTGAGCGCCCGACCGACTCGGGTCTGCTGGCCGGCGCGATCGGCGCGATGACCTGGCAGGTCCGGCGGATCAAGGCGGTCGGCGCGGCGCCGCGCACCCGGTGGCGGGACCGCACCCGGGCCGCCGGCCGCCGCGCCCGGGCGATCAACTCCCGACTCCGGCTGCGCCAGCCCCGGGACCAGGCACAGGCCGTGGTGCACCGGATCACCGGGGAACTGGCCGACCTCGCCGCCCGGGCCGTCAGCGACGCCGCCCCGGTGCTGCGCAACGCCCGCCGCGCGCTGCGCACCGCCACCGGTCGCCGGGCCGGACGGCTCCGCCGCGCCGTCGATGAGCTGGCCGCGACGCTAGCCACCACCGCCACCGTGGTGACCCAGACCCGGTCCCGGCTGGCCGGCGTGATGCCCGACTCCGCCACCCGGGTGGTCAGCCTGCACGACACCGACGCCCGGCCGATCCGCCGCGGCCGGCTCGGCCACCCCACCGAGTTCGGCTACAAGGCCCAGGTCGTCGACAACGCCGACGGCGTCATCGTCGACCACACCATCGAGGTCGGTAACCCGGCCGACGCCGGCCGGCTCGCCCCGGCCATCGCCCGGATCACCCGCCGGGCCGGGCGACCACCCCGGACGGTGACCGCCGACCGCGGCTACGGCGACGTCCGCGTCGAGTCCGCCCTGCACGACCTGGGCGTGCGCACTGTCGCCATCCCCCGCCGGGGCCAGCCCGGACCGGCCCGCCACGCCATGGAACACCGACGATCCTTCCGCCGCCTGGTCAAATGGCGCACCGGCTGCGAAGGCCGCATCGCGCAGCTGAAACGCCGCTCCGGCTGGGACCGCACCAGGCTCGATGGGCTGGCCGGCGCCCAAATCTGGTGTGGACACGGGGTCTTCACCCACAACCTGACAAAGATCAGCGCTCTGGCGGCCTAACCAAGCAGCAGAATCCCAGCCCGTCCCGGGCCACCCACAACCGGCCACCATCCGCCACCGGCCACACCTACTTCTTCAGGTCGAAGTAGCTACGACGCGGGCCGGCGCCATCAGCGGCTACGGTCGACCACGACGCCATCGACGCCGACGTGCTGGCCGACAGGGTTGACCGCGACCGGAGTGGTGATTCTCGGCCGACGGTTGTTCGACATCGTGGAGGGCCCGAAGGGCTGGAACGACGAGACGGCCCCGATGGGTGACCGTGGCGCGTAGCTCGATCCGAACCGTGACGCTCGACGACCGTACCGGCGTGGACGCACCGATGAGACATCCCGTGACGGCTGCCGCGTCCGCAGGCGATTCTGCAAGGCGGAGTTGCTCGAGCGCGTTCCGGGGTTACCTCAACGCCGAGGACGGCCGTGACGGACGGCTGAGAGCTTGTGTCGACCGGCAAGGTGAACGGCGGGCTCGGAGGGCTGAGAGCTGGTGTCGACCGGCAAGGTGAACGAGGGGCTCGGCGGGCTGAGAGCTGGTGTCGACCGGCAAGGTGAAGTGATTCAGCTCGGGGAAAGGGCTTCGGCTTCTCTCGCGGCGCGGCGGCGACAAGGTGTTCGTGCACCGTGACGGGTTGATGGTCGGGGTGACGAAGCTCAGGCCAGGCGCAGCGAGCACGGCCGGGTCCGTGCGCTCGACCCGCTGCCGTTGCTGATGAAGGGCGGGGTTGGCCGCCGGGCGGGCTGCCATCGTCGTCGAGGAGCTGATCAAGCTGCTGGACAGGGTCGACGATGGGCTGCTACGTGGGCAACACGCTCCACCCGGGCTGCTTCCCGCAATGCCGTAGTCCGGGATCCCACGCGTCGACGAACGTTCGCCGCGTCCGATGGCTGGCGCGGGATCGGCCGAAGGTGACCGTGCTCCGCGCCGTCGCCGCCGACATAGGCGCTGTCCTGAACTCCCGCCGATCTTGGAGTTGTGGTTGGCACGAACGCCCGCAAACGGGACGTACGGGCAACCACAACTCCAAGATCGGCGCGACCGCCCGGGTCCCTGCTCGGACCCGGGCGGCTCGCGGTCCGGCTCAGGCGGTGCCGGTGAAGTACCTCTGCGCGGTGGTCCAGACGTTGTAGCCGGCGAGCGCGCCGAGCGCCCGGCCCTGCTGGTCACCGCTCTCGAAGTGGATACCGCCGTACCGGCGGGACATGCCGGCCTGGTCGGCCATGGCGTCGAGCGTCTTCCAAGACAGCGTCACGTCCTTGGCCGGCAGGTTCTTCTCGAACTTCGAGGTGCCCGCCTTGATCGTCACCTTCGTGTTGAAGTTGTCGGTCCCGAAGAACTGGTTGATCACGGCGCGGCCGGCCGCGCTGAACGTGCTGTGCCCGGAGACGTATTCGGGGAACGCCGGCGTCACCACGTTGAGCTGCTGGTATGGCAACCAGTACTGGCCCAGCACCTTGCCGTAGCCCTTGTTCGGGCCCAGCCACGAGGTGATCATCTTGTCGCGGTAGCGCTCGCGGATGCCGGTGGTCGGGCGCTCCGAGTCGTACTGGAACTTCGCCGTCCAGGCGAAGATGCTCGCGTCGAGCAGCGCGTTACCCAGCGCGAAGAACAGCTTGACGTCCTGGTCGGCCGTGTTCTTCTTCATCCGGGAGAAGGCGGCCGCGAACAGCGCCATGTGTCCGGGCGGGAACTCGGTGTTCGGCCCGTCCGCCCAGTACTCCGCCATCACCTTCTGCGTGTCCGAGAGGTTGGAGCTGTCCGCCAGCTCCTTGTCGATGTCGGCCGTCGCCTGGGCGTGGGTGCCGTCGGGATTTGTGCCTGGCAGCGCGAACTGCGGCGGGTAGAAGTACCCGGGGGTCTTGACGTCGCTCTCCGGCCCGAAGCTCTTGATGTACTGCCACTGCGGCGTCAGCGGCTGCTGGATCGAGTAGTTCGGCGCCGTGCAGGTCTCCGGGAAGGGGGTGGCACCGGCCGCGATCCCGGCTGGCGTCAGTGTGCACATCGGCTGCCAGGACCACTTGTCGTTGACGACGTTCCAGCTGTTCTTCGAGCTGTAGTGGGTCGTGTCGGCGTAGCTGCCGAGCTGGTTGGCGCCGTCGGTGTGCCGGTAGGCGATCACGCCGTCGGCGGCCGAGTTCCCAACGCCGGCTGGCGTGCTCAGGTCGCGGCTGTCGTTGGCCGGGTCGTAGTCGACGTCGATCAGCTCGTCCGGTGTGCGGTAGATGATCTTGCCGGTCACCGCGTCGTTCTTGTCTTGGAACGGACCGGGGTTCCATGGAAAGAGGTCGACCAGCACCTGGTAGGCGGCGTAGCTCATCGCCTCGTTCCGCGCGTCAGCCGTGTTCGGACCGGTCGCCGCAAGCGCAGCGTTGTTCGGGGTCGCCGGTCTGGCTTTCGGGGTGGCCTTCTGCTGGTAGGCCGCCCAGGCGTCGTACATCGCCGTGTGCACGACAGCAAGCGTCCGGGCGGAGACCGTCGGACCGGTCAGCCCGGGGTAGCCGCGAATCGCGGACAGTGCCTGCTCGTCCCATTTCAAAACGACGTTGTCGGTCGGGCTCGGTGCACCGTAGGTGTCGATCGGCCAGGCGGGGCCGGTGCCGGTGCCGGCTGCCGCTGTTGCCGATGGTGCCGTAAGGGCCACCGCGGTCAGCGCGGTGGCCGCCATTCCCGTCACCGTCGCCAACGCGGTGATACGCCTATGCCTCATTCCTTAGCCCTTCCGCACTCTGCCGACGCGCTCTGTCATCGACTTGAGCTGCTGGATTGTGGGTTGTATGTCCATATAGCCCGGCGGCGCTCTCCATTGGGCCCGTGCCTCGGTCACATAGCGGCAGCATTCAATGACAAAGCGTCAAACAGCCGGGTCTCCGACGCAGAAGTTTAGCCACGGGCGCACTTGTGCAGGCAAATCTGTGAATGCCGAAACGCCCGTTTGTCGCCGCGCCTCGGCCGTATGGCCGATCGGCACCACGATGACCGGTTCGGTATATGCCGACGTGGGAAGTGCACCTATTACTTGGCGTACTCGTCGACAGACGCAGCGTCAAGAAGCTGCGTGGTGGCGAACTCTCGATAGAGATCGTCCGTGCCGACCAGCGTCTCGTGGGTGCCGATCGCGCGCACGTGCCCGTCGTCGAGGACCAGGATGCGGTCGGCGCTGAGCACAGTAGACAGCCGATGGGCGACGACCAGGACCGTGGTCGATGCCGCCACCACATCGACAAGCGCGCGCAACGCTGACTCGTTGACCGCATCAAGCTGCGATGTCGCCTCATCCAGAAGCATGATGCGGGGCTGGCGGAGCAGGGCACGGGCGATCGCGATGCGCTGGCGTTCCCCGCCGGACAGCGTGCTGCCACGGTGACCGATGAGAGTGTCCAGACCCTGCGGCAGGCGGTCGAGCAGTTCGTCCAGGCGCGTCAGCGTCAACATCGCCCGGAGTTCCTCGTCGGTGGCGTCTGGAGCCGCAAGGCAAAGGTTGTCCCGCAGCGTGCCGGCGAGAACGGGGGCATCCTGCTCGACGTAACCGATCGCGGCTCGCAGCTCGGGCAAGGGCCAGTCACGGATGTCCCGGCCATCGACGGCGATGCTGCCGGCGTCGGGCTCGTAGTAGCGCTCGAGCAGCGCGAAGATGGTGGACTTGCCGACTCCGGACGGCCCGACGATCGCAGTCAGCCCACCGGCTGGCAGCTCGAAGGACAGGTTCCGGTGGATCCACGGGCCAAGGTCGGGATGCCGGTATCTGAACCACACGTCACGGAAGCTGACCGAGGCCCCGCCGGAGCGCGCGCGTGGCGGCTGAGATTCGGCCGGGTCATCGGCTGCTGGTTCCTGCGGCAGATCCTGTACCTCTCGTAGCCGCACCACCGCGGCGAGGCCCGCCTGCAGCTGTCCGAGGCCGGTGGCCAGCGCCGTGATGGGGTCGGTGAGGAGGAACAGGTAGAGCAGGAACGCGATCAGGGAAGAGATCGGCAGCGTGCCGTTGGCGACCCGGACGCCGCCGATGCCCAGAACGGCCAGAAAGGACACCTGGACCGCCAGCCCGGCGGAGGCTTCCAGCACGGCCGTCCACGCGGCGACCTCGACACCGCGTCGCCACGCCCGTCGAGCGGCGTTTGTGATGGTTGCGGCTTCCCGATTCTCCGCGCCACTGGCCTTCACGGTGCGAAACGCCCCGAGCGAACGCTCGAGTACCGAGCCCATACCGCCGACGGCAGACTGCGAACGCCGGGTGGCGTTGCGGATGCGCGGGACGACACCCAACACCGCTGCGGCGTTCACGATCAGAACCGCGAGCGTCACGAGGAGAAGAACGGGGTCCAGGATGGCCATCATCACGATCGACGCGATGATGACAGCGATGCCGTTGATCGAGTGGACAAGTCCGTAGGTTGTGACGCTGCGAAGCAGCGTGGTGTCGGAGGTGGCGCGGGAGAGCAGATCACCGGGTTTGAGGCGATCCAACGCGCCGACCTTCAGCCGTAACAGGTGCGAGGTCACGCCCTGGCGGGCGGTCAGGACGACGCTTTCCGCGGCTCGACCGACCAGGAATGCGCTGGCCGCGCTGAGCAGCGCAGCGCCCACGGTGAGTACGGTCAGGAGCGCCACCGGCCCGGCCAACGCCCCGCGCTGGCCCAGGCTATCGATCACGAGCTTGGCGACCATAGGCTGAGCGAGGGCGGCCGCGCCGGCCAAGGCGCCGAGCAACCAACCGGTCAGCAGACCCCAGCGGTGCGGGCTCACATATCCCAGCAACAGCCGCCACGGCGGGGTGCGGCGGCGGGGTCGGCGCGTGCGGCGAGGTCGGGCCTCATCCGTGGTCGCTGTCATGGTCATGGCACGGTGAACAGCGGACGGAAGTAGTCGGGCGGGAAGTCGTCGCCAATCATGGTGCCGTCGACCTCGACCCAGGCATGAGCCCCGAACGGCGGCAGCCGGCGGATGCCGACGCACCAGGTCGGCCATCGACCGTGGAGACGGCACAGCAGAACCGTGGCGAGCGAACGAGGGAGGCAGCCTTCGCGGCCCGCGCAGATGAGGCTCACGGCTACCACCGTGGCGTGCGCGGCCCTCGCCTGCTCGACGGTGGCCGGTTCAGTCCCTTTGCGTAGCCAGCCGAGCACGGTACGGATCCGTCGTGGCGACTGCCGTGCCAGGAGGTGGGCAGCACCGATCGTCAGGCGCGCCAAAGTCCGGCGCGGCAGCGGAACCGACCGCGGCTGATAGTGAACGGCTTCGGGAAGACTCATCGCACCCCTCTGGACGACGTCGTGCTGGTTGTCGATGCACCCGCTATTCGCGCACGAGACCGGCCCCTCGTAGGCCCGCCACGAGGTCTTTGACGTCCTCGCGAGCCGTATCGGGATCGACCGCGTACTCCTCGATGAGCCGGTGGGTGGCGTCGGCGGCGCTACCGCCATCCAGCATCGTCCGGACGACGAGCGCACCGGTCGGGTTCAGGTTCCAGTACTCGCCGCTGTCCTCGTCGAGCAACACAATGCCGTACTCGGTGTCGGTCGCCGACACCCTTTCACGAAGCTTCAGTGTCATCGTCGTCCTTTCACCGGCGTGGTCGCACGTTCCAAGGAGCGCAGCCAGACTTCGCAGGCGACGCTCTGGTAGAGGACGCCCAGCTGCAGGTCGGGTGGCATCGGGCGGGTGCACATCTCCCGCAGCTGACCGGCGTCGATCAGGCCGAGGCGGGCCAGGCGAGAGTCCTCCCACAGTGCCAGCAGATCGCTCCGGTGCCGCCGGAACCCCGGTTCCTCGTCGCCGGTCCCGTTCGCCTTCGTCTGACGGGCAAGGCTCGCGTCCGGAACGATGCCACGCATCGCCTCGATGATCAGCGGCTTGTACCGCCACGGCGTCACGCGCTCTTCGGGCCGCACCGCCAGCCCGGCTTCCACAACATGGTCGTCGTGATACGGGTTCGCCAGGGATATCCCCAACGGGACCGCCATCTGGTCCAGCTGACGCGCCAACCCGGAAACGAAGTGCATCGTCGCCAGCTCCCGATGGTGACCGCGACGCGGCGACCACGGCTCGGTGCGAGGGGCGTCCCGGCGGATGAGGTCACGAACGCCCTCGACCGCTGCCGGCGTGGTCCAGGGAGGAAGGCGCGGGTTGAAGCCCCATCCGAGCAAGGGCTCGTCGCTGGGAGGGCGTCTCTCGGTGATCGATTCGGCCACTCCGGCCATCCAGGCCTGGTAGGAACGGCCGTCCATCAGCTGCCGCAGCGCCTCACGCCGCGACCAGCGGTATTTCGCCACGAAGCCGCGCAGGTGATTCCACCCGGTTCGGGGGCTGCCGCGCAGTACCTCACGTAGGTGCGCCACCGACCCGTAGAGCAGCTCGTCGCCACCGAAGCCCGTCAGATGGAGTCGCGAGCCGCGTGCGGCGGCGCGCTCGACGATGGTGAGAAAGCGAGCCCGATCGACGGCGCCCGCGAATGGTTGGTCGAGCGCGTCGTCCAGGTTGCTCAGACCGTGGTACACCAGCGGCATCTCGTCGGCCGGAATGACGTGATGCTCCACTGTGGGCAGACGGGCGACCGTGCGGGTGGCCCACGTGACGTCGTCGGCGACAGGATCGGCGCTGGCGGCGGTGTAGGCGACCACAGGAGCCGGCCCGCCTGCCGCCAGACAGGCGACGGCGGTGGAATCGAGCCCGCCGAGATCGCAGCTGACCAGGTCCCGGCCGCGGGTCCGGACGGCGACAGCGTCCGTGAGCGCTGCACGGAGAGCCTGCGCACCGTCGGCCATCGGCAACACCGGATCCGGTGGGCTCCACCATCGGGTCGTGCGGTATCGGCCGGCTCCGTCGAACGTCAGGTAGTGGGTGCCCGGCACCATGTCGACGCCCCGCCAGACCGGTTGCCCGGTGAGCGGGTACAGGATCGGCGGTTCCAGCAGGTGGACCGCCAGCCGCTGCTCGTCCACGCCGGTACCCAGCAGGGCGGCAAGGACATCCGCCCGATCGCTGGCGACGGAGATGCCGTCGATCTCGGCGTGGAACACCCGGCGGGTACCGGTCACGCTGCCCTGCATCCGGACGCGTCCATCGATCGATGCGATCAGGTGATAGCTGCCCGCCCAGGATCTGGCCACCCGCTCGACATCGGCGACGCTCTGCACCCTTTGGCAGGCACGGTCCAACGTCTCGGCGGTGACAGCATGCTGGCCAAGTACGACGATGGCGCTTCGGCCACCCTGCCCGATCGCGACTGCTTCCGCACTCCAGCGCCCGATGATCCATGGCCGGCCGGACGGGTGGCGCAGTTCCCCGATCTCCGCGCCGCGCAGTCTTGCAGCTATCGCCCGGCCCGCATCATCACAGTCCGGCAGAACCACGAACCAGTGCGACGCCGGGCGAGAGACGACCGAATCAAGCATTGAGAGCCATCACCCTCCCTCGTGTCGGACCGGCGAATCTGCCCTCCCCTCAGCTCGGGCGGCGCTTGGACTGCTCGCGACTCGGCCGACCGAAGGGCCGACCGAGTCGCGACCGAACACAGTAAACACAGCATGTAGCTGCGACGTAACGCGGGATCACAGCTGCTGGTGCCGGCCCAACACGTCGCGCGGGCCAGAGCCACCGAGACCCGTCAGCTTCTTGAAGTTTCCGAGCTTTGTGAGGGTTGGACGCTCGTATGTGCGCATCGAAAAACCTCCTTTCGTCTCTGCAGGTCCGTTTGACTGCGTTAACCTGCCGCCTTGGCTCGTACCCAAGGCGGTATACGGCAAACACGGCCTCTAAGAGACGGACTGGTCTCGGTCAGAGCGCCGGTCCTCAAACCGGGAACGGCGCCCATTTATCACGCCCGACACATTCGAGCTTGTGATGACGCAGGGCCACTGGGCCGACACTAAATGATGTCGCTTAGTGGCAATATTTGCGCGTCGACCACCATCCGCACCGGGCAAACTGGCTGTGGCCGGGCATTGTTTCAGCCTTGGTATCCCCGATTAGAAGAGTTGTCGGCAGGAAGCAGCGTCCAATCCGGACCGATGGCCCTCGCCGCCATTAATTGCGACTGCGTGAAGCGAGGCAGCTTGGTGACCGGGCCGGGCCAGACGTGATCGGCAAGCGGACCGGCCCGACGGGCCGCCGCTCGACGGGTGTGCGCCGCAGCCGACCCGACGACGGCCGTTCCCGACGCGGTCGCCCGTCTCCTCCGGCTATGACGATGCGACGTCGGGCGGCTCGCTGTCCGCGAGGTGCCTTGCGGCTCCGGGTGGACTGGCAGGTCCGGGCGACTCGCTGTCCATGAGGTGCCTTGCGGCTCCGGGCCGGCGGGCAGGGGCGGGCCCGGGCTCGACCAGAACGGTCACCGGCGTCGTCGGGCGCAACGTTATGTGGCTGGTGTACTTCGGTTCGTCACCGGTCGCGGTGAACGTGAAGTTCTGCACCAACGCGGCCAGCGCGATCGTCGACTCCAGCATCGAGAAGTGCTGCCCGATGCAGGCGCGCGGCCCGCCACCGAACGGGAACCACGCGTAGCGGTGCCGTCCCTTCTCGTTCTCCGGCGTGAAGCGGGACGGGTCGAACCGTTCCGGCTGCTCCCAGAACGCCGGATGCCGGTGTGTGACCCACGGCGCCACGAGGACGTCGCTGCCGGCCCGGAACAGGTAGCCGCTGATTTCGTCGTCGGCCACCGAGCGCCGGCCGGTCAGCGGCGCCGACGGGAACAGCCGCATGGTCTCCTTCAGCACCATCGTGGTGTAGGTCAGCGCCGCCGCCTGGGCAGCGGTCGGCACGCCATCGATCTGATCCACCTCGGCCCGTACCTTGCGCTGCACGTCGGGGTGGCGGCCCAGCAGGTACAGGGCGTACGTCAATGCCGTCGACGTGGTCTCGTGCCCGGCGAGCAGGAAGATGAGCACCTGGTCGCGGACCTCGGCGTCGGTCATCGCCGTACCGCTGTCGCGGGCGTCGAGCAGCAGGCCGAGGAGGTCCTGCTCGCCGGCGTTGCGGGCGCGCCGGTCGCTGATGATCTGGTCGCACACCGCGAACAGCTCCAGCTGTGCCTGGCTCAACTGCCGGTTCGTGGCCGTCGGCCAACTCCGTGGTAGTCGTACCGGCGCTATCGAACGCCGTCGCACGGCGCCACCGAGCGGGCCGAACCACCGCTGCACCACCGGGATGGCCTGGTCGGTGTCGTTGCCGAACAGCACCCGGCACACGATCCGCAGCGTCAGGCGCGTCATCGCGTCGTGCATGTTCCGCACCGCCGCGGGTTGGGCTCGCCACTGGCGGATCAAGTCGTCGATCTGGGTGGCCATGGTGTCGGCGTAGCCGGCGACGCGTCGGTGCGTGAACAACGGCTGCAGGAACCGCTTCTGCCGCAGCCAGTCGTCGTCCTGGCTGGTCAGGAGGCCGTCGCCGAACGCCTGGCGTACCTCGCGGTAGAAGACGGTGTCCTTGCGGTAGTTGCCGGCATTTCCCGCGAGAACCCGTTGGGCGCCGTCGGGGTGGAAGGTGGCCCAGAGCTCGCGGCCGATCCGCGGCGGCCCGATGTGAAGGCGGACGGTGTCGCCGTGGTCACGGAACGCGCGTTCGCACGTTCCGAGCATGTCCGCGCGCATGTCGAGCGCCGATCCCAGCAGGAAGGAGCCCGGCATGAGAGGTGGAATCCCCGCCATCGCACCTCTGTACCAGACCGGCGCGCTCCGCGGGACAGACCTGTCACGAACCCGGCTCAGCTGCGCGCGTACCGTCCGGTCAGCCGGCCCTCGGCGAGCACCGCGCCCTTGATGGCCGTGCGCAGGTCGTCCGCGGACGCGCCGGCGCGCAGCCCGGCCGGACGGGACAGCGCGAAGACCGTGAACACGTAGCGGTGGTTGGAGCCGCGCGGCGGGCACGGACCGCCGTAGCCCTGCCGCCCGAAGCCGTTGCGGCCGGAGCCGGCGGGTGCGGCACCCTCGGCGAGTGTCGGCTGGGCCGGATCGATACCCCAGGCCACCCAGTGCACGAACGTGCCACTCGGCGCGTCCGGGTCCTCGACCAGGAGCGCGAGCTCGCGGACGCCGGAGGGCAGACCGCCGAACGCCAGCGGCGGTGACACGTCGTCGCCGTCACAGGTGTACCGGCGGGGAATGGTGCTGCCCTCGGCGAAGGCGCTGCTGGACACGGTGATCGTCATGGCTGCTTCCTCCTGCCCGGACTCGGGCGGCTGCCTCGGCTCGGCGGGTCCGCCGCAGCCGGCGAGCACGGCGAGAGCGATCAGCGGAACCCAGAACCGCATTTCTGCACGATAGCGAAAAGCGGCATGAGCTCGCCCTGATCGGGTAATCCGGCGAGAGGACGGCGACGACCTGGACGGATACGGAGTACCACGTGTTCTTGATCTTCGGATTCGGTACCAAGACGTACCCGTTGGGCTGGGTGTCGATGGCCTGTCACGTGTGCGGCCACGCGGGCAGTCTGCTGCTGGTACGCGACGTCACCAAGTTCAGCCTGTTCTTCATCCCGCTGATCCCGGTGCGGACCAGGCACGTCGTGGAGTGTCAGAACCCGATGTGCCGTGCCCGGTTCAGGGTCAGCGGCGAGGAGGCGCGCCGGCTGCTCGACGCGGGCGTCCGGTCGCCCTATTGATCAGTGCGGGGGAGCGGGAACGCGGTTAGCGTGCGGGGATGGGTGCATTGCGGGTTCTCTTCATCGGTGGCAGCGGAATCATCAGCTCGGCGTGCTCGGCGCTGGCCGTCGAGCGCGGCGTGGACCTGTACCTGCTGAATCGCGGCCGCAGCGCCGACCGCCCCGTCCCACCGGGCGCCACTGTGCTGCACGGCGACATCCGCGATCCGGAATCCGTCACCGCCGCGATCCAGGGCCTGGAGTTCGACAGCATCGTCAACTGGATCGCTTACACCCCCGAGCATGTGCAGACGGACCTCAAGCTGTTCCGCGGACGGACCCGACAGTATGTGTTCATCAGCTCGGCCTCGGCATACCAGACACCGCCGGCCCGGCTCCCGGTGGTCGAGTCGACGCCGCTGTCCAACCCGTTCTGGCAGTACTCGCGTGACAAGATCGCCTGCGAGGACCTGCTCGTGGGGGCCTACCGCGCCGACGGGTTCCCGGCCACGATCGTGCGCCCCTCACACACGTACGACCGGACCAGCGTGCCGTTCGACGGCCGCTGGACCGCGCTGGCCCGGATGCGGCAGGGCAAAGAGATCGTCGTGCACGGCGATGGCACCTCCCTGTGGACGCTGACCCACCACACGGATTTCGCCCGGGCCTTCGTGCCGCTGCTCGGCCACCCGGCAACGATCGGCGAAGCGTTCCACATCACCTCCGATGAGGTGCTGACGTGGAATCAGATCGCCGAAACGCTCGCGGCGGCCGCCGGAGTGACCGCGCGGATCGTTCATGTGCCGTCGGATGCGATCGCGGCGGCCGATCCGCAGTGGGGCGCCGGCCTGCTGGGCGACAAGGCGCATTCCATGGTGTTCGACAACGCGAAGGTGCGCAGCGTGGTTCCGGACTACGTCGCGACCGTCCCGTTCCACCAGGGAGCGAGGGAGATCATCGCCTGGCACGACGAGGATCCGTCCCGGCAGCGGATCGACCCGGCGCTGGACGCGGTGATGGACCGGCTCATCGAGGCCTACCGGCCCGGCCGGTAACACCATGCCGGCACCGGCGGTCCCACACGTACGGCTCCCCGTCATGATCCACCATTGGCGGTGGATGACGTTCGTGCACTGGCCGTACCCACCGGATCTGGTCCAGGCGAAGCTGCCGCGCGGCCTGACGGTCGAGACATCGAACAGCAGCGCGTGGGTGGGTCTGCTTCCGTTCCTCATGGACGACGTCAGGGCGCCGAAGCTGCCGCCGCTGCCGTACCTGTCCCGGTTTCCCGAGACGAACGTGCGCACCTATGTGCGGGGCCCGGACGGGCGGGCCGGCATCTGGTTCTTCTCGCTGGACGCCGCACGGCTGGCGGTCGTGCTCACCGCGCGTACGACCTACCGGCTGCCCTACTGCTGGTCGGACATGTCGGTGAACCGGGCCGGCGACCAACTCCGGTACCGTTCCCGGCGTAGGTTGCCGGGGCCGCCCGGCGCGTCCTGCGACGTGCTCGCGGAATTCGGTCCGCCCCTTCCCGAGGCGGATCTGGGCGACCTGGACCACTTCCTCACCGCTCGATACCGGCTCTACTCCACAGTCGGCGGACGGTTGGTGACCGCGGCGGCGGAACATCCGCCGTGGCCGTTGCGCAGCGGCCGGCTCCTGCACATCCGGCAGAACCTCGTCCAGGCCGCCGGTTTCCCTCCGCCCTCCGGCGACCCGATCGTCCATGCGTCCGAAGGTGTCCGGGTACGGATCGGCATGTGGCAGCCGGCGCGCCGATCGCCGTCCGAAGTGGAGCATTGAGATGACCGTCCCGGTCCCGCTAGCGGAAAAGGCGCTCCTGACCACCGGCGCGAACTACTGGAGCACCCACGAAATCGCCGGACTGGGCCTGCGCAGCATCCGTCTCAGCGACGGCCCGCACGGGCTGCGTGTGCAGGACGACGACAACCCCGACCACCTGGGACTCGGGCGCAGCATTCCAGCCACCTGCTTCCCGCCGGCCGTGACGCTCGCCTCGTCCTGGGACCCGGAGGTCGTCCGGGCCGTCGGCACGGCGCTGGGTCGCGAGGCCCGTGCGCTCGGCGTCGACGTCGTGCTGGGGCCGGGGATCGAGATCAAGCGGAGCCCGTTGTGCGGCCGGAACTTCGAGTACTACAGCGAGGATCCGTTGCTGACCGGCCGGTTGGCCACCGCGATGATCGAGGGCCTGCAATCGCAGGGGGTTGGCGCGTGCGTCAAACACTTCGCGTGCAACACGCAGGAGACGGACCGGCTGCGGGTCAGCGCCGATGTCGACGAACGCAGCCTCCGCGAGATCTACCTGCGCGCCTTCCAGATCGCGATCTCCGACGGCCGCCCCTGGGCCGTAATGAGCGCGTACAACCGCATCAACGGCGTCTTCGCCAGCGAGAACCCCTGGCTGCTCACCACCGTGCTGCGCGAGGAATGGCGGTTCGACGGGGTTGTGATCTCCGACTGGGGCGCCGTGCACGATCCGGTGGCTGCGGTTGCCGCCGGGCTGGACCTGCGCATGCCGGGGCGGCCCGGCGACCCGCGGGTGCGGGACGCTCTGTCGGCCGGTGCACTGGACGAGGCGGCGGTGGACGTCGTGCTGGACCGGCTTCGTCTGCTGGCCCGGCGTACGGCGCCGAGAGAGACACCGGCCGTCGACCACGACGCCCACCACCAGCTCGCCCGTCGGGCCGCTGCCGCGTCGGCCGTGCTGCTGCACGACACCGGGGGGCTGCTGCCGATCGACCCGGCACGACTGAGCTCGATCGGCGTCGTCGGAGAGCTGGCCCGCAGCCCTCGGTACCAGGGCGCCGGCAGTTCGGCGGTGAACGCCACCCGCGTCGTCACCGCACTGGACGCGCTGCGGAGCCGGATCGGCACGATGACGCCGGTATCGTTCGAGCCCGGCTACGTGCTGGGGCCCACCGACGACCCGACCGGGCTCGTGGATGCCGCGGTGACACTCGCACGGTCCAGCGAGCTGGTGGTGCTCTTCGCCGGTCTTCCGGCCTCCTACGAGGCAGAGGGACGTGACCGCACCAGCATCGAACTGCCGGCCGACCAGCTGACCCTGATCCGTGCCGTGGCCGCCGTGAACCCGCGGGTCGTCGTCTCGCTCATCAACGGATCCGCCGTCACGACCGCGGGCTGGCGTGACGCCGTCGGCGGCATCGTCGAGTTCTGGCTCACCGGTCAGGCACACGGCGCCAGCATCACCGATGTGTTGCTCGGCGACGTCAACCCGTCGGGCAAACTCGCTGAGACGGTCCCCGTCCGGCTGGAGGATACATCGTCCTATCTGGACTTCCCGGGGGAGCTCGGGCACGTGCGACACAGCGAGGGCGTGCACGTCGGCTACCGGTGGTTCGACGCGCGCCGGCTCGACGTCGACTACCCGTTCGGCCACGGCCTGTCCTACACCACCTTCGACTACACCGGCCTGCACATCGCCGTCCACGACGCCGGCGACCCGGTCGCCATGACGGTGTCGATGACGCTGACCAACGCGGGCGGCCGGGACGGCGCGGAAGTGGTCCAGGTCTACGTCGGCGACCGTAGCCGCGTCCTGCAGATGCCGGAGCGTGAGCTGCGTGCGTTCGCCAAGGTGCACCTGGCCGCCGGTGCGTCCCGGCGGGTCGAGATGCCGGTCGCCCGGCGCGACCTCGAGCACTTTCATCCGGCGGCCGGCTGGGTCTTCGCCGGGGGACCGATGCTGGTGCTGGTGGGATCGTCCTCGCGGGACATTCGACTGCAGGCCACGGTCGAGGTTGCTGGGCAGCCGGTGGAGGTTCCTCTGACCGTGTGGTCGCAGTTGCGCGACTGGTTGAGCCACCCGGTGGTCGGACCGGCCCTGGGCAAGCTCATCGACGCGCGCGGTGGCGTGACGGGACGCGTCGGCGACCTGCTCAGCGATCCGGTCAGTCAGGACTCGGCGCTGTCCGTCCCGCTGGTCAGCATGACCGACTTCCCGGGATTTCCGGTCAGCGCGGAGGAGGCGCAGGAGCTCCTCGACCGGATGTGAGAGCTGTCAGCCCATCGGCATGGTGCCGGAGGACGGGATCGTCAGCGCCGGCAGTGCGTCGGGTGCCGCCAGCACCAGGATTCCGAGGACGAGCAGCACCGCCGCCGTCGCGTACGTCACGATCCGCCGGCGCCAGGGAACGGTCTTCTCCACGGCGATGACGCCGGCGACGAATGCCATCCAGGAGACGCTCATGATGCCGAGCGCGAAGAGCGACGCCATCAACGCCCAGCAGCATCCGACACACCACGCTCCGTTTTTCGCGCCCATCCGCACGGCGCCGGAGTTGCCGTCCCGCCATGAGCCGAGCAGTACGCCGAGCGGGCTGCGGCACTTGCCGAGGCAGACGTCCTTGAGCGGCGTGATCTCGTAGATCGCGGCGATGATCAAAGTGGCGCCGGCGAGTTCCCGGCCCGCGTTGTGCCATGCGAGGGTGTCGCCGAGGATCCTCGTCGCGGTGCCGCCGATCGCGTAGGCGACGAGCCCGGCGGCGGCCCAGGTGAGCAGGTACCCGCCGGCGAACAGCCATGGGCGCACCCGCGAGCGCTCTTTCGTGACGCGGGCGTAGAGCGCGACCGTGGGCGCGATCGACGGGAACATCATCGCGGCCATCATGACGATCCAGACTCCGAGGAACCACCCGAGGCTTCCCAGACTCGTCCACGGTCCGGCGTCCATGCCGCGCATCACGTTCGCGGTCCAGGTCCAGCCGACGCCCGCCACGACGAACAGCGCCACCACCAGGCCCAGCCGCGTACGGGCGGCGGCGAACGCCGGCGCGAGCCCGGCGCCGGGACCGCTGTGCGCGGACGTCGCCATCAGGTCAGGCGGCCCAGGAGAACGAAGACGTCGACAGCCCGGTCTTGCCCTCGTAGGAGATGCCGAACGCGTTGATCCGCGTCCGCTTCGCCTCCGCCATGGTCAGGTCCGATCCGACCGGATGGAACATGCCCTGGAACCGCACCGGCTCGCCGGTCTCCACGCCGAACGGAACGACGTCCTCGATGTCGAAGTCGATCGTGTCGCCGACCCGGACGCTGTGCCGCACCCCGTCGTCGGTGATGTCGATCGCGGCCCGCTCGACGCCGAGCACTTCACCCACCAACGGGGCCAGGGCGCCCATCGGTCCGCCGAGTTGCCCGCTGAACACCTTGACCAGCTTGTCGAACTGCTCGTCGCTCGTCTGGTCGTCCACGTACACACCGAGCCGCCAGTTTCCGTCCGTCATGACTTTCGGTGTGTCGGCGATGATCGCGACCTGGTGGCCGCCGATGTCGGTGCCGTCGATCTGACCGCGCTGGATGTTGAAGACCAGAGTCACCCGGCAGAAGTCGTACGTGGCTCCGTGGTCGAGCGAAAGGTTGCACGGGCACATCAGCTCGCAGGAGCAGGTCTCGACATAACTTCCGGTGAGATTCCACGCCATCACGCGACTCCTTCCGGGAACCGTACTGATCTTCCGCCTGTACTTTGCGCAGGTCAACCGTCAGATGAGCCGGAACGCCGGATAGTGCGGCCGCCACATCGCCTCGTAGACCTGCTGGACCGGTTGGGTCAGCGGCACGTCGGCCACACCGTCCCTCTCGGCGGCCTCGGCCACGGCGATCGCCACCCTGGCGGAGATCTGGCGCAGGTCCGCCACCGGCGGCAGCAGGGGAGAGCCGGGGGCGGTGGCGTCGGCGAGCGCGGCCACGGCGTCGGACGCGGCGGTGATCATGCCGTCGGTGACCCGGCGGGCGCGGGCCACGGTGACGCCGAGGCCGAGGCCGGGGAAGACCAGCGCATTGTTCGCCTGCGCGATCCGGTACGTGACCTGCGCATGCCGCACCGGCGGGAACGGGCTGCCGGTGGCCACCAGCGCCCGCCCGTCGGTCCACCGGATCAGGTCCGCCGGCACCGCCTCGGCGCGGGCGGTGGGATTCGACAGCGGCAGGATGATCGGGCGGTCCACCACCGCGGCCATCTGCCGGACGATCGTCTCGCTGAAGGCGCCGGCCTGCGTTGACGTGCCGATCAGGATGGTCGGCTTGACCTGGGCCACGACCTCGGCCAGGCCGATGCCGGTGTGCAACTCCGCCGCCGGCCGGGCGTACGGGCGCTGGAAGTCGTACTGCTCGGCGCTGCGGTCGTCGGTCAGCAGCCCGTGCCGGTCGACGGCCCAGAACCGGCGGATCGCGTCCTGAGCCGACAGCCCGTCCCGGATCATCGTGTTGCGCATCAGGTCGGCCACGCCGAGCCCGGCCGTTCCGGCGCCGTGGATCACCACCCGCTGGTCCCGCATCCACCCGCCGGCCGCCTTCACGCCGGCCAGCACGGCGGCGAGCACCACGGCGGCGGTGCCCTGCATGTCGTCGTTGAACGTGCAGACCTTGGCGGTGTACTTGGTGAGGATGCGGCGGGCGTTGCCGGCGCCGAAGTCCTCCCAGTGCAGCAGGGCGTGCGGGAAGAGCTTGGTGGCCGCGGTGACGTACGCCTCGACGAGGTCGTCGTAGCGTTGGTCGCGGACCCGGGCGTGCCGGTTGCCCAGGTACATCTCGTCGGCCAGCAGCGCCAGGTTGTCGGTGCCCATGTCCAGCACCACCGGGATCACCCGCCGCGGGTGCAGGCCCGCCGCGGCGGTGTAGACGGCCAGCTTCCCGATCGAGATCTCGATCCCGCCGACCCCCTGGTCGCCGATGCCGAGAATGCCCTCCGCATCCGTGGCGACCAGCAGGTCCACGTCGTCGCCGGGCAGGTCGTAGTTGCGCAGCGACTCCTCGACGTCTTCGGGATGGTCGACGGACAGGAAGACGCCGCGCGGGCGGCGGTACTCGTGGCTGTACCGCTCGATCGCCTTCCCGACCGTCGGGGTGTAGACGATCGGCAGCATCTCGTCGAGATGGTCGGACAGCAGGCGGTAGAACAGCACCTCGTTGCGGTCGCGCATGTTCGCCAGGAACACGTTGCGGGACAGGTCGTCCGGCTGGCGCTGGTACTGCGCGTAGACCCGGCGCACCTGACCGTCCAATGTCGACTGGCCGCTGGGCAGCAGCCCGGTCAGGCCGAGCGTCCGCCGTTCCGCATGGCTGAACGCGGTGCCCCGGTTCAGCATCGGGTTGGACAGCACGGACCGGCCCCGGGCGCGGATCCGCACCGGGTAGCCCTCGGCCGCCGGTCCCAGCTCGTACGGCGCGTCGACCATTAGGGCAGCATGGCAGACGCGGCCTGATCTGACACTGCCCTCACGCCTGCTTCGTGAGGGCGCTGACTTCGGCAGGCTCCAGAGTGATCGCGGTAGCCGCAACGTTGTCCTCGAGGTGGGACACCGATCCGGTGCCCGGAATCGGCAGGATCATCGGCGACCGTGCCAACAGCCACGCCAGGACGATCTGCCGCGGCGTCGCGTCGTGGTTCCGGGCGAGTTCCTGCACGGTGCGGTTGTCCTCGAGATTCTGTATCGGCGCCCACGGCAGGAACACCATCTGCTCCTGCTCACAAAGGTCGACCAGCGATTCGGACCGGCGGTCGTCGAGGTTGTACCGGTTCTGGATGGAGACGACCGGCGTGAGCCGCTGCGCCTGCCGCAACTGCTCTTCACTGACGTTCGACACACCGATGTGCCGGATCTTGCCCTGCTCCTTCAGGGTGACGAGCGCCCCGATCGAGTCCTCCAGCGGCACCGCCGGGTCCGGCCGGTGGAACTGGTACAGCGGAATCTGCTCGACGTCGAGCCGCCGCAGGCTTCCCTCGCAGGCCTCGATCAGGTGGTCCGGCCGGCCGTTCACCGGCCACTGTCCCGGGCCGGTACGCTCCAGGCCGCCCTTGGTGGCGATCACGAGGTCATCGGGATACGGATGCAGCGCCTCCCGGATGAGCTCCTCGCTGACGTGCGGCCCGTACGAGTCCGCGGTGTCGATGAAGTTGATCCCGAGCTCCACCGCACGGCGCAGCACCGCCTTCGCCTCGTCCAGATCCGGCGGCGGGCCCCAGATCCCGTCGCCGGTGATGCGCATGGCGCCAAAGCCGAGGCGGTTGACCGTGAGGTCGCCACCCACGTCGATCGTGCCCGCCGCGCCGGCGTGCACGGATGTCCGGTCTGACATTGATCATTTACCCTTCCGGTTGCGGCTCCGCAGCCTTCGATAGGAGGTCTACGCCACGTTCGTTCTCCGCGCAGCGCTTGGGCCCCTGAGTGTGCTCGAAACCTGTCGATGGCGGGGCGACCCGTGCGTTCGGCGTATCGGCACATCGGCGGCTACCCGGAACCTATGATCGAACCACGTGGCCGGCATGCTGCGCGCAGGGGCCGACAACTCGGGCGACGGGGACCGGTGGATGGGCGTCGACACTCCGGACGGTGACGGGCCGACGTTAGGGACGGACTATCTCAGCGGGCGCCCGGCGCCACCCGCGCCGCGCCGACCGCGGCACGTCCGGTGAGCAGGCCGGCGGTGTGGCTGGTTGCCGCGGGCGTGGGCGTCGCCGCTCTGGCCGGCTACATCGGATTCGCCGGGACGCACACCGGCCACCCGACGGGTAGCGCCGGACCGGTCGCGGCGTCCCGGCCGACGATGCCGCCCTCCGCGAGCGGGGCCGCCCCGACATCAAGTGGGCCGCCGGAGGTGTTCCCGGCCCCGGGCAAGGTCTTCATCGGGCTGGAGACCGAGTCCGGCCCCTACGACTGGGCGCCCATCACCGCCTTCTCCGCCGCTGTCCGGTACCGGCCGGCGGTCCTGCAGTTCAGCCAGGGCTGGGCCCACGACCGGTTCGACCCCGGCCTGTTCGACTCTGTCGTCGCGGAAGGCATGCTTCCCATCGTCGCCTGGGAGCCGTGGGACTACCGGAGCACCGGAGCCGCGCGGCGCAACGGCGCGCAGCCGGCGTACCGGCTGTCCCGCATCCTCGCCGGCGATTTCGACGCCTACGTGCGCAGTTGGGCCGAAGGTATCCGCGGCCTCGGCTACCCGGTCGGTATCCGCTTCGCGCACGAGATGAACGGATCCTGGTATCCGTGGTGCGAGAGCGTCAACGGCAACCATCGAGGCGAGTACATCAAGGCGTTCCGGCACGTCCACGACATCTTCACCGCTGCGGGCGCGGACAACGTGATCTGGATCTGGAGTCCGAACGTCACCTATATCGGGGCGCAGCCGCTGAAACGTCTCTATCCGGGCGACAAGTATGTGGACTGGGTCGGCGTCTCCGGCTACTACGGCACCGCGGGCATGACGGACTACCGGTCCTTCGACGATATCTTCACCGTGACGTTGCGGCAGTTGCACGGCTTGAGCCGGCGCCCGATCGTCATCACCGAGACCGCGGCGACCAATGAGTCCGGTCAGCAGGAGCGGTGGATCCGACAGTTGTTCCGGCAGTTGCCCAGGCACCGCGACGTCATCGGCGTCATCTGGTTCGAGGTGGACAAGGAAGCCGACTGGCGCATCACCGCTTCCCCTCGGTCGGTGAAGGCATTCGCCGAGGGGGCGGCCGCGAAGCGGTATGCGGTCACGTGGACGAGAAACACGATTCCGCGGACTAACCGGACAAACGGCTAGACCGTCCCGGTGCCTCAAGTGCTGGCCCGGATTGCCGATCGCCCGGACCATGACGGAGCAACCGCCTCCGCCGGAGGGCATCGAGCGCCGGCAGCAGGGAAAGCTGTACGGACGGACGGCCACCGAGATCACCGGCGTGATCGAGACCGCCACCGACGTCGTTCGCTACCGGCGGGTGCTCAGCCGGCGGCAGCACTTTCTGCTGGTCAGCGTTGCCGGCCTGCACATCGGCCTGGCCGTGCTGGTGGCGGTCGTCCTGCTGCTGCCCGGGAACCTGCCCCAGCTGCGGGCCGGGGAGCATCTGGTCAGCACGGTTGCGGTGATCGGGTTGCTCCTCATGATCGTGCTGCAGCTGATCGTGGCGTTGCGGACGTGGGTGATCGCCTACTTCGGCGCGCGTGCGTGCGATCCGGTGCCCATGCCGCCGAAGCCCGGCCTGCGGGTGGCGGTCCTGACCACGATCGTTCCCGGCAAGGAACCGATCGAACTGGTCATGACCACGTTGCGGGCGATGAAGCGGATCCGCCATGACGGGCCGATGGATGTCTGGCTGCTGGACGAGGGTGACGACGACGAGGTCCGCCGCCGGTGCGCGGAGTTGGGCGTCCGTCACTTCAGCCGCAAGGGACGACCCGAGTGGAACCAGCCCAGCGGCCCGTTCAAGGCACGCACCAAGCACGGCAACCACAACGCCTGGCGCGCGGCGCACGAATCCGAGTACGACGTGGTCGCCCAGATGGATCCCGACCACGTGCCGTATCCCAACTTCCTGGAACGCACCCTGGGCTACTTCGCCGACCCCGACACCGCCTTTGTCGTGGCCCCGCAGGTGTATGCGAACCTCACCGAGTCGTTCGTGGCGCGCGGAGCGGCGGAGCTGGCATACATCTTTCCAGCACAGTGGGATCCGAAGCTTGGAATTCACGTGACTTGAAGTCGCGGC
>JADMIO011346974.1_pt1 | contig 37832 bp, 29 predicted proteins | sample 8958161 | NCBI WGS metagenome assembly JADMIO01 (sample SAMN16585339, study PRJNA669376) | soil metagenome | isolation source: Crop rotation soil | place: USA: Cullars Rotation, Alabama | collected 2011 | reverse complement strand
GCGCGCGCGAGCCGCGACCTCTACCCGGAATTCGCGCGCGCACTCGGCGACGAAACGGGCATCGACGTCGAATTGGATCAGACCGGGACGCTCTACGTCGGATTCAACGAAAACGATGAGCGGGAAATGCGGCGCCGGTATGCCTGGCAACAGCGCGAAGGGTTGCGCGTTGCGTGGTTATCCGGCGAAGAAGCGCGTCGACTGGAGCCGAAACTGTCTGTTGAAGTTCGATGCGCGCTGCGCTTTCCGGACGATTGGCAAGTCGATAATCGCAGGCTGGTGCAGGCGCTGGTTCGCGCGAATGAAAAGCTGGGCGCGACGATGATCTCTCAACGCGAGGTTACTTCCATTCGAGCCGTCAACGGAAGAGTACTCGGGGTTGAGACTGCGGCCGGCACAATCAAAGCAAGCACAGTTGTCGTTGCCGCGGGCGCCTGGACTACGCGCCTCAAGACATCGAACGATTCGCTCGTGCCGGAGATCGAACCGGTCCGCGGACAGATGTTGTGCTTTAAACCCGAAACGCCGGTCTCAGGTCACGTGATTTATAGTTCGCGCGGTTACCTGGTGCCGAGGCGCGATGGCCGTCTGCTCGCCGGCTCAACCAGTGAGCGCGTCGGATTCGATGAACGCGTGACCAGCGAAGGCGTCGGATCGATCAAATCCACGGCCGTTGAGATTGCGCCGGTACTCGCGGAACTGCCGGTCATTGATTCATGGTGCGGCTTTCGTCCGCGAGCCATGGACGATCTTCCCGTGATCGGCTCGTCCGAAGAGACAGAAGGCCTGTTTTACGCCACCGGCCACTATCGCAACGGAATTCTGCTGGCTCCGGTGACGGCGAAGATGATTAGCGCTTGCGTCGTCGATCGCGCGAGGCCCCTGCGCGCAGAAGTGTTCTCTCCGGCCCGATTCCGTCTGGCGGCGCTGCCTCGATAACTCGCATCTAAGCCATCTGCACGAGCGTATTTGAATTTACGACAGGGCTCTGGGAAACTGTCGGCGCGAACTTCAGCAATGCAAATCTCTATTTTCAATATTCTGATCGCGTTTGCCGGCGGGTTGCTCTCTTTTCTTTCGCCGTGTGTCCTGCCGTTGGTGCCTGGCTATATCTCGCTGATGTCCGGCGTCAGCATCGATCACCTCAAGACCGAAGGCAGCGGCAACGCGCGACGCGCGGTCATCGCTAACTCGCTGGCATTCAACGCTGGACTGTCCGTTATCTTTCTTGCGCTCGGCGGCGCGGCAGGATTAGTGGGCTCTGCGATCATCACCAACGTCTGGGTGCGAGTGATCGGCGGCCTGGTCATCATTATCTTCGGTCTGCACCTGATCGGCCTGCTGAAGATCAAGTATCTTTATAAAGACACGCGCCAGTTCTCCAGCGAAAAGCCGCGCGGCATGTGGGGTTCGCTAGCGCTCGGAATCGCGTTTGCCGCGGGCTGGACTCCGTGCATTGGCCCAATCCTCGGCGGCATCATCGGACTTGCGGCGACCAGCGGCGGTTGGAAAGGCGGCTTGATACTTTCAGCATTTTACTCGGCGGGTCTGGCAGTTCCTTTCCTGGTTACCGGCTTGGCCATCAATCAGTTTCTCAATTTCTATTCAAAGTTTCGTCAACACCTGCACAAAGTTGAAGTCGTCTCAGGCGTCATTCTGATTTTGATTGGCGTGCTGGTGATGAGCAATCGCGTGACGCTTCTGGCGAGCTCGCGCCTCGCGGGGTGGTTGCCTGATTGGGAAAACCGCCTCAAGCTGAAAGGATCGAATCAGCCACCGGCGCCGTCAACCGCGCAGACTTTTCCGGCCGCGCCGGATGTGCAGTTTACTAAACTGGACGGCAGCGCTCTGCGGCTAACACAACTGCGCGGCCAGGTTGTGGTCCTGAATTTCTGGGCGACCTGGTGTGTTCCCTGCCGTTCCGAAATGCCTGAGTTCAATGCCATTCAGCGCGACCTGGGCAGTCGCGGTTTGGCTGTAATAGGCGCGTCCGTTTCGCCGCTGGACACGCCGGACGTGATTCGCAGTTTCCAGCAGGACGTGAAGCAGGATTATGTAATCGTGCGCGGACCGGAAGAGATCGGCGGCCAGTTTGGCAACGGGCCGGGCTTGCCGGTGACTCACGTCCTCGATCGTCAGGGCCGCATCCGGCAAACTTTCTTTGGGCCGCAATCACGCGAGACTTTTGAATCAGTTATCAAACCGTTGCTGGATGAAGGCCGGCCGACGGCGCAGGTAAGCAACTGAAATATCTCTCATGGTGAAGTTATGAAAAAGATCTTAATTAGCTTGTTCGCTCTCGTGATGATCAGCGGGGTTGCCGCGCGCGCCCAGGACGGGCATGAATACGCGCCGATTCAAGAGAAGCTAGTCAACTACAAAAACTGGACGCTGAACGATCTGGTCACAGAAAAGCCCGAGAGTCTTCGCTCGCTGATGCAGGGAAAGAAGCTGGTGATGGTGCTTTACTTCGCGCCGTGGTGTCCGAACTGGCGCAACGAAGCGCCGGTGGCCGCGCGACTGTACGACAAATACAAATCGCAGGGGTTCCAAATCGTCGGCGTTAGCGAGTATGGACCAAGCGCGGACGTGCGCACATTCTTCGCGCCCAGCGGTGCGCCCTACCCGGTCGTCGTGGAGTCGCAATCGCGTGAAGATCGCGAAAAGACGCCGCACTTCGGTTATCGCCAGCTGACTGGTGACACGCGCAAATGGGGATCGCCCTGGAACATCTTTCTCGATCCGGCGAAATGCAATACGACCGGCGACGTGCTGACGGAAAAAGCTTTCGTGGTTAACGGCGAGTTGATCGAAGCTGACGCCGACAAGTTCATTCACGATCGCCTGGCTGCGAACTCTGAAATCACGCCGTGCAAGCAGTAGCTTGAGCGCCGAACTCAACGAACAGTCCTCGCTTAACTTCTCTGTCACGGAAGACACAGCCGGAGAGCGCCTCGACGTTTTTCTCGCGAAACAGCTCGAAGGCTGGAGCCGCTCGCGGCTCCAGCGTCTGATCGAAGAGCAGGACGTGCTGGTCAACGGCCGCGCCGCGAAACCGTCTTACAAGCTCAGGCCCAACGATCAAGTCGACGCAGAGTTCACCGCGCTTCCGCCGGCGAAATTCCAACCCGAAGATATTCCCCTCGACGTTGTTTACGAAGACGACGACTTGATCGTCGTAAATAAGCCTGCAGCGATGGTCGTTCATCCGGCCGCGGGAATCAGATCGGGCACGTTGGCCAATGCCCTGGCGTTTCACTTTCAGAAGTTGTCGAGTGGTGGCGGAGAATCGCGACCCGGCATTGTTCACCGCCTGGACAAGGATACTTCCGGGCTCATGGTCGTCGCCAAAACCGAAAGCGCGCACGAGGGTCTCGCCGATCAGTTTCGCGCCCGCGAAGTTTTCAAATCCTATGTCGCTTTGGTTCACGGACAACTGGAAAAAGATCGCGGTGAAATCGATCAGCCCATTGCGCGCGATCCACGCCATCGCACTCGCATGGCAATCGTTCGTGGCGGTCGCGTCGCGCTCACGCTTTATCGAGTTCACCGCAGCTTCGATCGATTCAGCTTGCTGGACGTCGAACTCAAAACTGGGCGCACGCACCAGATTCGCGTGCATCTTGCCTGGCTGAAGCATCCGGTGGTGGGAGACGAGACTTACGGATCGGGACGTGACAAAACCGTTGTGGATCCGGTCGTTCGAAGTCGAATCGCGAGGCTGGGCCGCCAGTTTCTCCATGCTGAAAAACTCGGGTTTCGTCACCCGCGAACAAGCGAGCAGATGAGTTTCGTCGCCCCGCTGCCCGCCGATTTGTCTGACTTGCTCAACGTAATCGCCGGCGCATGATGGCAAGTTGACAGTCATGGCCGGCGGCCTCAAGATAAGTTTTCAATCCCCTAACAAAGCGTTATTTCTCGACCGGAAGCCGGGAATCCGAGCGGACGTTGGTCTCTCTCCGACGCCGGAGTGGCTGGGCGGCGAGTAAAACCACTCAAAACGAAGGAGCGAAAACGATGTCGAAGAAATTTGTTACCGGATTTTTCAAAACGCGCGCCGCGGCTGAAGCTGCCGTCGACGCGATTATCAAACGAGGCTATACCCGCGACGATATCAGCGTGTTGATGTCAGATGCGACCAAGAACAAAGAGTTCGCGGTCCAGACACGCTCGCACGCAGCCGATGGTCTGGGAATCGGCGGCGCGATTGGCGGAACAGTCGGAGCAGTCCTCGCGGCAATCGTCGCTATCGGAACTTCGATCGCGATTCCCGGACTCGGGCTTATCGTGGCTGGGCCAATCGCAGCCGCGCTGGCAGGCGCGGGCGCGGGCGGCGCGACCGGCGGGCTAATCGGACTTCTGGTCGGCACAGGGATGCCGGAACACCGCGCAAAAGTCTATGACACAGGCGTTCGCGGCGGCGGAATCCTGCTCGGAGTTGAAACCAAAGCCGACGAAGAAGTCGACAAGCTCGAAACGCTGCTCGAAGACATTGGCGCTGAGTACGTGCGAACTGAATAAGCTATCAGGGCCGGCGAGGAGTGACGTCGCGCCCGCGATGCTCCCTCGCCCGGCTGCTGATTCTCATCACATCGTCTTCTGTTTTTCTGTCAGCGCGACTCCCATTTTTTCCAGCGTCAGCTTGTTCAGCGTGCCCGTGACTTTCAGCCCTTCCGCCTTTTGAAAGAGTTTCAATCCCGCCCGAGTCTCCGGCGTCAGCTTTCCAGTCTCATCGCCGGAATAAAAACTTCGCTGTTTGAGAATCGTTTGCGCTTGCTTGATTTGATCGGATGTCGCGCGAAAGATGGGCCCGCGCTTCGGCTTGGTCGGATTCGTGGCAGCAGCGTTGGCATTCGCATTTGTATTCCTGTTCTGGGCCGCAAAGGCCACTCCACATAACAAGGCCGCTGTGAGAGCAATACATGGGAGCTTCTTCATTTGTGATCTCCTTAACGGGAAGCGTCAGGACTGACGCCGCAAGAATCAAAAAGCCGTAAGACAATTAAGCGAATGAGCCGCCATCATATAACCGCTGTCAATGTGAAGATTCTTGCATCCGGCGCTGGCGAAGCCGGCCAACCCAGCGAACAACATGGTTGGCAAATCTTGAAACCCTTGCTATTATGAATTTGCCCGCTGAAACGGGCTGTGACTCGCCGTCCCGCGGCTGCCCCATTTTCCCCTATGATTCGCCACATTCTCTGGATTTCCCTCTTCGCATTGATGGCCGCCACTGCGGCGTCGGCACAGTCTTCCACCTATTCCTTCGACAACTTCGACACCCAATCCGGAGTGAAGCTGTATACACAGCCGGCACCCGCCCTCGTGACCCCAAGGCGCGCCAAGGGCAATCATGTGAAATCCGCATCCGGGCAACCGATCGCCGCGTCAGAGACTCCTGCAATTGTCCGGCCCACTATTTTGACCTTTGACGCAGGGTCGACTTCCCTGGCCACGCCGGCATCCCTTCGGAACTTCACGACCGGTGATGCACAGATCGACAGCTACATCGCGCAGTCAGCACAGAAGAACGGACTCGATCCGCTTTTGATCTATTCGATCATGCACCAGGAATCGAGCTTCAAGTTGCGCGCAACGTCTCCCAAGGGCGCGCGCGGATTGATGCAGTTGATGCCCGGCACCGCGGCGCGATACGGCGTCACCAACATTTACGATCCGCGACAGAACATCGAGGGTGGCGCGCGTTACATGCGTTTTCTGCTCGATCGCTTCGACGGTGACTTGTCGCTGGCGCTAGCCGGATACAATGCCGGCGAAGGCGCAGTCGACAAATATGGTTGGCACGTTCCGCCTTACGCCGAGACGCAGGAGTACGTTCGTCGCATCTCGCGCCGATACAATTTGCTGCGCGATCCAAACGCGGCGCTTTACGCGCCGGCCGTTTCGCGTTCGCAGCTCGCGCGTCTGAATGAAAAGCAGGCTACGCCGCTTTCAATTTATGAGCGCAGCGTCCTGACTGTTCGCCTGCCCGATGGACGCCTGCAGTTGATGAGCCAGTAATCCAGCTCAAAACGGGTTCTCCCTTTGAGGCGACGTCGCACACGCGAGGTCGCCTCTCGCATTTTTGGGCAGACTCAAACTTTAGGTATGATACGGCCGCCTTCTCGGCAGATTGGAGTCAAATGCGCTGCACCAACTGCGGACACTATCTCGAACCTGACAGCCGGTTTTGCAAGAATTGCGGAGCGCCTGCTCACGACTCGGAAGAAACACGAATCGTCAGGACCCAGGAGGCAACGCCACCGGCGCATGCCGAAGATGACGACATAGAAAGTGTTGTCTTCACGGTCCGGCCCACTCTGCTGTTCGTCAAAATTGGTTATGCGGCCGCAATTATCGGAGCCATCCTGCTCACGGTGTTTCTGCAACTGATTCCGATGCTGCGGGACATTCCGGTTTACATCACCATCCCGATTGCGCTCGGGCTGCTGCTGGTTCCTGCTTATTACCATTTGAAGCGAAACATGGTTCGTTACACGTTGACGGATTCGAAGATAGAGATTGATTACGGTTTGATCGCGCGCACGACTCGCAACATTCCGCTGACAAAAATTCAGGACGTTACAGTTTCGGCTTCGATTCCGCAGCGCCTGCTCGGCTTTGGCGACGTGGTCGTGGATAATGCAAGTGAACTTGGCGGCTCGACCGTTCTTCACAACATAAACAATCCGCGGCATTACGCGGACCTGCTTTTGCGCCAGTTGCGCCGCTGGCATTAGACTCAGTCTGCGCCAACTTTCTTTCGTGCTGGAACATCGCATTACCGGCGGGTTCTAATCGAGGTCAATGCCAAGCCGCGTCCTTCGCATGCGTCCATTTCTTATTTCAGTTTTTTCGGTTTTGCTGCTGACCACAGTCGCACTCGGTCAGCCAAAGCCGACACCCACGGCGCTGCCATCGCCTTCCGGCGAAGACATTCCGGTACTGGTGAAGCATCTTCCGAACTGGGAGAGCGTGGCCGGCAGAGCAACCTATGTGGTTACGCTCGATGCGTTGAAGCGCGTCACGCCGAATCAACCAATTCTGGATTCGGTTAGTTTCGACGGAGGGGCCGAAGCCGTCGCGGCGAATTACGGACAGGCGCAACTAGTCATTATCGAGTTTGCGACACCTCAATTCTCTGTCGATAACGATTCGAGAATCTGGACAAGACTCGCGGAATTGAAAAGCCAGGGCCAACCAACGCCGACCGCTTATCGTCGCGTTGGTAACTATTCAGTTTTTGTTTTTAATGGAACAGACGACCTTTCTGCGAACCAGCTTATCAATCAGGTTCAATACGAAAAAGTTGTGCAATGGCTTGGAGAAGATCCACACCTCTATAAAAAGCTTGAACGCTATCTCACACAGACGACCACCGGAGTTTTGATCGCGGTAGTCGAAAGTTCCGGCGTGTCGCTCGTTGTCTGTTTAGCCCTGGGAGCGGCGCTTGGCTTTCTGCTGTTCCGTAGACGGCGCGCGCAGGCTGCCGCGCTTTATTCCGATGCCGGCGGCTCAGTTCGCCTCAACCTCGACGAACTGACCGACAAGAACGAACGCACACGCCTGCTCAACGCTCCCAAGCAGACCAGCTAAACAAAAAGCTCTGAGACTCAACGAGCCGGCGCGGAAGGCGTCGTCACATTCACGTTGACTTGCGTCTTTCTGCCGCCAAAAAGTCCGCCTCGCCAAGCCAAGACCGCCACCACGATCACAATCAAGAAAATCACGAGCACGGCAACCACGCCTGTGCTGCCGCCACCATCGCCGTTATCTGCCATAACAGTCCTCCAACAGAAAATTGATTTAACTTTTTAGGGGTGAACCGGGGGAAGGTAATGCACTGAGATTCTTAGCACGGGCGGCGGAATAGCGCAACCATGATCGTTGAAAAGAATAAAGCAGCGTGCCTTTGGTTGTCGTCGCAATCTCCGTAGGTCATGGTCAAGTAACTCGATGAACCTGGAGGCGAGCCGTTGTCAATCCAGCATCCGCCCGCATACCTACAGTTATCGAGCTGCCCATACCCCACGACGGGCAGCATAAGAAATAGTAGTAAGAAGGAGATTCTTCTCGCCATTACTAGTGGGTGTCCAACGCCAAAAATGTCAGTGCCGAAAGTGCTGCAGCAGCCCTTGCGTTCCTCGCGCACGGTAAATCCTGCGCAATTCATCGCGGTACATTCGTGCACCTTGTTCTTCATTAGCATCTAGAACGGGCAGATCAGAAGGCAATCCCTCTTCTGAGATTAGCGCGATGATAGCCGCGGAAGAATGCGTTCGCTGAAATCTTTCGTTGGCATATTTGTGGTAGTTCTGTGCACCTGCGCGTTGCGACGCTAATATGCGACCGCCCGCGGCATTCGGACCTGCCGTACTACCATCGGAAAATTCGATAAAGTCTATTGAGACCACAATGGCGTAATAGGATAATCGAAGGTGACGGCGCTATCGGAAAGTCGATACTCGTCGCCTGGAGCGATGGCATTGTTTGCATGGTTAGCCTGAAATAGTGGGTGAAGAAAGCTATCGAAACTCAAGAAACTGGACTGGGGCGTGGGGTTGCCACCGCGTACGACATCAACAGAAACAGCTAAAGTGCCCGCTACAATTGGTTCTGAGTTGGTATTTTTAAGATACATGTGAGGCCGCGAACTTCATTTGGAGTATTTAGAACAACGTCTTCGCAACTTACAGTTGCCAACCCCAACCTGAAATCCCTAATGGTTTTCGTTGTCCGATTCTTGAGTACAATGCTTTCGATCATCAGATGTTTCCGCCAATTGCCTCTGCCGACATAAGACCGAATTGCAGCAATAACAACGGGGAGACTTGGATCGTGTGTTTGTTCGAAATCAAAATCTGCAGCTTCGAATAGCCAGGTACCGCCAGGAGTTTGCTCAGTGAACAGGTAATTATTCTCCGCTCTTGGCTTCTTCTTTTTACTGTCCTCTGTCCGTTGGGCCAAAGCGGGAATGCCGCGACGTGCGGTTATAGCGAGTCCGGCCAAACACGCGCTCAAGATCGTTACGACACAAGTGAGTCTCAAAATTTTCTCTACAGTTATGCTAAACATTGTGTTGCTCCCTCTGCGCAGATTGGAGCCTGAGGGTAGTCACAGCTACGATTAAAAAAGGCCAGAGCCCTCTAGATCCACGGCGCTTTTGGGACATGCCCACCTCCGAGGCCGAGCGGGCTCTATTGCACCGTGTCCAAATCAGTCTTTGAAAGCCAAAAGTATGAGAGAGTTATGGATAGATTCAGTTGATAATTAAAATCGAGGCGGTAGAGTCCATTTTTTTGATCAAAGGTAATTCTGTCCGGAAGCATTTTTGTACCGCGAATTTTAATGGGTAAGTGCGCGTAGTCGGAGTTTTCAAAACCTCGAAAATCAGATTCGTCGCCCCCGTTGTGAACAAATGACTTGCCTAACCGCGCGTTCTCGGTGGAAAGATCTGTAACCAGAATCCACCGTTCGCGGACGCGATCCTTCACAAAGAGAGATGGGGGGGAGTCTCGGTCACACGGGGCGAAGTCGCTTTGGCCGCAGTAAGCGAATTCATACTGCTCATCTTTATATAACTTATGGACCTGCAACGGCTCGGCGGTGAGTACTATACCCTTCACCGTTGGACGCGAGAATCTTAAGCTCTCATTAGTCTGATCGGTCGCTAGCAACCACGACACACAAGACAATAAAGCCAGCAATATGGAAGTAACCTTACCGACTTTCATGGCGGGCTTTTACCACGAACGCCCAGCCGCGTCAATATTTCTAGCCTCTTAGGGCTTAAGGCGACTAGGAAAAAATGTTGCGAATTTTCTGATAGAAAAGCAGGTGACCACGGGGGGCGTAGTCACCTGCTCATCAATGGCCCACGTTCAGGGCGTTAAGTTCTTCTTCACCCACCCGCTCACGCTGGTGGTACTGACATGCACCGCGCAGGCGGTACTTTGACTTACTCTCCGCGTCGGGGACGCCGCGGCCGCGTGCGCTCGCGCGACGGTTGCACGTCGCCCGGTTGCACGGTCGGTGATGGCGTCGGAGCTTTCGCTCCCGGCGGGCAAATCCAAATCTCAATGAAGTCTTCGTCGCGATAGCCTCCATTGATGACTATGATTCGCCGTGAATCCACGCCGCGCGAATTGACCAGATAATCCATCGCGCGCCTGCCCAGTGCATCGGCCTGGCCGGTGCGGCTGGTCTTGCCGGCGTAGACGATGACGTACGCCGTCGAGTCCGGTGTGTTCTGAAGTTCGATCGCCAGATTGTCCAGGCGCGCCTTGGTATCATCAAAGGCCAGCGACGGGAACTGGTCGAAGGGACGACATTCAACCGGTGGCGGAGTCTTGCGCGTTACTTCAGTCGAAGCCGACTGAGTCTGGCGGCAAGCCGCTTCGCCCGAGCCATCATCTACAACCAGAGTTGCCGTGATTTTCTGGCCGCCGAGGCCGGTTGAATCAACGGTGATGGTCGGCGTGCCCGCGCCACTGACGATGCGCGCGTCGGCCGGTGATACGGTCCACGTGTAATTCAGCGGCGCCGTTCCACCATACGAAACGTCAGCAGTGTAAGTGATCAAGTCGCCGTCATTCACTGTCGGCGGCGCCGACAAGATGACCGGATAGGGGCATGGAGACTTGGGCGGAGTGTATTTCTTGGGCACGTAATTCAGGTTGAGACAAAGCCGGCGCGAGCGCTCGACTTCGAAATCACGAACCCAATGTCCGCCGTTCGGCAGAGTGATATCGACGCTGTGATGGCCGGGATCGAGTTCGATCCGCCGCACGTCAGTCGTCGTGGTGCCTTCGGGACGACCGTCAATGCTTATCGGCAGTCCGCCGGGATTCGTCGTGACTTCCAACGTGCCGTACTTCACGCGCTTCTTGCGGGCGTAGGCAGTTGAAGAAGTGCAGACCATCGCGAACGAGACTGCGATCAAAGCGGTGACCGTCAACTTAACGATTGGTGAATTGAGGCGCATGGCAAACATGGATTGTTTCCTATTCATCATTACACCTCCAACATCTCGCTGGCTTGTTTGGCAGCGCGCATCTTCGCATAGCGTCGGCGCGCGCCGGCGCTGAGGGCAGCAATGCCGGAACCGAGCAGCAGCAGCGACGTCGGTTCAGGAACCGGCGGCGTCGGCGTGGGCGTCGGAACGTTGCATTCGATGCACTCGTTGTGATGATGATGCGTGCACACACCGGTGACGCACACAAGTGGAATTAAGAGCAGGAAGGGCCACTTCGGAAAGCCGCCGCCAACGGGTGGAATCTCTCCGCAATCGCAGATGGTTCCGTTGACCGTGTCCTGGTCGAAGACCTGGACGTCGCCTTGCGGCTGTTGCGGCGTAATGTCTGTTCCCGCGACGAGCGACGAATTCGCTGAATTCTCAGTCGCTGCCAGCGCATCTGCCGCTTGCGTCACGTCGCCACTGGTGGCGGGCGCGGTGGCGGTGTTGCCGGCTGACGAACTGTTTTCGCGCGAACTTACCGGCGCAGTGGGATCCTGCGTCGCGCGCAGCCGAAGCTGCGCCGCCTGGCTGCCCCTGTTGAGGTCACCCATGACGTTCACGACGTCGGCAAAACTGATTGGACTCGCCTGCGCGGGTACGGCCACCAGCAATAACAAACTGGCGACGATGCTCACTTGGCGGTAGATACGACTGCTCATGTGGTTAGGCAACTCCCTCCTGAAGTTTGCGGCTGTTGTTTTCGCGTTGGCACTCAAAAAGTCCCTGACTCAAAGACACTGCGAAGCAGCCTGCTGTAGGTACAAGCCTTCAAGACCCAAACGGGCTTGTTTTCCTCTAGGAAAAGAGGGTCAATGTCGGGGTTATTCCAGTTTCAGGAAGGATTTGCGGCGGATTTTCCGCAGCTTTTTGAAAAAGAGGAGCGGCACAGTGGCCGCTCCTCCGGAAGGACTATTCGTGATCGGCGGGAGCTTCGGCCTCGCGAGCTTCGTCACGAAGCACGGCTTTGCGGGAAAGCTTAATCTTGTTGCCTTCCTTGCCGATGCATTTGACCATGATTTGCTGGCCTTCTTTCAATTCATCACGCACATCGCGAATGCGGCGGTCTGCAATTTCCGAAATGTGCAAAAGACCATCAGTTCCCGGAAAGATTTCGACGAAGGCGCCGAAATCAACTATGCGGCTGACGGTTCCAACGTAGGTCTGGCCAATTTCCGCCTCTGCCGTCAGGCCGCGAATGCGCGCGACGGCGGCTTCGGCCGCGGCGCCGTCGGCCGTGGCAATCGAAACTGTTCCGTCGTCCTCGACGTCGATCTTCGCGCCCGTTTCTTCGACCAACGCGCGGATGACTTTGCCGCCTGGTCCAATGACGTCGCGAATCTTGTCGGGATTGATCTTGATCTTGATAATGCGCGGAGCCAAATCAGAAATCTCGGTTCGCGCCTGAGGCTGAACCTTCTCCATTAAACCGAGGATGTACAGCCTGCCTTTCTTTGCCTGCTCCAGCGCTTCAGCCATGATTTGCGCGTTGACGCCGGCGATCTTGATGTCCATCTGCAAAGCTGTAATGCCTTCAGGCGTGCCCGCGACTTTGAAGTCCATATCGCCGTAGTGATCTTCCGCGCCGGCGATGTCTGTCAGGATCGCGTACTTGTTGCCCTCCATCACCAGGCCCATCGCCACGCCGGCGACCGGCGCCTTCAGAGGCACGCCCGCATCCATCAAAGCAAGCGAGCCGCCGCAGACCGTGGCCATCGAAGATGAGCCGTTCGATTCAGTAATGTCAGAGACGATACGAATCGTGTAAGGGAAGGTCGTGTCATCGGGCAGCGCAGCTTCCAGCGCGCGGCGCGCCAAAGCCCCGTGTCCAATCTCGCGGCGGCCGGGACTGCCGAAGCGTCCCGTCTCGCCAACTGAGTATGGCGGAAAATTGTAATTAAGCATGAAGCGGCGTTTGATCTCGCCCTTCTCAAGGTCGTCCATGAACTGCTCGTCTTCTTTGGTGCCGAGCGTCGTGGTAACCATCGCCTGCGTCTCGCCGCGAGTGAAGAGAGACGAGCCATGCGTGCGCGGCAGCCAGCCAACCTCACAATTGATCGCGCGGATCTCTGAGAAGCGGCGGCCGTCGGGACGGCGACGATGATTCAAAATGTCGTCGCGGAAAATCTTTTCCTTGAGATGATCAAAACATTTCTTGGCCATCTGCCGGGTTTCGGTTTGATCTTCGGGATAAGACTCGACCACTTCTTTCTTCAGCGCATCGACCGCGGCATAGCTCGAGCGCTTTTCCTGGCCCGTCGTATCCAGAGCTGCGCGCAAACGATCCGCGTAGTTGCGCTCGATTTCGCCCAGCATCTCTTCGTTCAGAGCTGCGGGTTGCACGGCTCGCTTTTCGATTCCCAGAGCTTTGTAAAGCTCTTTCTGCCAGCGGCACAAGCGGTTGATTTCCTTGTGCGCCAGCATCAGCGCCTCAACCATAATCGCTTCCGAAACTTCCTGGGCGCCGGCTTCGACCATCACGATGGCTTCTTCAGTTCCGGCAACGATCAAGTTGAGCTTGGATTCGCGAATCTCGCTGTAAGTCGGATTCACAATGTAACGTCCGTCGATCAACCCGACGCGCACGCCGGCAATCGGATTCGGAAACGGAATGTCCGAAAGATACAGCGCGCACGAGGCGCCGGTAATCGCGATTACGTCCGGATTGTTATCGGGGTCAGCTGAAATTACCGAAGCCACAACCTGGGTTTCGTTTCGATAACCGTCGCTGAAGAGCGGGCGGCAGGGCCGATCGATTAGCCGGCTGGTCAGAACTTCTTTTTCATTCGGCCGGCCTTCACGCCGGAAATAATTTCCAGGGATGCGACCGGCGGCAAAGAACGCTTCGCGGTATTCAACTGTGAGCGGGAAGAAATCTATTCCTTCGCGAGGTGATTGTGCGCCGACCGCGGCGCACAAAAGCATGGTGTCCCCATAACGGATCACACACGATCCGTCTGCTTGCTTGGCGACGCGGCCGACTTCAACGGTCAAATCGCGGTCACCAACCCTGACTGATTCTTTCAAATACTTTTTCACTGTCATCTTCTTTCGTCTCCTTTTAGACGATTGGACTGACGCTAACTTATTTTTCTGCGCCCTCCCTGAGGATCGAGCTTCTAAGGTCAGTCACGCGGCGTCTCATCCGCCGCGATTTGCGAGTGCGCAATTTCAAGTTGCGCGAAAAAAATGAAGGCGGCAGAGCCCTAGCCGTGAAGCTCTGCCGCCTTGCAGTTTTGTTGGCCACGCGCCGCCTGTCTTCCTCAATATCGCCGTCACGTTCGGCTCGGTTACAGGCCTTCGAAGGGCGCGGGCTTTTCTATTGCCAAGAGATCGAAGTGTCTCTCGTGTGTTTTAGTTTTCTTCGGATCAGACTAACGACGCAGGCCCAGCCGTCCCACGACTTCGTGGTACTGCGATATGTTCGTGCGTTTCAGGTAATCAAGCATACTCCGGCGCTGCGAGACCATCTTCAGCAGACCTCGCCGCGAATGATTGTCCTTCTTATGTGTCTTGAAATGCTCGGTGAGTTCGTTAATGCGCTGACTTAATAGCGCGATTTGTACCTGAGGTGAACCCGTGTCACTGTCGTGAGTCCGAAAATCCGTAACGATTTTTTCTTTCGCTTCTTTTGCTAATGCCACTGCTAAAAGATGGCCCTCCCAAACCGCAGTAAGCCGACCTGAATCGTCAAACCGCAAAGATTCAAATTACGAATGAGAAAGTAACATGCGGTGTATGGAGTGTCCAGCCAACAGCTTATCCGCGCCTCGCGCACTGTGTCATAGGCGCGCTGTCTGTTAACATCAGCGACTCGATTGATCGGCACAGGTCAGCGCAAATGCCAACAAAAACAGCGAAGATTCTAATTTTAGGCGGCGGATTCGGTGGCTTGTTTACCGCACTCGACTTGGCGGGAGCCGGCGAAATCACCCTCGTCAGCGACGAAGACCATTTCACCTTCAAGCCGATGCTTTACGAATACCTGAGCGGCGAAGTTGAGGCCTGGCACATCGCGCCAAATTACTCCGAATTGCTTGACGACGCGCGCGTCATCAGAGGCTCAGTAAGTTCGATCGACTTTGAAGCGCGTCGCGTAACGATTGAGGAACGGAGCGCGCTTCTTGATTATGACGTGTTGGTCCTGGCGCTGGGAGCGACGACTAACTATTGGGGAGTCGAGGGCGCCGAGCAGTTTACTCTGCCGTTTCGAACAATTTCCGATGCCAACCACTTGCGCCGGCGCATGACTGAAGCGCTCGATGGAGTGCCGCCTGATGCGGCGCCGCAGGATACGAAAGCAGCGCTGACCTTCGCGATTGTCGGCGGCGGCGCCAGCGGCGTCGAGCTTTCCACCAAGATGGCTGATCTCCTGCGCGATGCGGTAAAGCGGCGCGCGCTGCATGGCGAGCCCAGAGTGATAATTGTTGAGATGACCGATCGTCTGGTGCCCGGGATGGGCCAGGAGATTCGCGACCATGTCGATCGAGCGCTGGAAGAATACAGAGTTGAAGCTCATACGCTGACGCGGGTCGTTCGCGTCACGCCGGACGCACTCACGCTCGAGCACAACGGTCGCGAAACTGAAATTGGGGCTGCCGGCGTAGTCTGGGTCGCGGGAGTACGCGTCAACCCTCTGATTGAGAATCTCAACATCGAAAAAGACAAACGCGGCCTGATACTGGCCGACCCGACGCTTCAAGTGCGTGGACGCAAGAATGTGTTCGCGCTCGGCGATGTGACCTTCTATCCGGATATCGTTCCGACTTTGGCAGGCACTGCGCAGCTCGCGCTCCAGCAATCGCATTTGTGCGCGCGAAACATTCGAGCCTATCTGGACGGGGGCGAACTCAGCACTAAACACTTCGTTGAACTCGGCGAAGCAGTCAGCCTGGGGACTCAGCACGCCGCGGTATTGACGGGAGGAAAAGTGATGGGTGGGCCGCTCGCGCGCCAGGCGCGTTTCGCGATGTACACGGCGCGCCTGCCGACCTGGCATCATCGCCTGCGCGTCGGCGCCAGTTGGTTCTTCGAAGGAACTCAACCGAGACCGTTGCAGCCCCTGGGATTCTGAATGCGCTGGTTCCGATTGTTCGTTATAATCAACACATGAGCACCGCAAAAGAAGAGGTTGAGCAATTGCTGGGGAAACTCCCAAACGATTGCTCCCTCGAAGACATCCAGTATCACCTGTATGTACTTGAGAAAGTGCGGAACGGATTGAAGGCCGCCGACATTGAAGGCGTAGTGCCCCAAGACGAGGCAGAAGAGCGGTTGAGCAAATGGCTTACCGATTAGTCTGGTCCCCGCGAGCGCTCGACGACGTCGATTCGATTGCTTCATACATTACCCGCGACTCTACCGCGCATGCGTCAGCCGTCGTCTCAAAAATAATTCAATCAACTAGAACTCTGCGCCGTTTCCCCTTCGCAGGTCGCATCGTTCCCGAGTTCGAGAATCCGGCTTTGCGCGAGCGTTTCGTTTATAGTTATCGAATCATTTACCGCATTGACCGAGACGTTGTCACGGTCGCAGCCGTCATTCACGGGCGGCGAATGCTGGAATCGATAGAACCGCCAGTTTCTTAAACGCGTGTCGAACTCATCAGAGCAAGAAGCAACTCCGGCGCTCGGTGATATGCCCGCCGAAGAGTTTCGCCGGCACGGCCATGAACTCATCGACTGGATCGCGGATTACTTTGAAAAGATTAGCGAATTCCCTGTCCTGGCTCAGATCGAACCCGGCGATTTGAAAGCAGCGCTGCCTGCCTCGCCCCCGCAACGAGGCGAATCGATGGCCGCGATCCTGGCCGATGTCGATCGCTTGATCGTTCCCGGGCTCACGCACTGGAGCCACCCGTCCTTCTTCGCTTACTTTGCCACTTCAACTTCTGCGCCGGGAATTTTTGGTGAATTGCTGAGCGCGGCTTTCGACGTGAAGTCAATGCTGTGGCGCACCTCGCCGGCCTCGACTGAATTGGAAGAAGTCGTGCTTGATTGGCTGCGGCAAATGATCGGGCTCGATGCCGGCATGAGTGGCATCATCTACGACACCGCTTCGGTTTCCAGCATGCACGCTATCGCCGCCGCGCGCGAAGGCGTTGAGATGCGCATTCGTGAAGAAGGGATGAGCGGCCGCAAAGACCTTCCACTGCTTCGCGTCTACGCCTCCGAGCAAGCACACTCTTCAATCGACAAAGGGATCATCACGCTTGGCTTGGGCCAGCGCGCGCTCAGAAAGATTCCTGCCGGCAAAGATTTTCGGATGGACGTGAATGCGCTGGCTGCCGCGATTGAAGAAGATAAGCGCGCCGGCTTCCTTCCGTTCTGCGTCGTTGCTACTGTCGGGACGACCTCGACGTCGAGCATCGATCCGGTTCCGGAAATTGTTCCAATTGTTGAAGAGCACGCGATGTGGCTGCACGTTGACGCGGCGTACGCAGGCTCGGCGGCGGTCGTTCCGGAGTGCAGGCATGTCCTTGACGGATGCGATCGAGCGGATTCGCTCGTGATGAATCCGCACAAGTGGCTGTTCACGCCTTTCGATTTGTCAGTTCTCTATTGCCGTCACATGGATCTGCTGCGACGGGCGTTCTCGCTCGTGCCGGAATATTTGCGCACGCCTGAGCAGGACAAGGTGCGCAGCGGATCGGATTATGGCGTTCAACTGGGTCGCCGTTTTCGTGCGCTGAAGCTTTGGATGATCATTCGCTACTTCGGCCACGAAGGTTTGGCGGCGCGCATTCGGGAACACATTCGGCTCGCCAAACTGTTTGCGTCTTGGATTGAAAATTCGCCTGATTGGGAGTTGATGGCGCCGGTGCCGTTTGCGCTGGTCTGCTTTCGTGCAAATCCAAAGTCACACGCCGCCGCAGACTCAAATGCGCTGAACGAAGCCATCATGCACGGCGTCAACGCCACGGGCCGTGCCCTGCTTTCGCACACAAAACTCAATGACAAAATCGTTCTGCGCCTCTCAATCGGAAATATTCGCACGACCGAAGAACACGTAAGGAACGTTTGGGAGTTACTGAACGAGCAACTTCACGTTTTGCGAAACCAGGTGAGCAAGAGCTAATGACTCGTCGCCGGAAAGTGCTCCTCATCCTGCTCGTCCTCATTGTGGCGTCGCAGGCCCCATTCGCATATCGGCGTTACCGGCTGAAGCGCCTGCGCGACAAGATTCAGCAACTCGCCACTCAACGCATCGCGGCGGAAACCGCGAGCGACTATGCTGACTACAAAGGCGTCATTCACGTTCACACCTCGCTCGGCGGGCATAGCAACGGAACGTTCGCAGAGCTGATCGACGCCGCAAAAGCAAACGGGCTCGACTTTGTGATCATGACTGAACATACGCAGGCGGACTTTGATACGGCGGCATTAACTCTTAGCGGAGTTCACGGCGGCGTCTTGTTCGTGAATGGAAATGAAGTCTCGACAACGGACGGCGATCGATTGCTATTAATTCCCGGATCATCGAATGCCAACGAACGAAATTCAACGAAAGAGTTTGTCGATGCGCAGAAGATAAGTCACGGCTTGTCGTTCGCGGCGTATCCGGCTGAGTCCGCACACTGGCAATCAAGTTCAGTCGACGGCGTCGAAGTCTACAACTTGTTCACGAACGCGAAGCAGATCAATCGGCTGGCGACTGTCTTCGACGGGCTGTGGTCATATCGCAGCTATCCTGATTTGATGTTCGCGAATTTCTTCGCGCGTCCGAATGAAAATCTGAAGCGTTGGGACGAGGCGATGCTGTCGACGAACCGGAAGCTGGTCGCGATTGCCGGCAACGATGCGCATTCGAATGTCGGATTCGGCTTGAGCGATTCAACAGGCCGGCAACTTGTCGGCATGAAACTCGATCCATACGAGCGCAGCTTGCGCACTGTTCGCACGCACGTGCTGATGAAAAAGGGCACGCCGCTCAGTCGTGAAAGTTTGCTCGAAGCAATTTCGCTCGGTCACTGTTACGTCTCATTCGATCTCTTCAGTGATGCGACCGGTTTCGACTTTCGCGTTGCCCAGTCCGACAAAGTCATGGGAGACGAAACAACGCTCGTTCCTTCGCTCGAGTTAATCGCGACGAGTCCACTCTTCAGCCGCTTTGTACTCTTAAAAAACGGCGTGGCCACGAATCAACTCGCGGGAACGGTCGCGCGTTTCCCGTTGAACGCCGCCGGCGCATATCGCGTCGAGGTCTATCTCGATTCACTCCCGGCCCCCGCCTTGGGTAAGCCCTGGATCATCTCGAATCCGATTTACGTTCGCTGATTCAAGCTAAATCTGGCCAAAACCCGCAGAAAACAGGGCTTGAACGCCACTCAACCCGCGTGTTAAACTTCGTTTGGCTGACTTATTTCGACTCGTCTGAATTCTCAGCCCCTCACGCCTCGCGAGAAACTACTCTGAAAAATGGTCACAAAACCAAGCCACTTTGAGTTCGACTGGTGGGTAGTCCAGAAGCGCGCGGTCCGAATTGCCGTCATGGCGCTGGCTCTCTGCCTGTTTGGATCGTGCGCGGCCCTCTACGTCTGGAAATTTGGCAATCCTTTGAAGCGCGTCGCGCTGCAAACGAACTTACCCGCAGGCGCGCGCTTCGAATCGTTCGAAGGCGACGTGCGCGTGATTCATGCAGCGACGCGCGAAGTTGTTCTGGCAACCAGCGACACGCAACTTTATCCGGGCGACACAGTGCAGACTCAAGCAGATGGTCGCGCGCGCATTGCAATGGCCGACGGATCAACTGTGGTAGTACGGCCCAACAGCACGATCATCATTCGCGACAACGCGAGCTCTGACGGCGGAAAGAAAACGAATGTTCACGTCGTCGTCGACAGTGGCCAGATGCTGGTGCGCACGCAGGAGCAGAGCGAAGGCGCGAAGAACGTCGTCGAGACTCCGAAGACGCAAAACCAGATGGGCGCGCAAACGCTGGCGAGCTTTGGCGTGAACCCTGAAGGCACGGAAGAAATTCGAGTCAACGCAGGTTCAGTTCAGAGCGCGCCCAGAAACGGCGAGAGCACCACGCTGCGCTCCGGCGAGTACGTGCAGGTGAATCAGTCGGGCACGATGTCCAAGCCACAGAAACTTCTCGACGTGCCGCAGCCGGCGCAGCCGCGCGATCTGGAAAAGATCGTGGTCGGCAACAACGGCGCCGCGAACGTCACTCTCCGCTGGCTCAAGCCGCAGTCAGGTTTGCCTCAGTACTATCGCGTTGAAGTTGCCACGTCGCCGTTCTTTGTTCCTGAAGGCAAGGTGATCGAACGCGATCAACTGATCTCGACCCAGTGCAGCGCGACTGACCTTCGACCCGGCGCATATTTTTGGCGAGTGCGCGCGACAGCTTCTACGGGCCAGACCAGCGATTGGAGCGAGCCGCTCAAATTTATTATTTCCACGCCGAGCACCGAATCAGGATCGGTGGTCGTCCAGCGCCTCAGCACCAGCTATCTGGGCGGCGACCTCTACATCATTCGCGGTTCGAGCGCGCCCGGGACAACCATCTCCGTGACCGGCCGCGAAGCCCTGGTGGGCGCCGATGGAAATTTCCAGATCCAGATTGCTGCTCCGGCTGAGACACGTGAAGTGACGATCATGGCCTTCGGCCCGCAGGGGAATCGCAGTCAATATCGACTGGTACTATCGCGAAACGGCTGACTTTCCAATCGCCGGCGTACGAGTCCCGGTGGTAGCTGTCGCGTCCTTGGTCCATCTCCTGACTCGATATTGTGAATCGATCAAAAAATTTCTCTGCAAGAGTTAATTTCCAGATAGCATTACTGCGCGAATCGTTGTATCTTGGTTTGCCCTCGGTGAGTTGTCTGCGGCTTTCTGAAAACCCGCTCGCGAAGTCAGCGACTTCAAGCTTGGTAAGAAACAACCGCTTACCTCTTCCGGCGATCCAATACCACTCAGGGAAGTCTTTAATTTAGATGGCCTTCAAATCTGTTTTCAGTCTTTTCTCCAGCGATCTGGCAATCGATCTGGGCACGGCGAACACTCTGGTTTACGCGAAAGGTCGCGGCATTGTTGTTTCGGAGCCGTCCATCGTCGCCATAAATAAGGTAACGAACGCGGTTGAAGCCGTCGGCCGCGACGCCAAAGAAATGCTGGGCCGCACGCCGGGAAACATCGTGGCTATTCGCCCGATGAAGGATGGCGTGATCGCCAACTTTGAAGTCACTGAGAAAATGCTGCAGCACTTCATTCGCAAAGCTCACAATGGAAAAACGTGGGTCAGCCCGCGAGTTGTAATTGGAATTCCTTCCGAGATAACGCAAGTCGAACGTCGCGCAGTCGAAGACTCAGCTTATCGCGCCAAAGCTTCCGAAGTTTATCTCGTCGAAGAAGCGATGGCCGCGGCTATCGGCGCGGGTCTTCCCATCACTGAGCCGCACGGCAACATGGTTGTCGACATCGGCGGCGGCACGACCGACATCGCAGTGATCAGTTTGAGCGGCATCGTCTATTCGCGTTCGGTGCGCGTCGCCGGAAACGAAATGGACGAAGCCATCACGCAGTACATCAAACGAAAATACAATTTACTGATCGGTGAACGGACGGCGGAAGCAATCAAGATTGAACTCGGCTCGGCCTTTCCGCTCGACGAAGAGCTTTCATACGAAGTACGCGGCCGTAATTTGATCGAAGGCATTCCCAAGACCGTCACCATCAGCGACGAAGAAATACGCGAGGCGTTAGCCGATTCAGTCTCGACGATAATCAATGCCGTGCGCGTCGCGCTTGAACGAACTCCGCCGGAGCTTTCGGCTGATATCGTCGAACGCGGTATCGTGCTCACCGGCGGCGGCGCGCTGCTAAAAAACCTCGACAAAAGGCTGTCCATCGAGACCGGATTACCGGTTTCGCTTGCTGAAGATCCGCTCGCCTCGGTCGTACTCGGTACGGGCAAAATGCTTTCGGATTTTGATTTGCTCAAGCGGGTAAAGTGGGACAATAGCCTGACCAGCGGAACCTAAACGCAAAGGTTAGAGGTCAGTGATCAGAGGTCAGACACTGACGGCTTCTCCTAACCTCTAAACTCTGGCCTCTGACCTCTGTAGTAAATGGCTGCAACTCGGACGCATAGAGAGATTCGGCAGCGGGCGCCCTGGTGGTTTTTCGGACTTTTGGCGTTGAACTTCGCGCTGATGACTTACGATGCGCGTGACGAGACGACTAAACAACGAAAGATTCGGGCCGCCGCCCAAAGCATCGCGTATCCCATTCAACGCGGCGCGTCGGGCGCCGGCAACTGGATCGGCGGATTGTTCGGTGGCGTCGGTGAATTCAGGCGCGCGTCGGCAGAGAACCAACAGCTTCACGCCCAGATTGAAGCAATGCAGACCGAGCTTCGCGACACGCGCCAGAAAGCCGCTGAAGCCGACCGGCTGGAAAAACTTCTCAACCTCAGCTCGCAAACTCAATACAAGTCAGTAACCGCTCAGGTAATCGCGCGCGATCCTTCGATGTGGTTTGATTCAGTGACCATCAACAAAGGACGGTGGGCCGGAATCGAAATCAACATGCCCGTGGTTACCGCGGACGGAATCGTGGGCCGTGTAGTCGCGACCGGGCCGTTGACCGCGCAAGTCATGCTCATCACAGATGAGAAGTCCGGCGTCGGCGCCGTGGCCGGCGAATTGGGCCAATCGCGCGCCATCGGGTCGATCAAAGGCATGGGAGAGAACGGACTGCTGGACATGCGCTACGTTTCCGGATTGGAAAAAGTGCAGCTCGGCGACATGGTCTCCACCACCGGGCAGGACAATATTTATCCGCCCGGCTACAACATCGGGCAAGTAGTCGACCTCCATCCTGGATCAGCCACGCAGGCGCAGGTGATTCATATTCGCCCGAGCGCCGGACTTGATCGATTGAAAGAAGTCGTCGTGTTGCAGTACAAGCCGGCGGCACGCCCGGAACAGGATCAGGCTCTGCCGAACGTGGAGAAGAGACCCAGCAAGCAGTAAGCAGTAGGCAGACGGCAGCAGGCGGCGCTGCGAAGCCGTCGCTCGACAGTAAAATCGATTGAAGCTTTTTCATAAACAGCGCAACTCTGCATTTCGGGCCACTCCTGCCGTCTGCTTTCTGCCGTCTGCCTCCTATTCGAAGTCATGCGTCAACTAAAGATCGCGGCCGTACTTCTAATTGCCATTGCTTTACCTTCGGCGCTGCGCGCCGTGTGGCAGCCGCTGGCTTATGTTGATTTGGCGCTGGTCGTGGTCGTCTATTTCGCGCTGCAACGCGAACCGTTGAGTGCTCTTTTTATCGCGGCGATTGCCGGACTTGCCACCGACGCTCTGAGCCGCGGCCTTCTGGGCGCGGGTGGCTTCTCGAAAGTGCTCACGGCCTATGCCGTCTATTTCGTCGCGTCAAGAGTCATGCTGGACACGACCATCTTGCGCATCCCGGTGCTGGCGGCCGCGTCTGTGATCGACAACCTGGTTTACGTGGGGATGAATCGATTGTTGGGCCAGGCGTCTTCGATGCCGTTCGTGCAGGCGTTATCGATCAAGGTAGTCGCAACCACAATCGTGGGGACGATACTGCTTTTTATTAACGACAATTACTTGAGCGAAAAGGCGCGCCAACACCGCCAGTTCACCGTCCGCCGAAAGGTAGCGCGAAGGCCTTCAGCCACCTTCGGCAGGAAAAGAAAGCGGACCGCGAGCCGGCAGTGGTAAAGAAGCTTTTTTTATTTACCGTTTACCATTTACTATTCACTCGCTTATGAAGTTCGTTGACGATTCACAAAACATCCGCCTTCGCCTGCACATCATCCAGGGCGTCATCGTGCTGCTGCTCGCGATTCTCTCGGTTCGCCTCTACGTGCTGCAGGTGGTCAATGGCGGCAAGTATGCGGAAATTGCTGAAAATCAGCGGATCCGTTTGCTGCCGATTCCGGCGCCGCGCGGCGTGATCTTCGATCGCGACGGCAACGTGATCGTTGATTCGCGGCCGATTTACAGCGTGATTCTTTCTCGTGAAGACACCAAGAGCATTGATCGCAATTCTCTTATTCAACCGCTGGCGCAGGGCCTGGACATCGATCCGCAAATCCTTTACGAGCGTTTCGCTCAGCTGAAATCCCAACCGGCGTTTGAATCGATTCTGATCAAAGAAGGCGCAACTCAGTCCGACATCGCGTGGGTTGATGCTCATCAACTCGAGCTGCCGGCCCTGCGCGTCGAGCAGACGCCGCAACGCCGCTATCCGGCCAACGGAAGTCTCGCGCACGTGCTCGGCTATGTGCAGGAGATTAGTCCCGAGCAGCTCGAAGATCCGAAGTACAAAGACAGGAAGTACAAACCCGGCGACATCATCGGACAGGATGGCGTGGAAGCTGTCTACGATGAATACCTCCGCGGCCGTGACGGCTATCGCAAAGTCGTCGTCGATAGCCGCGGCCACATTCAAAGCGAAGTCGAGCGCGTCGAGCCACAATCGGGCCAGGACATGGTGCTGACGATCGATAGCGAGCTTCAGCTTGCCGCCGAAGACCAGTTGCGAAAGTCGCCGCAGGGACGCGGAGTAATTATCGCGATGGATCCGAACAACGGAGAGATTCTCGCTCTGGCATCCGCGCCCACGTTCGATCCGAATCTGTTTTCGCAGCGCATCACCAGCAAGGAGGGCCGCGCAGAATATCAGAAGCTCTTGAACGATCCCGATCGCCCCTTGCTTAACCGCGCGGTGCAGGGGCGGTATCCGCCGGGTTCGACCTGGAAGCCTTTGATGGCCACGGCCGGATTGAAACAGGGAGTAATCTCGATTGAAAACTCGAACCTCGTCTGCGGCGGCGGCATCACCATCGGCAATAAATTCACGCGCTGCATGGGCGGCAATCATGGCTCGCCGAACGTTCACATCGCGATCGAGAAATCGTGCGATGGATACTTTTACCGTCTGGGATTGAAGATGGGCCTCGAAGGCATCCAGCAGATGGTGAGCATGTTCGAACTCGACAAGCGCACGGGAATCGATCTGCCGCATGAACTGGTCAGCACCACGCCGTCGCGGGAACTGAAGGCGAAACTTTATCCGACTGATCCGGAATGGAAAGACATCGACACGGTTTACTCGTCATTCGGCCAGGGTGAAGACGTGCTGACGCCGATTGCTTTGTTGCGCGCGCATTCGTCGATTGGGATGAAAGGCAAGATGTACGTGCCGCATCTCTTAAAAGAGATTCGTCCGATTGGGGCAATGGGCGATCCGAGCCGCGACGATTATCGCCCCGAGCGACCCGCGCGGCTCTTCGACCGGCCGCAGCCGAGGGACCTCGGGATACCGCCGGATCAGAACGCGACGGTCGTGCAAGCGATGTGGGCCGTAGTGAACGAGGCCGGCACGGCAACGGGAATCAAGATGGCGGGGTTCGAGATCGCCGGCAAAACGGGAACTGCTCAGGTCGTCAGTCTCGGCAAGGAAGGCAGCGAGCACCGCGATCATTCGTGGTTTGTTTCCTACGCGCCCGCCTTCAAGCCCGAGATATCCTGCGTCGCGATGATTGAAAACGCGGGCTTGGGATCGCGCTTTGGCGCGCCATCCGTGCGCGCGATTTATGACGTGTATTACGCCAAGCATTACACGCGGCAAACGACGCCGAAAGAAAACATCGCGATGAAAGTGCGCTGAGCTTTCTTGATTAGGATCACAGACTAGAGGTTAGAGGTTAGAGGTTAGAAGAACGACTTTCTAACTTAGTTCGAGCTTCTGATCTCTTCAAATTAAGACGACACGCAAAAGTAAAGGCATTGAAAAACCAAGAATTCTAATCTCTAACCTCTAGTCTCTAACCTCTAGTCTCTAACCTCTTTGAACAATGGTTGAAGTCCTCAAAAGAAAAACTTTCCGAGATTTCGATTGGCTCATCGCGGCGCTCGCGATCGTCATCGTCTGCTTCGGCGCGTGGGAAATTCGCAACGCGCAGCCCACAGAAACCTACTGGCAGAAACAGTTGATTGGGCTCGGCATTTCCCTGGTGGCAATGTTGGCGATCGCGTTCACAGACTACCGGCGGCTGGTTGAGTGGGCGCCGATTCTTTACGTGCTCGGCTTGGGCCTGCTGGTAATCGTTCTGGTGCCTCACATCGGAATGAAAATCAACGGCCAGCGATGTTGGATTAAATTGCCGGGACCGTTGGGACAATTTCAGCCATCCGAGTTCGTCAAGATTCCCGTCGTGCTGATGCTGGCAAAGTATTTCGGGAAGCATCGCACCGGCCGGCTCACCAAAAAAGAATTTCTGATGGGCGGCCTCATTCTCGGATTGCCGATCGGATTGATTCTGCTGGAGCCGGATATGGGACAGGCGCTGACTTATCTGCCGCTCCTGGCCGTAGTTCTTTTTCTTTCATCGGTGAGGATGTGGATCGTCGCCGCGGCGCTGGCAGTGTGCATCGTGGGCGCGCCCTTGGGCTATTGGGTAGGCGTCAAGACGGGCCTGCTGCACGGTTATAAGTTAGAGCGCATCAACGTAATTCTCGATCCGGAAGGCGCGGACAAGCGCGGTTTCGGCTATCACACGTGGCAATCGATCGTCACAGTCGGCGCGGGCGGCGTGACCGGAACGCGCGACTCTGAATTCTCGCAGAGCAGCCTGAAGTTTCTGCCTGAGCCGCACTCAGATTTTATATTTGCCGTCACGGCTGAGACGACAGGCTTCATTGGCTGCCTGCTGTTGTTGGGATCTTATGCGCTGTTGCTGACGCGCTTGATCACCGACGCGCGCCGCTCGCGCGACCGCACCGGCATGCTGGTGATCATGGCAATCGTCGGCGGCCTGATTTTTCAGATCGCGCTCAACGTCGGCATGGCGGTGGGGCTGCTGCCGGTTATCGGAGTACCGCTGCCCTTGATGAGCGCCGGTCTTTCTTCCGTGCTCGCGACTTTCATCGCAATCGGTTTTGCGATTAGCGTGCAACTGCGACGCTTTGTTAATTAGCCTCGCAGCCTTCCACGCCCTCTCTCAATTCCCGCTACATACGTCATTCGTGATTCATCTCCTATTCCGGGGATGAATCCAATGGATGAATCAAAAAGGCTTAACCCGCGCCGCCGGCTGGGCTGTTGAAACGCACGGCGCCAGGGCTACAACGGTGCATCCGGTGTCGGCTTCGATGTCGACGTAGAAACGGAACGTACCGGTTTGCATAACGCCCAAAAGGAATTGAACGTCGATTGAGCCGCCATTCTCAATCGGCGCATTCAAAGTTATCGTGCCGGTGTCGGGCGTGAACAGAATCACATTACCACTCACGCTCGGAACATTCAGCGAAGAATTCCATCCGCCGCCGCTTGATTGAGTGGGTGGTTGCTCCAGCGTCGTGCCGTGCACAGTCAACGGTCCGCGGCTGGTCGTAACCGCAAAATCATTTGAAGTTAGAGCGCGCAAGTCCGCCTGGCCGGGCACGGGCGGTGTCGTCAACGTCGTCACCTCGACTATGCGGAAACGCAGCCGCGATACGGGCTGGCCCGTGTTGTTGGTAAACCGTCGCCTGATCGACAAGGTGCCGTAAGGCGCGTTCGGAAGGATTGGCGTCACATCGCGCACGCGATTTGGCGCGGATGATGAAGGTGATTGTGGCTCGATCAACTCAACTGAGAATTGAGAATTACGGTTAATCGGACTGGAAAGGTTTTCAGGACCCGGTGCTCCCAGATAAGAACCTTGCCCGGTCACAGCGGCGGTGGTGCTTACGCCGATGAAATCGGCCGCATTGTCTCCCGTGTCCTTCGGCAGCCCATTAGTCGCGTTCTTCATCGAGCGAACGAAACTGTAATCCAGCACGCCGCCGCTCTCAGCTCCACCGGTCGGGAACCCGTTGCCTTCGCGGTAGAGCGAGTCGACGCCGGCATAGCCAGCCGCGTCGAGGCGTTGAGCCAACGTGAAGTTTGCAGGATTCGATGTGCGGAAGAGCGCGATGCCGCTTCCATCCGGAATATCGGCTGTATAAGTTGCGTCGCCGGTCGCGGTAGTGCCACTACCCGCCGGATACGAAGCCAGCGAGTAGCCAGTTGAATTGACGCCAAGGTAATGCCCCCGGGCGCGGATGATTATGCCGTTCGGAATCGTAAACCGCGCGGCTCCATCCGAAGCCACCAGTGCCCATCCGGAGGAGGCATCCGTGGTTGAGACGGTGATGTCTGAGTCGGTGTTGTTGTAAAGCTCGACGAACTCGTCAGTGGCACTGTTGTCCGCCGTAAAGTAGTCGGCCTTCAGCTTGGCCTGGTTAGGAATGGTTGAAGGCGGAGTCCCACCCGGACCGCGAAAACGGAATTCGCTGATGATCAACTGGCCTGCTGAAGCTGCTTCGTCGTCGTTGGTAATGTTGCCTTGACCCGAAGCATCAGTGATCGTCGCGGCGGAGGGACTCGACAGGTTCACCGCAAAGTTTTCATTCGGCTCTGAGGCCGTGTCGCCGTTGACCAGTACGGTTATTTGTTTGGCCGTGTCATCGCTGGCGAATTCCAGGGTTCCGCTATTCGCTTGATAGTCGTTATCAAGGATCGTGGCCGACCCGTTGGCGGTGGCGAATTGAACGCTCGTAGCTCCCGCGCCGGTTTTGGTGACTGTAAAGACGTAACTGGTCGTGCCGGTATTGCCTTCGGCGTGAGTTACGTCATCGATGCTCAACGTCGGCAGGGTTGTGCCGCCATTGCCGGTACTGTCGCTGTTATTCGACGTGGTTGGATCGAATTCTGTCGCGGTAGCACTCGCAGTGTTGTCGAATGCACCCACACCGTCAATCGTCGCGCTGACCGTGATGTTTGTGTTGGCGTTGGCGGCCAGGCTCGTGATGGTGCATGGCAATGCTGAGCAGCCCCCGCCGGTCACATTTGTGATCGTTAGATTGGAAGGCGTGTCGGTGACCTGGATATTCGTTGCCGTGGAGGGTCCCGCGTTGGCCACGTTTAAGGTGTAGGTGATTGCCTGGCCGGCCGAGTACGGGCCACTGGTATCCAGTGTCTTCGTAATCGAAACATCCGCCGCCGCTGAGGCTGTGCCACTGTTGCCCGTATTGTCGGTGTTATTCGCCGGAGCAGGATCGGACTCTGCCGCGGTCGCACTCGCACTGTTGTCGAATGCTCCTGCGGCGCCGATTGTCGCGCTAACAGTGATATTTGTATTCGCGTTGGAAGCCAGGCTGGTGATGGTGCATGGCAACGCCGTGCAGCCTGAGCCGCTCACGTTAGTGATGGTTAGATTCGTCGGCGTGTCAGTGACCTGAATATTCGTGGCGGTGTCTGGCCCTGCATTGGCCACGTTCAGGGTGTAGCTGATGGGCTGGCCGGCATAGTATGGCCCACTGGTGTCGAGAGTCTTGTTAATCGAAACATCCGCCAGCGTGGTGTTGAAGAAGGCCACGGGCGCGTCGTGATCCGCGACCCGCTCCGGCGTATTCGCATTAGTCGAGTAGTCATTAGAGAAGTCGCCGTTGTAACGGGCATAAGCGTAACGCGTATTCCGCTGAAGCATCGCACTGTTCACCAGAACGTGATCAAGCGCCTGCGCGTTGCCTTCGAACGCAAACGAGTAGCGCTGATCGGCTGGCAGCGTACTGACAAGGTTCGTCAGCGAATATGACCAGCGATCGGTGCTCGGCTCGACAACTTGATCGGCCGGCGCGGGACTCCCCTTAAGCGTTCCCACCATATCCTGAAATCCGTCGTTGAAGTCGAACGCATTCATGTCGCCGAGCACAACCAGATTCTCGCTGATGTGTAACGCGATCAAATCCGCGATGTCTTCGGCCTGCTGCCTGCGTTTCTCGCGGTTGCGTGCGCCCTCTGTACCGGTGCCGCAGGTGCCATATGATTTCTGACTGTCAACGGCGATGAGCGACTTGGTGTGGTTGAGAATAATTGTGACCGGAACAGTGCCGCCTCCCGGCTGCGGAAAGTCCACATTGAGAACCAAAGACGGCCGATCGTGCAGCGTGTCAGTGACTCCGCAGTACGTGAACGTCGAGGCAGGATGATAAGGCGTGGGCGCAGCTGGCGCCGGCACGCGCGCGGTATTAACCAGATAGCCGATGTCCTGCGTGGCCGCCGTGTCGTTGAAATAAACGACGTAGTTGACTGCGGACGGATTGCCGACATCCGCATTTATCTTGTTCGCGAGCGCCTGAGCAGATGTGCTCGTGTCAATCTCGATGAGGCCAACCACATCGGGTGTGTGCAGCACATTACGAATTGCGAGCGAAGCTTTGCTGAGCTTGGTTGCGTTCGACGAGGAAAAATTCTCGAGGTTCGCGTGGCTGATAGTGAACTCAGAAGCTGCCGGCGTCGGGATCGGAATAGCGGCGGTGATGCCGGGCGTGACGTTCGTCGTCGCGCCAAAGTCGAGCACTACGCGGTAGTTATCGAAAGAATAGTCGAGCGGCCCGACGATTCCGGTAATGACCGCGCCCGTCGTCACGAAGAGCGCCGAGCGCCGCGTGTTCGAAGTGTTAGTGGCCTCGTCGCTGTCGATCATGATGCGCTCGAAGTTGCCGTCGAAGATCGGAATGTTCGGCGGCTGCGTACCCGCGAAGGCCCCTTGGTCGGCGGCCGGAATCGGATCGCCCGATTCGATGCCGGTCTCGCGGAAGGGTCGCGGCGTGCCGGTGGTGACGCCCCAGAACTCGCCGAAGTTATTGTTGGTCGGCTCAGTGACGGTGAGCGAGCTCACGCTCACGCGCATGTACTCATATTTCTCAAGCTCTGCGCTGCGGCTAGCCGCGGCTGAGGTGAATATGGCTTCGGTCATGGGAACGGGAAGCGGGTTACCCGAAGAAAGAATCGTTGTCGTTGGGCTGGTAAGCTCGGTGGCTGTTTTCGGATCTGAAATCGTAACGGGCTCGTCGCTCGTCGCAGAGATAAATTCAGCGACGGTGGCGGTGACACGCACAGAATCACCTACATTGATGCCGGCGGACGGCGCGGAGCTGGTGAAGACGAACATGCCTTCAGAAGTGTTCGGATCGGCGTCAACGGTTGCGTCCGGCTCCTGTATAAAGAAGCCGTTGGTCTTGCGGCCGGTGACAATGCCGGTCGTGGTCACGCTTTGACCGACTAACGGCGATGAATTGCCGTTGCCCTGGATGTCGTGAATCGGCGTGAGGGTGATGTCGTCGTTCTGTATGGTGCCTTGCCCTTGTCCATCAGTGACGCCGGCGCCGGTAACATTCGAAATATTGACGAAGAATGTCTCGTTGGTCTCTTGCGTCAAGTCCCCGCTTACTTGAACCGTAACTTGGGTAGAGCTGCTGCCCTCGGGAATACTGCCCGCGCCGTTAACGATCGCAGTGTAGTCGCTGCCCGCAGTTGCAGGATTGGTCGTGCCGTTGGCGGTGTTGACCGTGAACGAGACGCCACCGGTTTGCGCCGGGGAAGATAAACTGACCGTGAAATTGAAATTGGTGGTGCCTGCGTTGCCTTCGTCTTGGGATACGTCGTTGATACTCAATGTGGGAGTCGGACTGACTGATGGCGATGGCGTGGGCGTGCCAGCACCTGCGCCAGGTGCGAAGGCAATACCGCGAAAAGCCTTGTTTGTGCCGGCTGTCACCACCGTCGAAGGCGAACCGGTGATGGTCGCGTTGTACCCGCTCGCGTCACTTAAAGTGCTAATCGTAGTGCTGTTGCTCGACATGTAGAGGGTTACGGTGGTGCCGCTGACACTTCCCGTGATGCCGCGCACGCCCGTTAAAGCCACCGAGCCATTGGCCGTCCATGTGCCGGAGACGAGTGAGAATTTTCTGATGATGTTACTGCTATCGTCGGCAATGTATAACGTATCATTCCCAGCGACGCCTGCATTTAGATCGGCGAAGAAGAAACCATAAGGGCCGTTTACGTTCGTGGAATCGAGGCCAGTGAGGTTCGTGATCGTTTGACCGCTCGTGGTTGGCGTGCCCGTGCCGATCGTAGCCATGCGCGTCACACCGGACATAGAGGTGACGTAGAGCTGCCCGTTGAAGATGTTCAGCTGTCGTAAATTGGTGGTGGTAGTGCTGATCTGTGTCGAGCTGGTCGAGCCAAGTGTAGTGTAGCGAGGGCCGCCCGCACCACCGCTGATCCACATGTCTGTACCATTGGTGCTCACGGCGCTTCGTGGATTGCTGGCGGTTGCGGCGTCTGTAAGGGCCGTGGTTGTGTCCACGTTGCCTGCACTGTCGATCCGTCCAATGACGCGGTTGATAGCCGTAGCAGGAGTGGCGTTGGGGCTTGCAGTCCCTACGGCTGCGTCATACCCGGTAGCGATCAAGTAATTTCCATCCGTTGATCGTGTCAGTAACCCTTCCGAGGTCGCCGTTCCGTTCGCGGTCAATCTCTTATTTGATCCATTGACGGTCGTTGGCATTGCTATTGACTGCACAAGGGTGCCTGTCGTCGTATACTCATCCAGAAAAACAGGGGCGGCTGCAGTGCTCAACGCGCCGGCTCCGTCACCAACTCGATAGACAACCAAATTTCCACTAGTAAATCCCGCGGCGTGCGCAGTTCTTCGCAACACGTACGTCTGTGACAAAATGACCGCGACAAAACAAACAAGAGCAAGTGAGAGAAAAATCCATTGACGGACATTGGTCCGCGGCCTGGGACGAGCGAGCTTTGACATTTAGTGATTCCCTTTCGGAGCTAACGTAGGCTTAACGCGCTGTAACATCCCACAGGCTGACAACGCGATGCCGAATGTGGTCAGTCACGTGACGGAGGCGCGTTTATATCACAGATTTCTTCTTGTTTAGAAGTGGGTTGCGCCATTTTCTTTTTGAGAGTTAAATACGGCGCGCGATGATTGGACAGACGCTCGGCAACTATAAAATCACCCACAAGATTGGCGCCGGCGGGCAAGGCACTGTTTACAAGGCCACCGATACGCGCCTCGGCCGCAGCGTCGTCGTAAAAGTTCTTCCCGCCGAGCTGACTGCGAAGGAAGCCAACCTAAAGAGGTTCGATCGCGAAGCGCGGCTCGCATCAGCGCTGGATCATCCGAACATCTGCACCATCTTCGACCTGGGCGAAGCTGACGGGCTGCACTACATCGCGATGCAGTACGTCGAAGGTCGCAACGTGCGGCAACTGGTGAACGGTCGCCCGCTGGAACTCGAGAGCGCATTGCGCATCGGGATTCAGGTTGCAGACGCGCTGGCGGCCGCACATGCGCGCGGCATCATTCATCGCGATATCAAATCGGGAAACGTGATGGTGACCAGCGCCGGTCAGGCGAAAGTGCTCGATTTTGGACTGGCGAAATTGCTCGATGAAGAGGAAGCGAAAGCCAGCGGCATTCATCGTACTGAACTGACCGAAGTGGGTGTGCCTTACGGCACCGCAACCTACGCGGCGCCTGAACAGGCGCGTGGCGACGCGACGGATTCGCGCGCCGATATTTTTTCCACCGGCGTCCTGCTTTACGAGATGCTAACCGGCACCTGGCCGTTTCGCGGCAAGACAACCGTCGATGTGCGACACGCCGTGATTTACGATCAGCCCAAGCCGCTTGCTGAAACCAGACCCGGCGCGACTCCCGCGCGGCTGCAGCAGATTCTCGACAAGGCGATGGCAAAGAATCCGCGCGATCGATATCAAAAGATTGTTGAGTTGCGCGATGAATTGAAGCAGGTCCTCCAGGAAGTTTCGTCAGGCGCGCAGTTTGAAGTCACAGCGGCGCCCGCGCGTCATCTGCCAAGCTCTAGCCCGGTGTCACGCGCCATGCGGTGGCTGAAAAGAATGAAGGGCGGTGAGCTGCACACCAGCGCGCCACAGTTCACTTCAAAACCCACCGTGACTGAATCTCCTGACGCCTCGTTCACGACCGTTACCGATCGCGAAAGGAAAAGCTTGGCAGTGCTTCCTTTCAAGAATCTCAGCAATAATCCGGCCTCGAGTTTTTATGAATTCGCGCTGGCGGATGCAGTCATAACCGAACTGGCGCGCATCCGTTCGCTGGTGGTGCGGCCTTCATCGGTGATGTCAAAGTATCAGGGGCAGTCCGTCGATCCTGCCGACGTAGGCCGCGAGTTGAACGTTGACGCAGTCTTGTCGGCCGGCTTTATTCACGCCGGCGAGCGCTTTCGCGTCAATGCGCAACTGCTGGACGTGCGCACCGGCGAAATTATCTGGAGCGATCGGGTCGATGCGTCAGCCGATGACGTGATTGCCGTCCAGGATGAGATCACGCAGCGCATCGTCGACGGCTTGCGAATCGAACTTAGCCCCGACGAGCAAGCAGGACTGGCGCAGCCGAAAACCGTCAACGCGGAAGCCTACGACGAATTTTTGCGTGGCCGCGATCGCTTTGCGCGTTTCATCTTTCGCACGGTGGCCGTGGAAGATTGCGACGCGGCCATCGCGCACTTTGCTCGCGCAATTGAATTGGATCCGGAATTCGCCCTGGCTTACGACGGCCTGGGAGCTTGTCATGTCAATCGCGTCTTCAGAGGCCTCGGGGGCGTCGAAGATTTCGAAAAGGCTGAAACAGCTTTCAATAAAGCTCTCTCAATCGATCCCGACATCATCGAAGCGCGCATGCTGATGGTCTTCGTAATGCTTTGGCGAGGGCAGAAGCAGCAGGCCCGTGAAGAAGTTGCGCGCGTCCGGCACCAATCGCCCAACGAAGCAGTGGTCTATTTCGTCAAAGCGACCTTGCACCGGCTCGATGGCGAGTACGATCGCGCCCTGCGCAGTTACGATCGCTTAGTGCACCTCGACCCGGCTGCGTTTGTGGTCGTTAGCTTTAATCGCGCGCTGATTTTTCTCTACCAGAGTAAGTTTGATGAAGCGCAGGTGGAACTGGATCGCGCCGCTTCGATTGAGCCGAACAATCCGCTGCTGCGGTCCGTGCGCGCGCTGGTTATGTACTACGCCGGTCGCGCGACTGATGCCGAACAGGTTTTTCGCGAAGTTATCCAGACAAATCCGGGCTTGAACAGCGTGCGGCCATTCCTGGCGATGGCCCTCAGCCGGCAAGGAAAGCGAGAAGAAGCCTTGGCCCAGCTGACGGACGCCGTGAAGCGCAACGGGGAAGTCGATCCCGACATCGCCTACTCAGTCGGTTCCGTCTTCGCGCTCAATGGAAACAGCGATGAAGCGTTTGCCTGGCTCGAGAAATCCGTGGCCCTCGGAAACGAGAACAAGCCGTGGTTTGAAGCGGACGAGAACCTGGCGAGTTTGCGCAATTCCGAACGATTTGCCGGACTCTTGAAGAACATTGCGCGTTGAGTCAGCTTCTCTGTTATACTTTCCAAGCTCGCCTCGCTGGATATCTTATCCAGCCAACGCACCGCAAATCAGTTTCAAGCAGTGACAGGTTGAGCAAGGATTTTTTAGGCCGGCTTACGGCCATTTGAACGAACCGCATCCAGGTTTCAGAGCGCGTCCACTTTGTGGTAACGCTTCGCTCCCTGGCCAAAGAAATTTGAAAGCTGCGGTTCGACGGAGTTTCCAGTTTGAATCATATCGATGGCCACTCGGCTCAACGAGTGGCACTGACCGCAGCGCAGGCCCGACAAATCGGGACTGCCCACCACGGTATTACCGCGGGACACGCAGCGCGCTTTAGCGCGCAACAAATCAACTGTCGGGCGCACCTGCCCGGCAATTTCCTAAACAAACTCTGGAGCGCGCTGGCAGCCCGAAGCAGCGACAGCGCTTTGGATTCGCGTTCTATTCGGATCCCGGCTCCAGGTTTGTCTCAACAGAATCCAGAGCGCCGTCGTTGCTTCACTGTGCCGGCGCACTCCAACAGAAAGAAAATCAATGTCGAGAGAGTTAATTGTTAGTGTGAACGGTCGCGAAAAGAAAATCGCGATCGTCGAAGATGAACGCGTTACTGAGTTTTACATCGAACGCGGCGAACAGAATCAAGGCATCGTCGGCAATCTTTACAAAGGGCGCGTCATGCGCGTCTTGCCGGGCATGCAATCCGCCTTTGTCGATATCGGCCTCGAACGCGACGCATTTCTTTACGTTTCCGACTTCTTCGACGAAGAGGCCGAATTCGAAAAGATCGTGGTCGACGCCGGCAAGAAAGGCGACCCTGCTGCGCAACAGACAGCCGCCGCGAAGATCGAACAGTCGCGCATCGAGCGAGAGCATCACATCGAAGCTACGCACGAGCGCGTCGACCCTTTGCTTGAGGCGGAAGGAGAAATTTCCACAACTGCTGAATCACCGGAAGAAGAAACTGAAGAGACGGGCACGCGACGTCGCGGCCGTCGTGGCGGGCGCGGCCGGCGGCGCACAACGAAAGCCGAAACCGTCCCTGAGCGGGAAGAGCGCAGCATCATTCCACATGCGGTCGAGCCGTTCGATACACCATTTGTTTCAGCCGCTTCCTTCGAGCGGGTCAGCGACGATGAGGGATTGGTCAACGGCGAGATGCTCAAGGATGCGCGACTGCAGGAACGCATCATGGACGAAGTTCATGCCGCCGAATTCGATCTCGAAGATGTGCCCAGCGCGCCGGTCGGATCTCTGCTGTCCGAGGAATTGCGCGAGAGCGGTGAATTCCAGCGCGTTGCCGATCCTGACGACGCCGACGTGGCCGCGGCGCGACCGCCGGCGATTGAAGAGGCGCACGTGCGCTCTTTTATCGATGAGGTGGTCGACGAAAGTTCGCGCGGCCCGGCTTTTCAACGCGTGAGCGATGACGAAGAGGCCGCCGTGAATCTTGAAGCTTCGACCGAAGCACCACCATCATCAACCCGGTCGCGAAAGAAGTCCGGCGTGATCAGCCGTCTCTTCAAATCAAAAAAATCTGACGAGGCTTCTGAAGAAACATCCTCGGAGGAAAACCAGAACGAAGTAAATCCCGACGCCGAAGCCAGCATCGACACCGGACGGGTCCACGAAGAATTCGCAACTCGCCGCGGCGGACGACGGCGCCGGCGGCCGAAAGCCGGCGGCACAGGTGAAGCGGCGGATGGACAGGACGAAAGTGCGGACGTAACTGACGCGCCAAGTGTCGCTCCTGAAGAAGCCGCAATCGATCCTCCGGCGCCCGAAGCTGAAGTCGAGGCTGGCGCACCGGCTGAGAACGGTGAAGAGGCGCCGCGCGCCACGCGTCGTCCAGCTCCGCGCGGACGTCGCCGCAATCCGCGGCACGAACGCAAACAGCCGACGATTTCTGATCTGCTCCGCGAAGGACAGGAGATTCTCGTACAAATCGCGAAGGAGCCCATCGCCAAAAAAGGCGCGCGCATCACTTCGCACATCGCCCTGCCCGGCCGCTTCTGCGTTTACATGCCGACGGTGGAACACCTCGGCGTCTCGCGCAAAATCGACTCAGATACTGAACGCTCGCGCCTGCGCAAGCTAATTCAAAAAATCCATGCTGAAGAAGACGTGCCGTCCGGCGGCTTCATCGTGCGCACGGCCGGGGTCGGCGCCAGCGAGGCTGACTTGCGCGCAGACGCGCGTTACCTGATTCGCACTTGGCAGGACATTCGCCAGGGCGCAGAGAAAGCCAAGGCTCCAGCGCTGATCCATCGCGATCTCGATTTGGTCCAGCGTATCCTGCGCGATCAACTCGCGGAAGATTTTTCGGCAATCCGGATCGACTCTGAAGACGAGTATCAGCGCGTCGTCGAGTTCGTTAATCGCATGCAGCCGAAGCTGGTCAACCGCGTAAAGCTTTACACGCGCGACGAGCCCATCCTCGAGCAGTACGGCGTGCAAGGCGAGATCGATAAAGCGATCAAGCCGCGCGTCTGGCTGAAGTCTGGCGGCTATCTGGTTATCAATCAGACCGAAGCCCTGGTTTCCTTTCCAGCACAGTGGGATCCGAAGCTTGGAATTCACGTGACTTGAAGTCGCGG
>JADMIO010828255.1_pt1 | contig 37847 bp, 31 predicted proteins | sample 8958161 | NCBI WGS metagenome assembly JADMIO01 (sample SAMN16585339, study PRJNA669376) | soil metagenome | isolation source: Crop rotation soil | place: USA: Cullars Rotation, Alabama | collected 2011 | reverse complement strand
CTTTCCCGTGGGAGAACTCGATGGTTCCGCGCGTGAAGTCCAGGCTTTCTCTCAGCGCTTCGTCCGTGTCGATCAGGACACGCAGCAGAGTAGACCAAAGAACGCCGTTGTAGGAAGGAGGACAAAAATCGCATGCTCTGGCTGTTGGCATTACTTCCGATCTCCTGGGCGCTGAAAGGATTTCATGCCCCTTCCCTGTGGATATTCGGGGTGGCGGGACTGGCCCTCCTGCCTCTGGCAGACGGAGTAAGGCGCGCGACCGAGGCGCTTGCAGGGAAGTTTGGTTCCGCGGTTGGGGGATTGCTGAATATGACGTTCGGCAACATGACGGAATTGATGCTCTCTTTCTTTGTGCTCTGGTCCGGTCAGGCGGAGGTCGTCAAGGCGTCCATCATCGGTTCGATCCTGTGCAACAGCCTGTTGGCGCTGGGGGCAGCCACTGTGGTCGGAGGCTGGAAGCGGGAGCGCCAGACCTTTCGGCGCGAGCGCGCCGGACTGCTGGGCAGTCTGCTGATGCTCTCCGTCACCGCACTACTCATTCCGGCGCTGTTCGACTACACCGAACGCGGACTGCTGGGAGCGCACGATCCTGGCCCACGCGAAGAGCGCCTGAGCCTGTGGGCGTCGGGGATCCTGCTGCTGGTCTACATTGCGAATCTGGTCTATACCTTCGTTACGCACCGGGACGTGTTTGCCCGAAAGCCGGATCCCCCGGACGAGGGAAGCGCGGAGGGGCAAGGAGTGCCGCCCACACAGGAGAAGAGTTCGGATAGGGGCAGTCGCTTGAAATCGGACGGAGACGGCGCCTTCGAATCGCAGAAAGCCGAAGACGACGAAGAGGGCGAGGGCGCCTGGTCGATCTGGAAATCCGTCACCGTGCTTGTCGGGGCGACGATCGCACTCGGGGCAGAAGCATACCTCGTCTCGGGCGCGCTCGAACCGGCGGCGAAAGCGCTGGGATTGACGCCGCTTTTTATCGGCCTGATCGTTCTGCCGATCTTCGGCAACGCCGCCGAAATGCTGGCCTCATTGTACTTCGCGCGCAAAGATCAGATGGGGCTCGTCTTCAGCGTGACCGTCGGTTCCAGCATCCAGGTCGCTCTGCTGACGACGCCGCTGCTGGTGCTGATATCGTATCTGCTGAAACATCCGATCAATCTGGTGTTTGTCAATCCATTGGAACTGATCGCGGTGGTGGCCGTGGCCTTCACCGTACGCTCGGTCGCGCAGGACGGCGAAACGACCTGGTTCGAAGGGGTGCTGCTGATGGGCGTCTACGCCCTCCTGGCGCTGGCTTTCTTTTTCGCCACGCCGGTACATAACCCGTAGTGGCGTGCTTCCACGATGCGGCCAACCCTGCTTCAACTTCGCTCTCCCCGAGCGTTTGACGCGGTGAGAGCAGACTAATGAGAGGAGCGATGAGAGCATGAAGAGCATCGATACGAGAGAGACGGAGCATCGCGCAGACAAGGCCCGAAAGCCCGAAGTGGTCGTCATCACGGGGGCCTCGGCAGGCGTGGGACGCGCCGCGGTTCGGGCGTTCGCCAAGCGCGGCGCGCATGTCGTCCTGCTGGCGCGTGGGCGCGCGGGCCTGGCGGGCGCGAAGCGCGATGTGGAGCAGTTGGGTGGGAAAGCCCTGGCCGTGCCCACCGATGTCGCGGATGCGGCGCAGGTCGAGGCCGCCGCCGAGACGGCCGAGCGGGAGTTCGGCCCGATCGACGTCTGGGTGAACGATGCTATGACTTCCGTATTTTCGACGTTCAAAGAGATGACGCCCGACGAGTTCAAGCGTGTGACGGAGGTGACCTATCTGGGCAGCGTGTACGGCACGATGTCCGCGCTCAAGCGGATGCTGCCGCGCAACCGGGGCCATATCGTGCAGGTCGGATCAGCGCTGGCTTATCGCGGTATTCCCTTGCAATCGGCCTATTGCGGGGCCAAACACGCGCTGCAAGGACTGTATGACAGCCTGCGGGCCGAACTCCTGCACGATGGCTCCGATGTGCATATCACGATGGTGCAGATGCCCGCCTTGAACACGCCGCAGTTCACCTGGGTCCGGAGCCGCCTGCCCAACCGGGCGCAGCCGGTGCCACCGATCTACCAGCCGGAGGTCGCGGCGGAAGCGATCTACTGGGCCGCGCATCATGCGCGCCGTGAACTGCTGGTCGGCCTGCCGACGCTTATCGCCGTGCAGGGCAACAAACTTGCGCCGGGTCTCGGCGACCTGTACCTGGCGAAGACCGGTTTCAAATCGCAGCAACTCAACATTCCGGAAACGCCCGATCGCCCCGATAACCTCTGGACACCCATCGACGACGACCAGGACCATGGCGCGCACGGCCCGTTCTCGCAGCGCGCGCACAAGCGCAGCCCCTATCTCTGGGAAACGACCCACTGGAAGTGGGTTTCACTGGCATGCGCTGGAGCTTTTGGCCTTACCGCGGCGGCCCTCTGGCGCCGTAGTCGCTGACACGGGAACGCAGGCTGAACATTCTCTCGGGTAGGATCCCGACCGCCCGTGAACAGCGTGAACGCCCGACGCTTACAAAGGACATCAGGATGAAAATGAACGCGCCCGGATATCCCGGCATTACGCCCCGCTGGACCTCCAGCGCCAAAAGCGGCGTCGGCACCGCCGTCAACAGCAACAGCAGGGTATGGTTTACCGTTTCGCACGGGATTGTCAATGAGGTCTACTATCCCGATGTGGATCAGGCGAACACCCGGGATATGGGGCTGATCGTTACCGATGGACAGAACTTCTTCTCGGAGGAGAAGCGCGACGCCGTGCATCAGATCGATCCGATCGAGCAGGGTGTCCCAGGCTATAAGATCACAAACCTCTGCAGCCAGGGCCGTTACCGCATTCATAAGACGATCGTGACGGACCCGGAGCGTGACGTGCTCCTGCAGCAGATCCATTTCGAACCGATCGACGGGCCGCTCAGTGACTTCCATCTCTACGCGCTGCTGGCTCCGCACACGGCGGACAGAGGCACGGGCAACGACGGCTGGACGGGCCTCTATCGCGGCCTGCCGATGCTATTCGCGCAGCGCGGCGGCGTGACTATGGCGCTGGCCTGTTCCGCTCCCTTTTTAGCGCGAACCTGCGGCTTTGTCGGCGTTTCGGACGGCTGGCAGGATCTGCACGCGCATAGACGCCTGACGCAGCTCTTCCCGCAGGCAACAGGCGGAAACATCGCGCTGACCGGTGAGGTCGATCTGGAGGCGTGTGCGGGGCAGTTCGTGCTCGCGCTCGCATTCGGAGCCAATGCCGCGGAAGCCGGGATTCAGGCGCGGGCGGGACTCCTGCGCGATTTCGACGCGGTGCGGCACCAGTATGTCGTGGGATGGAGCCGGTTCCGGGCGCACTGCGCGCCGCTCGCCTCGCCGAACCGGGAGGGGTTTGACCTCTATGGTGTCAGCACGGCCGTGCTGAAAACGCACGAGAGCAAACGCTTTCCGGGCGGCATGATCGCCAGCCTATCGATCCCCTGGGGCTTCGCGCACGGCGACAACGATACGGCGGGCTATCACGTGGTCTGGCCGCGCGATCAGGTGGAAGGCGCGGGCGCGCTTCTGGCGGCAGGGAATAGTCCGGACGCGCGCCGCACTCTCTTCTATATGATGTGTACTCAGGAGCCGGATGGCCATTGGCCGCAAAACATGTGGGTCAACGGCGAGCCGAACTGGAACCAGATCCAACTGGACGAGACCGCCTTCTTCATTCTGCTGGCCGACGCGCTGCGCCGACGCAATGCCCTGGCGGACATCGCGCCCTGGTCCGCCATTCGGAAAGCGGTCACGTTTCTGGTAGGCTACGGACCGGCGACGGAGCAGGATCGATGGGAGGAGAACAGCGGATTCTCGGTCTTTACACTGGCCGTGCTTGTCGCCGCGCTGCTGGCGGCGGCGGAGTTCGCCGACGCTGCCCACGAATTGCGTACCGCCCGCTATCTGCGCGAGACGGCGGATACCTGGCACGATGCTCTCGATCGCTGGACTTACGCAACCGGAACCGAACTTGCAAAGCAGCAGGGAGTAGAGGGATATTATGTCCGCATCGCCCCGCGTGACATTCTCCAGACCGAGGATCTGGAGATGTGCGTTCTGAAACTGAAGAATCGTCCGGAAGCGCAGAGCCGGTTTTTGGCCAGCCGGATCGTCAGTCCGGATGCGCTTGCCCTGGTGCGCTACGGCCTGTGCAGCCCTCACGATCCGCGTATTCGCAATACCGTCGCCGTGATCGACGCGCTGCTCAAGACGGAGACCCGCACCGGCCCGGTCTGGCACCGCTACAACCACGATGGCTACGGCGAACGGGAGGACGGCAGTCCTTTCGAGGGAGTGGGGATCGGGCGCGGCTGGCCGCTCCTGACCGGGGAACGCGCCCATTATGAACTGGCGGCAGGCAACATCGAGGAGGCAAAGCGGCTCTCGCAGGTGATCGCTTCCCAGACCAGCCCTGGGGGGCTGCTGCCCGAACAGGTATGGGATGCCCCGGATCTCCCCGAGCGCGCCTTGAGGAACGGCTGCCCGTCCGGCTCGGGGATGCCCCTCGTCTGGGCGCATGCCGAGTATCTGAAACTGCTCCGCTCGCTGCATGACAATGCCGTGTTCGACACGCCGCCACAGACTGTGCAGCGCTACCAGGAGCAGGCCGTAACCTCCCCATTTGTGTTCTGGCGGCGAGACTATGCCTGCCGTTTCCTGCCGGCGGGTAAGTCGTTGCGGATCGAACTGCCCGCTCCGGCCTCGATTCACTGGACGGCGGACGGTTGGCACACTTCTCAGGACGTCCCGACCAGGGACACCGGCCTGGGGATATTTGTGGCGGATCTGCCTACGGAGGAGACTCCGGTCGGACAGAGTATCACGTTCACCTTCCGCTGGCAGCATCCTGATCGCTGGGAAGGAAAAGACTATTCGGTGCAGATCCAGGGCAGCCCCGAAAACGGGCCTAAGACCGATGCCAGCCTCGCGGAGGTAACCCCGTTGCCGCCGCGGCGAAGAGTGCGCGCGAAGATCATATAAGGGTGTAGATAGGTGGAGTGGTTGGGGCAAGCGTCTGCGGGCCGGTTCGCCGCAAGCGCCCCTGCCAAGCACGCGGAATAAGCAAAGGACGGAATCCCATGGCTGAGTCAACCTGCTCATCGACCTCTCAGACCTCCTCCGGCGGGTCGGAGAAGACAGAGCCGGATTCGTTTGTACGCGGGGATCCCCTCGGCTCTCCGCCGGGCTGGACATACAATCCGTCCGCCCGACGGCAACGTCTGCCGATCCTGATCCTGGCGCTGCTCAATTGCGGAATCGCCGGATATCTGGCGGTGTGTCAGATCGTGTATCACGGACACGCCTGGGATCCGTTTTTTGGAGACGGAACCTTGCGCGTACTGACCTCGGAGGTTTCCCGTGCTTTTCCCGTCTCGGATGCCGCGCTGGGAGCGGCCGCCTACCTGCTGGAAGCGATATTCTGCATGTGGGGGGATGGACATCGCTGGCGCAGCAAGCCCTGGCTGGCATTGAGTTTCGGCCTTGTGGTGCTGCCCCTCAGCGTCGTCAGCGTCGTCTTGATGATACTGCAGCCGGTAGTCGTCCACGCCTGGTGCAGTCTCTGTCTGGCGCAGACGGCAGGAATGCTTTTGATGGTCCCCCTGGCGCTTGATGAGGTCGTGGCCTCGATTCAATTTCTCATGCACGCTTATCAGCGGAATCCGTCCCTCGCATTGCTATGGCATCTGTTTCGGCATGGGGAGGTCGGTGAAGATCGGCAGGACGCTTCCAATGCTGCTTCCGCCTTCCCGTCTTCGCTAAGGACGCTGTTTGCAGGCTTTACTCCTACCTGGAGTCTGGCCGCGTGTCTGGCGCTGGGCCTGGGATGCATGATCACGCCCGCCGTCCTGCATGTCGACCGGGACGTGAGCGCCGGCATGTACGTCACCGGCGCGCTTGTGATCGGGGTCAGCACGTTGGCCATGGCGGAAGTCGCGCGCATTCTGCGTTTTGTACTGATGCTCGGAGGATTCTGGCTGCTGGTATTCGGCCCCTGGACGGTTCACGATGCGCCGGCCGTCTTGAATTGCATCGATATACTTAGCGGCGGGGCGCTGATAGCGCTCAGTTATCCGCGCGGTCGTATTCGCGAACGCTATGCGGATTGGAACCGCTTCGTTCTCTGACTGCGCCTCCAAAGCCTTCAGCCGCGTGTATTTGCGGGGCAGTCGTCAGGGCGACTGTCGTCGCCTGCTATGGGCTGCTTCAGAACAGCACGGTGGTCGTGATCGGGGCCATGATCATCGCGATGGTGCTGGGGCCGATCTCCGGGATCGCGCCGGCAGGCGGAACCGCTGGAGCCTATGCGACGTTCTCTCCCCGCCTCAGCGTGGGACTTGTCGGTGCCGCGATCGCGACCGCGCTGGTGCCTCCGCTCTCGACACGCAGCCTCTGTCTGGCACGCGGGGAGACGCGTCTGGCATTCGGCGGCTTTTTGCTGTTCTTCGCCAACCTAGTCGCCATCCAGTTCGCCTCCTCCCTGGTGATGTTTCTTAATGGCTATCACAATTCCGGCCATAAGACCGTGACCCATCATCTTCTTGTCAAACGCAATGTGCGCAGTTTTGTCCTGCTGATCGGGCTGGCCACCGTGCTGGGATACGACTTCTCCCAGTCTCTCAACAAACAGAATTACGATGCGGCGCTACGCGCGCAACTGGAACAGCAACTGCACGCCTTTCCCGGCGTCCATCTGGCGGATCTGACCTTTCGACGGGAAGCAGCGCGCGAATGCGCCAGCGTGTCGAGCGTGCGACGTTCTTCTGCGGTAAGCGGGTGGACATATATAACAATGCCGGAATTCTACCAGATTTGCCGGATAAGCAACTTAGGGCTGCTGGATTAATTGCCCTCCAAACCTCTTGAAGATGCAGGCGATCTCAGCCTCATTGAGCGCGCCAGACACACTGACGCTTAAAGTCGTCCCGCCGCCCAGGAGGTGGTCACTCACTTTCCGAGCAACTTCATGATCGATCTGCCGGTCACGCAGATACCCATATATTCCTGCCGCAAGGCCTCCCAGGCCCGTTGCCGCCGCCAGTAGACCGACTACAAGCGTCCCGGAACCAGCGCCGAGTCCGATGCCGGGAATGCAGGCTGCGGTCAGCACGCCGAACAGAAGCCCGAGTCCGGCGCCTTCTTTCGCATCGAGCGCCGCTTCGTGGCTTTCGCCAATGGGCGCAATGTAAGTCTTCGTCGGCATGGTATCGGGGATTACCGCCCCTAACGCATCATAGGTATAGCCGGGCGCATTGGGCGCCATCAAGCTTCCGTCACCCTCATACCGTGGCAGCCTGTGTTGGAGCAGGAGGCGCAATTGAGGCGGTTGGGGAAGAAGCCTATTCGCGGCGGCCTCTGCCGCGGCGGCCGGTAATACAGCAGCCGACGCTGAGTGGGAGCCTGTGGTAATCTCAGCCGCTTCCAAAACGGCGTCGGTATTCTTGATCCCTTTATGTTGCCGTTGGGGCAGAATGAGATTGATGTCTTCCGAGCGAGCTCCCTGATGCAACAAGAATTCGACCGCTCGAATGCCATCTTCTGCCCTGGTAAAAGTTGCATGTAGCATATTGTCCATTTTGCCCTCCTAACCATCGGGATGCCTTCCCCGGTGGCTCTCCGGTCCTACTTCATAAGAAGTCCTCCAGCATAACAACGGGTGCAGCTTTGCTTCATGCCCCCATAAAACGCGCACGTCAACCTTGCCGATCTCGCTTCGACCGGGGCATTTCCCAAGGAGGGGACTACACCACGATCCACCTTGATGCCTAAATCGATTCACCTATATGGATGTTCCACCAGATTTCCGTACGATCCGCCTGATGGATCCTGCAGTTCACAGTCATGTTTGTAATTGGCAGGGCTTCTTCTCTCCTGCCAAATATCCGCACGAGACACAAATTCACTGCCCTGCCGTGGATTTGCCGTGGGCGCGATATCCAACAGTCCCATGCCCTCACCCGGCAGGCTGGAGAGGTGGGTGTAAAGGCTCGCGCGCCGAGGATCCCGATGATTCAACGTTTCCCAATGGGCACTACAGAGGTACTCTTCGCTGGAGTTATCCTGAGGGCCAACCAGGAGCCAGCACGCCTGTTCCTCGCATCCGATGACCTCGCACAAATATCCTTCTTGCATCTTATCGCTCCTCAATCATTCCTATGTAACCTGCTCTGTAACAATCTGGCTGCCACAGGACCCCGGCGCGTCCGTGTCGTAAGGTCCGGTGTGAATTATCTCTTTCGCTCCACACTGCTATGGAGAAGGCAATGATGCCCTATCTTGCAAAACGTCGCGGCCGGAAGAGGCTTCCCATGGAGAATATTCTCCTTCGAGTCGCCTGAGCTTCACCGGCTTGCCATCCGTCCCGACACTATCCGGTTCGACGAGTATAATATCGTTCAACTCCCTCCCCGGCAGTGCGGCTACGTCATGGAGGAACTCCGGAGAAGGAGTTGCTGACACGCTCTGTACCGAATGTCCATGGGTTTCCATTCCGGGAACCTGTAATTCACTGTGGTTATTCATTCAGGCGCCCCTCCTTTCATTTCGGAACAGCGGCAGAACGCTCCCGGTCTGCCGCTCTGCATCTTCTCCCAGGTATACTGCACGCGTTCATAGCAGGCGACGCGCCCATCCAGACTTGCAGGCAGATAATCTTCGTGGTCCAGGTAGAGTTCCCGTGTGCCGCCGATCTGTTTGTAGTGGCCCGGCGCGACCCGTTTTCCTGCCGGGAAGATTTCGCCTTCCAGAGGGTCGTGTTTGGCATGGGACTGCATCGTTTTCGCTCCTTCCTCTCTATAGTGTTCTGTGCACGTGTGAAACCGCCGCGTGCGGCTCTTGTCAGGCGTTCCCTTCCGGGAAGATTTTGGCCTGCTCCAGGACCCTTGAAAGCCCTCATCTTTCCATACGGAACCTGGAAGAGGGAAAACGAGAATGGCCTACGAACAGGCCCGAACACGCTACCAACTGCCTTACAAACATGCGAGCGGACCGCCTCCCGACCACGCTGGTGGAAGCCTTGAAGGATTGTCCATGGGATCACGGAACGTGGCCTACCCAAAAGTTCGGCAGTTCGAGTTAGCCATGGGTAAGAGGGGCAGAAGCGGTGCTGCGCTCCCGCCATCCGCTCTGGAAGCGCACCAGATCCTCGATGGTGGGGATCACTACCGGTTCCAGGATGATGACGCTGCTCTGATAGACGCCCTTCTGACGCTTTCCCTCTTTAAGAGGACCAAAATCGTTCAGGAAGTCTTTGACGATGGGCACGTGTTTGAGACCGGGGACACCGCCGACGCTCTCGAAATAGCTGATGTTGCTCGTCAGCGTGGAAAGCACCATGGGTTCGTACGAGAGCACAGTGACCGTCGCATTGTCGATGCTGTGGTTCGTCACGCGATCCGTCACCTGAGCGGAGTTCGGCGCCATTGTCTGATTGGCTGTCAGTTCCAGGCTGACCGTGCTGGCGTCGAAACCGATACTGGGATTGGCCGAAAGGCTGATCCCAGCCTGTATCGGCACCGCCTGCCCCCCCGCCAGCAGCGCTTGCACGATCTGTTCCCCATCGATCCCATACTGGCTGGACAGCTTCTGCAGGGAATCCGCCGCCTTTGCCGCCTGCGCGACCCGATCCGTCAAAGTGAACTGGGAGGGCAGGCGAGACTGCACCTCCGCGGAGACCCGATTGGTAGTGTCCGGGGCAAACTGCATGCTGACGCTGTTGGAGACGAAGATATTGACGCCGGTATCCGCCATCAAGAGGTCACGGGCGATGTCGGGAACCTCTTCGATATTGGAAGACGCGAGAATGTCCCGGTTAGAGCTTTTGCCCAGGCGCTTGTTGGCCAGCAGCCGAATCTGTTCGGCATAGCGGCTGTAGAACTGCTGTTCCAGCGCGCGCGACATCCCTTCGCTCGCCCGGCGCAGCCAGAGATTCAAGCCGGCTTCCAGCGTCTCCAGCTTCGCATAGTTGATCTGGTCTCCGGTGGCAGCCTCTCCCGCGTCCAGACGGCCGTCAAGAGCGGTACGCTCCCTGGCATACTCCTGGAACATCGTGATCAACTGCTCTTCGCTCGGAGCAGAGGCGTCCAGAGCGACGCCGACGGAGTTGAAAAGCGCGACCGGCGCAGAAACCAACTCCTCCGTCACGGATTTCATATCGAGCAGGGCGCGCTCGGCGTCCGTCGATGCCAGGGATGGATCCGGTTTGCCCGGGGAGACCGCAGGTCTGCGCGCGAGCGAACCTTCAAGAGCCCGGACTCGCTGATCGGCGAATTGGAACCGACGTTCCAGCTCCTGCAGCGCCTCCTGCGCCTGTTTCTGCGTCAGGTCCGGATAGAGACGTTCAGTCAGGTCCAGGGATCGGCGCAAACGCAGCGCCACCCACTGCGGCAGAGGACAGTCGGGACGCGCCAGAGCATCGCGGAAACTGCTGACGGTGATCCCATCGTTTTTATGAAAGCGATCACCATAGTAGCGGCACCAGTCGGCGGCGGCGCCGACCGTCGCGTGCCATGCGGCCAAGTCCGGCTGAATCTGCGGCGGCAATGCCGTATCGTCGGACCGGGGGGTCGTCAAAATAGCATTCAGATGCTGCGGGAGCGCGGTCAGAACCTGATCCGCCTGCGACCCCGCATCCGTGGCGTCCGCCGAGGCGGGCAGAGGCGGCAGGGAGCGGTCCAGCATCATCAGCAGCAGGATCTCCGGTACCGTGAGAGGACGTTTGCCGTTGCCGAGTTCCGGCAGAACCTGGCGAACGGCGGTATAGAGCCGCAGATCATGACCCGTACGCTTCTTCAGACGCGCCAGGAGATAGTCTTGAAGGTCTGCGAAAGCGGTCACCACCTGATTCCGCTGGGTATCCACGAGCGCCCGGACCGCTTCGGTCATCTGAATGACCTCGGTGTTGGCCTGTCCGGTCAGTTGCACTACCCGCAGATTCATCTGAAGGTGGGCGCTGGGACGCTCGAAGAGGAAAGCCATCAGGCGAATATTCTCGATCTCGGAGTCTACCCACTGTGGGTCTCCGATCACCAACAAGTAATTGCCGCTGCAGAGGAAGGAGAGTTCCACGAAATGAGGTTTCTTGGGATCACCAGGCGTGGCCTCCCGAAACAGCCCCTCCTGTTTCAAAGATTCTAGCTTCTCCTTGAACCGTTTGGCCGAGAGAGCGTCCTTCATCACCACACGGCGCGAAATGGAATGAACGGGCACAGAGATCGTTACGGTGCCGTTCGGCGGAGGCGTTTGCGCGTAGAGCGGCGTGGTCAGGAGGGCTGCCCATCCGATCGATCCAACAACCGCAAATCCTATTCCGATTCCTGTTCTCATCATTCCAACCTGCTCTCCGGCCCCATATCGATGTGGCTTGCCAGGCGCAACCGGGAGGAAACCGGTACAAGGACGCTGAGTGCAGGATAACGATGCACTTACCAGACAACCGCATATTTCGACGCTAGAACCGGCTCGCCGTACAGCCTTCCAGGGTCGCGCGACTCACTCTCCAGCGCGATCTATGCGTGGTAAACTGCCAGGGTACGCGCTACTCCTGCTCAGCCCTGTTTCTCGATCGGTGGCGCCTGACTTACCTCTTACCGCGACGGATACTACGGATCCGTCACCATTCCATACGAAACCTGTTCCAGGAAAAACAAGCGATGAGCACGAAAAGGCCCGAACACGCTACCAACCGCCCCTCTGCCCTGCGGGAAAGCCCTCTTCCGACTATGCCATGGGGAGGTGGCTTATTCCCATACGACGCTGCAGTTCCGGGTAGCGGGACCGACCGACCCGAAGCAGTTGCTTGTTGGAGAGGCGGACTTCGTAGGTGTGGTCGCCAAGAAAGTGCAGTTCGATGATCTTGTCGACATTGACCAGAGAGGAGTCATGAATTCGCAGGAAGTGCTCGGAAGGCAAAATAGCTTCCAGATGGGTCAACGAGTAGTGGAGGCGAAACTCGCTCTCCTGGGTGACGACGTAAGTCTGTCGGTTGCGCGAAACGGCGCACAGGATCTCGCGCAGAGGAAGGAATCGTACGGCATAATCGACGCGAACCGGCAGACTGCGCAGCGGCGGGGTAGCTGGAGCCGAAGGTGAGAGCTCCTTGTCCGCCTGGAGGCGCGCCTGTTTGGCGGCAATGTCTTCACGCGCTCGGGCCAGCGTCAGCGCGAGGCGCTCCTGAGAGACCGGTTTGACCAGGTAGTCCATCGCACGCTGTTCAAAAGCCGTGACAGCGTATTCGGAATATCCGGTAACGAAAACGATCGCCGGAGCGGATGCCAGATACAACAACGCGGAAGCGGCCTGAATGCCCGTGAGGTCCGGCATTTGAATGTCCAGAAACAGCATATCGGGTTTCAAAGCTTCCACCAGTTGCAGACCATCGGCTGCGTCTTCGGCTTCCCCGAGAACTTCTACCCCCTGGCTTTCGAGTAGTCGCCGGAGCCTTGTCCGGGCCAGGGGTTCGTCATCCACTACCAGAGCTGTGAGCATGGGTCATCTCCTGACTGCGGTCCCGACACGCTCCCTGGGGCAAGATAAAGACCGCCAGTGTTCCCGCCCCCTCCTGACTGAAGAGCCGCATACGCGCCCTGCGTCCATACAACAAAATGAGGTGCTGATCCAGGATCTGCAAACCGTGGAGAGCGGAATTCTCGTCAGCCAGCACCTTCTGCCGCGTCATATTCGTCATACCGATCCCATCGTCTCGAACCGCCACCAGCGCATGTCTCGGGCCGATGCGGGTAGTGACTTTGATCCTCACAGGGCCTTTCTTTCGGGCCAGACCGTGATGAACCGCATTCTCGACCAGCGTCTGCACAGCGAACGGTGGGACAGGGATACCATCACAGGAGGTATCCCGTTCCCACGCAATATCCAGTCGGCTGCCGAGCCGTTCCTGTTCGATGGCAAGATAGTCCCGTGCAACCTCGATCTCCTCGCCCAGAGACATTGATGTTGCCGCGCTGGTCTCCAGCGCATGCCGCATCAGACGGCTCAGGCGCAGGATGGCGGCCTCGGCTCTCTCCGGTGCGAAGCCGCAGAGCTCGGCGATGGAATTGAGCGTATTGAACAGAAAATGTGGATGGATACGCGCGCGCAGAGCGGTCAATTGCGCCTGCGACACGAGCGCCTGCGTGCGCTCGCTCTGCGCACGCACCTGAGCATCGCTGACCACGAGCAGCAGCAACGCGACGCCAAATCCGTTGGCTGGAGCGCTGACCCATACGGTAGATGCGGCTGCGTGCAGGGGCCATCCGACGGTGAGAACGAGGCGTAACAGAAGGCGACAGGCTTGCGCCAGCGTGCCTACCGCAAACCCTCCTAAAAGCCGGGCAGTCATCGTGTGGGTCCGACGAACGAGCTTCCCAAGGTAAGCGCTGATACCGATCGCCAATACGGTCGGGACGAGCATCTGGTGTGTCTGGAAGAAGAGCGCTCCCAGCGCGACGACGCCAACCGTTACCAGTCCTGCTCGCAGTCCTCCGACAATCGTTGCGAAAATGACGAAAAGCGTGTGGCTTGCATAAGGCAGTTCGGCATCCGGGAAAACGGCTTCTACCAGACCGATCAGGCCCATTACCAGGCCAACCAGGAAGGCTTCTCCCGGGGACAGGTTTTCTCGAAATAACATTGCCAGCATCCGGCCGCGAGCCAGCAGATAGGCGATGACCACCAGGATACAGGTGTCGGCAATAAAGTTGTAGAGGCCCGAAGGTGTACTCATGATGGATTTTCCTGTTTGCCATTTCCAATCTGCCTGCCGACTGATCCAGCGCTCACTCCAACGCCGTTTCTCAGGCGGTCCAGATGACAAATTTCCGGCGGTAGTGCAGGCGTGCGGGCTTAGAAGTGACAGTGGCGACAACATGGTCGCGGTGCGGAAAAATGACAGGTCGGATGTTCATTGTTATCTCATGTCGCCTCTCTGTGTGATGCTGAATTCTGCACGATCGCATGGAGCAAACTGTCTCCGTCTCAACCCGATTCCGCAGGATCGAAATCATCCACTGTGTCACACTTTGAGCTGCAACGTTCCAGTTCGCCAATCACCGTACCGGTCGTGAACGGCTTGACAATATAGCCGCATGCTCCAGCACCGAAAGCGAGATGCTGACAGAACTCCCGGCTGTAGGCGGACATCATCACAACGCGGGTCGGGCATACGGCCGTCACACGCCGGGTCGCTTCGATACCATCCATACCTCCCAGCGTGATGTCCATTGTCACAAGGTCCGGCCTCTCTCGAAGGATAAGCGGGATTCCTTCCTCTGCACTATTCGCGTGCCCCACAACCAGGAGGCCCGCTCGCGTAAGTATCTGGTGTATCAGCATCCGGATAAGGGGCTCATCCTCAACGATGACGATCCTTTTGCCGGCTAGCAGTGGGGAAACCGATGACGTCACCACGACCCTCCTTCGAAAATTGTTGGCCTCAGGCTGCATAAGGGTCGCTTCAGGTGGGACCGGTGCGTACCCGCCTCTTAAAACCATGCATTTGCTGCCGTGTATTGACTGCCGATTGTGCGTCGGCAGCCTCTCATCGCGCCCTGCTTATTAGGGTATTATAATACCCTAATATGTTTTTCAGAAGGGTCTTTTCATGAACGAACAAACCCGGGAACGTGCCGGTCTGCTTTTCTTTGCGTTGTCCAACCCGTCCAGGCTCCGGATTACGGAACTGTTGTGCCATGCCGAACTGAGCGTGAATGAGATCTGCTCGGCCTTGTCTCTTGGGCAATCCGCCACCTCCCAAAACCTTGCCACCTTAACACGCGCTGGCATTGTCGTGGCCGAGCACAAGGGAGCGAACCGTATTTATCGGGTCCGTGGGCCGCGCATCGCGCACATCCTCAAGCTCATTGAGGAGTTCTGTACCGTGCACGAACTCTACGGCCTTCCTGTAGAGGCAGAAGAGATAGCCCAGGAGAAAATCTTATGATAGTGGGGCTGCGTTTTGTGGAACCAGAGGGAAGTATATAGAGAAGTGCGAATGGAGGCGTCCTTGAGCAGCACACAGGTCTACGGCATTTCCAAGATCAAGTTGAGGTTTCGTCCCTTGCCGCATACGCCCTTAAAAAGCCGGATGCATGGGTGGACGTTCCGCTTTTGTATGTTCGCGTCGCGATTCAACATACCGACGACACAGACAAAATCGGGCAATGAGAACGACGAAAGGTATTGCTCGCTTCGTGGTATAATACATTACCATTATGAGCATTCCGCAAATAATATCCTGGGATGCCTTAGGAGCTGTACGCTCCTATGGCCGTTCCATCTCTCCCCTCAAAGCGCCACCAGCGGTACGACCGCGCATGGGAGGCGTTCCGCCGTCTCCGCGTGACCCCACTCCTCATCACCTGTAGTTCCCTTTGTTTGCCGATTGAACAACATCCCCGAAGGCAGTGCGCTGTCTGTTATTGCTTTCGTCTTAAGCGAGAGTACCTTTGGCGTCCATCCCTTCGTCTGGTGAGACAAGAAAGATACATCGTTCAGACGAAAATCGAATATGCCTGTGTAACTCCCAGCCTTATTTGAAAGCAGGCAGATGCCACGATCTGACCTGATACCGGGCTGACATTCATATTGTCTCGAAACACTAATTCCATGATTAAGGTCGTTCATATCATAACCGGATTGAAGGTAGGCGGCGCGGAAAACACGCTGTGCAAATTGGTCACGCACCTGCAAGACAAGCAGATCATCCATGAGGTTGTGTCGTTAGGCGACGTCGGCCCCCTCGGCGAGCGTATCCAACAAGCAGGTATTTCTGTACATGCTCTTGGCATGCAGCCAAATCGTCCAGATCCTCGTCCGGTCCTCCAACTGGCACGGGGGTTGCGTAAAAGTCAACCGGACGTCATTCTCACCTGGCTCTATCATGCCGACATCATAGGTAGTGCCGCCAACAAACTCGCCGGTAATTTTCCGCTCGCGTGGAACGTTCGCCGCAGTTACATGGACAGAGCCACCCTGAAACCCTCGACCTTTCTGCTCGGCAGACTGTGCTGCCGACTTTCGCACGTTCTCCCGCAGCGCATTCTGTGCTGTTCCCATGCCGGTATGGAAGAGCATATACGCCTGGGATACAACTCTACGAAAATGGAGGTTATCCCTAACGGCTTCGACACGGAGGTGTTTCGACCCGATCCAATGGCGCGCAGAACGATACGTCGGGAACTAGGGCTGCCAGAGGAGACGATGCTGATCGGAATGCTGGGGCGTTTCCATCCGATGAAGGATCACTACAATCTGATCCAGGCTGCCGCACTGCTGCGCACTACACGCCCGGACGTTCATTTCGTGTGCGCTGGCGCTAAGATGAATGCAGAAAACACAGAACTGTCGGAATGGATTTGTGCCGCAGATCTCTGCGACAATTTTCATCTGCTGGGGCCACGCACTGATGTGCCGGTTCTTACCGCGAGCTTGGACCTGGCGACCTTGAGTTCACGCTCCGGGGAGGGCTTCCCGAATGTGATCGGCGAGGCGATGGCGTGTGGGGTTCCCTGTGTTGTCACCGATGTAGGCGATTCGAGGTATATCGTTGGAGAAACGGGAATAGCGGTCCCACCGCGCTCACCGACGGCCCTGCAATCCGCTTGGAGCCGAATGCTGGCACTGTCGCCGAACGACCGCCATCACCTTGGTGTAATGGCACGACAGCGCATACAATCCGAGTTTTCTCTCGATAGCATCGTCCGCCAATATGTAAATTTCCTTAAGGAGATGGCGAAGGCTGGCATACGAGGATAACCGATGAAGCGTCCGACGACTTTTGGGGTATACTGTGCCATTGTGGGCATACCTCGCATCATAACCTGGAACCCATTGGGGGCGGCTATCTCCTCTTTCCGTTCCCTCTCTCCCCTGACAACACCTCCTGCCGTGCGACCGCGCATGGGAGGCGTTCCGCCGTCTCCGCGTGATCCCACTCCTCACCTGTAGTTTCCTTCCCTATTCGCCTCTACTCTTTCCTTGCGGGCTTGCCTGACGGCATGGCTGTCTGTTATTGCCTGCAAATCTCCCTTCCGTGCAAGAGGCGAGTGTGACAAAAAGAAGCTATCTGCCTGTGAAGGAGCGATTCATATGGTTTCCACGCGCGTTTATACCGGCTGTTGCAACGCCTTTTCCACCGGAAAGGCGAACCGATGAATTTAAATATCGAGCGAATCGAACTGCTGCTGCTCATTGCGGCCTTTGTTGCGATACTGGCGCGGCGTGTCAAATTGCCCTACACGGTGGGTCTGGTGTTGGCCGGTATCGCTCTGGCCACCTTTCCGCATCTGACCCAACTGATCTTGACGAAAGACCTCGTCTTTAACATCTTTCTTCCGCCCCTTATCTTTGAAGCGGCCTTTCAGATGAACTGGAAGGAGATGCGCCGGGATCTGCTTGTGACGCTCACTCTGGCGACGCTTGGTGTCGTTCTGGCGACGGGCGTCACTGCCGGCGGTATTCATTACCTGCTGGACTGGGAATGGCAGCCTGCTATTCTCCTGGGTGTTCTTATTTCAGCGACGGATCCTGTCTCGGTGATTGCTACCTTCAAGGAAGCCAGAGTACAGGGGCGCTTGCAGATGCTCGTGGAAACAGAAAGCCTGTTTAACGACGGAACTGCCGCCGTGCTGTTTACGATCGCCCTGGCCGCTCTGTCTGGAACCTCGCTCTCGCTCTGGCAGGTGTCGTCTTCGTTTCTCATAACATTCATCGGCGGCTGCCTGTGCGGCGGCCTGATCAGCGGACTGGCACTCCTTGTGGTTGGTAAAACCGAGGACCACCTCATCGAGATAACCTTCAGCACGCTGGCTGCTTACGGCTCCTTTTTAGTGGCTGAACACTTCCACCTTTCCGGCGTCATGGCGACGCTGACCGCAGGAATTATATTCGGCAACTATGGAGTGTGTGGGATATTGACCAACAAGGGCCGCGCCGAAGTGCTCTCCTTCTGGGAGTATGCCGCCTTCGTCGCTAACTCCCTTATTTTTCTGCTCATCGGCGTTCAATTAACGCATCAGCATTTTGGGGAAGTGTGGCTGGCTGTCATGGTGGTCGTCGTTCTGGTGCTGCTGGGCCGTGCGCTCGCGGTCTACGGATGCTGCCTCCCCTTCTCCCGCTCACGCCTGCGGGTCGAGGCAAGTTATCAGCATATTCTGTTCTGGGGAGGCTTGCGGGGGGCGCTGGCGTTGGCGCTGGTATTTGGTCTGCCTGCCGATATACCGCGCCGTGAAACGGTGGTGACGGTTGTCTTCGGTGTGGTCGCCTTTTCGGTGCTGGTGCAGGGCATGACGATGCCGCTTCTGCTCCAGAAGCTGGGAGCGCTGCCACTCACGCCACAGGAAGAAACCCATCCGGATCTTCACAACCTCCCATAGGAAGAATTTCCCTGAAACAGCACATCCTTTGCCGGCTGGCGGCATAACCCCTCTTTCCTGAAAGTTAGGCGCGGCTTTCAGGATAGGCCCTTGGATTGAGTCGCTCGTTACCGGAATGGCTGGCGGCTCTCACCCAGGGTGATGTCTTCAAGGCGCATCAGCTGTTTTGCTGGCGCACATACTGCCGGAAACCGACGCCTATGGCGAGGATAAGCAGAAGGCGAGAAGTGCAAACGGGCAGTGCCAGGTAGGCAAACAACGTGGCACTGTAAACGATAGTAGCCACAAAAACGGATACGAAAAACGAGGGCGCGAGGGGCTTCGACGGTTGCCGCCGGCTCCGTGGAGACGGCAGCCCCCATTTTTGCTCGTAGTTGGGCGTGAGATACACCCACAGCGCGAAAAGCAGACTGAACGGCAGCCAGAAACAGGCAATTACTTTGTCTTGCCAGCGTTGTTTCATGGGATGATTTCGTTGGGAGGGCACGATAGATTTCATCAGACGTGTTCCCTCAGGAGGCTACCGAATGCAACGATCAGAGGACGCTTGCAACCGGCTTGTCATGCGCTTCTGTGTAACGCACGAAGAGCTATCCATGCACATGGATAGCAACCTGGAGAACATATTATACCCAGCCAAGAAGAAAGTCTGTTGCTGATCGCCGGACACGAAACCACTGTCAATCTCATCGGCAACGGAACACTTGCACTCCTGCAGAATCCCGATCAATGGGAGAGATTACGGGAAGATCCGAAACTCGTCACACCGGCTGTAGAGGAGTTGCTGGGTTATGATGGGCCGCTGGAAACCGCCACAGAGTGCTATGCCCGCGAGGATGTGACGATAGCAGGCAGCACCATCCCCCGTGGTGAACGGGTCTATGTGGCACGCGCTTCCGCCAATCGAAACGAACAGTATTTCACCGATCCGGATACACTCGACCTGACGCGCGCCGAACAAACACCTGGCATTCGGGCAAGGGATTCATCATTGCTGGGGCGTCACTTGCTCGACTGGAAGGGCAGATTGCTATCCGTACGCTGCCAGAGCGGTTCCCCTAACTACGGCTCGCCGTTGGAGCAGAGGCGCTCCAATGGCGGCATAGTCTGGTATTGCGCGGAATGACAACTCTTCCAGTCCTTCTCACGGATTAATGGATGCCGACCCAAGGAATCCTTGTTGTACGGGTTGTAGTCTCAATTGCGTGAAAAACAGGATCAAGCGCACTGGAGGCCGCGGCATTGGCGGCGGCATTCCGTCGCTTAATATGTGCGCCACCAGCCAGTGCCGCGGTTTTGGGGTGGTCGCCTTTTCGGTCATCGTACCGGGGCTGACCGTTCCCCGGCTGCGTCGATTAGATATCCTCCCTTCCGAGCAAGATGGAGGCGGGATTGCTCGCTAAAGCTATGTGTTAGCGTGAGGCTCAGTCTGGTCAGAGTAGACGGGTTACTACATGCACGCATGTTGTGAGGACGCGGTATCTTTATAACCGTCTATCATAATATTACGGAACATTAATATACCCCCGCGCGTTCCTACGGCATGTGTTCAGTTTGCTGTGGCGAAAGGAATCGAGGATTTGAACGCCACTTCTACCGTTAGGCTCGTTGGGGATAACGCGCTCGCCGTCGCAACGATGGGCGCTGACGTTTGCGTCAAGCATGCAGGCTCTCATGTGGCGCATTGCTTCCGGTGCTGAAGGAGACTACTTTGAAAAATTCTGTACGCGAACGTGCCAGCCAACTCTTCGCGGCACTTTCTCACCCTACGCGCTTGCGCATCGTAGAATTGCTTGGCACTGATGAGAGAACGGTCAATGAAATCGCGGCGGAATTAGTTCTCGGCCAGTCAGGCATATCACAGCATCTGGCGGTTCTCGAGAGGGCCGGCGTGCTGGCGGTGGAGCAGCGGGGCGTATCGCGCTTTTATAGGGTGCGCGGCCCGCGCATCCAGGCCGTTCTGAACCTGATCGAAGAGTTCTGCCAGACGCATGAACTGTACGGCGCTCCTGAAGGGGAAGCCTTCTTCCGTCCCACGGAACAGAACAGCTCTCTCGTGTAAACGGGAAGGACCTGGACATGCTACCAATCTGGGCGCAAGCAGGATTGTGGGGACTGCTGGCAGGCTCGGCACTGCTCCTCGGGGCGGCCGTCGGCTACTTCGTCAATGTCTCACAGCGTCTCATTGCCGGCATCATGGCGTTCGGCGGCGGCGTCCTTATTTCCGCTCTCTCCTTCGATCTTATGGATGAGGCGTACAAGCGCGGAGGCTTTGACTCCACCGCTCTGGGGTTTGTGGGCGGCGCGGTGCTCTATACGGCCGCGAACTGGTTCCTGGCCCGCCAGGGCGCGAAGCATCGCAAGCGTTCCGGCAAGCAGCAGCCTTCGGAGGCAGAGAATAGCGGCAGCGGGCTGGCGATTGCGGTCGGCGCGCTACTCGACGGTATTCCCGAGTCCGTGGTGATCGGCGTCTCCATGCTCGCCGGCGGCAGCGTCAGTTGGGTAGCCGTGGTAGCCATTTTTCTCTCCAACATTCCCGAGGGTCTGTCGAGTTCGGCCGGCATGAAGAAGGCAGGCCGCTCGAAAACCTATGTCTTCGGGGTATGGGGCGTGATCGCGTTTGTTTCCGGACTGGCGTCCCTGGCAGGTTATACGCTCTTTCGGCATTACTCTGCGGATGTCATTGCTGGGACCACTGCTGTGGCGGCGGGAGCGATCCTCTCCATGCTTGCCGACACCATGATTCCGGAAGCGTTCGAAACCGCCCATGACTTTGCCGGCCTGATCACCGTTCTGGGCTTCCTCGGGGCGTTTGTGCTGACGAAGTTGGGCGGCTAAGGAGCGGCCTGACAGAGAGGGGAAAGCACGATTGCAGGACGATGCACAACAACACGAGCGCGGGCAGTACGAACAGTCGCTGCGAGACAGCATAGAGCAGGGCGCGACGATCAGTCCGCCCTACCTCATTATGAACTCGCTTTCCGCGGTAGTCGCGACCTATGGGCTGCTTCAGGACAGCACGGCAGTTGTCATCGGAGCGATGATCATCGCGCTCCTCCTGGGACCCATCTCCGGTATGGCGCTCGGGTTGGTGCTGGGGGATAACCCGCTGGTACGGCGCGCCCTTCTGGCTGAGATCGTAGGCGCCGTTGTAGTGGTAAGCATCGCCTTTTGCATCGGCAAACTGCACCCGACTTTGCCCTTCGGCAAGGAGATCACGGCGCGCACGGCACCCAACATCCTGGACCTGGTGATCGCGCTGGCGGCAGGGGCGGCGGGCGCGTATGCCACCCTGTCTCCACGCGTGAGCGCCGGTCTTGTGGGCGTCGCAATTGCCACCGCGCTTGTGCCGCCGCTGTGTACCAGCGCCCTGTGCGCGTCACGCGGCCTGTATAGCGCGGGGGGCGGGGCGTTCCTGCTGTTCCTGACCAACCTGATCGCCATTCAAACCGTGACCTCGCTCGTGCTGTGGTTGCATGGGTTCCGCCCCAAGACAAAGCTGCACGGTGGCGCGCTCCTGCGTCGCTTCGCACCGAGCGTGCTGATGCTACTTGGCCTGGCGGTCTTTCTGGGAATCAGTTTTCAGAAGGCGCTGGCACGGGAGGCTCTGCGCACACAGGCAAAGCGCGTCCTCAAGCGCGAGATCGAAAAGACAGGCGGGGCGCATATCACCGAGCTTTCCCTGCAGTCGGCTCCCGAAGGCACGGAGATCACCGTCCTGGTACGCGCGCCCTGGGTGATTGTCCCTCGTTCCTGCGCACGGTTGCAGGACACGCTGCGTCAGGCGCTTGCGCGCCAGGACGTGACGTTGCACATCCGCACCGTCCTCATGCGCGAATGCGATGCACAGCAGTTTCTCTGGAATGACCTTTCCGTAGAACAACAGGATGCTGTTGAGAAGTGAGATCGATCATGCTGAAACGTGCTTTTGCCCTTTGGACGATAGCCTTGCTGCTCTTCTTCGGCTCTGGCTTAGAGGCGCGTGCGCAGACGCCTGGAAGTTCGGCTTTAAATCCAGCGATGAATGGGATCACGTCCTACGCGCCGGTCAAGGTGGAAGGGCGCAAGCTCTTTGAGGTGATGGGCAATTCCGGCCTGTCGGCGGCAGAGCGCGCTGACAAAATCAATCGTCGCCTGGGTAATCTGATCGCCCGTAACGATCCGGTGCGTCCGTTCAATCGGCAGGACATCGTCACGCAGGGCACTACGACCACGGTCACTCTGGGCGGCGAACCGGTCATGACTGTTACGGACGCCGATGCGCAGGACACGCTCTCTACACGCGAAGAAGTGGCGCTGCTGTGGGGAGCCAAGATGGCGACCGCGATTGCGGATGCACGGGCCACGCGCTCCAATCCGCTCACAGGCGCCGGGATTCTCATACGCAACTCCTTCACCGATCTGATCCGTTCCGCTCTGCAGTGGCTGCCGCGTCTCGCGGGCGCCATCGTGCTGGTCCTCGTGTTCTGGATGCTGGCGAAGGTGAACCGCTGGGTGGTGAAGTGGGTTGTCTCCCGCACGAATTTCGATAGCAACCTCCGTCAACTGCTGCGTGCATTGGCCTTTTATGGAACCTGGCTCGTAGGTCTGCTCGCTATCCTCTCTACCCTGGGTCTGGAGAGCGGCAGCATTGCCACTACCCTGGGGATTTCCGGGTTCGTGCTGGGCTTTGCCTTTAAGGACATTCTGTCCCATTTCTTTGCGGGACTGATGCTCCTGCTTGGCAGGCAGTTTCACATCGGCGATCAGATCGTGGTCAAAGACAACGAGGGAACCGTAGAACGCATCGAGCTACGCGCGCTATACCTGCGCACCTATGACAACCGACTCGTCATCATCCCCAACGGCGACGTGTTCACGTCCACCGTCACCTCCAATACGGCCAGCCCACACCGGCGCAGAGAGTTCGTCGTCGGCATCGGTTATGACGACGATATCAAGCAGGCGCAGGAAGTCGCGCTGCAAACGGTGCGTGGGATCGAGGGAGTGGCGCAGGAACCCCCGCCGGATGTGCTGGTAGACGAACTGGCGGCCTCTACCGTGAACTTGAAAATCCGCTTTTATACGAATTCTCAACGCGCCGACTACCTGCGCGCCGGCAGCGAGTGTATGCGCGCGGTAAAGGAAGCCTTCGACCGTGCGAAGATTTCCATGCCCACCGACATCCAGACCGTCGTGATTCAGAATTTAGCGGCCGTCGCCAATCGTCTGGGAGCCGGCGAAGGGGACGGCAATAAAGCCGGTGCGACCGGTAAGAGTTCTGGTGAGAGAGAGACTGTTGCCTGATGGACCTATCTGATGGAGCTTCATCCTCATAGGTCTGTTAACCTCTCAACATTGAACCACCTATCCGCCCTGATGTTGAGCGGACCGCCTGATGTTTGCTCCGCCTCCGTGGAGAGGAAGGAATTGACGCTGCCGTCTGCCTGGGTAAATGCGAGATCTTCGTCCAACGGGCAGGCCGTCTCTTCTCCCGAGACGGCGGCATAGGGCAGCTTGTGTGCGGCCGGGTTGGTGCTGTGGTTCTTGACGACTTCAACGGCGCAATAACCATTGCTGCCCTGATCGTTGTCGGTATAATCATTCGGGATTGCAGCTATCTGCTGTAGAATAGATTCAATAATTTTGAAAGGCGCGATCCCGCAGGGGAAGACATTGTGACACGTGGGAATAGAGCGAAGATCTATGAGCGCAGGCGGCAAAAGCAAAATGCAGGGATGGTGGCAACGTGTTGTCATGCCGTCAGACCGTGTGGATCAATTCGATAACGCCAGGATACCTGCAACTTTGTTGGAACCCGGAGCGTTGCGCTTCTGGTTGGCAGCTCTCTTCACGGGCGTCGGGGCCGGTGTAAGTGCTATTATCCTGACGCGGCTGCTGGAAATTGTCCAACATTTAACCTGGGCTGGGTCGGGTACGCATATCCTGGAGGCCGCCACGCATGCCGACGCTTGGCGGCGTGTCCTTGTACTGTTAGGGGCGGGAACCATTGTGGTTCTAGGGCAATTGCTGCTGGCTCGGATCTCCAGCGGTAATGGAATCGACATCACAACCGCTCTATGGTTTTCTGCGGGCCGAATGCCTGCTCTACGTACTTTAGGAAGCGCATTTCTCTCCGTCATCGTCGTAGGGATGGGCGCCTCCCTTGGGCGTGAAGGCGCGCCCAAGCAAGCCGGAGCCGTTGTTGCCAATCTTCTCTCCGACAGAGGCCGCCTCTCCGACGAGCAGCGCCGTCTGCTCGTTGCCTGCGGCGCGGGAGCGGGCATGGCAGCAGCCTATGGCGTTCCGCTCGGCGGCACCCTCTTTGCGCTGGAAGTGCTGCGCGGTATGTTGGCTTTGCGCCTGGTATTGCCTGCACTGCTGGCCTCCTTAGTCGCATCCGTCATCGCCTGGCGTGTCCTGCCCAATGCGCCCACCTATAACATCCCCGATTTCTCCTATTCGGATGGCGCCCTGGTCATGGCGCTCCTCATCGGCCCTCTTGCCGGACTTATCGCGGTAGGCTACGTGAGAATGGTCGCCTGGGCGGATCGTAATAAGCCTATAGGGTGGAAGCGCTGGATAACGCCCCTGATTGCGCTCGGTCTGCTTGGCCTGGCCTCCATCAAATTTCCGCAAGTGCTCGGCAATGGACGCGACCTCACTCAATTGCTCTTCACGGGCGGAGTCACCTCGTCAGCACTGCTGCTTCTCCTGTTCCTTCTGAAGCCCGCGGCAACGCTCTTGTGCCTCGGAAGCGGTACTCCGGGTGGCCTGTTCACTCCTTCATTGACGTTCGGCGCTCTGCTTGGCGGGCTGATGGGATCCGTCGCCGCACACCTCGGTTCCGGAGTTCCCATAGGATTCTGCGCTCTGCTTGGAGCAGGCGCTATGCTCGCCGCCACGACACAAGGACCGATCTCGTCTGTCGTACTGATGATAGAGTTGACCGGAAAGGACCGGTCATTTATCGCCCCTCTCCTGCTTGCCGTCATCACCGCCACGTTGGTCTCGCGCATGATCGAACCACGATCGATCTACGACGCGCGTCTCTCGGATGAGCAAGTCAAAGCCAGGCTTCAAGCGCGAGAGCCATCGCCTCAGTAGCAGTGTGACGCCGGGTTCGTTGTTCTTGAGTGGGTGCCAGGCACAACCCTACTGACTACTATGGCCCAATTGTCGCCTCGGAACTGTGCGCTTTCCCGTCTGCGCATTCGCAGGCTCTGGCAGAGTAACAAGAGGCAGAAGGGCGATTGTCATCGATCAAATAATCAAATCGTACGCTGGAAGGTGAAATGTCTTACCCTCGTTGACATTCGTCCGATAAGCGCCGGTATGGGAACTACAGCCTACGATTTGTCTCTATGACAAAACCACTTATTCAGCAGCTTGAAAGCAAGGCCAACAGCCTATTCCACCAATCGCTCAAAGTCCCCTATCTGCCCTCGGATGACGTCTAGGCTAGAACGCCAGAAGTCCACGCTTTGAATGTCAATGCCGAAGCGGGAAGCTAGTGTGACCGCGTCCGCCAAGCCGGTCGACGAGAGGAAGTCGTCATAGTCAGCGCGAAAGGTATCCGCATCCGCTTTGTACCTCGCGTACAAGCCCAAGCCGAACAGCAGGCCGAAAGTATAGGGGTAGTTATAAAACCCTGAATTATAGTAATGGGGCTTTCCATTTTGCGTTAGGGTTTCCATCGTTTGTCATTCGGATGCGGCGGTTCTGTCCGAAATTGTTCGCCCGGTTACCCCTCCCTTTGATGCAGACTGCCAAAGTTGCGCGTGGCACGGTCAATATCGGCCCAAGCGAAGCAGCGTCTCTACAACGTTTCTTTCCTCAAACTTGGCTCGATACAGGGTCGCATATTGACGTAGGAAGAGAACAGGATGCGCCAGGATCATCGCCTCGTAGGCGTTTGTACCTGTATCGAACAGCAGTTCCTCTCCGACCGCTTCGACAAATCGCTTGGGTGGATTCCACTTACGCCCATCCTTCCTACATAGCTTTTCAAGATTCGCGTAGGCAGTGGCAAGATCCCGGTCGCAAATAACGATGCCAGGATGTCCGCCATCCGGATGTTTCAATGATACGAGGTGCTGGATCACGCCTTCGATACACAAACCGGCGCGTTCCCCATACTCCCCCGCAACTTTCGGGTACGGGCAGCGAACTCCGTTATCCAGGCCGACCTTCAGTCCCGGACGCAGGTTGGGGAGCGCTTCTAAAAACGGCTTCACCCAGCACTTGGCACCAGCCCGGAGTGATCCTTCCGAGGTTTCGTGGAGATCAAGTACTTCGGATACTGTTCTGCTGTCCACAATTCCAGGATCTCTAAAGAGCGCTAGGAGGTGCACCCGGCAGTCCTCTGGAAGTCGACGCCACGTTGTTCCGTCTGCCTGGAGTTCAACAGCAACTGGTTTTGCTGCCAAAGTCCGTGATGCAGCAGGGCACTGGGCACAAGCATTGTCCATAAGAATTATTTCCTTTGGGAGCTCGGAACAAAGCGATTCAGCCACATTTTTACTCCGCTGTATCTAGATTCATGCCGATGTCCACTTTTGGAAACTCACCTGGGAAACACGACAATGCGTCCTCCGGTCTCCAGTCCGATTCCAAACGATGTAACAGGGTGCCATATCCAACACAACATCGTGGATCTTCAGACCATTCAACGAGTAACTTTTCTTCCCCCCATGCAACGACAGGACGGTTATCGCGTCGGTTGCGCTGATTTAACTTTGGGGTCACCCAGCGGCAGTTTTCAGGGCTGTAATTGCCATCACCATCGATCCGATCGATTTCCTCTTCCTCTTCAAAACCATGGGTCTCGGCCCAGTTACGGAAGCTCGCATAATCGTTCAACCATTCGTAACATACGCGAATACCTCTTCCTCCATAGTCAGCATAGTTTACAACGTTGCAATTGTTGCACCGATTCTTCATCGTTTGCCAACGGCTGTACAGCACACTCCTCGAACCACCGTGTTTTGTATTGAAGGCAACGAGGCGTTCTGTCTTGTAACATCCACAAGACTTAGTAGTTTCGTCTATGAGCTTTGATCTGAAAACCATTTTCTCATTGCCACACCGACACATAACTGGTACTTTAATGGCCGTCTTTCCCGTACTCCCAACAGGCCATATTACCGGATCGCCAAGTACGGTCAAATAGCCATAATGCAGGTTTAGCGGAGTCTCTATTGCATCTTTATGCTTTGGCTTAGGGGAATTAAGGATATCTGACCAATTTAACTTGGACAAACTCTTTTGTTGGGTTGGCAGAACCGGTCTATCACGTTTAGCACGCGGTCCTTTTGACATGGCTTCCTCTGGAGTCCACCCCGCACCGATACGCTTATGAAGTGTTGTGCCGATCACATTGGAGTGACCCTCTTCTACCCATTCAGGCAAAAGCATAGATTCGCCATGCGCTATTACAAGCACGTTGTTGCCCTTGGCACGATTGTTCTCTCTTGCCGAGACCCATACGCAATTGTCAGGGGAGTAACCCTGATCGTTATTTTTTCGGTGAATGTGTAGACCTTGCTTATAACCATTACTCAGTGACCAGTTGTAGAAGTTTAGGAAATTGCCTTTACCTCGCCACTGATCATCAATGCTGATATTGCGTGCCCCATACCATTTATAAAGCGATGAGTTGGGGTTGTAACAGCGATCCTGCATTCCCGTCCAGACACCATGGAGCGGATGATCGGTCAGTCCATGTTCAGTATGTACATCGCGGGAAACATCACTGCGCAGACACCCGCAAGATCTAGTTCCGTTTTCTGTGCGAATTAAGTTTTGCCCGATAACAGTAAATTCAGGTCGCTTCCCGCAATCGCACAACACAGGTACGACGCGATAACGCCGTCCATCACGTTCCTGAAAAAATGAAGGACCTACCACTGTCAGCCTCCCGTATCGCGTGTCCACTGGAATGTCGATCCATTTGCGTCCCAAGTTTCAACCCTCCACTTAACATTGCTCTCGCCACCACAAAATATTTACTGAAGTGAATACCGAGAACAGACTGCTTCTGACATAGTCGGCAGCCCGTTCTGCTTAGAATTGAACTCGTTGACATACGGGCTTGCTGCCTATGCTATCAATTGTTCAAAATCCCCAATCTGTCCACGGATGACGTCCAGGCTGGAGCGCCAGAACTCCACACTCTGGATATCGATACCGAAGCGGGAGGCCAGGGTCACCGCGTCTGCCAATCCCGTTGAGGAAAGGAAGTCGTCATAGTCCGCGCGGAACGTGTTCGCATCTGCCTTATATCTCGCGTACAGGCCCAACCCGAACAGGAGGCCGAACGTGTACGGGTAGTTGTAAAACCCTGAATTATAGTAATGAGGCTTTACGGCCCACATCATTGGGTGGAGGGGGGTGATGGCGTCGCCGTAGGTGGCGCGTTGGGCGTCGAGCATCAGGGTGTTGAACTCGTTGACGGTGAGGTCGCGTTCGGCGCGTTTGGCGAAGACGGCCTTCTCGAAGAGGAAGCGGGAGTGGATATCGACGACGACGGCGAGGTTGCGGTCGAGGACGGTGTCGAGGAGGGCGATGCGCTCCTCTTTGTTGGCCTTCTCCAGCGCGCCGTCGAAGGCGAGGGTCTCGCAGAAGATGCTGGCGGTCTCAGCCAGGGTGCTGGGAGTGCTCCGCTGCATCGAGCTGCGATGGGCCAGATTGAGGTTGTGGTAGGCGTGGCCGAGTTCATGGGCGAACGTGCTGACGCCCCCAAAGGAGCCATCGAAGTTGAGCATGACGCGGGACTCGCCGGGGCGCAGGCCGGTGCAGAAGGCGCCGCCGCGCTTGCCGATACGGGGCTCGGCGTCGATCCACTGTTCGGCCATACTCTTCGCCGCGAAGTCCCGCAGACGGTCGGAGTAGCCGGCGAAATGGGTGCGGATGAAGTCGCAGGACTCGTCCCACTGCCAGCAGTGCGATGTCGTGCCGACGGAGGCATTGATGTCGTACCAGGCCAGGGTCTCCAGGTTCAGAGCGCGGGCTTTGGCGGCGAGATAGCGGCGAAAGTCGGGAAACGATTCGACACAGGCCGCGTGCATGGCGTCCAGCGTGGCCCGATCGATGCCGTTCGCAAAGAGCGTCGGCTCCACATCGTCGGCATAGCCGCGGCGCTTACGCAGGACCTGCTGCGCGCCCTTGACGCCGTTCAGCGCGGCGGCGAGCGGCACCGCATTCGCCTCCCAGGCCGCGATCTCCGCCTCGTAGGCCGCTTTCCGCACCGCGCGGTCCGGATCGTTGGCCAGTCCGCGCACCGAACTCATCGGCAGCACGCGCTCCTCGCCATGCACGGATACGGTGACCGTCAGCAGGGCCGTCAGATTGCCGTGCAGTTTGGCCCAACCGGCGATCCCGGCCGGGCCGAGTTCCGCGGACAGCCCCTCCTCCACCTCGGACATCTGATGCCGCACCTGGTAACCGGCCCGCTGCACCTGATAGACGTTCTGGCGCGCCACTTCCGAAGCGGCCAGCAGCGCCTCCGCATCCGTCGTGCCTACCCAGGCGGCATAGCGCGTCTGGAGTTTGCTGAGTTGGACGGAATGCGTTCCAAGCTGCGACTGCAGCGAGCGGGCGAGATCGTTGCGCGCATCGGTCGCCGTAAAACAGCCGAGATAAGATCCCAGCACCCGCATCTGGTCCTGCAGCGCGCTCAGTTGCGCCGTGACCTCCTCATACGCCTGCACAAAGACGGCGTCTGCGACAGAGACCTCGCGACGGCGCACCTGATGCCGGTCGAACAGACTCCCCAGCGCGCCGATCGCCGCGATCCCTGCCTCGAAAGCGCCGGTAAACTCCGCGGACTCCAACGATGGAAAGACCGTACTCATATCCCAATGCGGTAAACCTGATATCTCCCGACTCAATACACTCTCCTTAACAACAGAGGATCTGCGGGTCGCCGCGTCGCGGCGTCTCCATCCTCCTGTCTGATTTCTGATGCCTTCGCCTGTTTCGACACACGCCGACACCATTCCTGCATTGGTTGCGATGCGCCCCCGTTGTAGAGAAGTAGGGAATCAGGAGCGCGCATTGCCCTGCGAAGAGGCCGCGTGTTCTGCGTAGGATCTCTCGAAACAGGCGTGCAATTGAAAACCACTCTGTTCGGGTAAACTACTCTGGACCCGTTTGGCACGCTTCTATTTCTACCCTTTTCCCCCGCTGTTATGGGCGAAGGATCACCATTTGAGAACGAACCCGAGTATCTCCATTGAACTGCTTGGCCATCTGGCAGCACAGCGTGGCGACGATCAGACAACCCGATTTCGCACCCAAAAAACCGCAACGCTGCTCGCCTATCTCGCCTTCTACTCCCATCGCCCTCACCCCCGCGAGGAGCTGATCGATCTGTTGTGGCCGGAGGTCGATGTGGAGTCGGGGCGTACCAGTCTGCGCACAGCCCTGGCCTCGCTACGACGACAACTGGAGGGAGAGGCAGAGAACAGCCTCTTCCTGGCAGATCGCCTGAGCATTCGTCTGAATCCCGAACGGGTCCGAACGGATGTCGCCGACTTTGAGGCCGCGCTGCAGTCCGCGCATCAACACGCAGATGCCGTCTGTAGAGCAGAGGCGCTCCGGCAGGCTGTCACCCTCTATCGCGGTCCCCTGTTGCCCGGTTGGTACGACGACTGGGTTCTGCGGGAACGCAACCGACTGGAGCAGTTGTTTATCAGCGCCTTGCGCACTCTCGTAGAGGCGCTGGAAAGCCAGAACAAAAGCGCTGAGGCGCTGCCGCACGCCTTGCGCTGGATCGAGATAGATCCTCTTACAGAGGAGGCACACCTCGCCGTGATGCGTCTTCTGGCGGCAACCGGGCAGACACCCGCAGCCAGACGGCGCTTCCGGGAGTGGCAGCGGATCGCGCAGGAGCAGTTGGGAGAGACGCCGTCTCCGGAGGCCCGCGCCCTTTTTGAACGCCTGGCCGACATCTCCAGTGCGGCGTCCGTTCCCTCGCCCCGTCCGGTCGCTGTCCCAGTCTCCCCGCTCCCACCGCCGGCCACGGGTTCGGCCCCCGCACGGACACCCGTTCCCACAGTGACGCCTGCCTCCGCTCTGCCGCTGCAACTGACCCGCTTCTTCGGCAGAGAGAACGAGATCTTGCAGGCGTGCGACTGGCTGCGTTCCGGACAGAGCCGGCTGCTGACGCTGACAGGGCCAGGAGGCACCGGCAAAACGCGTATGGCTCTGGAAGTGGCCTCACGTCTGGCAGCGGAATGGGAGAATGCCGTCTGGTTCGTCCCGCTGGCGGATCTCACCGAAGCCGCCCGTGTCCCCGATGTGCTGGCAAAAACTCTGAATGTACGCCTCTCTCCCGACACAGATCCCTTGCAGCAGATCGCCGACACGCTGCCTGCCGCTCCGCTCCTGCTCATCCTGGACAATTTCGAGCAACTGCCCGAGGAGGCGGTGGGGATCGTGCAGGAGCTGCTGGCGCGCACACCCTCCTTGCACTGTCTGGTCACATCCCGGGTGCCGCTCTTCCTTCAGGGGGAGCAGGTGTTGCCTCTCGCTCCCCTGCCCTCCCCCACCGAAAACGACGTCGAGACCACCCCGGAGCATCTGCTGCGCTTTGCCAGCGTCCAGATGTTTGTGGATCGCGCGCGTCTGGTGCGCCCGGACTTTCAGATCACCGAAACGAACGCCGGCCTGGTCGCGGCGCTCTGCCGCAAAGTCGAAGGCATTCCGCTCGCCGTCGAACTGACCGCGGCCTGGACGCAGGCGCTGACACCCGGGCAGATGCTGGAACGCCTGAACCGTCGCTTCGATCTGCTGACCAGTCGTCGCAAAGACCTGCCGCTGCGCCACCGTACCCTGCGCGCCACCCTGGAGTGGAGCTATCGCCTACTGTCGCCCGAACTGCAGATCCTCTTCGAGCGCCTGTCGCTCTTTCATGGCGGCTGGACCCTGGAAGCGGCGGAAGCGATCTGCGGGATGCAGGGGGAGGAGTCGGACGCCTCGCCTCTCTCCTCCTCTCTCCTTTTGACAGGCTCTTCCACCCTGGAACTGCTCACGCTGCTGTGCGAACACTCGCTGGTCGTTACGGAGGAGCAACCGGAAGGGATGCGCTATCGGCAGTTGGAGACGCTGCGGGAGTACGGGCTGGAGCAGATGACGCCCGAGGTGCGTCATCGCCAGGCAGTACGGCATCGCGACTATTTTCTCGCCTTTGCGGAAGAGGTGGAGCGGCAGTTGGAAGGGCCGGAGCAGGTCTACTGGCTGAATCGCCTGGAACAGGAGCATGACAATCTGCGCGCGGCGCTGCGTTTCAGCCAACAGCAGGAGGATTGGGAGGCTGCGCTGCGCCTGGCCGGAGCGCTCAGCGAGTTCTGGCATCGGCGCGGATACGGACGGGAAGGGCTGAACTGGCTGGAGACCCTGGTGACGCGGGGCGAAAACATCCGCCCGGCCGTTCTGGCAAAGGCGCTGGATGCGCTGGCGACCACCCAGTACCTGTTCGGCAAATTCGATCGGGTCATCGAGCTGTATGAACAGAGCATCGCGCTCTACGAGCAGATCGGCGATCTCGCCGCCATGGCCAAGGGCTTGCAGCGGATGCACACCCCGGTCATTTTCCATTTTCGGGATGTCCCGCGCGCCCGGGCGCTATTGGAGCAGAGCCTGACGATGGGACGCAGGTCCGGCGATCTGAAACGTGTCGCCGACACGCTGATCAGCCTGGGCAGTCTGGCGCGGGAGCAGAGCGACTCGGTGCTCGCCGACTCGCTGTACAGCCAGAGCATCGCCCTGAACCGACAGATCGGCAACCGCAATGGGGTGGCGCGGGCGCTGTTCGAAATCGGATACATGGCGACCCAACTCAAGGACTACGCCCGCGCCGACAGTGTGCTTCAAGAAGCGCTGGCCATCGGTCGTGAACTGAATAACCGACTGTTCATCGGACATATTCTCTGGCTGCTGGGCCGATTACGGGAGATACAGGGCGAGACGTCCGCCGCTCGCATCTATCTGGAAGAGGCCATCCAAACCGCGCGACACTCCGGAGACCAGCAACAGACGTTCAATATCATCACGAACCTCGGCATCGTTGCGGAACAGGAGCAGGACTACGCCACGGCCTACCGGTATTATGCCGAGAGCCTCACCATCGCGCGCGCCATGGGCCACCGCTGGACCACCGCGTATGCGCTGGAGAACATGGCGCACATGACTCTCAAACTAGACCGGTATGCCGAAACGCAATCGCTCTGCCGACAGAGTCTGAGCATCCTGCAAGAGGGTGGCAGCGCATGGAGTATCTCCGTGTCCCTGCTGATGCTCGCCCAGGCTGCTGCCCATACAGAACAGTCGGAGGCTGCGGTGCATCTGTTTGGCGCCGTGGAAACGTTACGAGAAAAGTTAAACCATCCTCTCACCGAACAACAGCGCGCCGAACTTTCCGATTGCTTTGAAACCTGCCGCACAGCTCTGGGCGAGACGGCGTACGCCCGATTGTGGGAAGAGGGAAGAGACCTCTCGCAGGAAGAGAGCGTCATGCTGGCTCTCCTGACCGAACCCACCTCCTCTTGATCCCGCGCAACACCCCAAGATCGTCCAGCACGCCGCCGCTTACTGCAATCAGCGAGCGGCGTTTCTTTGTCGTAAGTTTTTTCAAAATAGGCTGCTGTCACGCTGATTTCACGGTCGGGCTCGCGATGTTGTCACGCTCCTGACCTACAATGACGCCATCGAGAACACGCTTCCCCTTTTACCGGAAGCGACCTCGTTCGAGCAGAGGAGCGACGGCACGACGCTCGTCGATCCGACCAGTCAAGTGGTGTTGGCGATGGAAGACGAACCGCTGCTCCTTACCAACACCACCTGTGGCCCGAATGTCAACACCAAACCCAACAGAAGCAAGAGGAAAAATCGATGTTCTCTCTCTCTTATTCCATCCGCCGTACCGTCGATCTGCGCCGCAAAGCCGCGCCGCGCACCCTGGCCCTCGCCGGCCTGCTGATGGTCACCATGACGCCGAACCTGCCCGCGCCTCTGGCCGGATGGGGCAGCCTGCCCGCCTGCGCCGCCCCCCGCCGGGACGATGCGGAGAACGTCGAAGGCGCCACGAAATCGCAGACCATTCCGGTAAATCTTCCGGCCGGAGCCTTCCGCTCCAAAGACGAGGAGAGCATCGCTAAATTCGCGGATGTGCTTCGTAAGATCGCGAAAGCCGCGAAACGAGATATAGGTCCAGTCGAGGTGCTGGTATGGCAGAGCGGCCGCGACGTCAAGACCGCGTTGCCGCGCTCCGTAAAGGCGTTGGGCTATACCTATACGGCCCAGGATCCCATCAAGAGCGACGACGATAAGTTCACCATGTTCGCTTGCAAGGCTTCCGGCGATAAGCGATCGGCGATCGGAATGTGGGTCGATCATGGCAGCAGCCTCCTGCTCGCCTGGTCCACTGTGACAACGGAGGCGGAGGACAAGGGAGCAAGTTCCGCCCCGAGTTCGGCCTCCTACTCGGCGGGAAATAGCCATGAGGTTCCGGACAGAACCTCCCGCAGCACGAAATCGGAGGCTGCCGCTCCTGCCGACGCTTCCGATGCGATCGTCGTCCAGGCAGACGCATCCACCCAGTTTGTGAACGTGATGGGCCGCAAGATGCCGACGTTCCCCGCCATGCCGAACCTCGCCCCGAAGCCGGGTTACGTCCGTGGCTATGTCAAGGACACGCAGGGCCATCCGCTCAAAGGGGCGCTGATAGGAGTGCGCTCCACGGCCGTCGGCGGCTTCTACTCCGGCGCATCCGCCAAAACCGACGCGCAGGGCTACTATGAGATCAAGCCTCCGTGGGGAGTGGGACATTTCTACTGCGCCGGTTACGCCACCGACTATGGCGACCTGATCGCCGCCTTCGGCCTGCACCCGACCGACGGCTCGACAGATGAGTTCGCGACGGCCAACGGTGTGGTCAAAAACTGGGTGCTGCTGTCCTACGGCATCGGTGACCGCGCCAAAGCCCAGGACAACCCGACCTACTGCGGCAACTACTACGGCGGCACCATCGCGCTCAACTTCTATGTGCAGGACGGCTCCATGAGCAAGACCTCCCTGCCTCCGAACTCACGGGTCGAACTGACCCTGACGCCCGATGGCCCCCTGCTGGACGGCAGCAAAGGACGCACTATCATTGTTCGGAAAGAGACAGGGAGCGGTTTTTCCGGCGGACTGTATGTGAATAACATCCCGGTCGGAGCCTACAAAGTCAAAGCGCGGATGGTGGGCGGCGGAGCCCTGCGCCTCCATGAGACCGGCCCCTACGGAAACCAGGCTTTCGGCCTGACCCCGAAGAGCGCGGTGGGCGAGGCGAACCTGCTGATGAAAGTCTACAGCGCCGATCCGAACAGCGCGACCGCCGGACACGGCCACTGGAACACCTTCCAACTTTCGCTGGAACGCCCTTAAGTTTTGCCTACGGCAATTCATTGCCGTGCAATCCGAAGCGGGCCGGACACTGCACTACTGCCTTGCACCGGCCTGCCGTGCGATTCTCACCGCAGACCGATACCCTATTACGGTCAACAACGTGCGTATATTCCCCTGAAGGAGAGTTTTTACGATGCGAGTTCCTACAACGATCTGGGCGCTGGGTCTGCTATGGATCGGCTTCCCCTTCCATGGCGACCCGATGGCGCAAGCGGCGAGTCGCTTGCTTGCAACGGACACAGACGCCCACTCCGGAGAGAACATCCTCCTCGTCAAAGACACAAACGACGCGATGAAAGAAGTGCCGCAGCCCAGGATGCCTGCTTTCCCCTCTCTCGCGCCGAAGCCGCGTACTGCGCGTGGATTGGTCAAGGATAGGAACGGCAAACCCATCGCAGGCGCGCATATCATCGTACAGGCCAGCGCTGCCGGAGGCTTTCGCACCGATATTTCGGCGCGGACAGACGCGGCAGGACTCTACGAAATGCCCTTGCCTATCGGTGTCTGCCGCGTGGTCAATGCGGACTGCGCCGTGACCTACAACGATAAAACGTATGTTCTGCCGTTGCGCGCCGTGGCGAGCGAGCGCAAGTACTTCAACTCTCAGGAGGGCGGCGTCGAGAATTTCGTGCTGCAAACGTATGGCGCCGCGGATCCTGCCGCCGTTTCGCAGCGTCCGGAATCCGGCATGAACTACTATGGGGGCAGTGTCCGGCTGGTATGGTTTCAGCAGGATGTTCCCGAGGGCGGCACATTGGAGTTGACGCTTCAGCCGAAGGGCGCCCTGCTGGTAAATGTGCCTGCACGCACGCTGGTTTTTCGTGTGCCCAACAAAGGAACAGGAGAAGCGTTTTTGAACGACATTCCCCTCGGGCGATATACGATGCGCGGCAAACTCTACGCGAAAGAAGACGCGCTGCCGCTGCACCTTAAAAGCCTGCGTTCGGACGAGAAAAGCGCCGATCTAGAGGTAAACTTCGAGTCCGGTCAGGGCGAGATAGCGACGCTGGAACGCAGCGGCGTACAGCGCTTCGATGTGATGCTCACGCCGTAACCGAAGAGAGTGAGAAAGAGGATGGCATCGGTGCCTTTTTACGGCCGATGCCATCGGGAAAGCCTGCTCGTTCTGCGTTCCTCGAAATACCCCCACACGCCTTTGCGTGACAGCAGGAAAATCGTCGCTTCACAGTGAATAGACTCTCTGTTCTGTCCGCGTGTATGTACGCGCGGATGCCCTGTTTTGAAAGGAGCCTGTCCACGTGAAACGGCATCACGATTCCATAGTTCGCTCATCCCCTGTTCCCTCTCTCACTCGGAGGGCGTTTGGCCTGCTGGCGGCGTGCAGCGCGGTCGGCCTGCTGAGCGGATGTACCGTCACCCAAAACCCGGGCGCGCCCACCTCGGGCGGCGCCAGTGGGGGCGGATCGCTCGGCACTGTGCAGACCACTTCGAATACGCTGCGATATGCACTGACCGCAGAGGCCACCACGCTCGATCCCGCCACCGTCCAGGATGGCACCACCATCGACCTGCTGCAGTGCATCTTCGAAGGGCTGGTAAAGTGGGATGAGAAGAACCGGATCGTGCCCGGCATGGCCGAGAAGTGGGAACTCAGTCCGGATGGCAAGACCTATACGTTTCATCTACGGCATGGCGTGAAGTTCCACAACGGCCGCGAGATGAACGCCGACGATTTCAAGTACAGTTTCGAGCGCGCCTGCAGACCGGAGACGAAGTCCACCACCGCCCCCACCTATCTCAAAGACATCGTCGGCGTGTCGGATCGACTCTCCAACAAACTAGGCGTGACCGAGATCACCGGCATCAAAGTCGTCGATCCCTACACCCTGACGATCACCCTGGATTCCGCCAAGCCCTACTGGCTGGGCAACATGACCTACGCCATCGCCTATGTCGTCTGCAGAGAAGAGGTCGAACGTACCGGCGGCGCCATTTCGGAACTGTCGGCCGTCGGAACCGGGCCGTTCGGGAAAG
>JADMIO010607075.1_pt1 | contig 37856 bp, 34 predicted proteins | sample 8958161 | NCBI WGS metagenome assembly JADMIO01 (sample SAMN16585339, study PRJNA669376) | soil metagenome | isolation source: Crop rotation soil | place: USA: Cullars Rotation, Alabama | collected 2011 | reverse complement strand
CGCGACAACTTGTCCACGTGGAATTCTAAGCTTAGGATCCCAATGTGCTGGAAAGCTGTCCTGGATCGCCCTGGGACTGTTTGTCGGCGCCTGCGGTAAGTCAGCGCAACTTCCGTTGCACGTGTGGCTGCCCGACGCGATGGCAGGCCCAACGCCCGTCTCCGCGTTGATCCACGCGGCGACGATGGTCACCGCAGGTCTTTACATGGTCACGCGCACCAACGTGATCTTCCAGCACTCGCAAACGATGCTGCTCGTCGTTGCCCTCGTCGGCGCTGCGACCGCGATCTTCGCCGCCACGATCGGCATCACGCAGAACGACATCAAGAAAGTCCTCGCTTATTCAACCGTTTCGCAGCTCGGCTTCATGTTCATGGCCTGTGGCGTGGGCGCGTTTGTGATCGGCATCTTTCACGTGATGACGCACGCGTTCTTCAAAGCGCTGATGTTTCTCGGCGCTGGCAGCGTGATTCACGGCATGCACCACGAGCAGGACATGCGCCGCATGGGCGGTTTGAAGAAGTACATGCCCTACACGTACTGGACCTTCTTCGCGGGTTGGCTTGCGATCTGCGGCATCATTCCGTTCAGCGGGTTCTGGTCCAAAGATGAGATTCTCTGGAAGTCAGCGTCGACGACTCACATCCCGCTCGGCTGGCTCGTCTGGCTGATCGGCACCATCGCCGCGACCTGCACCGCGTTTTACATGACGCGACTAATGGCGATGACGTTCTGGGGCAAAGAACGATTTCTCGAAGGCGCGGGTGGTGAAGCGGACGAAGCGCACGCGTCGGCTTACGACAAAGGCCTCGCGCCGCACGACGCGACACGCCCATCCGCGGGGGATCGACCGCGACACGAGCCGGGCGAACATGTTGGACCAGTATACGAAGACGTCGCGCATCACCTCGCAACGCACGGACACGCGCACGAAGACCATGGCCACGCGCACGGCGCGCATGTCCCGCACGAGTCGCCGCCGTCGATGTGGGTACCGCTGGCAGTGCTGGCCGTGTTGGCGACGATCGGCGGTCTGGTCGGAATTGGACCAGCCTTCCGAACCATAACAGGAAGCGAGCATCCGGGCGGCAGGTTGCACATCAGCAACTGGCTCAACCCGATTATCTGGAATCCTGCGACACGTGAGTTCAACAGCGTCGAAGGCGCGCATGGCGCTACGGAAGCTGAACCGGTTGCTGAAGCTGGTGGAGAACACGCCGCGGCTGTCTACGGCGACACGGGCTTCAACCTGGCCCATTCAGTCGAAAACGCGACGCACAGCGAGCTCGGAACCGAGTGGATCTTTATCATCATCTCGCTGGTTGTCGCCGGCATCGGCATGTTGCTCGGCGGCCTGTTCTACGTCTGGCGGCCACAGTTAGCCGGCATCTGGGCGCAACGGCTGCGCCCGCTGTACGTCGCGAGTTACAACAAGTACTGGGTCGACGAGTTCTACGGCTTGGCAGTCACGCGACGGGTAATGGACGTGGCGCGAGGAGTCTTTGCATTTGATTCGAGACTCGTTGACGGCATTGTGAACGGTCTTGCGTCGCTGGCCCGGCTGTTCAGTCGCATCGTCGGTGGTGTCGACAAGTATTTGGTCGACGGCATCGTCAACACGATTGCGGCTTTCATCAAGCGTTTGATGTCGCCGCTGTTTCGCGCCGCGCAAACCGGATTCACGCAGAATTACGCGCTCATTATGGTGCTGGGGTTGATGGCTGCGGTCGTGATCTTCTTTGCGCGCGACTTTTTTGGGCGTTGAGATAACACGGATACTGATTCACACTTATTAAAATGATTAACTCTTATATTCTCTCTCTAATCACCTGGCTGCCGGCCGTGGGCGCAGTTCTCATTCTCGCGCTCATGAAGAAGGACCAGTCGTCCCTGATCAAGAGATTCGCCACCGCCTGGTTTGCCCTCGACTTCATCATTTCGCTGTGGCTGTTGAAGTACAACCGCGGCGCGGGTGGCATGCAGTTTCTCGAAGATCATCAATGGATCCCGATCATCGGCGCGCGCTACCAGATGGGTGTTGACGGCGTCGCCGTGCTGCTGATCGTTCTGACGACATTGCTCGGCGCGATCGCGGCGTTGTCTTCGTGGGACTACATCCAGAAGAGAGAGAAAGAGTACTACGTGCTGCTGCTGCTCTTGCAGACGGCGGTGATCGGCGTGTTTGCGTCGATGGACCTGTTCCTGTTTTACCTGTTCTTCGAAGTTTCCCTCGTGCCGATGTACTTCCTGATTGGCATCTGGGGCGGCGAGAATCGTCTGTACGCCGCGATCAAGTTCTTTCTTTATACGCTCGTCGGATCGGTGGTGATGCTGCTCGGTGTTTTGAAGATGTACTTCCTGACGCAGGACACCGCCATAACCAGCAAGATCGTTCCGGCAACGTTGAACGCGCTCGCCGGAAACCAGCAAGCGGCCGGACTGGTCGCGAGCACGCTGCAAGCAGCAGCGCAGAACGGCACCGGCACGTTCAACATCCTGTACATGCAGGCAATGGGATCTGTCCTGCCGACTGGCACCTTGCAAATACTTCTCTTTGCCGCGTTCGCGCTCGGGTTTGCGATCAAAGTGCCGATGTTTCCGTTTCACACCTGGCTGCCCGACGCTCACGTCGAAGCGCCCACGGCCGGCTCGGTGATTCTTGCAGGCATCCTGCTGAAACTCGGAACTTACGGTTTCTATCGCTTCAACCTGCCGATGTTTCCCTGGGCGTCGCGAGACCAGGGTAGCTTCGGAACTTTCGGCGTGCGCAGTGTCGTCGTGTTTCTCGCGATCGTGAGCATCATCTACGGTGCACTCGCGGCGATGTACTTCGTCGTCAAACGAGACGGCGACGTGAAGAAGCTCGTCGCTTACTCGTCTGTGTCGTCGATGGGAATGGTGATGCTCGGTCTGTTCTCGCTCAATCCGAACGGCATCAATGGCGGCGTGATGCAGATGGTCAATCACGGCATCTACTCGGGCGCGCTCTTCCTGCTCGTCGGAATCATTTACGAGCGGCGACACACGCGCAACGTGGCGGAGTTTGGCGGACTGTCGCACGTGATGCCGGGTTATGCGGCGATCTTTCTCGGCATGGTGATGACTGCGATCGGTCTGCCGTTGCTGGCGGTGTTCATCTCGGAGTTTCTGGCGCTGCGCGGAGCGTTTGAGGCGAATCCGTACTGGTCGGCGTGGGCGGCGCTCGGGATTATTCTCAACGCCGGATACTTCCTGTGGCTGTACCAGCGAATGTTCTTTGGCACGATCGACAATCCGAAGAACGAGCGCTTGCCGGATCTGAGTGCGCGCGAGTGGGCTTACATGATGCCGCTAATGATTCTCGCGTTATGGATCGGCGTCTATCCAAAACCGTATCTCGAGTACATTCAACAACCTGTTAACGCGGTGGTGAAACAAGTGCGACCCGACTACCAGATTCCGGGACAAGCCGCTCCGGCGCAAACAGAAACAGCAGAGAGATAGGCCACAAAAACACAAATGTTCCTCCTGCAAGCCAATACGACCTCAATCATTAGCGCCGCGGATCTGCAATTGATCGCGCCCGAGTTGATCCTGACTGCTTGCGCGTGTGTGGCGCTGGTAATGGAAGTCATACTGCCGTACCGCAAGAGCAAGCTCACCGCGTACTTCTCGCTCGTCGGCGTCGCGCTCGCGTTTATCTCCCTCGCCATGCAGTGGTGGCACGCAGGCCCGCCACAGGACGGCTTCTACGGCATGGTGCGAATTGACGGCTTCGCACTCCTCTTCAAAGGCATCTTTCTGATCTCAGCTGCGCTCGCGATCGGAATATCGACTCGCTTCCTCGATATCGAAGGTGAACAGCACGGCGAGTACTACGCGCTGATTCTCTTCGCCACTGTCGGTATGATGTTCATTGCGTGCGGCTACGATCTCATCTCGCTTTACATAAGTCTCGAGCTGATGGCGCTGACGTTCTACGTGCTGGTTGCGTTTACGAAGCGCGAGAGGAAGTCGAACGAAGCCGCGATGAAGTACTTTCTGCTCGGCGCGTTTTCGTCGGGCATACTGCTATACGGCATGTCGTTGATTTACGGCGTCGCGGGCTCGACCAATATCGCGGGAATCGCAAACGGTCTCTCGCAGGTGATGGCGAAAGTTCAGCCTGCTGTGGAAGCTGTCAGGAGTAACAATTACTCGGATGAGCAAGGGGCGCTCGCCGGTCTGAGACTGCTCATGCTCCTCGGCATGATCGCGCTGGCCGCTGGTTTGTTCTTCAAAGTCGCCGCAGTGCCGTTTCACATGTGGGCGCCGGATGTTTACGAAGGCGCGCCGACGTCAGTCACGGCATTTCTTTCAACCGGCTCCAAAGCCGCGAGCTTTGCGTTGTACGCACGCATCTTCAGCGAAGCGCTGCCCATGATGCGCGCTGATTGGGCGCCGCTGCTCGGTCTCGTCGCCGCCATCACGATCATGGTCGGTAACTGGGCCGCCGTCACACAGGAAAACTCCAAACGTCTGCTTGCTTATTCTTCCATCTCGAACGCCGGTTACCTTTTGCTCGCGCTCGTCGCCAACAACCTGTACGGCTACATCGGCCTCGTAATTTACCTGCTGGTCTACACGCTCATGAACATGGGCGCGTTCGGCGTAATCATCAGTTTGCGACGACGCGGCATCATCGGCGATAACGTGGACGACCTGACTGGCCTGGCCCAAAAGGCGCCAGTGATGGCGGCGATGATGGGCATCTTCATGTTGTCGCTCGGCGGCCTGCCGTTCACTGGCGGCTTCATCGGCAAGTTCTTTCTGTTTTATGGTTTGTTCCAACGAGGTGACGCAGACAAAAAGACCTGGTATTACTGGCTGCTTGGCTGGGCCATTATCAACACCGTCGTCTCCTTCTATTACTACGTACGTTTCATCAAGGTGATGTATCTCGGCGACCGCATCGCCGACACCAAACCGCTGGCGCTCTCCCCCGCGCTTCGAGTGGCGTTAGCTGTCTCTGTGATTGGAATAATCGTCATCGGCATCTATCCACAGCCGTTCATTCAGCTCGCGCAAACACTGATACCATCGAAGTGATGGTTGTCTACTACTTCCTCGCGTCCGTCGCCTGCTGGATCGGGATTAAATCGTTAATAGGTGGTTTTCGTTTCGCTGCTTACGTGCGGCGTGAAACTGCGCGGCCGCTTCCGGATTTTCAGCCGTTTGTTTCAGTGATTGCGCCGGGGCGTGGACTCGAGCCGGGTCTGGCGGAGAATCTTCGACCACTGCTCACGCAGGATTACGCGCGATATGAAGTTTTGTTCGTGTTCGATCGTGAGGATGATCCTGCTATCAAGTTAATTAGCCACGGATTTTCACGTATAGTCATTGCTGGACCAGCCACGGATAGTGGACAGAAGGTTCATAACCTGCGAGTCGCTGTTAACGAGATCGATCCGGAATCAGAAGTGCTGGTGTTTGTTGATACTGACGCGCGTCCAGCGAAGGACTGGCTCAGGAAACTGGTCGCGCCACTCGCAGATGAGACGCTTGGTGCTTCGAGCGGGTATCGCTGGTTCCTTCCGGAAAGAGGCGGGATCGCATCGCGGCTTCGCAGCGTTTGGAATGCCTCGATCGCTTCAGCACTTGGCGGTGATACGAAGAAAAACTTTTGCTGGGGTGGTTCAACCGCGATCCGCCGCAGCACTTTTGAGCAACTTAAAGTGAGCGATCGCTGGTGCGGCACCGTCTCTGACGACTTCACGATCACGCGTGTTCTCAAGGAAGCTAACCTTCCGATTCATTTCACGCCGAACTGTCTCGTCGCATCGGTCGGTGATTGCGGTTGGCGCGAATTGTTTGAGTTCACGACCAGGCAAGTCAAGATCACGCGCGTCTATGCCTCGCATCTCTGGCTGCCGCTGCTACTCGGCTCCGCGCTTTTCGTGGTCGCCTTCTTCGGCGGCATTATTCTGATCGGTGTTCATCCGCGTTCATCTGTGGCTTATATTTTTCCGTTAATCATCTTCACGCTCGGCGCTGCCAAATCTTTCATCCGCTTCCGCGCGGTTTCGAGTGTTCTCCGGACATCGCGCCGCGATCTCGTAGCCCACGTGCTCCTCTGGCCGTTTGCCTCTTTGCTCTATCTTTACAACTGCATCGTGGCGGGTTTCTCGCGGCGTATTGAGTGGCGCGGAATTACCTATGAATTGAAATCACGTAGCGAAGCTGTCATTATCTCCCGCAAGCCGTAATGACCAGCAAAGCCGTACAATTCGTGCAGTTGTTGCGATCGTCGAAGCGCGAAAAGCGACTCGGGACGGTGATTCTGTTCGTCACGTCGCGCTGTAACGCGTTCTGCCAGACGTGCTTCTATCATGCGGAGCTGAACCAACCGGGCGATCTGACCTTCGCGCAGATCGAGAAAGTCTCCCGGACCATGCCGCCGATCACCGACCTCTGGCTCTCCGGCGGCGAGCCGACGTTGCGTCGCGATCTCTCCGGCATTATCGATCTGTTTGTCACAAACAACGGCGTCGATCGCATCATCATCCCGACCAACGGGCTCATTAAGTCGCGCGTTTACGATATCGTCGACCGCGCTCTCGGAAACAATCCGAAGATCGACCTGTATCTGAACATCGCGCTCGACGGATATGGCGAGACGCACGATCGCATTCGCGGCGTGCCTGGGAATTGGGAGAAGGCGCTCGACTGCATCGAGTCGCTCTATACGCTGAAGTCGAAATACACGGATCGTTTTCGTCTGAACGTGAACACGGTCGTGTGCGCGGAGAACTATACCGAGATCGAAATGCTCTCGGAGTTCATGTGGGAGAACTACCGGCTCGACGGACAGTACTTCAACATCATTCGCGGTGAGACACTTGTCGGCGAACAGATCAAGCAAGTGCCGCCCGAAGCGCTGCCGGCGATGTACGCGCACGTTTCGAAACTGACGAAGCGTTACGGCGAGCGCATGTTTGCCGCAGACGAGCGTAGTAAGCGCTTTGTGAAGAATGCGGTCTATGCCGGCACGATCATCACTCACTACCGCACCCAGCACGCGAACTTTACAGAACCGACACCGTGGCCGTTCCCGTGTACCGCAGGCGAAACCGCGGCGGTGATTGATTACAACGGCGACGTGCGCGCGTGCGAGCTGCGAGAGAAGTTTGCGTCGCTCGCGGATTTCGATTACGACTTCGGCGCGCTGTGGGCTGCGAACGAGCGGCAGCAGGAACTGGCGTCGATCGATGGCGGCAAGGCGTGCTGGTGTACGCACGTCTGCTTTATTCACGACTCGATGCGCCATTCGCGTCGTTCTTTGCTTTACGAGATTCCGCGGAACTATCTCACGCGCGAAAGCTGGTAGGAATGGCGGATCAGGACGAGAATCGAAAGAGCGGTTTCGCTTACGCTGCCGCCGTTGCTTTGGTTGCGTCGGTGGTCACCTTCTGCGCCCTGGGTTGGTTCCTGGACAAGTGGTTCGGAAGCCAACCGTGGCTCCTGATCGGCGGCATCGTGCTCGGCTCCGCCGCCGGCCTCTTCGAATTCGTCCGCCTCAGCTCCAAGACTTATTAGGCCGCGGCCAAACTCGACAATTCACTAAAATCCCAGTTAAAATCACCGGCTTCGCGCATGCACGACTCCATTCACACCCGTGTGTTTCGAACAATGGCGCTGACGACTGCTTTTAGCCTCGCGGTCTCTGCGTTCGTTGCGCCCTGGCGCGTGACGACGGGTCTATTGGTCGGCGGTCTGCTCGCGCTTTTCAGCCATAGCTGGCTCAAAAACTCGGCTGCGGCCGCGATTAACCTTTCAGCCGCCGGCGGTCAGCCGCAACTGCGGCTCGCGCAGTTCGTGCTTCGCTACATCGTGATCGCCGCCGTCATCTTTTCAGCGTACACGCTGGATCTCATTTCGCTGCCCGCTGTGTTCGTTGGTTTGTCGAGTTTTGTTGTAGCGATGTTGGCCGAAGCTGTCAGAGAGTTCTACTTCGCAATTATCGAGCGAGAGGAAACTAGTTGATGTTCTTGTTCGCAGAAGCCGCGGAAAGCGCCCATGAGGCTGTCGAAGAGGCGGAGCACCAGGCGCCCATCATTGTGCAGTTCGTTAATCACTGGCTCGGCGAGCCCGCACTCCAGTTTGAGCTGAAATACACCAAACCGATTTGGGACAAAGTGCTTGGCTGGTTTGGCACAACGCCCGAAGCTGCCTTTGGTCCATACACAGCCGACAACGCGATCCCGTGGTACACGGTGATGTTTTTCATCGCGTGTATCCTGAGCATGGTCATCATCTGGATCCTGAAAGGTAAGCTTTCCGAAAGTGAACCGGGACACGGCCAACAGACACTTGAAGTCAGCGTGCTCGCCGTGCGCAACATGATCCAGGACGTCATCGGGCCACACGGTTTGAAGTACTTCCCGGTGGTAATGACGTTTGCGGTGTTGATTCTCGTCTCGAACCTGATGGGACTGTTTCCGCTCTTCATGAGTCCCACTTCGGCGACGAGCGTCACCTTCGCACTCGGCTTGAGCTCGTTTCTTTACTACAACTACATCGGCATTAAGGAGAATGGGCTATTCGGTCACCTCAAGCATCTTGCCGGCCCGATCTGGTGGATCGCGCCGCTGATCTTTCCGATCGAGCTGATCAGTAATTTGATCCGTCCATTTTCACTCGGCATTCGTCTTTTCGGTAACTTGTTTGCGGATGAGAAGGTGATGGAAACGGTGGCGCAACTTGCTCCGCCGTATACGTTTTTCGCGCCGATTGCGCTGATGCCGCTGAGCGTGTTCGTGGCGTTGATTCAGACGTTTGTTTTCATACTGCTTTCGCAGCTCTACATCAGTGAGGTGTCGCATGCGCCGCACGACACGCACGCTGCGCACGGCGAAGAGCATTACGACGGCGAGGAATATATAGCTCCAGTTCTTACTTAATGGCTTTATCAAAGCGCGCGATGAGCGGCGCGGTCGAGCGTGACCGCGAACGTTATCGCGCAAGTCCAGACCCATTCGAGAGCCGGACCAATTCATAGCAAGTCCAGGTCTGTTTCGCAGGAGCGCCGTTGTAAGAGGGGCGGTGGATACCGGATGCAGGCGAAATAATATCGTCCCGGTCTGCTCGAAGAAACGTGTCTAAGTAGATTAGAGGAGGAAACATGAGCAGATTCAGAATGTTGCTGTTCGCCGTCGTTGGCATTCTTATGAGCGGCATGAGCGTGTTTGCGCAAACAGTAGGCGAAGTTGGTGACAACGCGAGTTCGGTGAGCAAGTATCGCGCGTTGGCCGCTGGCGTCGGCTTTGCGATCGCGGTGTTTGGTGGTGCGGTAGGACAGTCGCGTATCGGCGCGGCGGCGTGTGAAGGCGCCGCGCGAAATCCGGGCGCTGCCGGACGTATCCAGACGATGATGATTCTCGGCCTGGCGCTGATCGAGTCGCTGGTGCTATTTGCGCTGCTGGTAGTCTTTGCGGTAGTTAAACCGAGCTAATATCGCAGGCACAATTTTTGATACGAGCGGGATTACCATCTCGCTCGTATTCTTTTATGACGGTGTGATAGGCTGGCGTTAATGAAAAAGTGCCCAAAGTGTGGAGTTGAATATCCTGAGACGACGACGCTTTGTCCGGCGGACGGCATCGCGCTCGAGAAGGAAGGCGACTCGCTCATCGGCACGACGCTCGCCGGCAAATACCGTATCGACGCGCGCCTCAACGAAGGAGGCATGGGCACTGTCTATCGCGGCACGCACGTGCTGATGGATAAGACCGTCGCCATCAAGGTGCTGCGTCCGTCACTCGCTGCCGACGAAAAGATCGTCGCTCGCTTCTCACGCGAAGCGCGCGCCGCTTCCCGCATCTCACACCCAAACGCTTTGAGTGTTACCGACTTCGGCGAAGACGATAGCGGGCACGTCTTCCTCGTGATGGAGTATCTGAGCGGGAAGACGCTCAAGCAACTGATACGCGAGGAGGGTCCGCTGCCGCTCGCGCGTGTGGTCGATATCACGCGGCAGATCGGCGACGCGCTCCACGCCGCGCATTCGCAGGGCGTCGTTCATCGCGATCTCAAGAGCGACAACATCATGTTGCTCGACACGATGACCGGCGATCATGCGAAAGTGCTCGACTTCGGCATCGCCAAGATCAAAGAGCCCGAGGGGGCCGTCGATACCAACCTGACCGCGCCGAATCTCGTGATTGGCACGCCGCAGTACATGTCGCCCGAGCAGTGTTCACAGGATTCGGAGATCGACGCGCGCTCTGACATCTATTCGCTTGGCGTGATTCTTTACGAGATGCTCGTGGGGCACGTCCCATTCTCCGGCGACTCGCCGACGATGGTGATGATGAAGCACTTGCAGGAGCCGGTGCCGTCAGTGATGGAGGAGAGGAGTGATGTGCCGCCGTCTGTTGCGCGCGTGGTGGCGCGCGCGATGGCAAAGCTTCCTCGTAATCGCTATCAGGACGTGGCTGAGCTAGTTGAGGATTTGACGATCGCGTCAGGCATGACGATTCACCGGCTTGGTCCGGTGACGACGGCGGAGACTACGGCGACAAGAACGAACGAGGTCGACGAAGTGACGGTGGTGCGGATGAGGGAAGAGCCGCCGCCACTGCCGCGACGTGAGCCTGTGATGGTTCCGGTGCAGGCGATGCCGCCGCCTCCGGCCGCGTCGAATTTTAATCCGCTGAAGATCGTGATTCCGGCGGCGATCGCTTTAGCGGTGGCGTTTGTGGTGATCTTTTTGTTCACGCGCAACTCGCCGGCAACTGGCGGGAACACGAATCAACAACCGACGCAGACGCTCGCTGCGGATCCGAATAGTCAGCCGGTGCAGGTAGCATCGCCGCCGACTGGGAAGCCTGAGCAAGGGCTGCCGTCGGGAGGAACTATCAGTCCGCCGGCGAATGTGAATGCGAGTGCAAACGCGAACGTGGCGCCTTCGCCGGACGAGATTGAGGACGCGAGCCCCGAGGCGAATGCGAACGAGAACAGTAACAGCAACAGCAACTCGAACAGCAATCGTAAGGCGCCCGCGTTGCCGGAGCCGACGCGCAGCGTCGTCGTACCGGAGAATGTTCCGCCACCCGTACCATCAGCTACTAAGCCTCCCGAGAAACCCTCACCGACTGCGACACCTTAGAAAATGTCAATAAGTAGTCGCGTGAAAGCGTCTGCGTTCTCGATCGAGATCTCGATCTCCAGCACGTAGCAGGGAATTGAGAACGACAGCGCCTTCAATTTGACTGCGTCTTTCGCCGTGGTGATGAGACTCATCGCGCCGGCGTCCTGTATCAACGAATCGATCTCGTCCTGCGAGTAAACGTGATGATCGGGAAACGACTTCTGCAGCCCGATTTCAAACCCCATCTGCTTTACATTCTCGAAAAACGAGTACGGATTTCCGACCGCACAAAACGCGGCGACGCGCGCCGGTGGTGCTAGAGTCTCCGATGGATTCTTCAACGAAGACACACGCACTGGCCGCATCTGCGACTCGAAGATCGGACGCTTGCCTACCAGCCGCAGAATCTCTTCACGAAGCCCCTCGACACTTCCAACCTGATCGCATCTCGTGATCACCACGCAATCCGCCCGGCTTAGACCCTCTGGCTTTTCACGCAGTCGCCCGTACGGAAGTAAACTGCCGCCGCCCCACGGATTCGTCGCATCGATCGTAACGATGTTCAGATCGCGCGCGAGTCGCAGGTGCTGAAACCCGTCGTCCAAGACGAAACACTCAGTTCCGAAATCCTTAATCGCTTCACGACCTGCCGCGATCCGATCGGCGCTGCTGATCACAGCCGCCTGTCCCGTCAGCTTCGTCGCGAGCAGGTAAGGTTCGTCGCCAGCCTCGGCCGGTGAAGCCAGCACTCCATAGCCATCGGAAACGATCACTTGCAGATGCGGATCCTTGCGACCGTAACCACGCGTCAGTATGCAGACTTTTTTACCCTGCGCAGCCACAGTCCTCGCGACACACTCGACGAGGGGCGTCTTGCCCGTGCCGCCAGTGGTGATGTTGCCGATGCTGATCACTGGACGATCGAGTTTCGTGGTCTGAAAGGTCCCGCGACGATACAAGGAAAGACGCGTGCGCGTGACTGCGCCGTACAGGATGCTGAGTGGGGGAAGAACGAAAGATTTCATGAAGTGTGAGCGTTTGCGGCCAATATCGGATCGGTTTGAGAGCTCTCGCGCGGCGTGCTGGAAAGGAGCGGCGCAATGAGTTTAATCGTTTTCTCGGCCGCGCCCTGGTTATCGTTGACGAGTTGTTTGGCACGGCGGCCAAGCATGTCTCGCTGGTCGTGATCAGCGAGAAGTTTCGCGAAAACCTGAGCGATCTCTTCAGCGGAGACAAACGGTGGTAGTTGCACTATCGCGCCTGCCTGCAACATGAGATCGACGATCGCGTGAAAGTTATGCGTGTGCGCTCCCGTTACGACCGCCACACCCGCCGCTGCTGGTTCGAGCACGTTGTGTCCACCTCGATCGACGATGCTGCCGCCGACAAAAACGACGTCGGCGAGTGAGTAAGTCGCAGGCAGTTCGCCGATGGTGTCGAGCAGGATCACTGTCGCGTCTGTATCTTCCGGCTGCGCTGGATTTGTTTTCCTGGCCCAACTCAAGCCTGACTTTTGAAGCAGAGCGGCGACTTCGTTGAAGCGCTCCGGATGTCGCGGAGCAATCATCAGCCGCGCGGGTTGTAGCTGCTTGATGCTTTCGAGAATGATTTCCTCTTCCGGTGCATGTGTGCTCGCCGCCAGAATCAACGGCGTGCCTGATTGCAAACCGAATCGCTTCCTGATCTCTTCAGTTTTGCCAGTCAGTCTGCTTGCCACTTCGGCGTCAAACTTCAGATTGCCTGCCGTGAAGAGCCTTTCGCGAACCATGCCCAGCGACTGCAACCGCTCAGCATCAGCCTCAGATTGCATCACCGCAACGCTCAAACAAGAAAGCACGCGCCGCAGAAAGAATTTAATCAACCCATATCGCCGGAACGACTGCCGCGAGATTCTCCCATTCACGAGCGCCACCGGAATCTGTCTCGCTTTGCACTCGCGCAGGAAGTTTGGCCAGAGCTCAGTTTCCATGATCAGCACTGCCGCCGGATTGATAGCTTTCAGCGCTCTACGAGCAGACCAGCGCCAATCGAAAGGAAAGTAAAAGACCTGTGCGGCCTGATTATGAAAAACGTCGTGCGCCAGCTTCTGACCCGTCAGCGTGATAGTCGAGACGACGAGCGCGTGATGCGGAAACTCTTGTTTGAGACGTTGTGCCAAAGGGCGCGCCGCCTGAGTCTCTCCAACTGAAACACAATGAAGCCAGATTATCGGCTTGCCATCTACTCGAGGAACCGCGCCAAGGCGCTCGCGAAGTCCGTCCAGATATTTACCGTGCGCCAGCGCTTGAAAAAGGAAGTGAGGGATCAGGACGATGAAACCGAGCGTTAGCAGGAGGCTGTAAGCCAGGTACATAAGCCCTCACTTCGCTCGCTCGATATACCGCCCTTCCGTAGGATCCACGCGAATTCGATCGCCTTCGTTGATGAATGGAGGCACCGTGATGGTCATTCCGTTCTCGAGAGTAGCAGGCTTGTTGACGTTGGAAACTGTGGCGCTCTTGAGTGTCGGTTCGGTTGACGTGACGGTCAGCTCCATCGACGGTGGCAGATCTATGCCAATCGGTGCGCCTTCGTAAAACTCTGCCTGGATTCTCATGCCGGGCATCAGCCACTGCGCGGCGTCGCCGAGCTCTTCTTCACTCAGGGCGGTCTGTTCGTAGTTCTCGGTGTTCATGAAGTGGTGATGAGAGCCGTCTGAGTAGAGATATTCCATCTCGTGTTGTTCGAGTGAGGCGCGGTCCACTGTGTCCGCGGAGCGGAAGCGATGTTCAAATGAAGCTCCCGTACGAATATTTCGTAGTTTGGTCTGAATCATTGCCCGCAGGTTGCCGGGCGTGTGGTGTCTGAAGTCGAGAACTTTGCACGGCTGGCCTTCGAAAACGATAACCATACCGCGCCGAATCTGAGTAGCAGGAATAGCCATATAACTGAAGTCTCCGTTTAAATAAAAAGGTAGGTCTTAGCAAAATGGGTAGTCTAACGGGACGGGTTCGGGGTTGTCTAGTCGGGTAATAGGTCCTATAGGACCTATTACGATTAAGGGCGGCCTCCCTGAAAACCTCTCCAGAAAGACCGCCCTTTTTGAGGAGCCCACCTACCTCAGTTCCTAATAACGCAAACCGAACCGATTAGTTCCAATAACCTTTACGCTGCACGCGCGCGTGGCACTCGGCGCAGTCGCGCGAGGCGCTCGAGCCACTTCTGCGCCTGCTCGTAGTGTGGAAATCTGCGCTCATCGAGGCGGAAAGCACTGGTGTGATAGTAACGCCGCCCGTTGATCAAACGTGCCGGATGTTTAATGTGAAGCATCTCGTGATAAAGGATGTACTCGACAAACCATTCCGGAACGTCGACCGAATCGAGCGTCTTGCTGATGGTGATGCTGTCGTAAATATGGTCGTGATGCCCGAGGATGCTCTTGGTCCGTCGTTGTGACCACGTGATCGTCGGCTTCGGAATCTCGCCGTCGAAGTACTTGCGGTTGAGTTTTGCAAACATTCGATCGAGATCGTAAACCTCACCCTGCGCGGACGAAATCATCTTGCGTCCTCGGCCTCGTCTGGCCAGATCTGATGAACGCATGATCGCAGGCGTCAGTGAATAATCCCGATAGACGCGATCGTGAATCGTCGGCACGCGCTTCCCGAGCAGTCGCGCTACAAGAATCCACGCCAGCGCCCGCAGTACTTCCGGAGGCGAATCTTTACAGATATCCGAGAGCCGCACGTACACTCGTCCCGACCGCAAACGAATGGTGTGGCGCAGTCCGGCGTAAGGATAAAAGCGAACTTCAATCGCAGGCACACCGCGATTGCCGCCCATATGACGAAACGCGTCGGCGAAATATTTTCTTACTTCATTCATTGCGGTAACTCGGAGGCCAAACAGCGGTAAAGGTGACTAATCTTAAGGACGGCGGGCGCGAGCCGTCAACCTTTGGCGGGGATTGTCCGTAAATGTTGAAATAGCAGGAATTAATACAGGCCACGGATGACACGGACGACACGGATTTGACCTAATCTGTGCAATCCGTGGATAAGTTTGTATACTCCCAATTCGATGCCCCGGAGAGCCTCAAATCTTCAATCGACCGAGACGGGCGCCTTAGACTCCCGCGCGGAGGTCTTGCTCGCTGCCCTGATCAAGGAACATCTCGTGACCGGCGAGGCGGTCGGCTCGCGTGTGCTCTCAGACCGTTTTTCACACGGATACGGCTGGAGTCCGGCGACGATCCGCAACGTTATGGCCGAACTCGAAGAGGCTGGACTGGTCGAGCAGCCGCACACTTCCGCCGGTCGCGTGCCGACTGACAAGGGCTACCGCTACTACGTCGACAACATGCTCGGCGAGGCGCGACTGTCGCGCACCGATCTGAAAGCGATCGACCATCTCTTCTCCGCCAGCGACATCGACGCCGGTGCTTCTCCGGATCGACTGATGGAAACAGCGTCGCACGTTCTTTCAGCGCTATCGCAGAACGTCGGCATCGTGATTTCGCCGTCGCTCGCCGACAATCGGCTCAATCACATCGAGTTTGTGCTGCTGCCCGACAAGCGAATCCTGGTGGTGCTGGTCTCGACGGCAAACATCATCCACAACAAAGTCATCCGGCTCAGCGACGAGCTGACTCAGGACGACCTCGATCGCACGGCGCGTTATCTGAACACCGAGTTCAGCGGCAAGAGCCTGCTCGCCATTCGCTCTGAGATCGTCGAGTTGATGAAGGAAGAGAAGGCTCTATACGACAAGCTGCTGCAGAACGCGATTTTATTGTGTGAGCGGAGCCTCGAAGGCGAGGAGACGACGGGTGACGTTTATGTAGACGGCGCGTCAAACATTCTTACCAAGCCCGACTTTGTCGATATCGAGCGCATGCGCGAGTTGTTCCGGACCTTCGAAGAGAAGTCGCGGCTGATCAAGATTCTCAACGAGTGCGTTCACAATGCAGCAGCGTACCCTGGCGACGTACACGTAGTAATTGGACGGGAGCATCCGATAGGTTCGATGCAGAATTGCGCGCTGATCACCGCGCCGTATCGGGTCGGATCGAATGACAACATTGGCACTCTCGGCGTGGTTGGCCCGATGAGAATAGAATATGCGCGGATAATGGCTATGGTAAACTACATGGCGCGATTGATTGAGCATCGCCTGGGCGAACAGGCCGCACGTTGAGTCCTTCCTAATGACATCAGACAGACGCGACAAGGGTTCGCACCGCATCCCAATCAAATTCACTGACGCTGACGAAGAAACCAGGTCTGCGGACGAAATGGACAGAGATAATCAGGGCGAGGAACTTTTATCCGACGACTACGACCTCACGGCAGACTTCGCCGGTGGAGAGGCTGAAGAACCAACCGGCGGACCCGACACGGCGGAGTTGATCGCGACCCGCGCTGAACTGAAACGAGTTGAGGCTGAAAACGCAGAGCTCAAAGATCGGCTCGCGCGTCGCCAAGCAGACTTCGAGAACTATCGCAAGCGCATCGATAAGGAACGAAGCGAGACCTACAATCGCGTTGTTGCCGACGTCGCTGCCAAGCTCTTGCCGGTATTGGACAATCTGAAACGAGCTCTGGACACTGAAGCTTCGGTCGAAGCGTCAGAGTCTGACGAGTTTCGCCATTTTCTCAGCGGTGTGGATCTTATCTACAAACAACTGAACGGCGTGCTGGAGGCGCTTGGCGTCAAGCCGGTGCCCGCCGTTGGTGAACAGTTCGATCCCCACGTTCACGAGGCTGTGGTGACTGAAGCCACTGACGACTACGACCCTGACACGGTGATGCAGGAGTTGGTTGCCGGCTATCGCCTCGGCGACAAACTCATTCGCCCCGCGCTCGTTAAAGTCGCCACGAAAAAGGATTAGCCACAAAAAGGCACAAAAGGCTCATAACAGTGGATACGGGGAAGGCTTTAGTGGGCGCCTCACAATAGATTATATTTTGTGACTTTTGTGCCTTTTTGTGGCTGATTAGATCGATGGGAAAGACGATTGGAATAGATTTGGGCACGACCAATTGTTGCGTCGCGGTTCTCGAGGGCGGCGCGGTGCAGATTGTGCCGAACAAAGAAGGCGGACGCACGACGCCGACCGTCGTCGGTTTCACCGAGAAGGGTGAACGACTGGTGGGCCAGATCGCGAAACGCCAGGCGGTCACGAACGCCGCCAACACGGTGTTTGCCGTCAAGCGACTGATTGGCAGAAAGTTCAGCTCTGCGGAAGTCGCCAAGATGCGACAGACTTGTTCGTTCGAGATCGTCGATTCTCCAAACGGCGACGCGCGTGTCCGTGTGCAAGGCCGGAATTACAGCCCGCCGGAGTTGTCGGGGATCGTTCTGCAGCGTTTGAAAGCCGCGGCTGAAGATTTTCTCGGCGAGGCAGTGACTGAAGCAATCATCACTGTACCCGCTTACTTCGACGACACTCAGCGACAGGCGACTAAAGACGCCGGCAAAATCGCGGGTCTGAAAATCGAGCGCATCATCAACGAGCCGACGGCAGCCGCGCTGGCCTATGGACAGGGCAAAGCCGACGTTGAGCGTATCGCGGTTTACGATCTCGGCGGCGGCACTTTCGATATCTCGATTTTGGAAATGAACGACGGCGTTTTCGAAGTGCTCTCGACTTCCGGCAACACGTTTCTCGGTGGCGAAGACTTCGACGAACGCATCATGAGCTGGATGGCGAGCCAGTTTCAGGCGGACACCGGAATCGATTTGAAGCAGGACCGTCTCGCCTTGCAGCGACTGAAAGAAGTCGCCGAGCGCGCCAAGTGCGATCTTTCAACCGCCATCGAAACGGGTATCAACCTGCCGTTCATCGCCGCCGACGCGACCGGACCAAAGCACTTCAACAAGACGCTGACGCGCGCGCAGTTTGAAGAGTTGGTGAGCGATCTCGTCGATCAGACAATCGAGCCGTGTCAGACCGCGCTGAAAGACGCGAAGCTGCAGCCATCGGATATTCACAAAGTGATCCTCGTCGGCGGCCAGACGCGCTCGCCGATTGTCGAGCGCACGGTCGAGAGGATCTTCGGCCGCAAGCCATCGTCTGAGATCAACCCGGACGAAGTGGTAGCGATGGGCGCGGCGATCCAGGGCGGCGTGTTGAACGGTGAAGTCAAAGACATCGTGCTGCTCGACGTTCTGCCGTTGAGCCTCGGTTTGGAAACACGTGGCGGGCTGTTTACGAAGATCATCGAACGCAATTCGACGATACCGCTGCGCAACAGTCTGACGTTTACCACGGTCGTCGATAATCAGTCGTCGGTCGAGATTCACGTGCTGCAGGGTGAGCGTGAAGTGGCCCAGGGCAATCGTTCGCTCGGCAAGTTTGAGCTCGTCGGAATTCCGCCGAATCCGCGCGGCGTGCCGCAGATCGAGGTTTCGTTTGAAGTTGACGCGAACGGCATCGTGTCAGTCTCGGCACAGGACAAGGCGACCGGACGCGAGCAACAGATGCGCATCACGCCGACCTCGGGCTTAATGCCGGAAGAGATCGATCGTCTCATCCGCGAGGCTGAAGAGTTTGCGGACAGCGACAAGAGCACCAAAGAGATGCTGGTGTTGAAGACGAAGGTCGACTCGCTGCTCAGAAATACACAGAAGTCGTTTACGAAGTTCGGCGGTTTGCTTCCCGAGCCCGAGCAGGACGCCGCGGAGAAAGTCTTCACGGAAGCTGAGGCGGCCCTCAAGACAGACAAAGCCGAAGAGATTAAGATTGTGTTGAATAAGCTGGAACGCGTAGCCGGGCAACTCACATCCGCAATGTTGAACCCCACAGACGCAACCACGGAAGTGTGAACTAGTATGAACAAACGTGATTATTACGAAGTCCTGGGCGTTAGCCGCACCGCGACGGACCAGGAAATCAAGAGTGCTTATCGTCGCCTCGCGGTGAAGTTTCACCCGGACAAAAACCCTAACGATGCGAGCGCTGAAGAGAAGTTTAAAGAAGCGGCTGAAGCCTACAGCGTGTTGTCTGACGGCGAGCAGCGCAAGCGTTACGACCGGTTTGGTCATGCCGGAGTTTCGAGCGGTGCCGGCGCGGGAGCGTGGGGAGCGCCCGGTTTTGGCGGCATTGAAGACATTCTCGGCGACCTGTTTGGTTTTGGTGACGTATTCGGCGGCGGGCGCGGCGGCTCACGTCGTACGTCCGCGCAACGTGGCGCCGATCTTCGTTACGACCTCGAGATCACGCTCGAAGAAGCAGCCAATGGCATGACTGCGCAACTCCGTATTCCGCGTCTCGAGACGTGCGAAACCTGCAAAGGTTCGGGCGCGGCAGCCGGCAGTCAGCCTGAGACGTGTTCGACTTGCAGTGGCAGCGGTCAGGTTCGTTACCAGCAGGGATTCTTCTCGGTGGCGCGGACGTGTCACGTCTGTCGCGGCGCGGGACGAACGATCAAGAACCCTTGCCCCGACTGCAAAGGCACGGGAAGAGTCGAGCGCGAAAAACAGATGGAAGTAAAAATCCCGGCGGGGGTCGAAACCGGCTCTCGTTTACGCGTATCTGGTGAAGGCGAATCCGGAACGCAGGGGGGCGCGCCGGGTGACCTTTACGTGGTTATCCACGTATCCGAGCACGAGCAGTTTGAACGACAAGGTAGCAATCTCTACGAGGCCGTTCCGATCACTTTCGCGCAGGCGGCGCTCGGGGCTGACATCATGGTCAATACGCTCATCGACGGCGAGGAGAAGCTGAAGATTCCGATGGGCACACAAACGGGCACGGTTTTTCAACTCAGAGGGAAGGGCATGCCGGTCCTGGGCGGGCGCGGTCGAGGCACCCTGTTTGTTTCAGTGACGGTGATTACGCCTACGACGTTGACGCGAGAACAGCGTCGCCTGCTGGAGCAGTGGGCGGAAGTTGAGAACAAGGATCTGGAGAGCAAGGGGTTGGTTGATAAAGTTCGCGATATTTTCGGGTGAGGAGACTTCATGAGAAGCCTGGTCCTACTCGCACTAATCGTTTTTGTTGCCATTCCTGCCGCTGCGCAGGATCCGATGGACGCCTTGAAGGCGACCGACTTCGGTAAGAACGCGCTCAAGCAGACTCAGATTCAAAAGCTGAGCCCGGAAGACTTGAAGCTCTTGCGCGGGATCATATTTGGCCGTCACGGGCGGGTCTTCAAAGACAACGACATCAAGGCCTATCTTGAGGAGCAGACGTGGTACAAGCCGAATCCTGATTTCAGCAACTCAATGCTCAACGACGTGGAGCGCAGGAATCTCGATCTGATCCGTATCGCCGAGGCCGCCAGCCACGAGTTCATCCAGCCTGGCGACATGCGTTATTGGCGCGATCGCCAGATCACGCCTCGAAAACTCGGCAAACACAGCGGCGCCGAGTGGAAAGTGTTGCTCGCTGAAGTTGAAGCCATTCACGGCAAGCGGTTCGATGACGAGCCGTGGTTACAGCAGTATTTCGAAGAGCGTTACTGGTACTTTCCGAGCAACCAGTACGACGCGAAAAAGCTCTCGCCCGTCGAGCGCAAGAACCTCGAGATACTGAGCGACGCGCAGAAGCGTCAGCGCAAAGTGGCTCTGCTCCCGGGCGACATGCAGTTTTTCGAAGACAGAGCGATCTCCGAGCAGATGTTGCGCGGTCTCAGCTTGCACGAGCTGCGCCTGCTGCGGAATGAGGTTTATGCGCGGCACGGACGCATGTTCCGCGCAGAGTGGTTGCAGCAGTATTTCTTCTTTCAACCGTGGTACGTGCCCGACGAGAACTTCAAAGACGAAGAGCTTTCCGGCAACGACAAGCTCAACGTCGAAACGATCGTGAAGTATGAGAACAAGATTCACCAGGAACTGAGCACCGCGCCGATCACGCGCGCGCTACTCGATGGTTTGTTCCTTGAAGACGCGAAGCAGATGCGCCAGGAGATCTATGCGCGGCACGGAAAGGTGTTCAAGGAGCCGTGGCTGCAGAAGTATTTCGCGAGCTTTGACTGGTACAAGGCGGATCCAAACTTCAGCGACGCGTTGCTGAGCGAGGTTGAAAAGAAGAACATCGCCACGATTGCGGCGTACGAAAAGAGCGCTGTAACGGCGATGAGTACGATAGAGGGTTGATAAGGCCCACTTAGGTCTCGCGTGACGAGACCAGCACCACGGATTTTCACGGAAATAAGACACGGATGAACACGGATCAATCCGTATTCATCCGTGTTCATCTGTGGTTATAAAAACTGAGCGAGGAATCGCCCTGCTTTAGGATTCGAGTCCGCTGCAGCCCGCCAATCACGTCAGGCAATTCCGTTTTGTGATGATGTTCGGCGATTACGAGAGAGTTGTTCCCGAGTAGCTGGAGTGTTTTCACGTAGTCTTCTTTATAAGGCGGATCGAAGAAGACGATGTCCCAACGCGAGTTTTTGTCCTGCCGGAGGAACTCGTTGACTTCGGAACAGTAGATCTCGAATTGTTCTTCCGGTATCCGGCACAGCTCGACATTCGCCTCGATCAACTTGCACATGCGCCGCGAACGATCGACAAATGTAACGTAACTCGCCCCACGCGAAATCGCTTCGATACCCACCGCACCCGAGCCCGCGCACAGATCGAGAAACCGCGCGTCTTCAATTCGCGGCGCGATCACGTTGAAGAGTGTCTCGCGCAATCGGTCGGAAGTCGGCCGAACATTCATCGATGGCGGGCTCTTCAGATTCCGTCCCTTATAAGCTCCGGCAATAATCCTCATGTCATTTCACCCGATGGCGGCGAGTCCAAAGCGTGGGTCCTGTTTGATGCGCGCGATCAGTTTGGCAGTCACTGCGGATTTTTCCTTGCCGAGATAGAACTCCGCTTCCTGCTTCGCTTTCTCGAGTAACGGTTGATCGCGCACGATGTTTCCGATGCGAAACTCCGGCAATCCCGATTGCCTCGTTCCCAAAAGCTCGCCCGGTCCGCGCAGCTCCAGATCCTTCTCGGCGATGATAAACCCGTTGCTGGTCTTTGCCATGATGCCCAGCCGTTCTTCCGCGATGGCCGTCTTTTTGTCGCTCGTTAACAGTGTGCAGTAGCTCTTCTCCGCGCCGCGACCGACACGCCCGCGCAACTGGTGAAGCTGCGATAAACCGAAGCGCTCGGCGTGTTCGACAATCATCACGGACGCATTCGGCACGTCCACGCCAACTTCAATCACAGTCGTCGAAACCAGAATCTTGATCTCGCCCGCCACAAACGCGCTCATCACCTTCTCTTTTTCCGCCGGTTTCATCTTCCCGTGCAACAGGCCGACCGGGAGTCTCGGGAAGACAGTGTCGCGCAGGTACTCGTAACGTCGCGTAGCGTCCTTCAAATCCATCTTCTCCGACTCTTCAACGAGGGGATACACGACGTACACCTGCCGGCCGGCTTTGATTTCACGCGAGATCAGACGCTTCACTTCCTGCCGCTGATCTTCACCAAAGACCTTCGTCTCGATCGGAGTGCGGCCGGGCGGCAGCTCGTCGATGATGGAAACGTCGAGGTCACCATATACGGTCATTGCGAGCGAGCGCGGGATCGGCGTCGCAGTCATCACCAGCACGTCCGGGTTGAATCCTCGCCCGCGCAACTCTGCTCGTTGCATCACACCAAAACGGTGCTGTTCGTCAATCACTACGAGGCCGAGCTTTGCGAAACCCACTGCCTCCTGAATCAACGCCTGCGTGCCGATGGCCGCGTTGATCTCGCCCTCTTTGAGCGCGGTTTGCAAGCGTCGCTTCTCGGCAGCGCGAACCGAGCCGGTCAACAACTCGACGCGATAAGGCGTCTTCGCGAGCAGGCGTTTGATGTTGCGCGCGTGTTGCTCCGCAAGAATTTCAGTCGGCGCCATCAACGCAGTTTGCAAACCATTTTCCATCGCCGCCATCATCGCGATCACCGCCACGATGGTTTTGCCGCTGCCGACGTCGCCTTGCAGCAAACGATTCATCGGCGCTTTGGATTTCATGTCGTTGAAGATCTGCTTCGTGACGTTTCGCTGCGCTTGCGTTAACTTGAACGGCAGCACCGATGCGATTCGGTTCGTGATGGTCTTGTCGATGCGTAACGGCATCTCCTTTTGTTCTTTGACTCGTTGTCCGCGCTTCAGACCGATCGCGAAGGTCACCCAAAAGAAGTCTTCGAAGATCATACGCTGGTGCGCCGCGCTTCTTGATAGCTCGTAGTCGAGCATCGACACGTCTGGCGGTGGAAAGTGAATCTCGCGCAGTGCTTGGGAACGGCCGATCAGTTTTGTGCGGTGAAGCAGATCCGGCGGAAGTGTTTCCTCGATCGCTTTGTCGTTGAGAAGCGAGAGCACCGCGTGAATGATTTCGCGCACGCGCTTTGAGTTAAACTCGCCGAGCTTTCGATAAACCGGGACACGGCGGCCGACGTGAATCGCTGCGAGAGTTGGATCGGGCAGGTTTTCTTCGGTCTGTTCGGGATGGGGTTCTTCTTCCGCTGTCTCAGGGGCGAGGAGAACTTCGAGTTCGTCGGCGGGCTTGTTTAGTCTGAGTTTGTAAGTGTTGCGGCGCGCTTCCCATTCCCAACGTCCAAACGTGATGAACTTTGTGCCGCGCACGAGCTTCGCGGTGTAGTACCTGACGATGTCGTACGCGCGACGCCCCGACACGAACCACCACACAATCACTTCGCGGCCGCTCATTGGACCATCGATTCCGGAGACCTCGAAGATGTAAAGCTGAGGCCTTCCGTAACTTCGCGGGTTCCTGACCGCGTAGCCGTGCGCGTTCGTGACGGTGAGCTCGAGCGAAGCTTCGACGCCTTCATGGAGATCTCTGATCAGTGCGGGACGCGCTCGATCTTCGTAGCGCATCGGAAAGTAAGTGAGTAGATCTTCAACGATGACGTCGGCGGAGCTCTTCTTGTGTACCTGCGAAGCGAGCGCGTGCGCGAGTTTGCGAGAGAGGACCGGCCCGAGTCGTGCGACCTTAAAATTGTGAAGATCCTCAACCGGAGTGTTGAGGGAGATGGCGCTGGGCATCGTCGCGATCATAACATAGTGACCGGAGAGGGAAGGGTCATGACGAACGAGAGGGTATCGGACACTACGCGCGACAGTTTGAAAGTGCTGCGGCAGGGATTGCTGCGGCTTCACAAGACGCTGCTCGATCTAGAGCGCAGGGACTTCGAGCGGGCGCGCGGGCGAATTGCCAACAGTTACGAGTTCCTGCAGCTAGTGCTCAAGGATCCGTGGTTCGACTGGCTACATCGTCTTTCAGAGCTCATCGTGCAGATAGACGAGACGCTCGACACACACTCGGAGCCGCCGGCGACTGAGGCGGATGCCGGCGCGTTGATTGAGCGAGCGAAGACGTTGCTGGCGCCGTCGGAAACGGGGACTGAGTTTCAGAAGAACTACTTTCTCGCGCTACAGCAGTCCCCGGACGTGGTGTTGCTCCATTCGGATGTGATGAAGCTGTTGGGGCGGTAGCTCTACGCGCAATGCTCGTCGAACGCGTGCGTGAGCTCGCCGGCGATCTGCTCCGCATTGCGGCCTTCGATCTGGTATCGCTCGAGCATGTAAACCAGTTCGCCGTCTTTCAACAGCGCGATTGACGGCGATGACGGTCCGTAACCGGTGAAATAGCTGCGCGCTCTGTCCGTCGCTTCGATATCGGCGCCGGCGAAAACGGTCGCGACCTTGTCGGGCTTGACGCTGTGTTGCAGGGCGAGCGCGACGCCGGGCCGCGCCTTTCCGGCCGCACAACCGCAGATCGAATTTACGATGACCATCAGCGTGCCCTGGCTATTTCGAATGGTTTCATCGACGGCGTCGGCAGTCCTGAGCTCCTCGACTCCGAGGCGAGTCAAATCTTCACGCATGGGACGAATCATGATTTCGGGATATGGCATCATCAGTCTCCTAAATTAATGTTCGTGGAATCTTAAGAGTTTTCCTGCCAACACGCAAAGAGTGATCATCAGGACTGATCGATCGCTGCGGCTATGCCGCCGGATGTAAGATCAATCACTGCGCTGTGCCGTGGGATGTAGATCAATCGCTGCGGCTACGCCGCCGGATGTGAGGCGGGGCTCCGCCCCGCCGTCCCAGTTCCATCGCGCCTTGGGCTGTGCCCTCGGTTCGGCCTATGGCCCATGAGTTTAGGGCAGAGCCCGAACCAGGGGCGCAGCCCCAACTCAGTTTTCATCCGGACGGCGGGGCGGAGCCCCGCCTCACATCCGGCGGCGAAGCCGCAGCGTCGCATTCTCGATACAGTCGACCAAGCTCTGTTCGCGTCATGAGTTAAGAACAATTTACGGGTGTTCGCCGAGTGGATCGAGGGAGAGGATGGCGTCGGTGAAATGTTCGCGGATGTCGGAGGCGAGCATGATGCGCATGCCGAGTTTCTTCGCGGCGAAGTCGCCGGCGAGGCCGCCGATGTAGAGGGCTGCGGCTGTGGTGGCGACCGCGTCGGTGCGGTGTTCGAGGGTGGCGTAGGCCTGGGCCAGGAAGCCGGAGATTAGGCCTGTTAGGGTGTCGCCCGCGCCGGCGGTTCCGAGGCCGGCGTTGCCGGTTGGATTGATGAATACACGACCATCGGGTGTCGCGATCAATGGTCGCGAGCCTTTGAGAACCAGGATGAGTTGATGAGCGCGGGCAAACTCGCCCGCTACAGCTACACGATTGTCGAGAGCCGATTTGTCATCGGCGCCAAGCAGCCGGAGCATCTCACCGGGGTGTGGAGTCAGTACGAGCGGATGTTCGTTCGAACCTTTGAGCTCTGAGGGCCAGGGTGCGAGTGAGTTCAAGCCGTCAGCATCGATCACGCAGGGCGTCGTGCGGCGGTCGACGACAGCACGAACAAACCGCCTCGTGCGTTCATCGTCATACGTCAACCCTGGACCAACCGCCACCACCGTCGCTTTTCCTGCCAGCTTAAGAAAATGCTCGATAGCCTCATCACTGACAACTCCGCGATCCGTCTCCGTCAGCGCCGTAGTGATTACTTCCGGCATCGCGCTGCTGGCGACAGACGTCTGCGCGGAAGCCGGCGTCGCAATAGTGACGAGCCCCGCTCCGGAACGCATCGCGGCGTTGCCGCTAAGCGCTGCAGCGCCGGAATAACCACGCGAGCCAGCAGCAATTAAGACGTGTCCGTGCGTGTTCTTGTACGACTCAGGCGTGTAGCGAGTGCTCACGAGCCACTGCCGCGCGTCCTCGGCTTCGGTCACAAACAACCACGGCCGCTGAGCCTGTATCAACGATGCCGGCGAACCAATGTCAGCAACAATCAGTTCGCCCCCAAATAAACAAGCCGGTGCAAGAACATTCGCGGGTTTTGCCGCCGTGAACGTCACCGTCAGATCCGCCTGAACCGCCGGTCCAATCGGCCTCGGCTTGTCAGCATTCAATCCCGACGGGACATCGATCGAGAGCACAAGCGGACGCGTACCCGAAGCCCGGTCGCGCGCCTCTTTCAGCATCGACAAGTGCTCGATGACTTTCAGAAAGACACCTTCGAGCGGACGCGTCAAACCCGTTCCGAAGAGCGCGTCAACGATGACGTCGTAAGCATGGCGCGGCTTCGCAATCTGTTCCCACGCCGCAACGCCTTCACATTCGATGAAAGTGAGTGGAGGCGGCGCCTCGGAGGAACCTGCCTCAAAGCTCGCCAGGCGGCTTACAGACTCGAAATTGGTGCGCGCGTCGCCAGACGTTTCGGAGAGTTTGCCGAAGAGGACGACGCTACAGTGCATCCCCTCGCGTGACATCGCGCGCGCCAATGCCGCGCCGTCGCCGCCGTTATTGCCTTTGCCGCAAAGGATCAGCGCCGTCTTCCCGGAGACATGGCCGTCCAGGCGGGCGCGCAGGGCCTCCATGCAGGCAGCGCTGGCGGCTTCCATCAAGAGCAGGGAAGATGTGTGATAGTTCTCAACTGTAAGGCGGTCAATCTCGCGGATCTGTTCAGCGGAGAGTACTGGTTGCACGTTGGGATGATATCAGAGCGCGGACAAAGAAAAAGCGGCCATGGCCCGCCTCGCCTGCCCGCCGCTGCACCAACCGTCCGTTTTTCCAGGATACTTAATCTATATTTTCAATGGTCCGCACTCTCCAGAAAATTTTTCAAGCCGCAAATGAAAATAGGTCCTATAGGACTTATAGGACCTATTTACCACCTGCGGCTCACGAAACCTATATCGTTATCGCCGCCCGAACGTTGCTGTGAGCGGCGGTCTGGCTTTGGTCCGTCGCCGGCGACAAGCCGGCGCCGATGATGTACATCAGGGTCTCGCACACCTCGCGGGAGCCTGTACCCACGACCTGACCCTTTTCATCCTGAAGAACATAGATTCGGCCGGTCGACTCGAGGGGAAGAATCATTGGCCTCGTGTACATATTTACTCTCCTATTATTCGCGGTTCTTCAAACGGCGGCGCACCGCACCTGCGGCTCCTACGAGCCCGCTGCCCAGCAGGAACAAGCTCGCCGGCTCGGGAACGGGGTTTTGGGATGGAGTATCAAACCCGCCCAGACGCCACTGCTTGATATCCGAGAAAGTTGTGCCACCCAGGCCCTGGACCGTGACGCTATTGATAACCGCGCCCTCCGCAGCCTGAATGCCGAAGAAGTTCTGCCCGTTGGTATTGACTGAAAAGACCTGATTGAAAACTTGCCCGCCAGCAAGCGTGTAGTTCACGGTGAACTGTACCGATGTCGGAAACTGTAAACCGTTGGTAACATCGATGTTCAGAATAAGCTTTTGGAAGGTGGCGCCATTCTCGAGCTTAACAGTCACATTTGAAAAAGCTGTATTGCCAGTGCCGCCAACGAGCACTGCCTGGCCGCCGCTGACGCCCAGGTTCCCGGTGCCGGAAGCTGACGTGAAATCCACGATATTGCCGGCGCCGGCGCCATTGAAGTCGCCCTGGACCAGCAAGCCGGAATGGACGAGACTGCCGTTGTTGAATAAGACGTTGTCGGTGCCCTGATTGCCAGGGTTCCCGACGGTAATCGTAATGGGATCGGCCCACGCGGTGGACGAGGCCATTGCCATGATCGCGAACGCCGCAGAGGCGAGAATCAGGCGTTGCAGGTTGAAAATCCGGGGCATGTTATGTTGACTCCTTAGGTTCGTTGGTTTCCAAACTGTAGAGAGGAAAGTGGTAATAGACAGGAGGTTCCAAGGAAGGGTTCAAATAGGCAGGTCTATTATGGTATGCTCCGGCCCCAGTGGAGTTTGCACCCCATCAAGACGAAACCTCAATAACGCCACACGAAACACAACCAATTGTCACGACGAGTAAGGATGAAGGTACGGGAAAAGCGGCCTTTCTCGTTGCCACAGGAATCCTGCTTAGTCGAATTATCGGTGTGATTCGACAACGCGTGTTCGCTCATTACCTCGGCACTTCCGAAGCTGCCGGTGCCTTCAGCGCGGCCTTTCGCATTCCAAATTTTCTACAAAATGTATTTGGCGAAGGCGCCCTCTCAGCTTCATTTATCCCGGTTTACGCGAGGCTGCTGGCCCAGGGTGAAGAGGAGGAGGCCACTCATGTTTCAAATGCGGTGATGACGCTACTGGGGCTGGCAGTATCGATCATTGTTGTAATCGGGGTTTTGACTGCTCCGTATTTTGTAGGCGCTTTCGCGCACAGCTTTCCACCAGCGACACGTGAGCTAACGGTTCAACTGGTTAGGATCTTCTTTCCTGGCGCCGGTCTGCTCGTCTTATCCGCTTGGTGCCTGGGAGTCTTGAATAGTCATCGCCGGTTTTTCCTCTCCTATACAGCGCCGGTTGCCTGGAATCTTGCCATCATCGCCACCTTGATTTGGTTTGGCGGACGCGAAGATCAGTTTCACCTCGCAACGATTACGGCCTGGGGATCGGTCGTAGGTAGTGCTTTACAGTTCGGCGTTCAGCTTCCCACGGTATTAAAACTGACCAGACAGTTGAGACCGGTGCTGGATTTGGTAACTCCACATGTGCGACTGGTTCTGAACAACTTCTTCCCGATATTTGTTAGTCGGGGGGTGGTGCAGATCTCAGCGTTTATCGATGCGATGTTGGCAGGTTTGATTAGTTCTCAGGCAGTTGCATCCTTAACTTACGCGCAAAGTCTTTATACGTTACCCGTGAGCCTGTTCGGCATGTCCGTCTCGGCCGCTGAGCTTCCGGAGATGGCGAGTGCACTAGGAACAAGTGATGAAGTTTCATCCCAGCTTCAGCGACGCCTTAATGCCGGCTTACAACGTATCGCGTTTTTCATCGTACCTTCCGCGATGGCTATGCTTGCGTTTGGCGATGTGATGACGGCTGCCTTATATCAAACCGGCGAATTCACCAGAAGTGATTCGCTGTATGTCTGGGGTATTTTGGCTGGCTCCACCGCTGGTTTGTTGGCGTCAACTCTTGGCCGGCTTTACTCGTCAACGTATTACGCGCTCCACGACACGCGTACTCCGCTGCGCTACGCGACTGTTCGCGTAACACTCACAGCAGTTCTCGGATATTTTTGTGCGATTCCATTGCCACCACTCATAGGTCTCGATCCAAAGTGGGGAGTGGCAGGACTCACAGCATCGGCCGGCGTTTCAGGCTGGGTAGAGTTTGCCTTGTTGAGACGAACCTTGAACCGCCGGATTGGCCCAACGGGCTTGCCAGTTGTATATACAGCAAAGCTCTGGACCGCCGCTGCGATTGCCGCCATTACAGCCTTCATTCTCAACTGGTTCCTGCCCAGTATGCACCCTATTCCGATAGCCGTCATCGTGCTCGGCGTCTACGGCATACTATATTTCGTTATCACCGCCGGATTCGGTTTATCCGAAGCTACCCAGGTTATTGAAAAGGTATGGAGAATAATTCGACGCGCAGGAAGGTGATATCTCAGAGAGCGTATTCCTTGATTTTGTTGAGCAGCGTCTTGTAACTAACACCGAGATCCTCAGCGGTTTTATTCTTATTGCCGAGATTTGCTTCCAGGGCGTCACGAATTTTCTTGCGCTCGACGAGACGCAGGGCGCGATGGGCCACGTCTGAAAGCGTTCCTGAAAGATCGATCTGATCGAGAGTTTCCGGCGCGTCGGATGGTCCAAGTCCCAGGTCCGACGGCTGAAGTACGAGCGAATCGGAGATGATGCAGGCACGCTCGATTGCGTTCTCGAGCTCGCGAACGTTGCCGGGCCAGTGATGCTGTCTCACTGCCGCGATCGATTCCGGGCTCAACTGTGCTTCACGCCCGCGCAGCTCGCGCCCGATCTCGGACGCAAAGTGTTGTGCCAGCAGTACGACGTCATCGTCGCGATCTCTAAGCGGCGGCACTTCGATCGGAAACACCGCCAGGCGGAAGAACAGGTCGCCACGAAACTGCCCGTTCTCAACCGCGGCTTTTAAATCCTTGTTCGTCGCTGCAACAACACGAACATCGACCGCAACCGGAGCACGTCCGCCGATACGATCCACGACCTTCTCCTCAATCGCACGTAAGAGTTTTCCCTGAACACCGAGTGGCAGCTCGCCAATCTCGTCGAGAAATACGGTGCCGCCGGAAGCAAGTTCAAACTTCCCCTGGCGGCGGTCGCTTGCGCCGGTGAAGGCGCCGCGCTCGTGACCGAAAAGCTCGTTTTCGATCAGTGTTTCAGGGATGGCGGCGCAGTTGATGGCGACGAAAGGGTGGTCGCGGCGAGCGGAGAGATGATGAACCGCGCGGGCGAAGAGCTCTTTGCCGGTGCCTGATTCGCCGAGCAGTAAGACAGTGGCTTCGGTCTGGGCCACACGCTGCGTTTCGCCAACCGTGCGTTTCAATATTTCCGACTCGCCGAGGATGCGCGGAAAGCCATAAAGGCGCGACCATTCTTCGCGCAAGAGAATGTTCTCGGTCCGGAGTCTGGCTTGTTCGAGCGCGCGCTCAACCAGCAGCAGGAGATGATTTGAATCGACCGGCTTTTGGAGAAAGTCGTGAGCACCGTCTTTCATTGCCTGTACGGCTTCGTCGATCGAGCCGAAGGCAGTCATCACGATGACGGGCACGTCCATGTCCGCGGCGCGCGCAGCACGCAGCACGTCGAGGCCGGAACCGTTTGGCATGCGCAGGTCGGTGAGGACAAGACGGTGACGGGTATTCGCGATCTCGTTGAGCGCGGCGCGCGCGTCAATCGCTTCCGTTACGCTGTATCCGGCATTTTCGAGGGTCAATCGCAGTACGCGACGCAGACTGTCTTTGTCTTCGACAAGTAGGATATCAGCCACTAGCATCAAATTTTAGCCACGGATGACACGGATAACAAGATCCGGATAGGAAACTCGCTTCCTAGTCGTGTAACTTAAAGTAACAACCACCATTGTCCCTCCGGACCAGCCCCTCACAAAACCCAACAAACTTAACGTAATCCTCGACGGAACGATTGTTGCCCCGGGATGGGCGGGACGAGCTTGTCCGGAGGTAGATGCCGCAATGAACCGCAAAAGAGTAGCAGCGAGGCTACAGCACGGGTTCACGACTATGCAGATGGTCGTCGCCATAGCCATAATTTCTGTCGTATCGGTCTTCGGAGTGCTCGGAATCACAAAAGCACGCGCGGAATTCCGCCTGCAAAGCTCCGCCAGGCTATTCGCTTCCTACGTCGAGAAGGCACGCGTTGACGCCATCCGCCGTCATGCTCCCACAGGCCAGGAATCGTCGATCGAAACGTTTGGTCCAGGCACCACCAATTATACGGTGACCATGGACTACGGTACCGGCGCCCTCGAGACGCGCACCTTCTATCTTGACTCGGGACTGGCCTTTTCCACCGTGGCGAAGAAAGTGTCATTCGACTGGCGCGGCAGAATCACCGCAGCGTGGGTGTTCCAGATATTCAGTTCATATCTCGAACGCGGGCTTCCGGTTGACGTTTCAGGCTCGGGCGATATTACGGTCGGCGAGCAGCATTTCCCCGATCAATTGATTCCGCCAGTTGAAGTAACTCAGGTCACGGGCGATGTTGACGCCGATCCGACACCCACTCCAACAACTGCACCTACTCCACCGATTGAAGACCCGGGAGGCGGTGGAATGGATCCAGTAGATCCAACACCGACACCAACGCCGACACCAACGCCAACACCAACGCCAACGCCAACACCGACGGGAAACGGAAACGGCAATGGAAACGGCAATGGAAATGGAAATGGAAACGGCAATGGAAACGGCAATGGAAACGCGACACCGACACCCACGCCTTCGCCAACGCCATCGCCATCGCCTTCCCCGTCACCGACGTCTACTCCGATTCCACAGTGTGTCTCTACGATCAGTCCCACGACTCTCTCATTGAGCCAGAGCACTACAGGCCACCAGTCAGGCTCAGCTACGTTCACGATGACCAATGCAACCGGAGTCAGAACTATCAGCGCCTCTCAGGCAGGACACGGAAACAGCCTGAATATCTCGGTTGGCTCGACAAGAATCGAGGGAAGTGGATCGAGTGTCATTACCATCAGCACGAAGAACGGTGGCGGCAATCGCGGTGTATTTATCGTCGAAGTCTCCGGCAGCCCTGCTTGCGGCTCGACGCAGCAGCTCACGGTTTCAGTAAGTAACTAAAAGGTGGATCCCATGCGTAACGATAGAGGGTTTACTGTGCTGGAAGCCGCCATAGCGCTGGTCATACTCATGATCATCGGATTGGGCATGGCTTCTCTCTTTACTTACGCGCTCGGCGCGAACAGCAGGGCAGGTGACCGCGAGCTCGCGATGGCTATCGCACAGAAGCGAATGGAGTGGCTGCGGACCATCCCGTTTACGACCCAAACACGGAGCCTCGCTTATTCATTTCCTAACGGCGGGCTTCAGGCAACAGTCCCCAATGGAGTAACGGAGACCGTCACCAACGCTGGTCGCACTTACAGAGTCACCACGGTGATTCAGGATCTCAGCTTTGTTCCGGCCGGAGTTCACGATGCCGGCGCCCCAACAGTCAAGAGCATTCAAGTTTCAGTTATACCGTCAACGGCGACAACGGGTTTTGAGACAGTCACGCTCAACACACAACGGTCCACACAGGTCACAGGCGTTTACTAGTCATATTCCACCAAGCGAGGACTCTTATGAGCTCGTTAAAGAACGACACGGACGGCGGTTTCTCTCTCCTGGAACTTTTGGTCGCGTTAGCCATCACGATGGCGCTGATGACGGCTGCCTCTACGCTGCTCGCGAATGCGCTTCGCATGCGCAGTCGTGAGAACCAAAAGTCTGATGCACTCGCCGACACCCAGCGCGCTATTAATATCATGACGCGCGAAATCGCCAATACGGGATTCAACATGACCAACAACGGCATCGTAGCGGCGGATTCCGGCCTGCATGCAATTCGCATTCGCGCGAACCTCAACAAGTTTGACTACACCGACCCCACACTTACCAATGAGTCGCGAAACAACATTCAAGATCCAGGCGAAGACATAACCTACTTCATCAACGAAGCTGAGAACACGAAGTATCTGGCACGTCACGACCGGTTTGGAAACGGCAGTACCGTGTTGGCTAACCGAATCGACAGCATGAACATTCATTACTTCGCTGAGAAAGTGACTTACACAGCCCCGGCGGCAGGATCGGATATCACCAATGTGTCCGCCGCGGAAGTAGCCAACAAAGCAGACGCGAAATACATCGTCATCGCTATTTCGGTCACCCTGGACCAGGTCGGAACACCGGGTTCGCCGGGCTATCAAGCGCAGTACTCAGTTTTACTTTGTTCAGACGTCGCGCTGCGGAACACCGGTTTATGGAATTACTAGAGAGAGGTTCTTCGGTCAATGAGATCACAAAAGCCATTATACGAAAGTCGTGCTGGGGAACGAGGCGCGGCGCTGATCGTAGCGGTTCTTCTTTCTCTGTTATTGCTGGCGGCAGGTGGGACTTTGATCCTGACTGCGACCATGACCAGCATCACGGCGCGCGACTCGACGGCTGAGATGCAAGCCTACTACGCGGCCGAAGCAGGCGTCTCACGCGCTCTCGAAGTGGTCAAAGGAAACGTTCAATCCACTCCTGCCGGGACCAAAGCTACGTTCCGCAATATCGTCTGTTCGCGTAATCTATGGACCAACATATCAGGCGGCCTTGTTAACATCACTAACGACGGATCGGCGAGCTTTCGAGTGACCAGGATTCTGGATCCTGACAACCAGGACAGTGCCACAATGTGCGATCCTGTTTCCCATCCTTCGTATAAACCGGACCGCTTAATAATTCGTGTTACGGGAATGGGTCCAGGCAATAGTCGGAAAAACATGGAGATAGTCGTTAATCGCCACACTCTCGATTATCCGGTCCCTGCGGTAGTCACAGCGCCAAATGGTTCGGCAACCCCGATCAATTTCGTACTTGGCAGCAGTAACCCGAATTCAACATCGGGCGTAGATGCTTCCGGAGGCGGAGGTACACTTCCAGCATTCGCTGTCAGTAACAGTGATTACAGCAGGGTCAATAACGTTATTGATGGCTGTGCGCCAACCGGAGGTAGCTGTAACGGCAATCCGCCTAACGTGACACCAGGCGACCCGGCGGTCCTGGTGAATGGAAATACTCCGAGCTTTCTTCAGTCGGTTGCTAAAACAAGATTGTTTTTGTATGGCCCCGAAGGAATGATGAATTCAGCCATAAACCAGGGACGATACTTCACTACTGGAGCAGCCGCGATAAGCAGCACTGCCGGGCTCGGCGCCGGCAATTCTGACGGAGTGCTTACTTTTGTGGATGGTGATCTCACGATTGGACCAGGCAATCCCTCGGGGCAGGGAACCTTGATCGTCACCGGCGATCTTACACTCGATGGAAACTTCAATTGGAACGGCGTGATCATGGTTCTGGGCGCAGGGCGCGTTTACCGGAACGGCGGCGGGCACGGAAACATCTACGGAGCAATGTTCATCGCCAAGTTTGATAGGATCGGAGCAAATACGGATGTATTTGGGGCGCCCACGTTTGATACGAGCGGTGGCGGCACGTCGAATATCCAATACAGCTCGACTGCGGTTGACATGGCGAAGGCGGTAGGCGGTCACGCAATCAAGGGCGTCCACGAGTATTAAGTAACTTCTTGGAAACAAGCACGCTTTAGGATTGTACTTTCTTTCGTACATCGAGAATCGTCCACCGCTGCGGTGCCGCACGCCGTAACGTGGTTGGACGGTAAGGCGCCCCGTTCGCACTTCGGCTGACGGGGCGCGTTTTCTTTTCGGGTTTTCTCTGCGGTCCTCTGCGTATCTCTGCGATCTCTGCGTTAAATGGTTGTTTCAACGCAGAGATCGCAGAGATACGCAGAGGACCGCAGAGTTTACTTAGTTTGATCGTGAGGGTGGTTCGTATTCTTCGGTGGCGCCGACGGTGCTCTCCGTGTTGGAGAGTTGCATGCTCAGCATTAGCGGTTTGTAGTCAAAGGCTTTCGGACCACCGCGCGAGTTTTGGACCATCATCACGAGGTAATCCTGGTTTTCTCTGAACCTCCAAACACTGCCTCGCTGGTTCATAATCACAAACAACAGGACCTCGCCACTCGCGGTTTGCATCTGTCCGACTAACGAACTTGCGCCACCGTCTGTCCTCACGAGCGTGCCCGTTTTGGCGATGACGCTGCCGCGCCACGGCAGACCCGTAAAGCGATCCTCGAGCGTGCCCGGATCGATTCCGGCGACCGGCATGATCGAGCTTGGCGTGAGCCCGTGTTTCTTCAGCTCTGCACGAAGCTCACGATAGATCTTCATCATGACTCGCGGCGAGATCCGGTTGACGCCGAGTCCACTTAAAGAAGCCAGCCTGATCTCGTCCGGACCGAGACCGAGATCGGTTGTTAGCCGTTGACGCACTGCTTCCGGGCCGCCGAGTGCTTCGCCGATGCGCTCGGCCATGAAGTTGTTCGAGTAACACAAGAGAACTTTGAGAATGTCGACGAGCTTGCTCGACCGCTGCGTCAAAAGAAGTTTCGCCGTTGGCGCGACCGGTCCGACGGTCACTGCGCCCATAACCGCGACGCTGGGCACCGTCTCCAGGCTCGCGCGATCGTTGAGCAGCGTTCTTTCGTAGTTCCAGGCGCGCACTGCTTCCGCGTACCGCAGCGTTGCGTCGAGTGTGTCGTAGAGTCGCTCGCCGGAGCGCTTGGCGGAGGCACTGAAGTTCATCGTAAAGCCCGGAGCGACGATCAGATCTCCCGTAACCTGTTTGATACCGAGCTGGTTCAACTCGCGCGCGAGCAACACGCCGTGTTCGTAGTGAAACGACGGGTCGCGGCCCGAGATGTAGAGATTTCCGTTTAGCGCGCCGGTTGTTTTGTCGAGTGTGCCGTCGGTCCAGACGCCGGTCGAAAAGCGATGTTCGGGACCAAGCGTGCGCAAGGCGACGAGGGAAGTTGCGAGTTTCAGTGTCGATGCTGGATTGAACGTTTCGTTCTCGTTCTGGGCCGAGACTACCTTGCCGTCCAATGTTTCGATCAATACGCCTTGCAGACCGTAGAGGGGCCTCGCGTTCTCGGGCGTCGGCGATGCTTGTGGCGAGGGGCTTTCGATCGGAATCTGTGCCGAACTACTCGAGCAGAGTACGAGTGTCAGCGCGGACAATAATAATAGCTGTGTAGATCGACTCATCATTGGAGCAACTTTGATGCACAGCGACTCGATGAGGATGCGCATACCCGGCGGGGCTACCGGCCAACCATCATAGCAGGAACCAGCCACAGATTTATACAGATAAATGCGGATGGTCTTATCGTTGACAACGCTTCTGACACGCTCATAGAATCGCGGTGTTGACAAACTACAGTGCAACGTAATCAAGAACCCGTTACAGTTGAACGAGTCGTAGCCACTCACAGAGCACGACGCAAAGAGATTCGGAAGCGGCTCCGTGAGTTTGAAGAAGTTTGGCGCAAAGGATCCGACGCACGGCTTTGGGAAGAGCTGGCCTACTGCATCTTCACTGCCGGCGCCTCGGCTCGCATGGGATTGAGTGCCGTCGATGCGGTGCGGCCGTTGCTGCTCGATGGCGACTCTGATGCGATGACCGCTGCGTTGAAGCAAGCCGGCGCGCATCGTTTCCCAGTGGCGCGGCCGCGTTACATTGTAGTCACGCGCAACTACTTCCACGCGGATTGCGGCATGGCGTTGCGAAAACGTTTGCGCAGCTTTTCAGATCCGTTTGAGCGCCGCGACTGGCTGGCCCAGGAGAAACAAGTCAAAGGGTTAGGCTACAAAGAGGCCAGCCACTTTCTGCGAAATATCGGCGTGAAAGGTCACGCGATCCTTGATAAACACGTGATGCGATGTTTGGCTGACGTCGGAGTGATCGATTCAGCCAAACCACCTTCAACCCGAAGGAAGTATCTCGAAGTCGAGCAGCAACTGATGCGCTTTGCTCGTGATATCGGCATCGATTTTGACGAGCTCGATCTGGTGCTCTGGTCCATGAAGACAGGAGAAGTCTTGAAGTAGGCACTCAGAAAGTGTGAATCATGCAAGGTCATAATCAGCAGAGTCTTTTCCGGATGGCGGCCTTCAGTGTGGCCGCCTTCGTGCTTTGTTTCGCACTTGCCGGTACGACCCACACTGCCGCGGGCTTCGCTGACAAGAAGGCTTATAACAAAGGCTATCGCGCACTGCGCAGAGGCGACTTCCAGGAGGCCGAAAAGATCTTTCGCGAACTGCTCGGCAAAGATGCCCAGGATGTTGACGCGCGCCTCGGGTTGAGTTTTGCTTTGCTGAAGCAGAGAAGTTTGCACTTTCCAGCACAGTGGGATCCGAAGCTTGGAATTCACGTGACTTGAAGTCGCGGC